>Ga0310813_10003074_pt1 | contig 10098 bp, 8 predicted proteins | sample YN3metagenome_FD_203086 | JGI IMG/M metagenome (GOLD analysis project Ga0310813, IMG submission 203086) | Soil microbial communities from experimental microcosm in Duke University, North Carolina, United States - YN3 | ecosystem: Engineered > Artificial ecosystem > Soil microcosm > Unclassified ... | reverse complement strand
GCGCGGAGCGCCGTGGCGGGGGCCGCGTCGGAGAAGATTCGGCCTCCTCGCGGCTTGGAGGAGACGGTAGGCTCCGCGGTGGCCGGACGGCGATGCGGCGAGAGGGCGTGAGCACGACGACGGAGCGGGATACGGCGGGGCCGGTCGTCGAGCGCCTGGGCCAGGCCGACGAAGAGGGACAGTGCCGACGCCACGGCCAGCAGGACGATCAGCACCTCTTCCATCGTCACGCCGGGGTCACCTCCTCGAAGTCTCGCGGCTACGTTAGCACGCGCTCTCGCTGCCGACGACAGATTCCCGCGTTGGCCGCCCGCCCGCCGCCGGGGTAATATCGAAGAGGCAGTCGAGCCGCTCACCATCCCAGTCGCAGGAGGTACCGATGCGCCGGGTCGCCGTCATCGGAGTCGGCGTCACGAAGTTCGGCAAGCACGATCGCACGAGCGCGGAGCTCTTCGCGGAGGCCGCCCGCGAGGCGGTCGTCGACGCCGGCATCGAGCCGCAGGCGATCCAGGCGCTGTACTATGGCAACGTCACCGGCGGGGAGAGCGAGCGCCAGCTGCACATGGGTCCGCTGGCCGCCTCGCTGATCGGCCTGCCCACCATCCCGACCACGCGCTTCGAGAACGCCTGCGCCACCAGTCACGCCGCGTTCCGTCACGCGGTGATGGAGGTCGGGGCCGGCGTCTCCGACGTGGTGCTCGTGGGCGGGGCCGAGCGCATCCTGCACGTGCCGACCGAGCACGCCACCGAGTACTTCGCCTACTGCTCCGACGCCTCGTTCGAGCAGCCCACGGGTCTGACCTTCCCCGGGGTCTTCGCCCTGATCGCGCGCGCACACATGGAGAAATACGGCACCACCGAAACGCAGATGGCACACGTGGCGGTGAAGAATCATCGGCACGGCCTGCACAATCCCAAGGCGCAGTTCCGGAAGGAGATCACGCTCGAGACGGTGCTCCAGAGCGCTTACGTGGCGGATCCCCTCAAGCTCTTCGACTGCTGTCCCTTCACGGACGGCGGCGCCGCGGTCCTGGTGGCGTCGGAAGAGGTGGCGCGCAAGCATCCCCGGGCGGTGTGGGTCCTGGGGAGCGCGGCGGCCAGCGACTCGATGTTCATGCACGACAAGCGCGACCTCTCGCGCGTGACGGCGACCGAGCGGGCGGCGGCGGCCGCCTATCGCCAGGCGGCCCGCGGCCCGCAGGATGTGAACGTCGTGGAGCTGCACGACTGCTTCACGATCGCCGAGATCGTGGCCACCGAAGGGCTCGGCCTCTTCGAGCCGGGCATGGGCGGCCCCGCGGCGGAGAAAGGCTGGACGAGCCTCGGCGGGAAGATCCCGGTCAATGTCTCGGGCGGTCTCAAGGCCAAGGGGCATCCGATCGGCGCCACCGGCGCCGCGCAGATCGCCGAGATCGTGACCCAGCTCCGCGGCGAGGCGGGACCGCGTCAAGTCGAAGGCGCGCGCACCGGCCTCACTCACACGCTGGGCGGCAACACCGCCACCGTGCTCGTGAGCCTGTTCGGCCGTGACTGATGAAGTGGTCCACCTGAAGGACTTCTTCGCGGAGGCCCGTGCTGGACGGCTCACCGCCATCCGCTGCACGCAGTGCGGTGAGCTTGCCATTCCGCCGAAGGAGTTCTGCGCAGCCTGCGGCAAGCGCGGCTGGGAATCGATAGCGCTCGGGGGCGCGGGCACCATCTCCTCCTACACGGTGATCCGCGTGGCCCCGCGCGGGCATGTGGGCCAGACGCCCTACGCGGTGGCGGTGGTGCGGCTCGCGGAGGGCGTGTCGCTCCTCGGGCGGATCACCGATCTTCCCCTCGACTCGCTCCGGGTCGGCCTGCCCGTGCGCTTCCGACCGCTCGTCTCCGGCGGGGAGACGATGGTCGGCTTCGGACCCGCCTGAGGGCTTCCACGATGGCGCTCCTCGACGGCAAAGTGGCGGCGGTGACGGGTGCGGGCAGCGGCATCGGCCGATCGGTCGCGCTCGGGCTGGCCCGCGCGGGCGCGCGTGTGGTCGTCAACGACTACGGGGTCAGCGTGGACGGGCGCGAGCCCTCCAGCGCGCCCGCCGAGTCCGTGGTGAAGGAGATCCAGGCGGCGGGCGGGCAAGCGGTGGCGAGTCCGGAGAGCGTCGCCACCATGGCGGGCGGCCGCGGCATCGTCGAGCGTGCCGTCGACACCTTCGGCGACCTGCACATCGTGGTCTGCTGCGCCGGCATTCTCCGCGAGCGCATGATCTTCAACATGAGCGAGGAGGAGTGGGACGCGGTGATCGCCGTGCACCTCAAGGGGCACTTCACCGTATTGCAGCCCGCTACGCGCCATATGAGGGAAAAGAAGCGCGGCCGCATCATCACGTTCACCTCCGCCGCCGGCCTGGAGGGAAGCCCGGGGCAACCGAACTACTCGGCGGCCAAGGAGGGCATCGTGGGGCTCACGCGCTCCACCGCGCTGGCCATGGCGAAGTACGGGGTGACCGTGAACTGCATCTCCCCCACCGCTGACACCCGGATGACGCAGCGTCTCCCTGACGAGCGTCGCGGCACCGCCACCGCCACGCCTCCCGAGGCGATCGCGCCGGTCGTCACCTTCCTGGCGAGCGACCGCGCGGCCCACGTCACCGGGCAAGTCATCGGGGTGCGCGGCAGCGAAGTGACGCTGTTCTCCCACCCGGCGCCGTTGCGCACCGCCACCAACGCCGGAGGCTGGACGGCCGAGGCGCTGGCCGACGTCTACGACCGCGCGCTCGGCCAGGACCGACTGCGGCGGCTCGACGCGATGAAGATCCCGTGGCCGCCGCCTGCCGCCCCCGGCGCTACCAGCTGAGCGCGCCGAACTTCACGTAGCCGACCAGCTGCCAGCCGACTCCCAGCAGGAAGGTCGCGAAACCGATCGTGCAGAGCCCGCGCCAGAGTCCGGAGCGCGGGCTCGTCTGCGAGGAATCCTGGGCAATGGTCCACCACACGGCGGCGAGCAACAGAATGCCGCAGCCCGCCAGGGTGAGGATCCAGCCGGCCATCACGGCCTGGGTGAACAGCGAGTCGAAGAAGATCGGGGGGTCATAGCGCTCGAACAGCACGGGCTCTCCTCCTAGGGATGAGTCACGGCGTGCGGCCGCGCGGGGAGCACCGCGTTGCCGGCGTGAGTGGTGACGACGCGCGCGGACGGGTCGCGCAGCACACCGGGCGGGTCCGCGCCTTCGCGGATCGCGGCGATGCCGCGCGCGACCATCTTGCGGGTCAGGATGACGCCGCGGTCGGACGACGCCAGATGCTCGTCGGCGTGAATGGCAATCGGGCGCTGGCTGACGATGGCTTCCTCGTCGCCGGGCATCCGATGATGCTCCTCCTCGTTCAGCTCAGCCCAGAGCTTACCGCCGTGCCGGGCGCGCGGCGGCAACACGGGTTCGCCGGCGCGCAGCGGCACGCGGAGCAGCGAATACATGCGGGTGTGCGTGTCGTCGATGGGCAGGATCCAGCCGATGTGTCGGGCGCGCTCGAAGCCTTCGCCGGGCTCACCCGCGGCCACGCTCGGCACGATGCGGATGTTGGGCAGCAGGATCTCCGTCATCCGCCGGAACAGCCTCCCATCCGGAAGCGCGCGGTCCTGGATGGAGCGCACGCCCGCGTCGGCCTCCTCCCATGACACGGTGGGCCTCAGGTTGAGCGCGCCGGAGAACTGCCCGCCGCTGAACACCGAGTGGAGCACCGCGACGTGGAAGGGATCCATCACGTTCTCGTAGATTTGCAGCCAGTTGCAGTTCAGGATCTCGCCGCCGCCGAGCCCGTAGCTGGTCCCGTCGGCGATGACGACCCCCTCGCCCTCCTCCACGAGGTCGTACTGCGGCAGCAGCGGCGTGCGCTCCGGCGGCCCCATGTAGGCGAACACGAGCCCACCGTACTCGCGGCATGGGTACCCCGGCTGGAACACCCGCTCCTTGTAGGTGCTCTCCACCGGCTCGCACGGCTGCTCGAGGCAGCGGCCCTCCACGTCGAAGAGCCAGCCGTGATAGCAGCAGCGGATGCCGTCCGCTTCGACGCGCCCGTACTCCAGCGAGGTGCCTCGATGGCAGCAATGCGCGTCGAGGAGCCCCGGCCGGCCGTGACCGTCGCGGAAGAGCACCAAGTCCTCGCCCAGCACCCGGAGAGGGCGAGGCCCTTCGCCGGGAGCCGGCGAGAGACCGACCGGCTGCCAGTAGCGTCGGAACAGCTCGCCCGCCGGGGTCCCCGGACCGATATGGGTGAGCTCGGCGTTCTCCGAGAGGGTCGGACGGCCGTAGCCAGATCGCATCGCGAGGATCATAGCCGAGCAGGGCGTTGGGGCCAAGCTCCCCCTTGACTTCCCGAGGCTTTGCCGCCAGAGTGTCGCCACATTTCGCGGCCATCCGATACGTTTTGCGTCAGCGACGACGCCCTGGAGGGCCCCCAATCATGAGCGTGGGAGAGTCGAAGAGGACCCAGCGAGACTTCGATGTCAACCGGCGCGAGCTGCTTCGACTCGGCGGCGCCGCAGCCGTGGGGGCGGCGCTGGCCCCGCTTTCGACCGGTACTGCCCGGGGTCAGACACCCAAGCGAGGCGGCACCATCAACGTCCGCGCCTGGGATCCTCCCCACTTCGACCCGCACCTGACGATCTCCTACAAGACGCATATCGCCTATTCGTTCACGCATAGCCGGCTGCTGAAGTACAAGGCCGGGCCAGGCGTGACCCCGGGCTACTTCCAGGTCGAGGGCGACCTCGCCGAGTCGTGGACGCAGCCCAACGAGCTCACCTACGTCTTCAAGCTCCGCAAGGGCGTGCGCTTCCACGCGAAGCCCCCGGTGAACGGCCGGGAGCTGACCGCGGACGACGTGCTGTACTCGATCGAGCGCTTCCGCACCCTGAAGGGGAACGCCAACGCCTACATGCTGTCGTCGGTGGAGAAGGTCGAGGCGCCCGACAAGTACACCGTCAAGATCACCCTCAAGGAGCCCTACGTCTGGCTCCTCGACATGCTGGCCAACTCCCACGCCGTGCCCATCATCGCGAAGGAGTGCGTGGAGAAGTTCGGCGACCTCAAGCGGCCCGAGGCTACGGTGGGCTCGGGGCCCTGGATGCTCGACTCGTATCGGCCGAACGTCGGCATGACCTTCGTCCGGAACCCGGCCTACTTCGTCGCCGGCCTGCCCTACATCGACCGCGTGGAGGTATTCGTCGACGAGGACAACGCCTCCCGGATGGCCGCGTTCCTGGCCGGCAAGTACGACCTCGGCTGGGAGTACATGGGGATCATCAACCGGTCGGACTGGGTACAGATCAAGGACGTGATCAAGACCAAGCGTCCGCGCCTGCAGACCACCGAGTTCATCACCCCGGTCGTCCACCACATCTCCATGCGCACCGACAAGGCGCCCTACAGCGACGTGCGGGTGCGCCGCGCCATGTCCATGGCCATCGACCGCAAGCAGATCATCGACTCGATCTACGAAGGCGTGGCGGTGCTCAACCCCGCCGTCCCCGCGTCGCTCCGCGACTGGTCCATCCCCATCGATCAGCTCGGCGAGGGCGCCGCCTACTACAAGTACGATCCGGCCGCGGCGAAGAAGCTCCTCGCGGAGGCGGGATACCCCAACGGCTTCCAGGCCACCGTCGAGTTCACGACCTACGGCTCCACGGTCGTGGTCGACTCCTGTCAGCTCGTTCTGAAATTTCTCAAGGACGTGGGCATCGACGCCAGGCTCGTCACCAAGGAGTACGGCGCCTACATCGCGACCACGTTCTATGGGAAGTTCGACACCCTCGCCTACGGGCCGCAGACGGGCTTCCAGGAGCCCGACAACCACCTCTTCGGCCAGTACTATCCCGGCGAGCTCAAGAACCAGAGCCACATCAACGACCCCGTCGTTGCCGACATGCTCATCCGCCAGCGCCGCACCGCCGACCCCGCGAAGCGCCGCGAGGTCATCCACGACATCCAGCGCTATCTCGCGAAGCAGCAGTACTACGTGCAGATGCCGTCGTCCGTGCTCGTGGCCGTCTGGGAGGGCGCGCTGAAGAACTACGCGCCCAACTCGGGCTACGACTACGGCGGGCGGCTCATGGCCGCCTGGCTCGATCGGTAACCCACAACCATCGAGGACCCGCTCATGGCCCGGATCGGACGCACCTCGGCCCTCACCCGCCGTCACTGGCTCGGCCTAACCGGCGGAGCGCTCGCCGCCGCCAGCGCGCTGCCTTCCGCCGGCTGGGCACAGACGCCCAAGCGGGGCGGCACCCTCAGCCTGCGGCTCTGGGACCCGCCCCACTGGGACCCGCAGCTCCAGGTCTCGTACAAGACGCATACCGCGCTGACGTTCACCCACAGCCGCCTCGTGAAGCACAAGGCGGGGCCGGGCGTGCAGCCCGGGACCTTTCCCATCGAGGGCGATCTCGCGGAGTCCTGGACGCAGCCGAACGACACCACCTACGTGTTCAAGCTCCGGCGCGGGGTCAAGTGGCATCCCAAGCCCCCGCTGAACGGCCGCGAGCTGACGGCGGACGACGTCGTCTACTCGATAGAGCGCTTCCGCACCGTCAAGGGCAACGCCAACGCCTACATGCTCGCCTCCGTCGAGAAGGTGGAGGCCGTCGACAAATACACCGTTCGGTTCGTCCTCAAGGAGCCCTTCGTCTGGTTCCTCGACGTGCTCGCCAATCCCATGGCCGCCTGCATCGTGGCGAAGGAGGCGGTGGAGAAGTTCGGCGATCTCAAGAAGTGGGAGGCGGTGATCGGCACCGGCCCGTGGATGCTCGACTCCTACCGGCCCAATGTCGGCTATACCTATGTGCGCAATCCCCACTACTTCATGCCCGGCCTGCCCTACATCGAGCGGGTCGAGGCGGTGGTCGACGAGGACAACGCCTCGCGCATGGCCGCCTTCCTCGGCGGCAAGTACGATCTCGGCTGGCAGAACCCGGGGACCATCGATCGCGTCGACTGGGTGCAGATCAAGGACGTGCTCAGGCAGCGCCGCCCCGGCCTCAAGGTGATGGAGTCCCCGTCCAACGTGATGAACCACATCTACATGCGTACCGACAAGGCGCCCTTCAGCGACATCCGGGTGCGCCGCGCGATGTCCATGGCGATCAATCGCCAAGCCCTGATCGACACCATCCAGGAGGGCGTGGGCGCCTACAATCCGCCGGTGCCGGCCGCCCTCAAGGACTGGGCCATTCCCTTCGATCAGCTCGGCGAAGGCGGCCAGTGGTACAAGCACAACCCCGTCGCGGCCAAGAAGCTGCTCGCCGAGGCCGGATACCCCAGAGGCTTCTCCGCGACGCTGGACTTCACCACGTACGGCTCGACCGCGCTCGTGGATCAAATGCAGCTGATCCTGAAGGACCTCAAGACGGTGGGGATCGACGCCAAGCTGAACCAGAAGGAGTACGGCGCCTACATCTCGACCACGTTCTACGGCAAGTACGACGCCATGGCGTTCGGGCCTCAGACGCCGTTCCTCGACCCCGATAACTTTCTCTACGGCCAGTACTATCCCGGCGAGACCAAGAACCACGGCCTCATCAACGACCCGGTGGTCGCCGACATGCTGGTACGGCAGCGTCGCACCGCGGACGTGGTCAAACGCCGGGAGATCATCTACGACATCCAGAAGTACCTGGCCAAGCAGCAGTACTACGTGCAGATGCCCTCGGGGGTCTACCTCTTCGTGTGGGACGGCGCGGTCAAGAACTTCGGGCCCAATGTCGGCTACGATCAGGGCGGCCGGCTCGCCGCCGCCTGGCTCGATAGATAGATGCGACGCCACCTCATAGACCGTCGCATGACCATCGCGCGTAGAGAGCTGCTGAAGCTGAGCGGCGGGGGGCTGGCCCTCGGTGCCCTGGATCTCGGCCGGCCCACTCTCGCGATGGCCCAGACGCCGAAGCGGGGCGGCACCTTCCGGCTGCGGTCGCACGTGCAGCCGGTGCACTTCGATCCCCACGCCACCCTCGCCTCCTCGACCATGATCCCGCTGTCCTTCGCCTATAGCCGTCTGGTGAAGATCAAGGCGGGGTCCTCCGTCGTGCCGGGCACCCAGCCGGTCGAGGCCGATCTCGCGGAGTCGTGGGAGCGGCAGGGTGATGCCGTCTACGTGTTCAAGCTGAAGAAGGGCGTGCGGTTCCACCCGAAGCCCCCGCTGAACGGGCGCGAGCTCACCGCGGGGGACGTCAAGTTCACCTACGAGCGCTTTCTCGCCCCCACCAACCCCAACCGCGGCACCCTGGAGGTCCTCGACAAGATCGACGCGGTGGACCAGTACACGGTGAAGTTCACGCTCAAAGAACCCTTCGCGTGGTTCGTGGAGGCGCTCGCCTCGACGTCCACCTGGATCGTGGCCAAGGAGTCCGTGGAGAAGCACGGCGACCTCAAGAAGCCGGAGTCCGTCATCGGGACGGGGCCCTGGATGCTCGAGCGCTACGATCCGGGCACCCGCCTGTCGTTCGTACGGAACCCGAGCTACTTCGTCTCCGGCCTCCCCTACGTGGACAACGTCGAGATCACCATCGACACGGATCCCGCGTCCGGCTTCGCCGCCTTCCTGGCCGGCAAGTACGACTTCGGGCCCGAGTACGGGATGGTGGTGCGTCGGAGCGACCTGGAAGTGGCCAAGCAGCGCAAGCCGAACCTCCAGACCCGCGACTACACCGTCGTCTTCGGCGGCATCACCTGGCTCAAGCTCGACCAGGAGCCGTTCAAGGATCTCCGCGTCCGCCGCGCGCTGGGCCTCGCGTCGAGCTGGCGGGAGATCCTCGAGACCAGCGCCTGGGCGCTAGGCCATGGCCTGCCCAACACCGCGGTGCCCGCGGCGCTCAAGGACTGGGCCCTGCCCGTCGAGCAGCTCTCCGCCGAGGGCCGCCGGCTCTACGAGCAGGACACCGCCGGAGCCAAGCGCCTTCTTGCCGAGGCCGGCTTCCCCAGCGGCATCAAGTTCCCGCTCGAGACCACGCCCGGCTACGGCCCGGATTATGTCGATGCCGTGCAGATCGGGCTCAAGAACTGGAAGGCCGCGGGGATCGACGCCGAGCTCAAGATGAAGGAGTACGGCGCGTACATCTCCAGCACCATCTTCGGGAAGTTCGAGAAGGTGGCCACGGGACTCTTCGGCGCGTGGACCGATCCCGACAGCTACCTCTACCGCTACTACCTGCCCGGGCAGCCGCTGAACGCGGCCGGGGTCAACGATCCCAAGCTCACCGACATGATCAAGCTCCAGCGGCGCACGTTCGACGTCGCCAGGCGCAAGGAGCTGGTCTACGACATCCAGCGCTACGTCGCCCAGCAGGCCTACCTCCTCTTCGGTCCGTCGGTGGGCGCGGTGGCGGCGTGGGAGCCCCACGTCAAGAACTTCGGGCCCAACATCGGTCACGACTACGGCGGCCGCATGATGGCCGCGTGGCTCGACACATAGCTAACCCCCGAGCGAAGCGAGGGACCGTCGCATGACCATCACGCGCAGAGAGCTCCTTAAGCTAGGTGCCGCCGCGGCCGCGGTGACCGCGGGCAGCGTGACACTGCCCGCCCAGGCGCAGACGCCGAAGCGGGGCGGGACGTTTCGTCTTCGCTCCCACGTGGCGCCGGTGCACTTCGATCCGCACCTGACCATCGCCTTCGCGACCATGATCCCGCTGTCCCTCGCCTACAGCCGTCTCGTGAAGGTGAAGGCCGGGTCGGCAGTGGTGCCGGGCACCCAGCCCGTCGAGGGCGACCTCGCCGAGTCCTGGGAGCGGCAGGGCGACACCGTCTACGTCTTCAAGCTCCGCAAGGGCGTGCGCTGGCACCCCAAGGCGCCGGTCAACGGGCGTGAGCTGACCGCGGAGGACGTCAAGTACACCTATGACCGCTTCCTCACCATCAAGGGCAATCCGAACAAGGCCGTCCTCGAGATGGTCGACAAGGTGGAAGCGCTCGACAAGCACACGGTGAAGTTCACCCTGCGCGAGCCGAACGCCTGGTTCATCGACCGGCTCGCCTCGACGTCCACCTGGATCGTGGCCAAGGAGTGCGTGGACCAGTTCGGCGATCTCAAGTCGCCCGACTCGGTGGTGGGCAGCGGCCCCTGGATGCTGCAGCGCTA
>Ga0310813_10003073_pt1 | contig 10099 bp, 9 predicted proteins | sample YN3metagenome_FD_203086 | JGI IMG/M metagenome (GOLD analysis project Ga0310813, IMG submission 203086) | Soil microbial communities from experimental microcosm in Duke University, North Carolina, United States - YN3 | ecosystem: Engineered > Artificial ecosystem > Soil microcosm > Unclassified ... | reverse complement strand
TTCCTCCGCCGAGACGCCGTAGCCCGCGGTCAGGGAGTCGCCGAGGAAGAGGACCACGTTTCGCTGGGAGGAGGCGGCCGACGCGGCGGCCCAAACGAGCAGCCCCAGCCGGAGGACGTTCATGGGACGTCATGGTATCACCTTTTGTGTAATAATCCCGTGTCGGAGATCACTACAAGACGTGAAATGAGCCTATTTCTGCAAGGTTGGTCCGCGGCCGCCGCGGGCATGCTCCTGCTGTGGCTGCGCCAGCAGCGGACCCGGGACGCGGGCATCGTGGACGTGGGCTGGGCCGCGGGCTTGGGCGCCTTGGCGATCCTGCACGCGGCGCGCTCGGGCGGCGACCCCGGGCGCCGGGCGCTGCTCGCGGTCCTGGCGGCCCTTTGGTCGGCGCGCCTCGCGTTCTACCTGGGAGCTCGGGTGGCGGGCCGGCCCGAGGACGGCCGCTACCGCGCCTTGCGCGAGCGCTGGGGCGCCGACGCGGGCCGCAACTTCCTCCTCGTCTTCCAGGCGAACGCCCTCTTGGACGCGCTCTTCTCCATTCCCTACCTCGTCGTCTGCGCGGATCCGCGCCCCCTCGGCCCGCGCGACGCGGCGGCGGCGGCGCTCTGGCTGGTCGCGGTCGGCGGGGAGTCGCTGGCCGACCGGCAGCTGGCGCGCTTTCGCGCCGACCCCGCCCGCCGCGGCCGCACCTGCCGCGACGGTCTCTGGCGCTACTCCCGCCATCCCAACTACTTCTTCGAGTGGCTGCAGTGGTGGACCTACGTCCTCATGGCGCCGGCGGCTCTCGCGGGCGCGCCCGCGCTCCTGGGGCCCGCCCTCATGCTCCTCTTCCTCTATAAGGTGACCGGTATCCCGGCGACGGAGGCCCAGGCGCTCAAGAGCCGGCCGGATTACGCCGAGTATCAGCGGGTCACCAGCCCGTTCATCCCCTGGAGACCGAATGAAGACCGCCATTGACCTCATCGAGAGGGGCGTGGTCCCCGACCGCTTGGTGCGCTGGGGCATCCGTCGGCTGCTGGTCCGCCGCCTGAAGGCCGAGGACCGCGGCGGCGAGCAGGCTCAGGCCCGGGCCGAGGAGGCGCTGGCCGCCGAGCTGCGCCGCAGCCCGGTGGCCATCGTGCCGGAGAAGGCCAACGAGCAGCACTACGAGGTCCCGCCGGGCTTCTTCCTATTGGCTCTGGGCAAGCGGCTCAAGTACTCGAGCTGCTTCTTCCCCGTCGGGGTCTCCGACCTCGACCGCGCCGAGGAGGAGATGCTCCGCATCACCTGCAAGCGCGCGGGCCTGCGGGACGGGCAGGAGGTCCTCGAGCTGGGCTGCGGCTGGGGCTCGCTCACGCTGTGGATGGCCGAGAAGTATCCCCGCAGCCGCATCCTGGCGGTCTCGAACTCGGCGCCGCAGCGGGAATTCATCCTGGCCCGGGCTCGGGAGCGCGGCCTAGCGAACGTCGAGGTGCTCACGCGCGACATGAACGCCTTCGACACCGACCGGCGCTTCGACCGCTGCGTCTCGGTGGAGATGTTCGAGCACATGCGCAACTACGAGGAGCTCCACGCCCGCATCGCGCGCTGGCTCAAGCCGGGCGGCTGGCTCTTCGTGCACATCTTCTGCCATAAGGACTTCGCCTACCCCTTCGAGGACAAGGACTCGGACGACTGGATGGCCCGCCACTTCTTCACCGGGGGCATCATGCCCTCGGAGAACCTGCTCCTGCGGTTCCAGCGCGACCTCAAGCTCCTCGAGCGCTGGCGCGTGGACGGCACGCACTACCAAAAGACCTCGGAATGCTGGCTGGCCAACATCGACCGGCGGCGCGGCGAGGTGCTGGAGGTCCTGGCCAAGGCCTACGGCAAGGACGAGGCGGAGCGCTGGTTCCAGCGCTGGCGCATGTTCTTCCTGGCTTGCGCCGAGCTCTTCGGCTACCGCCGCGGGCAGGAGTGGTTCGTGGGGCACTATCTCTTCGAGAGGCCGGAGTTCCCCGCGTGAGCGACGCCCGGGAGAGCTGCCTCTACGAGGGAACGGTCCGCCATCGGCGTTTCGCGCCGGTTCCCCACGAGTTCTCCTACCGGATGTTCATGGTCTACTTGGACTTGGCGGAGTTGGGCGACGCGTTCCGGGGCCGCTGGCTTTGGTCGGTGGAGCGGCCGGCGCCGGCCCGCTTCAAGCGGAGCGACCATTGGGGGGACCCGTCTCTTCCTCTCGACGAGGCGATCCGGCGCCTCGTGGCCGAGAGGGCGGGCGAGCGCCCCGCGGGCCCGATCCGCTTGCTCACGCATCTGCGCTATTGGGGGCACTGCTTCAACCCCGTGAGCTTTTACTACTGCTTCGACCGCTCCGGGCGGCGGCTCGAGACCGTGGTGGGCGAGGTGAGCAACACGCCGTGGGGCGAGATGCACCCCTACGTCCTGCCCGAGAGCATGAACCAGGGCGACGAGACCCGCAAGCGCTACCGCTTCCCGAAGGCGTTCCACGTCTCGCCTTTCATGGACATGGACCAAAGCTACGACTGGCGCTTCACCGTCCCCGAGCGCCAGCTCGTGGTCCACATGGAGAACCTGGAGCGGGGCGAGCGCATCTTCGACGCGACCATGACCATGGAACGTCGCGAGATGACGGGCGGCGCGCTCGCCTCGGCCCTGGCCCGCCACCCCTTCATGACCGCGAAGGTGGTGGCCGCGATCTACGCCCAGGCCGGCCGGCTGTGGCTCAAGAAGGCGCCGTTCTATTCCCATCCCAAGAGCCGGGAGAAAACGGGCGCATGAGCTACCGGGTCGTCAACTACGCGCTCTTTCAGGCCGGCTGGTTCGCCTGCGTCTGGGCCGGGGCCCACGGCCGCGCGGGAGTCGGGCCGGCCGCGGTCGCGGCGATCGCCCTCGTTCACCTGGCGATGATCGCGGACAAGAAGGCGGAGCTGCTCCTGGTCGCGGCCGCGGTGCTCTTGGGGCCTTGGGTGGACTTCGCGCTGGTGCGCGCCGGCGCGCTGTCCTATCCGAACGCCGTGGGGCCCGCTTGGCCGGCGCCCGACTGGATCATCGCGCTCTGGGCGCTCCTGGCCATGACCGCCCGCCACTGCCTGGGCTGGCTGCGCGGCCGCTACGGCGCGGCGGCCGTCCTGGGCGCGCTGGGCGGGCCGCTGAGCTATGCCGCGGGCGCTCGCATGGGAGCGCTGCGCTTCGGCTCCGGGACCTGGCCGATCCTGGAGATGGGGCTCGCGTGGGGCTTGGCGATGCCGGGCATCTTCCTGCTGGCGGAGGCGACCGGTGGCTGAAGCCAAGGGACTCGACGTCGCCGTCATCGGCGGCGGCGCCGCCGGCATCACGGCGGCCTATCTCCTTCAGCGGGAGCATTCGGTCACGCTGTACGAGCGTAATGATTACGTGGGCGGGCACACTCATACCGTGACGGTCCCGGACGGGCCCGACGCGGGGACCCCGGTGGACACCGGCTTCATCGTGCTCAACGACAAGACCTACCCGACCCTTCACAAGCTCCTCAAGGAGCTGGGCGTCGCCTGGCGCTGGAGCGACATGTCCTTCGGCTACCACTGCGAGGAGACCGGTCTGCAGTACGCGGGCACCAGTCCGCTCGGCCTCTTCGCGCAGCCCATAAACCTCTTGCGCCCCCGCTATCTGGGGATGCTCCTCGACATACGGCGCTTCTGCACCCAGGCCCGCCGCGATCTCGACGCGGGGACGCTGGGCGAGCGCACCCTCGGCCGCTACGTGGCCGACGGCGGCTACGGCGAGGCTTTCTCCCGGGACTACCTCGTGCCCATGGGCGCGGCGATCTGGTCCACCTCCCTGGCCGAAATGCTCGAGTTCCCGGCGGAAACCTTCGTGCGCTTCTTCGCCAACCACGGCCTCTTGGCGCTCGAAGATCGGCCGCGCTGGCAGACCGTGGTCGGCGGCAGCCAAAGCTACGTCCGCGCTTTCTTGAAGGGCTTCCGGGGCAAGGCCTTCACCGAGGCCCCGGTCGCCGCCCTGCGCCGCGAGGGGGACGGGGTCGTCGTCCGCTTGAAGGACGGCCGGGAGGCCCGCCACGACCGCGCGGTCGTCGCCGCGCACGCCGACGAGGCCCTGCGCCTGCTGGCCGACCCGTCGGACGAGGAGCGAGCCGTCCTCGGCGCCTGGCGCTACCAGCGGAACCATACCGTCCTCCACACGGACGAGACGGTGCTGCCGCCGAACCGGCGGGCGTGGGCGTCGTGGAACTATCTCCGGGAGAAGGGGGGCGGCAAGGGCGGCGTGTCCATGACCTACCACATGAACCGTCTCCAAGGGCTGGCCTCGAGCCGGCAGTACTGCGTCACGCTGAACCGGCGCGGGCCGATTTCCAAAAATCGTATAATCAAGGTCATCGAGTACGAACACCCCGCATACACCGTCGAGACGATCCGCGCTCAGGGACGTTTGCTGGAAATCCAAGGAAAGCGCGGAACCTACTTCTGCGGAAGCTACTTCGGCTACGGCTTCCACGAGGACGCGGTGAAGGCGGGGGCGGGCGTGGCTCGGGCCTTCGGGATAGAGTTCTAGAGGTGCCTATGGAAACCGCCGCCAACCCGATGGAAGCCGTCGACGGCCGCAGCGCTCCGGGCGCGCTCGAGCGCGCGGCGATGGGACTGGTCTTCAAGGCCTTCTCGGCGGTGCGCGAGGGCAGCCTCGCGGTGCGCCTGCCGGACGGCCGCGAGCGCGTCTTCGGCCGCGGAGAGCCCCGGCAGTCGCTCGCCGTCAAGACGTGGGCCTTCTTCCCTCGTGTGGCCGCGGGCGGCGACGTCGCCTTCGGCGAGGCCTACACCGCGGGCGACGTCGACACCCCGGACCTCACCGGCCTCCTGCGCATATTCGTCGACAACGCCGACTCCATGTCCCGGGCCAACGCGGGGCTGGCCAAGGTCGCCCGCGCCTTCAACCGAGCGGCCCATCTCCTGCGCGCGAACACCCTCTCGGGGAGCGTCAAGAACATCGACGCCCACTACAACCTCGGAAACGACATGTTCGAGGTGTTCCTCGACCCCTCGCTCACCTACTCCTGCGCGTACTTCGAGCGGCCGGACCAGACCCTCGAGGAGGCCCAGAAGGCGAAGCGCCGCGCCATCCTGCGCAAGGCGCGCCTCGAGCCGGGCCAACACATACTCGAGATCGGCTCGGGCTGGGGCGCGCTCGCCCTCGACGCGGTGCGCGAGCACGGCTGCCGGGTGACCAGCCTCACCCTCTCCGAGGAGCAGCTGCGGCACGTGCGCGCGCTGGCCGAGCGCGAGGGCGTCGCGGACCGGCTCAAGGTCGAGCTCTGCGACTACCGCTCCATGCGCGGCTCCTTCGACCGGATCGTGTCGGTCGAGATGATCGAGGCGGTGGGCCATGAGCACCTGCCCGCCTTCTTCGGCGCCTGCGACCGCCTGCTCGGGCCCGGGGGCCTCGTGGTCCTCCAGGCCATCACCATCCCCGACCAGCGCTACGAGGAGTTCCGGCGCAGCTGCGATTGGATCCAGAAGCACATCTTCCCGGGCTCGCTGGTGCCCTCCGTCGGGGCGCTGTGCGCGGCGATGGCCAAGGGATCGCGCCTCGGCGTGGAGCACGTCGAGAGCATCGGGGCGCACTACGTGCCCACCCTGCGCGCGTGGAAGGAGAACTTCCTGGGCGCGCGGAGCCGGCTCGAGGGCATGGGCTACGGGCGCGAATTCCAGCGCGCGTGGGAGTACTACTTCTCCTACTGCGAGGCGGGCTTCGCGGCCCGGATCATCGGCGACGTCCAGATGGTGCTCGCGCGCAGCGCCGAGCAGGTCCCGGCGCTCGCGTGAGCACTGCCCTGCGCGACCGCGGCGCCCGCGCGCCCGCCGTTGGCCGAGCCCCCGACGGCGTCGATTGGGCGGGGAGCGCGGCGTTCTTCGGGATGCACGCCGCCTGCCTCCTCGCGCTCAAGACCGGCTTCGACGCCCGCGCCGCCCTCGCGGGCTTCGCTCTCTACTGGATCCGGATGTTCGCGATCACCGCGGGCTACCATCGCTATTTCTCGCACCGCTCCTATCGGACGGGGCGCTTGTTCCAGTTCCTCCTCGGCTGGGTGGGGGCCTCCTCGGCGCAGAAGGGGCCCCTGTGGTGGGCCGCCCACCATCGCCGCCACCACGCCGCCTCCGACCAGGCGGGCGACATCCACTCGCCGGTGACGCGGAGCTTCTGGTGGGCCCACGTGGGCTGGGTCCTCTCGGCGCGCTACGACGCGACCGACTACGAGGCCGTGCCGGACCTGACGCGCTACCCGGAGCTGGTCTGGCTCAACCGCTTCCACTGGGTCCCGCCCGCCGCCTTGGCGGTCGGCCTCTTCGCCTGCGGGGGGCTGCCTTGGCTGGTCTGGGCCTTCTTCGTGAGCACCGTGGTCCTCTACCACGGCACCTTCACCATCAACTCCCTCGCCCACGTCTTCGGCTCGAAGCGCTTCGAGACGGGCGACGAGAGCCGCAACAACCTCTGGCTCGCGCTCATCACCATGGGCGAGGGCTGGCACAACAACCACCACCGCTACCCGGCGTCGGAGCGGCAGGGCTTGTTCTGGTGGGAGCTGGACGCCAGCCACGCCGTTCTTCGGGGCCTCTCGCGGCTGGGCGTGGTGCGGGACCTGCGCGAGCCTCCCGCCGAGATCTACCGCGAAGCCGCCGGGGCGGCCCGGGCGTGACCCCGGGCGCCTCGAGGAGGTTCTTCGAGCGCGAGGGCGCGCGCCTCCTGCGCTACGTCCTCAACTCCCATCCCATCATCATCTGGGCGCTCGACAAGCGCGGCGTGGCCACCCTCTCCGAGGGCAAGGGCCTCGCCGCGATCGGGCTCAAGCCGGGCGAGGTGGTCGGCCGCTCCATCTTCGAGATGTACCGGGGCTACCCCGACATCCTGGAGTCGACGCGCCGCGCGCTCCGCGGGGAGAAGGTGCACGTCTTCTCCGAGGTGGGCGGGGTGAGCTTCGACTCGACCTACTATCCCCTGCGCGACGCCCGCGGGCGCCCGGACGGCATGTTCGGCGTGGCCACGGAGATCACCGAGCTCCGGCGCGCCCGCGCGACCGTGGGGCGGCTGGAGCGCGAGCAGCGCGAGATCCTCGATGCGGTGCCCGCGATGATCTTCTATAAGGATCGCAAGAACCGCATCCTCTGGGTCAACCAGCTCGCCGCGCAGAGCCGGGGCCTGAAGCCCGAGCGGATGGCCGGGCGCCGCACGGAGGAGCTGTATCCCGACGAGGCGGCGCGCTACTTCAAGGACGACCTCGAGGTGATCCGCTCGGGCAAGCCCAAGCTCGGCATCGTCGAGCGATGCGCCCGCGATGACGGCTCGAAGGGCTGGGTCCGCACCGACAAGATCCCTTACCGAGACGAGCGCGGCCGCGTGGTGGGCGTGATCGTCTTCGCCCAGGACATCACCGAGAGCCGCGTCGCCGAGGAGGCGCTGCGGCGCAAGGCCGAGCTCCTGGACTTGATGCAGTCGGTCGCCTCCGCGGCGAACCTCGCCAAGACCTCGGACGAGGCGTTGCGGGCCGGCCTGCGCCGCATCTGCGCCGTCCTGGGCTGGCCGATCGGCCACGTATACCGCGTCGCGGGCGACCGCCTGACGCCGTCCCGTCTTTGGCACCAGGTCGGGCGGAGCCGCCGCTACGCGCGCTTCGAGAAGACGACCGCCCGGACCCCCCTCGTGAAGGGCGTCGGCCTGCCGGGCCGGGTCTGGAAGCTGGTGCGCCCCGTGTGGAGCAACGACGTCACGCGGGACCTGAACTTCCCCAGGGCGAAGGCCGCGCGCGCCTGCGGGATCACCTCCGGGCTGGCGTTCCCCGTGCTGGTCAAGAACGAGGTCGCCGCGGTGCTCGAGTTCTTCACCGACCGTCCGGTGATCCCGGACCCGGAGCTCCTGGAGGTGCTCGGCAACATCGGCACCCAGCTCGGCCGAGCCATCGAGCGCGAGCGCGCCGACGACGTCCTCACGCGCAGCGAGGAGCTGCTGCGCCACCTCGTCGTCGGGGTGCGCGACTACTCTCTTCTCACGCTGGACCCGCAGGGCCGCATCGCGAGCTGGAACGAGGGCGCGGAACGCGTCTACGGCCACCGCGCGGCGGAGGCGGTCGGCCGCCCCCTGGACATACTCTACGCCGACCGGGACCGGGCCCGCGGCCGCCCCAGGGCCGACTTGGCCGCGGCGGCGTCCGACGGACGCTTCGAGCACGAGGGCTGGCAGTCGCGCAAGGACGGCTCGCGCTTCTGGGCGAACGTCGTGCTCACGCCGCTGCGCGGGGAGTGGGGCGAGCCGCGCGGCTTCGCCCACGTCACGCGCGACATCACGGAGCGCAAGCGCCTGGAGCGGGAGATCCTCGAGGCGGGCGCGCGCGAGCAGGCGCGCATCGGGCAGGACCTGCACGACGGCCTGGGCCAGAACCTCACCGGCATCGCGCTCCTGGCCAACGCCCTCAAGGGGCGGCTCGCGGCGCGCGGCGCGGCCGAGGCGGAGCAGGCGGGCCGCGTGGCCGAGTACGCCAGCGCGGCGGTGCAGCAGGCCAAGGACCTCTCCCGCGGCCTCATCCCGCCGGAGCTCCAGGCTCACGGGCTTCTCGGGGGGCTTCGCGCGCTCGCCTCGGGGGCGCGGGAGCTCTTCGACATCGACTGCGGGCTGCGGGCCTCGCCCGGCGCGCGCGTCGCCGACGGCGTGGCGGCGGTCCATCTTTACCGCATCGCGCAGGAGGCCGTGCACAACGCCGTCAAGCACGGCCGGGCCCGCCGCGTGGCGATCGCGCTCCAGCAGGCGGGAGGCCGGACCACCCTTACGGTGGCCGACGACGGCCGCGGGATCGAGCCGTCCGGCCGGCGCAAGAGCGGCTTGGGCCTGGGGATCATGCAGTACCGGGCGCGGATGATGGGCGCCGCGCTGGACGTCCAGCGCGGGCCGCGCGGAGGGACGGTGGTCACCTGCTCCATCCCCGGGGGGGAGTCTTGAGCGCGCGCGAGAAGGCCAAGGGGAAAGGCGCCCGGATCTTGATCGTCGACGATCATCCCATCGTGCGCCAGGGCCTGGCCCAGACCCTCGAGCAGCAGCCCGGCTTGAGCGTCTGCGGGGGGGCGGCCGACGCGGCCGAGGCTCTGCGCATGGCCGCCAAGGAGGCGCCCGATCTCGTGATCACGGACCTCTCCTTGGGCGAGCAGCGCGGAGGCCTCGAGCTGATCAAGGAGCTTCTCGCCCGCCTCCCCGGCCTGCCCGTCCTGGTTCTGTCGATGCACGACGAGTCGTTCTACGCCGAGAGGGCGCTGCGCGCGGGGGCGAAGGGCTACATCATGAAGCAGGAGCCCCCGGAAAGGGTCGTGGAGGCGGTGCGGCGCGTGCTTCGCGGGGAGATCCACCTGAGCGAGCGGACGGCGGCCCAGCTCCTTACCCAGATCGCCCAGGGCCCGGCGCGCCCGGTCTCGCCGGTGAGCCGGTTGAGCGACCGCGAGCTCCAGGTCTTCAAGCTCATCGGCGCCGGCTATGCGACCCGCCAGATCGCCCAGAAGCTCTCCGTGAGCTCCAAGACGGTCGAGACCCACCGGCAGCATATAAAGGAAAAGCTCCGCCTCTCCGACTCCACCGCCCTGGTGCGCGCCGCCATCGAGTGGGCGCGCGCCGAAAGGGCTCGGTAAAAACCCCGATAGACGCGACCGGGGGGACCCCGATGGCGAGCCCGCTCGAGGAGTGGCACAATTGCGTTGGTGGCCTCCAACCCCAACGAGCACGACTTCGCGCGCCTGCAGTCTCTCCTCGGCCACGTTCTGGACGCCAGCGTCGAGGGGATCTTCGCGGTCGACCGGGATCTCAAGGTCACCATCTTCAACGCGGCCCTGGAGCGGGCCTTCAACGTCGTCCGCGCGAGCGTCCTGGGCCGGGAGATCTTGAAGTCCTTCCCCTGCATGGCGGCGGCCGGCGAGGAGGCGCTGATGCGGGGCGCGCTCGCGGGGACGGCGGCCTCCGCCAAGAGCCATGCGTTCGAGATCGAGGCGGGCGGCCGCAACGGGCGCGATGACAACGCCTATTTCCCCCTTCACGGGGCGGGCGGGGCGGGGGTCGGAGCGCAAGCCCGGCGACGGTTCGAGCCGGTAGGCCC
>Ga0310813_10003071_pt1 | contig 10104 bp, 4 predicted proteins | sample YN3metagenome_FD_203086 | JGI IMG/M metagenome (GOLD analysis project Ga0310813, IMG submission 203086) | Soil microbial communities from experimental microcosm in Duke University, North Carolina, United States - YN3 | ecosystem: Engineered > Artificial ecosystem > Soil microcosm > Unclassified ... | reverse complement strand
ACGACTCAGCAAATCGTGCGGCGCGCGGATTATTCCGAATATTCAAAAACTTATGGTTTATTCCTGCAGGATGATTGGAAATTTAACAAAAGACTAACCTTTAATATGGGTTTACGGTATGAAATCGAAACACCATTGATTGAGAAACAAAACAAGAGTGTCTCCGGTTTTGATTTTAGTTATACGCAACCGTTCGAAGCGGCGGTTAAAAACATTCTGACGACAACTCCGATTACAGGGGTCGATCCGAGCACATTCACGACGAAAGGCGGACTTTTGTTTGCGGGCAAAGATACCGGCGCGGGACTGTATAAAACACCGAAGAATATTTTTCTTCCGCGGTTCGGAGTCGCATATCAAATAAATGACAAGACCGTTCTGCGAACAGGTTTTGGCTTGTTTGCCGGGTTTTTAGGCGAGCGCCGCGGTGACGTAATTCAACCGGGCTATACGCAAACGACGACACTTCCGAAAACACTGCTGGCAAGCGGTGCCGAAATTCCGCAACCGATTTTATCTTTTCCGACGAGCATCAGTATCATTGAGCCTATCGGTAACGCGAAAGGGAAACAAACCAGTCTCGGAACGGGAATTTCCTTCTTTAACCAAAATCCGGAAGTTTCAAAGCAGGCGCGGTTTCAAATTGGTATTCAGCGCGAGCTTCCATGGGGATTTGTTGCCGAAGCAACCTATGTTGCAAACTACGGCTATAACATCGAGATTGTCAGAAACATTAACGCAATCCCGAACAGATATTTAATTAATGTCAATAGCCGCAGTACGAGTGCGACCGATCAGACTGACCCGATAAATGCTCAAAACACATTTTTCGGTAATGTTGCTAATCCGTTCCGAACGATTGCCGAGTTTGCAGGCACTAATTTCGCAAATGCAAACATTGCGCGTTCGCAATTGTTGCGTCCATTCCCGCAGTTCGGCGATATTAGTACGACCAACAATGACGGTAAATCATGGTATCACTCGGGTCAATTCAGCCTGCAAAAGCGTTTTTCAAAGGGTTATACGATCCAAGCCGCCTACACTTGGTCAAAATGGCTTCAGGCAACCGAATATCTGAATGCCGGTGATGAACGTCCGACCAAGATGATTTCGGATCAGGATTCGCCGCACAGACTTTCTTTGAGCGGAATTTTTGCTTTGCCGTTTGGCAAAGGGAAGTGGCTTTTATCAAACGCAAACGGTTTTGTTGATCGAATTGTAAACGGCTGGCAAATTCAGGGCGTTTATACATTTCAGGTTGGATTCCCGATTGCGTTTAACACCGACTTGTTCTACAAAGGCGGCGATATATCGCTTCCTTCAAGTCAAAGAACAACTGCCAGATGGTTTAATACAGATGCGTTTACATCAGTCTTAACAACCAATTCAACTGCTTCAACACCGACAGGCGTACATCTTCGAACCTTACCTTTCCGGTTCAACGATGTTCGTCGCGACAACATCAATAATGTTGATCTATCAATGTTGAAAGATATTAAAATCAAGGAAAATATGAAAATTCAAATCAGATTTGAGCTTATTAATGCCTTTAATGAACCATATTTTCCAGCTCCCGCAGTTAACCCTGCGGCGGCAACATTCGGGACAATTGCACCGTCCAATCAAGACAACTACGCACGACGTGCGCAGTTCGGTATAAAATTCCTTTTCTAAAGGAATCTGTGTTCCGGAAACTGAGTTGGATGATCTGCGGATTAGTTTTTCTAACTCAGTTTCCGTTAGTAAAATTCGGATAATAATTATAATCGGGCAAGTAATCGTTTTTTGAGTGCGAAAGAATCTCCTTTCTTTCTAGACAAACTTTACAAAAAGTGTTACTTTCGAAATAACCATTATTCAGAAGTTATTTTTTCAAAACTAAGAATCATTTTTTAAGAGAATCCACAGATTCTCTTTTAATAAATATAGTAAGTTAAGCGGTTACCAAGCTGTTTTGAGGTTAAAGCTCTCAAATTGGTTTAATTCGAAAACATTTCCGGTTTGATTAAATAATTTCAGCCTCAGTTAAATAAATTTGATATTTGTGCAAAATGGCTTCAAAAATAGCTATTTGAAACTATTTTCAGAAGTTTAGAAAGATATTCTTATCTTAAAAAGCATTTTAAGTTTCGGTTTCTGCGAGCAGATCCACGCAGCCGTAACAACTTATTTATTCAAACAGACTTAGTTTGAACAAAAACGATATTAAAACAGGAGAAGATTTATGCGATTAACTCGAATTTCAACCTTTATACTTCTTTTAAGTTTGACAATAATTGGTCAAACCAATAGAGGAGGAATTAGCGGAACGGTTACCGATCCTTCGGGCTCGGCGGTTCCGGGTGTAAAGGTTACTGTTACCAACGCCGGAACTAACCAGTCGGTAACATTAACGACTTCAGACAGCGGCGCGTTTTCAGCCAGTTCGCTTGAGCCGGTTATTTATACGATAGTTGTCGAGGCTCCCAACTTTAAAACGGCAATTGTCGAAAATATCAAAGTAGATACGGCGAGTGTCCAAACCGTCAATGTCATACTCGAAGCCGGAAATATTTCTGAAAAAGTGACTGTTGAGGCAGAAACGCCGCTCATTAACACCGAATCGGGAACGACCGGACAAACGATTACGGAAAGGCAGCTTCAAGAAATTCCGCTTAATAATCGCAGTGTTCTTGATCTGGCGGTGACCGTCCCGAATGTTTCGGGCGATGCCGGAAGCGAGGATGCCGAAGTAACTTCAAGTCAGCCGGTTCCGGGTTTCAATCTGAATGTGAACGGCGGTCGTTCGGGCAGCACAAACCTAATGGCGGACGGGGTTAACAATACGGGGGTCGGCATTTCGCGGGCAGTCGTCAGTTTTACACCCGAGACGGTTCAGGAATTTACCGTCCAAACTTCCGCCTACTCGGCAGAATTCGGATCGACCGGCGGCGGCGTGATCAATATCACAACCAAATCGGGAACCAATCTTTTCCGGGGAACTGCCTTGGTTTATCATCGCAACCCGGCAACCAACGCCCAGCCCTACCGCATCGGGACAACTCCGCGAACACCGAATAACCTGCGTTACACGCAAGCTTCTTTATCGGTCGGCGGTCCGATATTTTTACCGCGATTCGGTGAAGGCACGCCGTATCTTTATGACGGACGCGACCGGTCATTTTTCTTCTTCGCTTACGAGCCGCGATGGCGGCAGGATTTCATCACCGTCTCGACGCTTCTTCCGACTGCGGCTGAACGAGCTGGCGATTTTAGAGGATTGACCCGGACTGCGAACGGTTGGGTGCCCAACGCGGTAGCGACTCAATTTAATTTGGTTCAAACCGGAACTTCGGCAATTTTTCAGCAATTTACCTTGAACAACGGCAGATTAGTGCCGATTGCGCTTGCCACGGGTAACCGATACTGTCAATTTGGCGAAACGCCGACCTCGACCACCGGCGGTCCGCAGTGTCTGGCAACCAATACGTCTTTCAATGATGCGTTAAATGTAATTCCGCAGGCTTATATTGATCCGACTTCGCAGAGAATTTTGAGCTTTCTGCCGATGGGCGGCAATTATTTTCTCGATAACGGGGTTATTGCCAATTACGTGGTTAATCGTCAGGTAACGCAGAACGAAACACGCTATACATTGCGTCTTGACCACAACATTACCAAAACCAACAAAATAAATTTTCGCGTAACATCCACACCGTCAATCGGCGTTCGCAATTTCGGCAGCGACATAAACGGCAGCACGGGTGTTTTCAGCAATGCCAAACAATTTCTGATCGGCGATGAGCATATTTTCTCACCCAATATCGTCAATAACCTGCGGTTCAATTACACACGCGGCGTTTTCAGTGAAGATTTTTCACCGGAATTTTCGATCAACGGCGGCAGAAATCTCGCCAGTGAACTGGGATTGGACAGTTTGACTAACGGCGGTATTCCTTTATTCAATACGAGTGCTGACGGCTACAATGCCTTCGCCAGCATCGGTTCGTCCGGTTCGACCAATAACTTTAACGTCGAAGAACGTTTTAACATTAACGACATTGTTTATTGGACGAAGGGCAATATGACCTGGAAATTCGGAGTTGATCTGAACAAAGCCCGGCTCAACGTCGTCCCGTTTTTCGCTGCTTCGGGCGGAAGATGGAATTTCCGCACTGTCAATACAAGCCGAAATCGCGGAACTAACACGGCTGACGGCGGCACGCCTTTCGCCAGCTTGCTGCTCGGTGTGCCGAACAGCGTAGATGTTCGCCCGCTTCTTTTGAACTATGATTACGGCTGGAAAAGCGGAGCGGTGTTTGTTCAAAACGATTGGAAGGTCAAACCTAATCTGACCATCAATCTCGGATTGCGTTACTCGCTGCAATTGCCGAGAACGGAAAAAAACGATTTGCAGGGAGTTTTCCGCCCCGATCTGGCGCAGACCGTGACCTTGACCGCTCAACAGCGAGTCAACACGGCGGTCGGCTTGGGCGTTCTTCCGGCGAACAGTCCGGCAACGACGCCGATTCCGGCTCCGTATAATTCTTTGATCCCGACGACGGTGCAGATTCCGGTTTTCGCTTTTGCCAATCGCGGCGGACGTTCGCGCTATTTATCACCGGTTGATTATATGGGATTCGAGCCGCGCTTCGGATTCGCCTGGAGTCCGAAGATGAAGGTCTTAGGCTTCGATACTGAAAAGCGCTCGCTCGTCATTCGCGGCGGTTACGGCATCTCGCACTCGCCGATTACGGGTAACAATCGTTTGCCGAATCCGGATTTCGGCGGATTCCAAACCGTCAGCACAACGGCGACCGGTTCGACGGTCGGCGGAACTGCCGATTCAACCCAACCGGTTCGTTTATCCGGCAACAATCCGTTTGTCAGGGCTCCGTCGCTTGATCAAACATTAGGTATTGATTCCAACGGTTTGATTACGCTCAACAGTCTCGGCGTTCCGGGATTTGCCTACGCCGGAGACGGTGCGAAATCAATTCCGTACGTTCAAAGCTGGAATTTATCGCTGCAGTTCGAGGCATTCAAAAAAACAGTGGTCGAAATCGCCTACGTCGGCAGCAAAGGAACGCATCTCTACACGCCTTTGCGTAATATCAACCCGACCAGCATTGCTTTTATCGAACAGCTCGAAGCAAACAATATCAACGCTGACACCGCTTTTGCCGATCCTTTGGGACGCAAAAATTCGTTGGGTGCAACCATCACCATTCCGCGCAGCAGCGTCGTCACGCCTTATTTCGGATTCTCGGCGTTAAATCAATTCGGCGACCCTTCGGGAAATAGCAGTTATAATGCCGGCTACATAAAAATTCAGCGCCGACTTTCCACCGGGCTCAGTTTTACCTCGAATTATACCTTCGGTAAATCGATTGATGATTCGTCCGACGCTTCGCCTGATACGCGTACGCTGACGGGCAACGTCGTCAGTACCAACGGACAGGTTTACTTCGGTGCGCCGCGCAGCGGGGACAAAGCCGTTTCAACCTTCGACATTACGCATAATTTCAGCACGACCTTTGTCTGGGATTTGCCTTTCGGAAAGGGCGGCTACTTCTTGAAAAACTCTAATTCGGTCGTTCAGACACTCGTCGGCGGCTGGAGTATGTCAGGCGTTTATCGCCTCCAGGGCGGCACGCCGTTCATCGGCATCATCACGAATAACCGTCTCGGCGGTTCAAATTATACGATCAGACTTAACCGGGTCGAAGGAGTGCCTTTGAAAAATCCGCTTTGGTCTTCAGGCTGTTCGATCGGTGCGGCGTGCGAACCGTATGTCAATCCGGCAGCGTTCATTCGTCCGCCGAAAGGCTCGCTCGGGAACGCTTCGCGCACCCTTGAAGACATTCGCGGACCGCTTCAGCAATTCTTTGATTTTTCACTGCAAAAATCCTTCAATCTGCCGTATATCGGCAATGAAGGCAAGCGAAGAATCAATTTCCGCATGGATTTACTGAACGCCTTTAATCATCCGATTTTCCGTTTGTCTCCGGCGGGTTCGGGAAATACTTTCGGCGGTGTTCCGACCGAAACGAATTTTACGCAGAACGAAGTGGATCAATGGAATGCGGCGAATCCGGGCAGAAATGTGACTTTGACACAGGTCAACAATTTTCTGACTACTCAGCGTCTTCCGACCGGCGCGTTGCCGTTGAATTTCTTCAGCGTTCCCGTGCCCGAAGGCTTTGCGACGAGAAGTCCGAACAGCTTCGATATTCTGACGACTGAAGGTTTGAAACTGTATCGTCTGCGGCAGGCTTATAACACCGGTTTCGGAACGTTATACTCACCGCCGAACGGTCGTTACATTCAGTTCGGAATTCGTCTGTTCTTTTAATTAGGTAACCGCGATGATTGAACTTTAATTCATCAATGTTAATTCAAAATAATCGCAGTTGTTGGTTTTATTTGGCAGCTGCGATTATTTTTTTCAAGGGAGTCAATTTATGATAAATATTCGCTTATCGATATTTTTTCTGTTTCTATTTTCGATTTTAAGCGTCAGCGCGCAGACTACGACCGAAATTCCGCGTGAATGGATCGATAAGGACACGGGACACCGGATCGTGCGCCGGTCGGACGAAGACGGCAGCTCGTCTTTTTATTTTCATCAGAACGGATATACCGAAAGCGGCGACAAACTGGTTTTCTCGACGCGCGCGGGACTCTCGACGTATAACTTTAAGACCAAAAAGATCGAGCAGATCGTCGAAGGACGCGCGGGAAGCGTCGTTGTCGGCAAAAAAACGCGTAAGGTTTTTTACACCAAAGGCGACGCGGTTTATGAAACCGATATCGATACGAAAGCAACGCGTGAGATCGTCAAAGATGCGCGGTTTCGCACCGGTTCGGGCTTTGCGGTCAACGCCGACGAGACGCTTTTGGGGGGAAGTATGGAAATTAACCCGAAACCGCGTGAGACTCAGCCGACGCAGCCGCAGCCGCGCGGCGATAATTACATCGGCAAGGGCGAAATGATGGAAAATCGTCTGGCGGCGAAGATTCCGATGACGCTTTATACGATCAACATCAAGAGCGGCGCGGTCAAAACCTTTCACGAAGCGACCGACTGGCTCAACCACGTGCAGTTTTCGCCGACCGATCCTACCTTGATGATGTTTTGTCACGAAGGACCGTGGCACAAGGTTGATCGCATCTGGACGATCAAAACGGACGGGACGGGTTTAACGAAAGTTCACACGCGCACGATGGAAATGGAGATCGCCGGGCACGAATTTTTCGGCGCGGACGGCAAGTATATCTACTACGATCTGCAAACGCCTAAAAGTCAGGTCTTCTGGCTCGCGAAATACGAGATCAAAACCGGAAAACTGACGAAATACAGCCTGACAAAGCGCGAGTGGTCGGTGCATTACAACGTCTCGCCCGACGGAAAGGTCTATTCAGGCGACGGCGGCGGACCGAACAGCGTCGCGCGCGGCGACAACGGGCAGTGGATTTATCTCTTTCATCCGAAAGGCGAAAAATTCGAATCTGAAAAACTCGTTAATCTCGCCAAACACGATTACACGCTCGAACCGAACGCGACCTTCACGCCCGACGGTAAATGGCTTGTCTTTCGTTCAAATATGTTCGGCGCAACACAGATCTATGCGGTCGAAATAAAGAAAGCAAAATAACACGCAAAAGAGAAAAGATTCGGATTTTTAATGTTTTAGTCCGAATCTTTTCTCTTTTCTGTTTAGAAACGCTCAATTACATTAAAACAATCGATTTCTCCTTACAAACAATGGCTTTCTCAACCGAAACCATCGAGTGTGCGGCTTTTACAATCAACTATGTAACGATTACAGGCTAGAGCGTAAAGCTTACACCCTTGCCTGTAATCGTTACGGTCAACTGTGTAAGCCTTACAATCAGCTGTGTAATGGTTACACTCAACTGTGTAAGCCTTACAGTCAAGCGTGTAAAAGAAACAATGAAGCATGTCAGAGAAACAATCGAGTGTGTTGTTTAATCAATGGAATGGTTTTGCTCGTCAATCTGTTTTGTCACGCGATCAACCGTCAAAGTTATTGACAAGCTTATTTGTTTCAATCGTCCGTAATTTAGTGTAAAATTTTGGCGATCAGTTATGGCAAGAACGGCATCTTTTCAACCTGAGAAAAAAGCGAAATCATTCGGCGCGGACTTTGACGAAGAACGTTTGTGGAAGGAAAATACCGACGCGATCAAGCGATTTATCGAACGCCAACCGGATTATGAAAAGCTGTCCGCCGAAGTCGCTTACATTTTGAACCGCGAGCTTAATAATGAAGAGATCGAATTTTCGACAATCACCTATCGCGCCAAAACCTTAAACAGCTTTCTCGAAAAAATCCAGCGCAAATCTTACCGCGATCCCGTGTCGGAAATCACAGACTTTGCGGGCGTGCGCGTTGTTTGTTTGTATATCGACGATCTGCCGAAGCTCGAAAAAATAATCGGCGAACATTTTGAAATTATTGAGAAGATCGACAAATTAACCGACCGGAAAACCGACCAATTCGGCTACGGCGCGATCCATTTTGTCGTCTGTCTGGGCAAAAATGCGTCGGGCGCGCGCTACGACGATCTGAAAAATCTCGTCTGCGAGATTCAAACGCGCACCGTTTTGCAGGATGCGTGGGCGATCATTGACCATCATCTCGCGTATAAAAACGAATCGAATATCCCGACCGTTCTGCGAAGCCGTTTGAATCTTTTATCGCAAAATTTTCAGTCGGCGGATGAAAAATTCAGCGACCTGCGCGCCGAACGCGAGGAATATCTTAAAGAAGTCGAGGAATCCGAAATAAATCCCGAACAGTTTCTCGAAAACGAACTCAATCTCGACAGCTTCGTGCGTTATGCGCATTGGAAATTTCCCGAACTCCCCGCAGGAACCGAGGTTTTAGACGTTCCTTTTTACTTAAAACCGCTCGCGGAAATGAATCTGCAAACGCTCGGCGATCTCGACGAGATCGTCAATCGCGGGGCAAATGCCTACAGCTTTTATCTCGCGGAAAACGGCAGGGATTTTCTCAACTCCTACTCGATCACGAGCGTCGCGCTTTCGGCTTTGCTCGTGAACCGTGTTTTCGTTCCCGAACACCTCAAAAGCGTCTTTCCGAAATTCGCGGAATTCGTCCGGCATCATAATTTTGAAAATTAATTTAACAAATGTCGTAGGAAAATTAACAAATGTCGTCAAAAATTTGTAGGGGCGACGGCTTGTCCTCGCCCGATGAGCGGAGCGAAAACAACGATTCTTTAATAGGAATGTGGAATGAAATTAGCGATATTTGCGACATTCGTCGCATCGGACGAGGACAAGCCGTCGCCCATACATCAGTTTGACTAAATCACAATTGGAGGCGCGGCTTGTGCCTTTATCTCAATGGTTTTTACACCGAACCGCGCGTGTTTTGCCGTTAAACGAATCATTCCGGCTTTTTCGGTCGAACGCACCCAGATCGCGCCGACACCGCCGACGAGCGCAAACGGATTATCGCCGATGATCTCGCCGTTTTCGATCGAAAACTGGATTGCGGCGTGCGCGAACGGCTGAACATTGCCGAATTCGTCCGTCACTTTGAACACAACGCGCGTCGCATCAATGCCGTCTGCGAGCAATTCCGTGTCGTCCGCCGTGACGATGAACTGTCTTTCAACACCTTTTGCCGACATACGCTTTTCGATCACCTTTTTGCCGCCGATATAGCCTTCGATCCGCAGATCTTCCCAGCCTTTGCCGATCGCGTCGTGAAGATTCGCCGAAAAAGGCGCGTATTTCAAATGCGGATAAGTCTTGCGGTCGGGTTCGACTTCCGCCACCATCCGTTCACCGACGAAATATTTGAGCTTTTCGCAGTTTGAGCAAACGAGCGCATTCGTAAAAGTCTCGTTTTCATCGCCGCGCGCCCAATCGAATGCGGGTTCAAGGACGATTTCCTCCGAAGGCTCGCACTGCGACCGATAAAATCCGGCGGCGGGCTTCGGGATGCGGAAAATATCTGAAACGCCGTGATAACAGATGCGGTCGCCCGAACCGAAATACTCGTGCGTGTTGTAATCGAACGCGCACCAGCCGAGTCCGCCCGCATATTTCACATCCGACGCGAGCAT
>Ga0310813_10003070_pt1 | contig 10104 bp, 11 predicted proteins | sample YN3metagenome_FD_203086 | JGI IMG/M metagenome (GOLD analysis project Ga0310813, IMG submission 203086) | Soil microbial communities from experimental microcosm in Duke University, North Carolina, United States - YN3 | ecosystem: Engineered > Artificial ecosystem > Soil microcosm > Unclassified... | reverse complement strand
CGTCGTGGCGGTTGATCCTGCGCAACGGTGTTCACGACGGCAATCTTATCGGGCCGCGGGGTTGTGCGCATGGGTGGTGCGCATAGGTCATGCGTATGGGGCATGCGCATGGGTCATGCGCATGGGTCATGCGCATGGGGTATGCGCATGGATCATGCGCATGGGGTATGCGCATGGATACTGCGCATGGGGTATGCGCATGGATACTGCGCATGGGGTATGCGCATGGGGTATGCGCACGGATCATGCGCATCAGGCGTGCGCATGTGGCATGCGCATCGGTCAGCAGCGAGGCAGTGCGGTGCGCCGGCCGTGCTCGGGGGTCGAGACCAGCGCAATTCCCGGGGGTGGTTGCTAAGATGCCGAAGGTCAAAGCTTGCACCCCCGACCCCCGATGAGGCTCTCCCAGTATCCGCTCAACACCATGAAGGAGACCCCCGCCGAAGCGGAGGTCATCAGTCACCAGCTGATGCTGCGTGCCCGGCTCATCCGGCGTCTCGCGGCGGGGCTGTACAGCTGGCTGCCCATGGGCATGCGCTCGCTGCACAAGGTCGAGCGCATCGTACGCGAGGAGATGGACCGGGCAGGCGCGCTCGAGCTCGTGATGCCGGTGGTGCAGCCGGGCGAGCTATGGCAGGAGTCGGGCCGCTGGAGCGAGTACGGACCGGAGCTGCTGCGCTTCAAGGACCGGCACGAGCGTGATTTCGTGCTCGGCCCGACGCACGAGGAAGTAATCACCGACATCGTGCGGCGCGAGTTGCAGAGCTACCGGCAGCTGCCGGTCAACTTTTACCAGATTCAGACCAAGTTCCGCGATGAGGTGCGGCCGCGTTTCGGCGTGATGCGCGCGCGCGAGTTCATCATGAAGGATGCCTATTCGTTCCATCTCGATGAAGCATCCCTCGAGAAGGGTTACCGCGCCATGTACGAGGCCTACACGCGTATTTTCACGCGCACCGGTCTTACCTTCCGCGCGGTGCGCGCCGATTCGGGCGCCATCGGCGGAGACCTGTCGCAGGAGTTCCACGTGCTCGCGGACTCCGGTGAGGACGCCATCGTGTTCTCCGATGGCGACGAATACGCCGCGAATCTGGAGGCAGCCGCCGCGCTCCCCCCGCAGGCGCCGAGGCCGGCGCCGAGCGAGTCGTTGCGGAAGGTCAGCACTCCGGACGCACGCACCATCGCGGATGTAGCGCGCCTGCTGAAAGTCGAGCCGTCGCGTTGTGTGAAGACACTCGTAGTCGAGGGCAAGGACAACGGCGTGGTCGCGCTCGTCGTTCGCGGCGATCATGAGCTGAATACCGTCAAGGCGCAGAAGCTCGAGGGCGTCGCCAGCCCCCTCGCGTTCGCGAGTCCCGAGCGTGTGCTCGCCGCGACCGGTACCGAGCCCGGCTACGTCGGGCTCATCGGGCTCGATTGCCGCGTGTACGCCGACCACAGCGCGCTGGCGCTCGCCGATTTCGTCTGCGGTGCCAACGAGAAGGACATGCACTTCACCGGCGTGAACTGGGAACGCGACGTCCGCGATGCGGTCGCTGCGGACCTGCGCAAGGTCGTCGAGGGCGATTCGAGTCCTTCCGGGCGTGGACGGCTCAAGATCGCGCGCGGCATCGAGGTCGGCCACATCTTCCAGCTCGGCTGCAAGTACAGTGCGCCGATGAAGGCGGTGGTGCTCGATGAGGCCGGGCGCGAAGTAACGCTGCACATGGGCTGCTATGGGATCGGTGTGACGCGCATCGTGGCGGCGGCCATCGAACAGAACCACGATGAGCGCGGCATCATCTGGCCCGATCCGATCGCGCCCTTCCAGCTGGTGCTGGTGCCGCTCAACCTGCTGAAGTCCGCCGCTGTCCGCGAACTCAGTGATCGCCTGTATGCCGAGCTCGGCGCGGCCGGCGTCGAGGTGCTCTACGACGATCGCGATGCGCGCCCGGGAGTCAAATTCGCCGATGCCGAGTTGCTCGGTATCCCGCACCGCGTGGTGGTGTCCGAGCGCGGCCTGGCGAGCGGACGGCTCGAGTACCGCCATCGCCGCGACAGCAGCAGCACCGAATTCCCACTCGATGAAGCGCTCGCCTTCATACGCGCGCGTCTTTCTGGCTAAGGCGCCGCGGCGCGCACAGCGCTCACCGTGGTGGGCCGTATCGTGGCTCGCGGCCGCGCTCTGCGCGAGCCTGCCGGCGTTAAGCGATCAGCAGCGCGATCCGGAGCTCGAGGCCGTCATATCGCGAGCCATCGCGCAGGCCCAGTGCTTCACCGATCATTACGACTCCGCCGTGTGGTACACGCTGATGGAGCCGCGGCTGCGCCCGTTGGTGAAGGAAAAGAACGAGCGACTCGACATTCTCCAGCAGGTGTACTGCGAGACCCATCGTGCCGGCGAATCGCGGTTGCCCCCGGGTTTGGTGATGGCGCTGATCGCGGTCGAGAGCCGCTTCGACCGCTGGGCAGTCTCATCGGCGGGCGCGGTCGGACTGATGCAGGTCATGCCATTCTGGCCAGAGCGGCTCGGCATGCGCCGCTACGAGCTGGTGCACGTCGCACCCAACATTCACATGGGTTGCGCAATCCTGCGCTTCTACATGAGCTACGAGCACAACGACGTGCGCAAGGCGCTCGCGCGCTACAACGGTAGCCCTGGCAAGCGCAACTATCCGGATCTGGTGCTCACGCAGTGGACGCGGTGGAGCGGCGCTGACGATCTCGGGTTCGGCCCGCCCCAGGCCAAGCACTAGACGCCGCTCCGCGGCGGCGACCGCGACGAGGCGTGGGGCGCTCCTCAGTGCACCGCGACGTGCTTCGGCGCAGCTTGTGGGGGCGTGAGCTCCTTCGCCACACCCTCGCGGCGCGAATCGGCGGCGCCGACATAGGTGCCATCGGCGAGACGCACCACGCCGTGGAGGCCGGAGTTCTCTGCGTGGCCACTCTTGAGATCGATGCCGCGCTCGCGCAGGCCCGCGAGGACTGCCGGTGAGAACCGCGTCACCTCGCCCGTGAAGTTATCACCGCGAGCGATCAGATTCGGCAGCTCGATCGCCTGCTTGAGCGGTAGCTTCCAGGCGAGCAGCGCCACGAGCGTCTTGGCGTTGTACTCCAGTATGGCCGAGCCGCCCGGGGAACCGAGCGCAGCGACGAAGTCACCGGTGCGATCGAGAACGATGACCGGCGCCATCGAGGAGCGTGGCCGCTTTCCGCCCTGCACGGCATTCGCCACCAGCTGCCCGCCCTCGGTAGGCACGAAAGAGAAGTCGGTAAGCTGATTGTTGAGAACGAACCCGCCGACGACGCGACCGGAGCCGAATATCGATTCGACCGTGGTCGTCATGGACACCACATCGCCATCGGCATCGACCACCACGAAGTGGCTCGTGCCCGCCGCCTCGCTGGTCGCATCGTGTCCGCGCGGCAGCGGAATGTCTCCGGGCTGTGGCGCCGGACCTGCATGCTCGCCGATGAGCGCCGCCCGCAGCCGCACGTAAGAAGGTTACAGCATCCGCTCGACCGGCACCGTTACAAAGTGCGGATCCCCGACGTAGCGGTCACGATCGGCGTAGATCAGGCGGCTCGCCTGCGCGAACAGGAACCATGCCTGCGGGTCGGACGGCCGCCGCGTGGCGATATCCGTCTGCTCGAGGATGGCGAGCATTTCCAGCAGCGACACCCCGCTCGAAGGCGGCGGCGGCACGCACACGGAGTAACCGCGATACGGCCGGCAAAGGGGCGCTGAGGCATCGGCGTGGTACGAGTCGAGATCGCTGAGCGTCATGGTGCCGGGCAGCGGCGCCTGGTGCGTCGCGTGCACGATCGCATCGGCGATCTCGCCCTCGTATAGCGCGCGTGGCCCATCGCGCGCGATCGCCTCGAGCGTCTGCGCGTATCTCGGATTCTGGAAGGTATCGCCCTCCTCGATGATGTCGCCGTCCGGCCGCGAGAACAGATTGCGCACTTCATTGGTGGGCGGAAACGGCGAGCCCTCGCCGAGGAACATGGCGAGCCGCGCGGGTACCTTGAAGCCTTGGCTGGCGCTGCGGATCGCAGGTTGGAACAGATCCTTCCAGTGCAGCGCGCCGAACCTGTGGTGCGCGCTCCAGAGCATGGCCATGACACCGGGCACTCCGGTCGAGCGGCCGCTGCGCACCGCCTCGACGTAGGACATGGGCTTGCCATGCTCATCGAGGAACATGTCTCCGCGCGCGCCGGCCGGCGCTTTTTCCCGACCGTCGAAGGCGGTCAGCTTGCCGGTGTGCGCGTCGTAATAGAGCAGGAAAGCGCCGCCGGCCACACCCGAGCTTTGGGGCTCGACGAGACCGAGCACGGTCTGCACGCCCACGGCGGCATCGAGCGCTTTGCCGCCGCGTCGAAGTATCTCGAGACCCGCATCGACCGCCAGCGGATTGGCAGCCGCGACCCACGGTTGTTGTCCGTGGTGACGATGACGGTGGAACCACGAAGGCTTGGAAACGGGCGTCGCGGCGGCTGGCGGCTGCGCCTCGTGGAGCGCCGGGGGCGGCGGCGTCTCGCCTTTGGGTGGCTGAACGGTGGGGGCCGGGGCGCCCGCCGCAGATGACGATTCTGTTGCGACGGGTGGCTGAGTGGCCGGTGGCGGTGGCTGGACCTCGGGCGCCTGTGCGACATCCTGTCCGGAAACTGCAGTCTCCAGCGCGACAGTGAGCGGCGGTGACGCCCACAGCAGCGCAACGAGCACGAGTGAGAATTGACGATTCGCCATCTGTCGCATATCAAGCCGTACGAAACCCCCGCGGAACACCCTCCACCTGCGCGTCGCTCACCTCTACCGAGGTGACCTTGGAGCCCGAGGACCCGGTCCACAGCCACTCCACGAAGACCGTCACGGAAGTCTCATCGCCGCACGCCAGCACCTCCACGCGACCGTCAGACAGGTTGCGGGCATGGCCGTGGATTCCGAGCTCACGGGCACGGCGCGCGGCGGTCGCGCGATAAAAGACCCCCTGGACCCGGCCGCCGACCAGACACTTCTTGCATACCATGCTCGGTCTTCGCGCTCGCCGGGAAAGGCGCGATAGTACTAGAGTTGGACTCAGCCGTGGTCCGGGCGCAGATGATGGCCACGCAGTTTTGTGGCAACGTACGCCGCCATGGCCGAGATCCTGGTGCTGTATTACTCGCGCAGCGGGGCGACGGCGGAGCTGGCGCGCCAGGTGTGCCGCGGAGTTGAGAGCAGCGCCGGCGCGAGTGCACGCCTGCGGACCGTGCCGGCCGTGACCGCCGAGAGCGAAGCAGCGGCGAAGCCCGTGCCCGCAAGCGGCCCGCCGTACGCGACGCTCGATGATCTGCACGAAACGCAGGGGCTGGTACTCGGGAGCCCCACACGTTTCGGCAACATGGCCGCCCCTCTCAAGCACTTTCTCGATGGCACCGGGAGTTTATGGCTCACCGGCGCGCTCTGCGGAAAGCCAGCGGGAGTCTTCACCTCAACGCAGACCCTGCACGGCGGGCAGGAGACGACGCTCATCTCCATGATGCTGCCGCTCCTGCATCATGGGATGTATCTCGTGGGTCTTCCCTACACCGAGCGCGCGCTGAATGAGACCCGCAGCGGCGGCACGCCCTACGGCGCCTCGCACGTCGGCGCCGCCGGCAGCGCACCGGTGTTGACGGAAGCCGAGAAATCCCTGGCGCAGGCACTCGGCCGGCGCGTAGCGGCGCTCGCGCTACGCCTCTCCGGTTGAGCGCACACTCCGTGACGCGCGCGCAGGCTCAGTCCGCGCCGAGGCGCGCCGAGCGCAGCACCTCACGAATGAATGGCACGGTCAGGCGACGCTGCGCGGCGAGCGCGGCCTCATCGAGCGTGTCGAGCAGCTGATAGAGCGTGCGCATGTCGCGCGGAAAGCGCTTGCGCAGCCAGTGCCAGGTCTCATCGGGAAGCTCGAGACCGCGCAGCCGCGCGCGCAGCTGCAGAGCGGCGTGCTGCTGTTGCTCCTCGAGAAGACGCAACTGAAAAACTGCGCCCGCCGCGCAGCGTGAGCCGAGATCGGCAAGCCCCCACTCGAGCAGAGCCGGGGGCACCTGTGCGGCGAGTATGAGCCGCGCGCCGCCCTCCTCGATCTCACGCAGCAGCGCGAACATGCTGCGCTCCCACGCGGGCTGTCCGATGACATGGTCGACATCATCCAGACACAGACACTGCAGCTGTGGCAGCCCCTCGAGCACACCGACCCCAAGCGCTGACACATCGGCAAGCGGCACGTAGCCCGCGCGCATGCGCTCGCTCGCTGCCGCGCAGGCCGCCTGCAGCAGGTGGGTCTTGCCGCTCCCACGTGGACCGCACAGCCAGCTGACCCCGGTTACTGCACCCTCCGCGGCGCGCCGCAGATGCTCCACCGCCTCGGCATTGTGGGCCGGCAGAAAGCTGCGGAAGACCGCGCGGTCGGCCAGGCGCACGCCCAGGGGCAGCTGCTGCATCCTCTGTTCTCAGGCCGTGTGGGGCGGCTGCGCCCAGGCGCGCCGAGTGAAGATCTGCAGATAGTGCAGACCGGAGAGCACCGTGGTGAGCAGCGTAAGCAGCGCGAGCGCCGCGAGCACCTCACGCGGCGGCACGCCGAAGGCGGCATTGAGCAGCACCAGCATCACGTACAGCAGCTGCGCCCCGGTGTTGACTTTGCTGAAGCGTGTCGGCCGGCCGCGCAGCGGGCCGAACCACAACCGGAAAATGAGCGCGCCAAGGCCGATCATCACATCTCGAGCAACGACCGCAGCGGTGAGCCACCACGGCACCAGATCGAGCCATGCCGCCTCGACGAACACCGTGACGATGAGCAGCTTGTCGGCGAGCGGGTCGAGAAACTTACCGAGCTCGGAGGTCCAGTTGTAGCGCTTGGCGAGGTACCCATCGAGCCCGTCGGAAGCGGCCGCCAGGATGAAGAGCGCGAGCGTCGTGCGATACTCACCCGCATGCAGCGCGCTGAGCGTCGGCCAGATCAACGCCAGGCGGACGAGGCAGATGAGATTCGGCAGATGGCGCACGGCTACGGAACCGGGGCTTTCAGCCCTGGGGTTGATAGCGGTACACCAACGCCTCGCCGGTGCCGCTCACGCGCACCAGACGCGCCGAACCTGCGAGTGCCTGGGCGAGCCCGGCCGCGCCACCGCGAGCGATGACATCGAAGGTGACGCTCGCGGCATCGGCGCCTGCGATGTTGGCACGGCGTACACCCGGTGTGCTTCCCACCAGACGCTCGACCGTCGCATAAGCGAGTAGCGAGTTGACGCCATCGATCTGCACACGTGCCGGCGCATCCGCCTCGGCGAGCGAAGCCGCCGGCTCCGGCACGAGCACATTGACGGTGTGATCGATGCCGGCCGCGAGGGGCCCGCTCCAGCTGGTGGTGATGGCGTGGGTGTAGAGCGTCCACTGGAGCGGCGTGTCGGGACCTGCATCCGCACCATGCCCCACGAGAATCTCATCGCCGCCGTAGCGCTGCGCGGACTGCAGCAGCGCATCCGCGCCGAGGGCATTGCCCGCGCCGTCGGTGAGCGGCAACGGAATTAGGCTGATCGGCAGCCCGCGCTCGGCCGCCACGCGCTCGAGCTCGGTGCGCGCCGCATCCTCATTGGCGCGCGTGCGCGGCGGATCGAGCACCACGAGAGTGAATGGACGCTCGCGCTCCCACACGCTGCGGCCGGCGGCGCCGATGGCGCGCTCGACGGCTGCGGCATCGAACACCACCTGCGGCTCACCACGAGGTCCGGTGCTGTAACTTTTCACGTAGCGCGGCGCATCACTGATGAGGCTGGCGAGTGCCGGATCTTGGGCGGATTCACGCCGGCCGGTGGCGCGCACGAGTGCCTGCCGCATGGCATCCTGAAGAGCCGCAGGCGTCTGTCCTTCGATGTCCACCTCGTAGACACGCACCGGCCGAGCCGCCTCGCACGGCAATGCACAGCACAGCAGGCACGCCAGCGCAAGCAGTCCGCGCAGAGACGCCGTCGCGGAATTGGGTGTTGAGGCCGGTGAGGACATGCTTCTCCGCGCACGCGCAAGGGCGCGAAGCGGCAGGTACAATAGCATACGCGCCCGCATCGCCGGCGACCGGTCCTGCAGCAAGTTTCGCCCATGACAGAAGGTCCCGTCATCACCTATCGCGATGCTGGCGTTGACATCGACGCGGGCGATGAGCTCGTCGAGCGCATCAAGCCGCTGGTGCGCCGTGCGCAGCGGCGCGAGGTGCTCGCAGGCATCGGCGGTTTCGGCGCACTCATCGAGTTGCCTTCGGGGTATCGCCAGCCGGTGCTGGTCGCTGGCACCGACGGCGTGGGCACGAAGCTGCGCCTCGCGATCGACACGGGCCGGCACGACACCATCGGCATCGACCTGGTCGCCATGTGCGCGAACGACGTGGTCGTGCAGGGTGCCGAGCCGCTGTTTTTTCTCGACTACTACGCGACCGGCAAGTTGCAGGTGGCGGTCGCCGAGTCCGTGGTGCGCGGTATCGTCGAAGGGTGCGTGCAAGCAGGAGCTGCGCTCGTCGGCGGCGAGACCGCGGAGATGCCGGGCATCTACCACGACGCTGACTATGACCTGGCGGGCTTCTGCGTCGGCGTGGTGGAGAAACAGTCCATCATCGACGGCAGCGCAGTCGCGGCCGGAGATTCCATCATTGGACTGGACTCTTCCGGGCCGCATTCCAACGGCTACTCGCTGATCCGCAAGCTGATCGCGCTGAGCGGCGCGAGTACTGCAACCATGCTGGAGGGCCGCACGCTGTTCGAGCGCTTGCTCACCCCGACACGTATCTACGTGAAGCCGCTGCTCGCGCTGCTGCGCGCATTGCCCGTGCACGGGCTGGCACACATCACCGGCGGTGGACTCATCGACAACATTCCACGAGCGTTGCCTGCCGGGCTCGAGGCGGTGCTCGAGCGCCGTCACTGGGGGAACGATCCGGTGTTCGAGTGGTTGCAGAGCACCTCGCGCCTCGACGCGACGGAGATGTACCGCACCTTCAATTGTGGTATCGGCATGGTCGTCATTCTGCCTTCGGTGAATGCCGCAGCCGCGCTGGCGCTGCTGGCTGAGCACGGCGAGAGCGCGCAGATCATCGGCGAGGTCCGCAGCGGCGGGCGCGGCGCGGTCATACAGGAATGAGTGCGCGCGCGCCGCTGAAGCTCGCCCTGCTGATCTCCGGCCGGGGCTCCAACATGAGCGCCATCCTGCACGCCGCGCTCGCGGGCGAAATCGCCGCTCAACCCGTGATGGTGATTTCCGATCGCGCCAGCGCCCCCGGGCTTGCGAGCGCACGTGCGCTCGGGATCGCAACCGCGGCCTGGAGCGGGGAATCGTGCGGGAGCTCGTTCGAGCAGATGCTGAGCGCGACGCTCGATGCGGTGCAACCCGATGTAATCGCACTCGCGGGCTTCATGCGCATTCTTTCTCCGGCGCTGGTGCGGCGTTATCTCGGCCAGATGCTCAACATCCACCCCTCGCTTCTGCCCCGATTCCGCGGCTTGCAGACGCATGCCCGTGTGCTCGCCGCGGGCGACACCGAGCACGGGGCGAGCGTACACTTCCTCACGCCTGAGCTCGATGCGGGACCGGTGATTCTGCAGTCGAAGGTCCCGGTGCTTCCCGGTGACAGCGAAGTCACGCTCGCCGCGCGCGTGCTGGCGACCGAGCACATCATCTATCCGCGCGTCATCGGTTGGCTGGGCGCCGGAAGGCTCGCCTGGCGCGCCGGTGCGCCCTGGCTCGATGGACGGCGGCTCGAGGCGCCGATCGTGGAGGACTTCAGTGCGTCAGTTGTCTGATGGGGCACGTTGCGCTCGCTGGCTCGCTCTGATGCTCGCCGCGGTGCCGGTCGTGGGCGCAGCTGCGCCTGCGCATGACCTCAAGCCCTACACAGCCACCTACAACGGCATCTGGCATGGCATGACGGTCGCAGTCTCGACGCTGAAGCTCGAGCAGACCGGCGACAGCTGGACATTCAGCTCCCGCAGCGAGGGACGTGGAATCGGGAAGTTCGCCTCGAGTGTCTTTCCGCCGCTGCAGGTGAGCGTAGTCCGTGTCACCGACCAAGGCGTGCAGCCGCAGAGTTTCAAGTCGAGCGGCGGCGATGCCAGCAAGAG
>Ga0310813_10003069_pt1 | contig 10107 bp, 10 predicted proteins | sample YN3metagenome_FD_203086 | JGI IMG/M metagenome (GOLD analysis project Ga0310813, IMG submission 203086) | Soil microbial communities from experimental microcosm in Duke University, North Carolina, United States - YN3 | ecosystem: Engineered > Artificial ecosystem > Soil microcosm > Unclassified... | reverse complement strand
ACGCCGTCGGCAACGCCGTGCCGACCTCGTAGCCCCGGCCGTGGTATTCTTCAGCTCCTTCGCCGACCGGAGATCGGATGCCTGCCTGGGCTCGCGTCGTGGCCGTGGCCCTGCTCCTCCCGCTGTTCGTCCCCGTGACGGCGAGCGCCCAGTACCGCCGCAGCACCTCGCTGATCCACGGCCCCATCGCCGTCGGACCCCGGGTAGGGCGCGACTTCGAGAACCACGCCTGGAGCCTCGGCGGCCAGGTCAGCGTCCCGGTCGGGCGCCGACTCGAGCTTCGGCCCAGCGGCGACCTCTTCTTCCCCAAGCATGGCGACACCGGCTGGCAGCTCAACGGGGATGCGGCGATCCATATCGGCCAGGGCGGCGGGCTGTACGCGGGGGGCGGCATCGCCTTCAGCCATCCCGGCGGCGGCGAGACCAAGACGGGCTACAACCTGTTCTTCGGTCTCAGCACCTCGCCCCCGCTGCAGCGACTCAAGCCATTTCTCGAGTTTCGCTGGACCTTCGTCAACGACACCAGTCCGTTCCGCCTCGCGCTCGGCTTCACATACAGCCTGTAGGCGGCCGCCGGGCTGGAACACCACGGACCATTTCCTCGCGGACCATTTCTCAGGAGAGCCACGTGCCAACCAGTACCTCGAGCGCCGTCTGGGAAGGCGGCCTTCGCAACGGTCGCGGAAAGTTCAGCGCCGGCTCCGGCGCCTTCGCCGGCGATTACACCTTTGCTACCCGGTTCGAGAGCGCCAAGGGCACCAATCCCGAGGAGCTCATCGCGGCCGCGCACGCCGCCTGTGTCAGCATGGCGCTGTCCGCCGGCCTCGAGGCGGCCAAGACGCCGGCAACCCGCATCAGCACCAAGGCCTCCTGCACGGTCGAGAAGGTGGGTGACGGGTTCCGCATCACGAAGATGAGACTGGAAGTGCGGGGGGAGGTGCCCGGACTCGATCAGGCGGGATTCGCGGCGGCGGCGGACAAGGCCAAGGACGGGTGTCCGGTATCGCAGGCGCTCAAAGGCAACGTGCAGATGGAGCTGGACGCGAGGCTGGCATAGATCCGGTCTGCCATACTCTGGTCGGCGCCGCTCTGGCGCGGAGCGGCCTGGGGCGACGCACCGCCCTCGGCACCGCGACGCTGCTCATCGGCGCCAACCTGCCGGACATCGATGTGCTCGCCTATGCCGACGGCCCCGCCGCCGATCTTGCCTTTCGCCGCGGCTGGACTCACGGCATCCCGGCGCTCATCGTGCTGCCGTTGCTGCTCACCGGGGCGATGGTTCTGCTGGACCGCGGGGGCCGACGCCTGCGGCACGCGGGCCTCCCGTCCGGCGTGGTCCCTCGTGAGATCCTCCGGCTGTCCGCCATCGCAATCCTGACCCATCCGATCCTCGACACGCTCAACGTCTACGGCATGCGCTGGCTGATGCCGTTCAATGGCCGGTGGTTCTATGGCGACACTCTGTTCATCCTCGATCCCTGGCTCTGGCTGGTGCTGGCGGCCGGCGTGGTGCTCGGCCGGCCGCGACGGACGCATCGCGGGTACCTGGAGCACGGTACCCGGCCCGCACGAGCGGCGTTAGCGGTCGCGACCGCCTATATGGTTGGCATGCTGCTGCTGGGGCTGGCGGCGCGCGGCATCGCCCGGCGGGAGCTGCAGGCGAGTGGGGTGCCGGTCGAGCGGCTCATGGTGGCGCCGCAGCTGGTGACACCGTTGGTGCGGCAAGTCGTGGCGGCACAGGGCGACGTGTACCGGGTGGTCACCTTTCGTTGGCTGGGCCGGCCTCACCTCGATCCGGCATCATGGCGGAGCGTTCCGCGGCCTCGGGCCGACGACCCGGCGCTGGCCGCCGCGCGGGCCACACCGCTCGGCCGGCGGTTCCTCGGCTGGGCGCGGTTTCCCGCGGTTCAGGTCGAGGCCGCGCCCGGCGGCGGCTCGCTCATCCACCTGATCGACTTGCGGTACGCGGACCGGCCGGGCGCCGGGTTCGGCACCGTCACGCTGGCCGTCGCCGCGCCGCCAGCGGCGCTCGTCGGCTCCGCGGCTCCCCGGGTCAGTCCGAGGTGATCGTGTACCGAATGAGCACGCCTTCGACGAACTCGGCCGAGACCTTGCCCGCTTTGGTCGGATAAACGCGCGTCGTCACCTTGAGTTTCCCCTCGGCTCGATCGGTGGACTTGGCCGGCATGCCCAGCATCTGGTCCACGTCCGCCTGCAGCATCCCCTTGCTGGGGAGGCCGGAGCCGGGCGCGGGTGGCGCTCCGGCACCGCCGAAGGGCTGGGGCGCCGCGGCATCGGTCTGGGCCTGCGCCTCGGGGAATTCGAGGTAGGCCTCGAGGGCCGCCTTTACGCTTTCGGGAGTGAGCGCGGTGCTGGGCACGCCCTCGCGGTACCGGATGTTGAACCGCGACCCTCCTTCGAGCCGCCGCTGCCGGATGTTGGCCTTCTTCGATTCCTGCGCGTCCGCGACCGAGGCACGGTTTCTGGCGTTCTCGCGCTCGCGCTCGGCCTTGAGGTCGTCCAGCTCCTCCTTGATCGCGCGGCGCTGGGCTGGGTCGGTCTCGCGCTTGAGCTGGCCTTCGAGGTTCTGCTCGCGCTTGGTCTTCGGGGCATCGCTGACGCTGACGCTGGACGAGGTCTCATCGCCCATCGTCCCGTAGCCGCCGCCGTCGAGCTGGAACTCGATGAGCTTGGACTTGACCTTGACCTTGGTGACCAAGGCATCGGTGCCGGTCTTGATGGCCGTTCCGTACTCCTTGAGCCGGCTGGCGTGCCGTGGGTAGTCGAGCGGCTTGGGGGTTCCAGGATAGACGTCTATCCCGTCTTCGGTGCCGGGCATGGCGAGCTTGACCTTCACCGTCCGCCCCTCGAAGTAATCCCTCAGGACAGCTTCCGACTGAGCTTGGGCAGCGGCCGGCAGGAGGAAACCCGCCATCAGGATGAGCGATCGGGCGGCCATGGGGTACCTCACGGTTTGATGTCTTGCGAGACAATCGATCTTGTGTATTGTATACAGAGTACAAAACATCACATTCAACAACGGCGGCTGACATGATCTCCCGCGTACCCCTCCGGGACGAGGTCTATCAGCGCATTCTCTCCCAGGTTCAGCGCGGCGATCTCCCTGCCGGAAGCAGAGTTAGGGACGTCGCTCTGGCCAACGAGTTGGGGGTGAGCCGTACCCCGGTCAGGGAAGCCCTCCTCCGCCTCGTTCGAGAAGGAGTGCTGGACGCCGCCCTCGGCCGCGGGTTCCGGGTTCGGCCGCTGGATCCCGCCGAGCTGCGCGACGTGGGCGAGATCCTGGGAGCCCTCGAGTCGCTGGCGCTGCGCCTTTCTCCGGCTCCCGGCGAGACCCGCCGGGGCCGCCTTCTCGACTTGGACCGCAGCCTGGAGCACACCCGGGGGGACATCTCCCGGTGCCTGGACCTCGAGGACGAGTGGCACCGAGGCCTCCTCGAGGAATGCCCCAACCGGCGGCTGCTCGAGTTGATCTCCTCACTTCGCCAGATCCCGCGACGTTACCTGGCGGCCTACATGCGCGATGCCGGCAGACTCAGCTTGTCCACCCTACCCCACACCAAGATCCTGGCGGCGCTGAAGGACAGCGGTCCTGACAGCGGCGCGTCAGTATTCGAGCAGCAGTGGAAAAATGGTGTCACCGAACTGGTTACCTGGACCGAACGCCGGCCCGCCCTAGGGCCATGAGAGCTCCCGCCGACACGCCGGCCGTAGCCAGGTGGCGCGAGGACACGCCCGGCTGCGCCAAGCGCGTCCACCTCAACAACGCCGGCGCCGCCATGGTCCCCCGAGTGGTGCGCCAGGCCGTGGACCAGCATCTCGACCTCGAGGACCAGCTCGGCGGCTACGAGGCCGCCGAGGCTCGCACCGAGGCGCTCGGCCAAGTGGTCGAGGACCTGGGCAGACTGGTGGGCGGCCAGCGCCGGAACATCGCGCTGGCCCAGAACTCTACGGTGGCGTTCGCCCAGGCCCTCGGGGCCTTCGACTTCGCCGCCGGTGACTCGATCCTCACCACCCGAGCGGACTACGCCTCGAATCAGATCATGTACCTCTCGCTCGCCGCCCGGCTCGGGGTCGAGGTCATCCGGGCGCCCGATCTGCCGACCGGCGGGGTGGATCCCGATGCCGTCCGCGACCTGATCCGCCGCCGTCGCCCGGCGCTGGTAGCGCTCACCTGGGTGCCGACCAACTCCGGGCTGGTGCAGGACGTCGCTGCCGTCGGCGGGGTCTGCCGGTCGGCCGAGGTGCCGTACCTGGTGGATGCCTGCCAGGCCGTAGGCCAGATTCCCGTGGACGTGAGCGCCATCGGGTGCGACTACCTGGCCGCCACCGCGCGGAAGTTTCTCCGCGGGCCTCGCGGCATCGGCTTCCTGTTCGTTGCCGACCGGACTCTGGCGCAGGGGGCCTATCCCCTCCTGGTCGACATGCATGGCGCCACCTGGACCGACCCCGACCGCTTCGCCCTCACGCCCGATGCGCGCCGATTCGAGTCATGGGAGATCGCCTCCGCCCTGGCCCTCGGCCTCGGCGCCGCGACCCGCTATGCCCTGGACACCGTGGGCATCGAGACCGCCCGCGCTCGCTCGCATGCGCTCGCCGCGTATGCCCGGGACCGCCTGTCCGAAGTGCCTGGCGTGCGGGTACTCGACCGGGGTCAGGAGCTGTGCGCGATCGTCACCGCGGAGCCGGCAGGTCGTCAGGGGGCGGACATCAAGCTGGCGCTTCGCGCCCGCGGGATCAACACCAGCTCGCCCGATCGGGAAGATGCCGTGATCGATATGGACGCCAAGGGCGCGGCCTCGGCCCTCAGGATCTCCCCCCACTATTACAATACCGCGAGCGAAATCGACACGGCGGTGGAGGCGCTGGCCGAGCTGCTTCGGTAGCCGGCCGCCGCCGTCACGCCGAAGCGCGTTTGTCATCCCGAGCGCAGCGAGGGATCTTGCCCGCCTCGCCCGAGCCATTCCCGGGCAAGATCCCTCGCTGCGCTCGGGATGACATCACCGCCGCCATGACCTCCGCCCCACCCGCGAGCCCGCCCCTCGCCGCTCGCCCTATCGTCCGTTCGCCCTATCGCCCTATCGCCCTCTCGCCCTATCGGCCGCCTCGCCCGATCGCCTTCAACACCACCGGCCACACCGTCTCCGCCACTTTCCGCTGCCCCGCCGCGGTCGGATGCATCATGTCGGCCTGGTTGAGGGAATCCACGCCCGCGACCCCCTGCAGCAGGAACGGCACCAGGGGGAGATCGTTCCGCCTGGCGAGATCGGGATAGACGGCGTTGAATCGCCTGACGTATCTGAGCCCGTAGTTGGGAAGGGCCTGCATCCCCACCAGGACGATCCGCGGCGGGGGGCGCTGAGCCCGGGCCCGGTCGATGATGGCCTGGATGTTGGCCTCAAGCGAATCGGGGTCGAGGCCGCGAAGCCCGTCGTTCGCGCCGGTCTCGATCACGAGCACCGCGATCGGCTCGCGCAGCAGCCAGTCGATGCGATGCCGCGCGCCGGCGGAGGTCTCGCCGCTCACCCCCGCGTTCACGGCGGTGAAGGCCAGCCCGGCCGAATCGATTTTCCGCTGCAGCAGCGCCGGGTACGCTTCCGAGGGGTCGAGGCCCAGCCCGGCCGTGAGGCTCGTGCCCAGGAAGACCATGCGGCCACCGGCGTTGGCGGCCGGCGTCGACGGCGGGGACGCGGACGGCGCCGGCTCGCGGTCGCATCCGGCCAGCGCCGCGATCACCAGACCGATTCTCCCCCACCGGACTATCATTGACGACATGCTGCGCTGCGCCTCGCTCACGAAAACGTATCTCTCCGGTGGACGCCGGCTCACGGTGCTGAAGGATATCAGCTTCACGGTGGAGCCGGGCGCGTTCGTCGCCATCGTCGGACCCTCGGGCAGCGGCAAGACCACCCTGCTCGGACTGCTCGCCGGCCTCGATCGGCCGACGACCGGGACCGTGCACCTGGACGGCGAAGAGCTGGGTGCGCTGGACGAGGACCAGCGCGCTCGGCTCCGCGCCCGCAAGGTCGGCTTCGTGTTCCAGTCGTTCCAGCTGATCCCCACGCTCACGGCGCGCGAGAACGTGCAGGTGCCGCTCGAGCTTCGCGGCGAGCCTTCGGCCGATCGCGCGGCGGAGCTGCTCGCGCGGGTCGGCCTCGGCGACCGCGGTCATCACTATCCGGCGCAGCTCTCGGGTGGCGAGCAGCAGCGGGTGGCCCTGGCGCGGGCGTTCAGCACGCGCCCGCGGGTGCTCTTGGCCGACGAGCCGACCGGCAACCTCGACGCCCGGACGGGCGCCACGATCATCGATCTTATGACGGAGCTCAACCGCGACCTCGCCACCACGCTGGTGCTGGTGACGCACGACCTCGATCTGGCGTCGAGGGCGCGACGCACCATCCGGCTCGCGGACGGAGCCATCGTCGGCGACACCGCGGCGTGATCCGCTTCGTGCTGCGAATGGCGGGCCGCGAGATCCGCGCGGCCCCCCGAAGGCTCCTGCTGCTCACCGGCTCAGTCGCCATCGGCGTCGCGGCCCTGGTGGCGATCGCCTCGTTTGCCGACAACGTGCGCGACTCCGTCCGCGGACAGGCGCGCGGCCTCCTCGGCGCCGACTTGGCGTTGTCGGGTCGGCAGCCGCTTCCGCCGGCGGCGGAGCGCGTGCTCGACACGCTCCGCGCACGCGGCGGCCGGGTGGCCCGGCTGACCAGCTTCGGGGGAATGGCGTACGTGCCGCGGACCAGCGGGACGCGCCTGGTGCAGGTCGCTGCGGTGGAGCCCGGCTACCCGTTCTATGGCGAGCTTCGGACCCAGCCGGCGGCCGCCTGGAGGGGGCTCCAGGCCGGCGGCCGGGTCGTGGTCGACCCGTCGCTGCTCACGGCCCTGGCCGCGCGCGAGGGCGACACGCTCGCGCTCGGCGAGGCCCGCTTCCTCATCGCCGGCGTGGTCACCAACGCGCCGGGCAACGTCGGGTTCCGCGCCGCCCTGGGGCCGCGCATCTACATCGCGGCCCGCGATCTGGCCGGAACCCGCCTCCTGGGTTTCGGCTCCCGGGCCGAGTACCAGGCGTATGTCCGTTTGCCCGCCAACCTGTCGCCCGAGCTCCTCGCCCAGCGCTACCGGCCTGAGCTCCGCGCCGAGCGGGTCGGGGTCCGCACGGTGTCGGAGGATCAGCGCAACCTGAACGATGCGCTGGGGAGGCTCACCGGCTACCTCGGCCTCGTCGGACTGATCGCGCTGCTGCTGGGCGGCATCGGCGTGGCGAGCGCGGTGGTCGTATTCATCCGCCAGCGGCTCGATACGATCGCGGTGCTCCGCTGTCTCGGCGCGAGCGCCGCGCTCGTGCTCGCGGTGTACGCCGCCGAGGCCGCCGCGATGGGGCTCGCGGGTGGGGCGATCGGCGCGGTGGCCGGACTGCTGGCGCAGCGCCTGCTGCCGGGGCTGCTGGCCGGACTGCTGCCGGTGGACGTGACGCCCGCGCTCTCGCTCGGCGCCGTCGCCACCGGCGTGGGGGCGGGGCTCGGCGTGGCGCTGATCTTCGCGTCGATTCCGCTGTTCGCCGTGCGGCGGGTGCCCCCGCTCGCGGCGCTCCGCCGGGACGTCGAGCCCGAACGCCGCCGCCTGGACCCGTGGCAGCTCGGCGCTGCGGGGCTCCTCGCCGCGAGCACCGTGGCGCTGGCAGCACACCAGGTCGGGAGCTGGCGCCAGGGCGCGATCTTCTCCGGCGGCGTCGCGGCGGCGCTCCTGGTGTTGTGGGTGGCGTCGTGGGCGGCCATTCGACTGGCGCGCCGCTGGCTCCCGGCCGGCTGGCCCTACCCCTGGCGGCAGGGACTGGCCAACCTGCACCGGCCCGCCAACCAGACGGCCACGGTCGTGCTCGCCATCGGATTCGGCGCCTTTCTCCTGGGCACGCTGTTCCTGGTCCAGTACAACCTGCTTCGCATCCTGCAGGTCACCGGCGGCCCGGAGCGCCCCAACCTGGCGCTGTTCGACATCCAGACCGATCAGGTGGCCGCGGTCGAGCAAGTGCTCCGCGCGGGCGGGTATCGGGCCAGCGGGCCGGTCCCGATCGTGCCGATGCGGATCCAGTCGCTCAGGGGCCGCAAGGTGATGGTCGCGCGCCCTGACTCTGCGGACGACGGCGGCGGCGGCGGCGCCGGCCCCGGCCCCGGCAACTGGGCCGTCCGGCGCGAGTATCGCTCGACCTACCGCGACACCCTCGTGGCATCGGAGCGCCTGGTGTCGGGCCGCTGGTGGACCCGCGGTGCGGGCGCCAGCGAGATCTCGATCGAGCGCGACGTGGCCAGTGAGCTGGGCGTAGGCGTCGGTGACGAGATCGTGTGGGACGTGCAGGGCGTGCCGCTCACGACCCGGATCGCGAGCGTTCGCGAGGTGGATTGGGCCCGGTTCGAGCCCAACTTCTTCGTCGTCTTCGCTCCCGGCGCGCTGGAGTCGGCGCCGCAGACGGCGCTGGTGATGACCCGGATCTCATCCGCCGCCGAGCGTGGGGCCCTGCAGCGGCGGATCGCCGAGCGTCTGCCCAACGTCACCAGCCTGGACCTGTCGAACGTGCAGGCCACGCTGGAGCGGCTGATCGACCGGGTTGTGCTGGCGATCCGCTTCATGGCGCTGTTCACGCTCGGCACCGGCGCGCTGGTGCTGATCGGCGCGCTGGCCACCAACCGGTTCCAACGCATCCGGGAGGGCGCCCTGCTCCGCACCCTGGGCGCCACCCGCGCGCAATTGTGGCGGGTGGTGCTGGCGGAATACGTCTCGCTCGGCGCCGTGGCAGCGCTCGTCGCGCTCGTGCTCGCCGGGGTGGCCGGCTGGGCGCTGACGCGGTTCGTCTTCGACGGCCGGTTCACCCTGCCGGTGCTGCCGTTCGCGGCCCTGGGTGCGAGCGTCGTCGGGCTCACGGTGGCCGTCGGCCTCGCCAACAGCCGGGATGTGCTCCGCCGCCCTCCGCTCGAGGTGCTGCGAGGAGACTAGACCCGTCGGGTCACGAGGCGGTGCCGGGCCGTCAGACTTTACAACCTGCCGCTTCCGACCTATGACTTACGACCGACGCTCCCGGTGCACGCCCGACTCACGACTTCCACCCGAGCCCTCCGCATGCTCAGCATCGATCTCACCGGCAAGCGCGCCCTCGTGGCCGGCGTCTCGGACGACGGCGGCTTCGGCTTCGCCATCGCCAAGGCGCTGGCCGAGGCCGGCGCGACCGTTTGCGTGGGCAGCTGGCCACCGGCACTGGGCATTTTCACCAAGCTGCTCGAGCGGGGGAAGTTGGATGCGTCCCTGCAGCTGAGCGGGGGACGCAAGCTCGAGTTCGAGCGCATCTATCCGCTCGACGCGGCGTTCGACACGCTGGACGACGCACCGGCCGAGATCCGCGAGAACAAGCGCTACAAGGAGCAGGGGGACTTCAGCATTCAGGGCATGACGAATCGCCTGCGCCAGGACTTTGGCGACCGCGCGCTCGACATCGTGGTGCACAGCCTGGCCAACGGCCCGGAGGTCAAATCGCCGCTGGTGGACACCAGCCGGCAGGGCTACCTCGCGGCAGTGAGCGTCAGCGCGTACAGCAACATCAGCCTGGTGCGACACCTCTCGCCGCTGCTGGGCCCCGGCGGGGCGTTCCTGTCGCTCACCTACATGGCCGGCGAGCGGGTCATTCCCGGATACGGCGGCGGCATGTCGTCGGCCAAGGCGGCGCTCGAGGCCGACACGCGCACCCTGGCGTTCGAGGCCGGACGCCGGTGGGGCGTCCGGGTAAATGCCATCTCTGCCGGGCCCTGGGCCTCGCGGGCGGCGTCGGCCATCGGCTTCATCGACACCATGATCAAGTACGCCGCCGCGAACTCGCCGCTTCCCCGCCCTATCGACGCCGCGGATGTGGGGCACACGGCCGCCTTCCTGTGCAGCCCGCTTGCGTCGGCGATCACGGGGAGCGTGGTGTACGTGGACAACGGATTTCACGCGATGGGGATGGCAGTGGCGGGAGGGGGAGGGGGAACGGTTTAGGACGATAGGGCGATAGGACGAACGGGCGATAGGACGGACTATTGAACGGATCGCGGTCAGCCGATGGGA
>Ga0310813_10003068_pt1 | contig 10109 bp, 7 predicted proteins | sample YN3metagenome_FD_203086 | JGI IMG/M metagenome (GOLD analysis project Ga0310813, IMG submission 203086) | Soil microbial communities from experimental microcosm in Duke University, North Carolina, United States - YN3 | ecosystem: Engineered > Artificial ecosystem > Soil microcosm > Unclassified ... | reverse complement strand
AACCTGTCGCTGATGGCGCTGACGATCGCGGTCGGCTTCGTCGTCGACGATGCCATCGTGATGCTGGAGAACATCTACCGCCACGTCGAGGAGGGCATGAGCCCGATGGAGGCCGCGCTCAAGGGGGCCGGCGAGATCGGCTTCACGATCGTCTCGATCTCGGTGTCGCTGGTGGCCGTGTTCATCCCGCTGCTGCTCATGGGCGGCATCGTGGGCCGGCTGTTCCGCGAGTTCGCCGTGACGGTGACGCTCACGATCGGGGTGTCGGTGCTCGTCTCGCTGACGCTCACGCCGATGCTGTGCTCGCGCTTCCTGAAGAACGAGCACGGCAAGCGGCATGGTCGCCTGTACCAGCTGTCCGAGCGCGGCTTCGACGCGATGCTGGCGGGCTACAGGCGCGGGCTCGACGTCGTGTTCAGGCACCAGTTCGCCACGTTGCTGGTGTTCCTGGCCACGCTGGCGGCCACCGTGGCGCTGTTCCTGGTGATCCCCAAGGGCTTCTTCCCGCAGCAGGACACCGGCTTCATCTTCGGCAACGCGCAGTCCTCGCAGGATTCGTCGTTCGAGGCGATGAACCGCCGCATGGTGGAGTTCGCCGACGTCGTGCGCCAGGATCCGGACGTCTCGGGCATCGGCATGTTCGGCAACTCGTCGCAGTTCAACACCGGCAACTTCTTCATCGCGCTCAAGCCCAAGGACGAAGGGCGCAAGGCGAGCGCCGACGAGATCATCGCGCGCCTGCGGCCGAAGCTGGCCAAGGTGGGCGGCGCCTCGCTGCTGATGCAGGCGGGCCAGGACATCAACGTCGGCGGCCGCCTGGCGCGCACGCAATACCAGTACACCGTCACCGACGCCAACCTCGACGAGCTCAACGAATGGGCGCCGAAGCTGCAGGCGCGCTTCGCGCAGCTGCCGCAGCTGGCCGACGTCGCCTCCGACCTGCAGAACGCCGCCACCACCGCGAACCTGACGATCGACCGCGATCGCGCGGCAAGCTTCGGCATCACGCCGGCGGCGATCGATTCGACGATCTACGACGCCATCGGGCAGCGCCAGGTCAGCCAGTTCTTCACGCAGATCAACAGCTACCACGTGGTGCTGGAAGTGACGCCGGCCATGCAGGCCGACCCTGCGCTGTTCGACAAGCTCTACGTCAACTCGCCGCTGTCGGGCCAGCCGGTGCCGCTGTCGACGTTCGTGAAGGTCGACACCACGAAGACGGCCTACCTGTCGATCAGCCACCAGAGCCAGTTCCCGGCGGTGACGCTGTCGTTCAACCTCGCGCCGGGCGTGGCGCTGGGCCAGGCCGTCGACGCCATCAACAAGGCGCAGGCCGACATGGGCCTGCCGCAGGCGCTGACCGGCTCGTTCCAGGGCACGGCGCAGGCGTTCCGCGACTCGCTGGCCACGCAGCCCTACCTGATCCTGGCGGCGCTGATCGCCGTCTACATCGTGCTGGGCCTGCTGTACGAGAGCTTCATCCACCCGCTGACCATCCTGTCGACGCTGCCGTCGGCCGGCGTGGGGGCGCTGCTGATCCTGATGGCCGGCGGCTACGAGCTCACGGTGATCGCGCTGATCGGCATCATCCTGCTGATCGGCATCGTCAAGAAGAACGGCATCATGATGGTGGACTTCGCGCTCACCGCGGAGCGCGAGCAGGGCATGAAGCCCGAGGAGGCGATCTACCGCGCCTGCCTGCTGCGTTTCCGCCCCATCATGATGACGACCATGTGCGCGCTGCTGTCGGGCCTGCCGCTCATGCTGGGCCACGGCCAGGGTTCCGAACTGCGCCGGCCGCTGGGCTTCGCGATGGTGGGCGGGCTGCTGCTGTCGCAGGTGCTGACGCTGTTCACCACGCCGATCATCTACCTGTACCTGGATCGCGCGCACTACTGGTACGAGCGCAGGCACGAGGCGCGCCGCCGGCGCAAGGCCGCCAGGCTCGCGGCCGACGGCACCGATCCCGATCGCAGCCTGCCCGTGGTGGTGGTGGATGATGGCCCCATCGAACATTGACAAGCCCGCCATGAAGCTGCTGATCGTCGAGGACGAGGTCAAGACCGCGGAGTACCTGCAGAAGGGCCTCACGGAACAGGGCTGCACCGTCGACGTCGCGCACGACGGCGTCGACGGCCGGCACCTGGCACTGGTGCACGACTACGACGTCATCGTGCTGGACGCGATGCTGCCGGGCATCGACGGCTTCACGCTGCTGCGTGCGCTGCGCGCCGTCAAGCAGACGCCGGTGATCATGCTCACCGCGCGCGATTCGATCGAGGACCGCGTGCGCGGCCTGCACGACGGCGCGGACGACTACCTCGTCAAGCCGTTCTCGTTCCTCGAGCTGCTCGCACGCCTGCAGGCGCTGCAGCGGCGCGGGCGGGCGCAGGAGCCCACGCAGCTCAAGATCGCCAACCTGCAGATCGACCTGATCGCGCGCAAGGCCTGGCGCGGCGCCGAGCGCATCGACCTCAGCGCCAAGGAGTTCGCGCTGCTGGCCACGCTGGCGCGCCACCAGGGCGAGATCCTGTCGAAGACGGCCATCGCCGAGCTCGTGTGGGACATGAACTTCGACTCCAACACCAACGTCGTCGAGGTGGCGATCAAGCGCCTGCGCGCCAAGGTCGACAACGCGTTCACGCCCAAGCTGCTGCACACCATCCGCGGCATGGGCTACGTGATGGAGGCGCGCGACGAGGGCGGGCCGCGCGGGGAGCCTCCTCCGTGAGGCGCTCCATCACCACCCGGCTGGTGCTGATGTTCGCGCTGGGCGTGCTGGCCACGCTCACGCTGATCGGCGCCGCGCTGTACGGGGTGCTCGAGCGCGAGCTCACGCGCCACCAGAACGACGAGCTCAACACCAACCTTCAGAACATGCGCTACTCGATCGAGCGCTTCGGCGACCTCGAGCACTGGGCGCGCCTGCAGGTCAAGATGGACACGCTCACGCCCGCCGACGCCAGCGTGCGCTTCTGGGTGCTGAGCGACGACCCGCGCTTCCTGTACGGCAAGGGCCTGGACGAGATGGAGCGCGTCAACCAGGGCGAGGCCGGCCGCGGCATGCTGACGCTGCCGCTCAGCGGGCGCACCTACCGCACGCGGTCGCTGCGCCTGCCGCCCTTCCAGGACCGGCCCGCGGTGCGCCTGATCGTGGGCGTGGACACCGCGCCGTTCGAGCACACGCTGCGCACCTTCCTGGTCGCGCTGACGCTGCTGACGCTCGGCGCGGTGGCGCTCGTCATCGGCGCGGGCTGGTGGATCGCGCGCATCGGGCTGCGGCCGTTGCAGCGCCTGTCCGAGCAGGCGCGCGCGCTGCGGCCCAAGACGCTGTCGCAGCGGCTGCACCTGGAGAAGCTGCCGGTCGAGCTGGAGGATCTGACGACCGCCTTCAACGGCGCGCTGGGGCGGTTGGAAGAGGCCTACCAGCAACTGGAGGGCTTCAACGCCGACGTGGCGCACGAGCTGCGCACGCCGCTGGCCAACCTGATCGGCGGCACGCAGGTGGCGTTGTCGCGCCCGCGCAGTGCCGGCGAGTTCGAGGACACGCTGCAGTCCAATCTCGAGGAGCTGGAGCGCCTGCGCTCCATCGTCAACGACATGCTGTTCCTCGCGCGCGCCGACCAGGGCGAGGCCGCCACCGGCCTGGCCGCGGCCGACGTCGCGCACGAGGTCGAGATGACCATCGAGTTCTTCGAGCCCCTGCTCGACGAGAAGGGCTCGTCCGTCGCGGTGGAGGGCGAGCTGCGCGCGCAGGCCACGATGAACATCGCGCTGTTCCGGCGCGCGCTGTCCAACCTGCTGCAGAACGCCATCGAGCACTCGCCCGAGGGCGCAAAGCTGGTGGTGACGATCACGCAGCGCGAGGGCGCGATCTGGATCGCCGTGGCCAACCCGGGCAAGACGATCGCCGCGCCGCACCTGCCGCGGCTGTTCGACCGCTTCTACCGTGTGGACTCGTCCCGCCACGATGCCGGCGAAACCCACGGCCACGGCCTGGGCCTGGCCATCGTCCGCGCAGTGGCGGCCATGCACGGGGGCGCGACGCTGGCCTCCAGCGAGGCGGGCCTGACGACCATCGCGTTCAGCATCGCCGATCGCGCGGCAGCGGCGAGCTGAAAGGGCCGGTCAGCCTGCGCGCAGCCGCGGGATGACCGCTGGCGCGACGGCAAAGTCGCCGGCGCAGGGGTCTGGCTCCGCCCACGCACCGCGTCCGCGTCGCTGCTCCGATGCCGGCGGTGCCTTGACCCCGTGTTTGAAACGCCCCGAGTGATCCGGATCCGGCACCAGGTCCGCCGGGCGCGAACTCGCAGAACGGGGTCAAGGCACCGCGGCGAGGCATGGCCGCGTCCCGGCCGCATGTCTCCGCGGAGCCGGACCCCTTCCGGGTGGCGCCCTTGAGCGTGCTGCGCGACCCCCGGTGCAGCGCTGCGTCGACTCGCTGCGTCTCTTTCAGTACCCGCGCGCCGCCCCGTTCGGATCGCGCTGGTCCGCGTAGCCGTAGAAGCCGCTGGGCAGGATCTGGATCGTCTGCGTGTCGCCCATCGACTGGCGCTCGACCACCTTGTGTCCCATCGAGCGCAGGATCGCCACCGTGTCCGGGCTCAGGCCGCGCTCGATGCGCAGCTCGTCGGGCAGCCACTGGTGATGCACGCGCACCGCCGATCCGGCCTCGGCCGGATTCATGCCGAAGTCGATCGTGTTGACCAGCACCTGCAGCGTCGTCGTGATGATGCGCGCGCCGCCGGGCGAGCCGGTCACCAGCCAGGGCTTGCCGTCCTTGAGCACGATGGTGGGCGACATCGAGCTCAGCGGACGCTTCCTGGCCTGCACCGCGTTGGCGTCGCCGCCGACCAGGCCGTACGCGTTGGGCACGCCGGGCTTGGCCGAGAAGTCGTCCATCTCGTTGTTCAGCAGGATGCCGGTGCCCGAGGCGACGATGCCCGAGCCGAAGTTCGTGTTGAGCGTGTAGGTGACGCTGACGACGCTGCCGTGGCTGTCGGCGACCACGAAGTGCGTGGTCTGGTCGCTCTCGTAGGGTTGCGGCTTGCCCGGCTTGATCTGCGCGGACGGCGTGGCGTGCTCCATGTCGATCTGGCCTGCGAGCTCCTTGGCGTAGGCCGGCGAGGTCAGGCCCTTGACGGGCACCTTCACGAAGTCGGGGTCGCCGAGGTATTCCGAGCGGTCGGCGTACGCGCGCTTCTCGGCCTCGGCCATCGCGTGGATCGTCCTCGCGCTGTTGGGTCCCCAGTCCTTGAGCGGGAAGTTCGACAGGATGTTCAGGATCTGCACGACGTGCACGCCGCCGGAGCTCGGCGGGGGCATCGACACGATCTCGTAGCCGCGGTAGTTGCCGCGCACCGGCGTGCGCTCGACGACCTTGTAGTTCTTCAGGTCGTCCGCGGTGATGAGGCCGTCATGCGCCTTGGCCTCCTTGACGATCGCCGCGCCGATGGGGCCGTCGTAGAACGCCTTGGCGCCGTCGCGGCCGATCAGAGCCAGGCTCCTGCCGAGGTCGGGGTTGCGCAGCAGCTCGCCGGTGACCGGCAGCTTGCCGTCGTGCTCGAACACCTTGCGCGTGCCTTCCCAGGCCACCAGGTGGTCGTGCTCGGCGGCGAACAGGCCGGCCAGCGTCTCGCCCACCGGGAAGCCGTTGTTGGCCAGCCTGACGGCCGGCGCCACCAGGTCCGCGCGCTTCATCGTGCCGTAGTGCTCCAGCGCGTACGTGAGGCCGGCCACGGTGCCGGGCACGCCGATGGCGGCCTGCGTGAACAGCGACTTGTTCTGGATGACGTTGCCGCTCGCGTCGAGGTACATGTTGCGCGACGCGCCGGCGGGGGCCATCTCGCGGAAGTCGATCGCGGTGTCCTTGCCCGTCCTGCCGTCGTGCAGGATCATGAAGCCGCCGCCTCCGATGTTGCCGGAATTGGGCATCGTCACGGCCAGCGCGAAGCCGGTGGCCACGGCGGCGTCCACCGCGTTGCCGCCCTTGCGCAGCACCTCCACGCCGACGTCCGAGGCCAGCGCGCTCTCGGAGCTGACCATGCCGTGCAGCGAGTGCACCGGATGGATGATGACGTCGTCGAGGTCGTACTTGACGGTGCCGGTGGACAGCGCCGCCGGCTGGGCGCCGGCGCCCAGCGGGACGGCGACGGCTGCCAGCAGCGCGGCGGCCAGGCAGGAGGCCGGGAACAGGTGGCACGCGCGGCGCGCGGCGGTCGGGAAGTCAACCATGGGCGGGATTCCTCGTTGTGGAGTTGGGGCTGCGGGCGATGGTAGTCGGCCGGCCCCTTCCCGTCAGCCAAACCGTCCATGGCCGTGGTGCAATACGGCCTTTCCCGTTTTCCCCTTGCCCGGAGCCATCGACCCATGTCCTGCCGCCTGCCTCGCCTCCTCGCCGTCGCGGCCAGCGTCGCCGCCGTCCTGCTCGCGCCCGCGGCCCGTGCCGCCGGACCGGAGCCCAAGGTGCTCAACATCTACAACTGGTCGGACTACATCGCCGACGACACGTTGAAGAACTTCGAGAAGGAGACGGGCATCAAGGTCAACTACGACAACTACGACTCGAACGAGGCGCTGCACGCCAAGCTGGTGGCGGGCCACACGGGCTACGACATCGTCGTGCCCAGCGCGCACTTTGCCAAGGTGCAGATCGAGGCCGGCCTGTTCCAGAAGCTCGACCGCAGCAAGCTCACCAACTGGGGCAACCTCGATCCCGCGCTGCTGCCGCTGATGGCCAAGGTCGACCCGGGCAACCAGTACCTGGTCGACTGGCTCTGGGGCTACATCACGGTGGGCATCAACACCGGCAAGGTCAAGGCCGCGCTCGGCGGCATGCCGATGCCCGAGAACCCGTGGTCGCTGATCTTCGACCCGAAGTACGCCGACAAGCTCAAGGGCTGCGGCGTGAGCTTCCTCGACTCCCCGTCCGAGGTGCTGCCCATCGCGCTTGGCTACGTCGGCAAGCCGGCGTACAGCCGCAACGCCGCCGACTACGCGGTGGCCGGCGCGATGCTCAAGAAGATCCGCCCGGACGTCACCCGCTTCTCGTCGTCGGGCTACATCAACGACATGGTCGCCGGCTCGGTGTGCGCGGTGCTCGGCTACTCGGGCGACATCAACATCGCCCGCGCCCGCGCCATCAAGGAGAAGAACGGCAACGACATCGTCGCCTTCGTTCCCAAGAGCGGCTCGACGCTGTTCTTCGACTCGATGGCCATCCCGGCCGACGCGCCGCATCCGGGCAACGCGCTGCTGTTCATCAACTACATCCTGCGCCCCGAGGTGCATGCGACGCTCACCAACAAGGTGTTCTACGCGAACCCGAACAAGGCCTCGCTGAAGTTCGTCGACAAGGACGTGGCCGCCAACCCGAGCGTGTTCCTCAAGCCGGAGGATCTGGCCAAGATGACGGTGCCCGACGCGTTGCCGCAGGACATCAAGCGCGTGCAGACGCGCACGTTCACCTCCTTCAAGACCGGGCAGTAGTGGACCCCCACGGTCGCTAGCGCTCCCTGCCCCCCCGAGGGGGCCAGCCGCGAGCGGCCCGGCGAAGCCGAGACATGACAGCCCCACGGTCGCTGGCGCTCCCTGCCCCCGAGGGGCCGGCCGCGAGCGGCCCGGCGAAGCCGGATCCGCCGCTCCCTTGAACTTCTCTTGGGGCGGGTGAGCGGCAGCGCCGGCCCCAGCGCCTTCGGCGCTTGGCGCGAACTGGGTGGTTTCCGGGCCGCTGATCGGGCTTTAGGACGGCGGGGGCCTGTCTACGATGAAGGTGCGGTGAATGCCTCTGCCAGGCCGGCATCGCGTCCGACCCATCAGGAACCCCGCCATGCGCATCCAAGCCAATCCCAGCCCCGCCGCGACGCTGCCGGGCGCGCCGACCAAGTCCAGCCGCACGCCGCACACGCCGGCGATGAAGGCCGCGGCGACTGCTGCCGCGCCCGCTGCGGCCAAGCCTGGCGTGGCCGCCAGGCCGGCGACGCCCGCTGCGGCGCCGGCCGCGACCGTGGCCGCCCCTGCGGCGCCTGTCGCTGCGCCGCTCGCCCAGGCCGCCGCCCCGGCCGCCAAGGTCGCAACCGCCGCCCAGGCCGCCGAAGCCGCGGCCAAGCCCGAGACCTACGGCGGCACCGGCAGCCTGCTCGACGCCCACGCCTGACCCGCGGCGCGTCCGCCGCGCCCGATCCAACCGACCGACCCCGGCCGACTCCGGCATGGGGTCTTTCGTCGTTGTCGTTGGTCGAACCGGGCCCCTTGCCTAAGCTTGCGCGTTCCACCATGAAGGAACGCATGTCCAAGACGAAGAAGTCCGCCGGCGCCAGGATCGTGGCCGCCTCCACCGCCATCGACATCGGCATCGGCGCCAAGGATCGCGCCGCCATCGCCGACGGCCTCTCGCGCCTGCTCGCCGACACGTACACCCTGTACCTGACGACCCACAACTTCCACTGGAACGTCACCGGCCCGATGTTCAACACGCTGCACGTGATGTTCATGGGCCAGTACACCGAGCTGTGGAACGCCGTCGACCCCATCGCCGAGCGCATCCGCTCCCTCGGCCACCCGGCCCCCGGCTCCTATGCCGCCTTCGGCCGCCTGAGCTCGCTGCCCGACGCGCCCGACACGCCGCCCAAGGCGCTCGAGATGGTGCGCGTGCTCGTGGCCGGCCACGAAGCCGTCGCCCGCACCGCGCGCGCGCTGTTCCCGCTGGCCGACAAGGCCGGCGACGAGCCCACCGCCGACCTGCTCACCCAGCGGCTCACCGTTCACGAGCAGACCGCGTGGATGCTGCGCTCCCTGCTCGAGGAATGAACGCCCGGGCCGGGCATCGCTGACCAAAGGAGCGCCATGCGCGTCGCCATCGTCACGTTCGACGGGTTCAACGAGCTCGACTCCTTCATCGCGCTCGGCCTGATCAACCGGCTGCGCACGTCCGGCGTGCAGGCGGAGATCGCCAGCCCGTCGACGCAGGTGACGTCGATGAACGGCGTCACGATCACCGCGCAGCAGCCGCTCGAGTTCGTCTCCGACGCCGACGTCGTGCTGTTCGGCAGCGGCATCTACACGCGCGCCATCGCGGAGGACGGGGCGCTGATGGATCGCATCGTGCTGGATCCCACGCGCCAGCTGGTCGGAGCGCAGTGCTCGGGCACGCTGCTGCTGGCACGCCTGGGGCTGCTCGGCGACGCGCCGGCCTGCACCGACCTCACCACCAAGCCATGGGTGGTCGCGGCCGGGGTGCGGGTGTCCGACCTGCCGTTCACCGCGCGCGGCCCCATCGCCACGGCGGGCGGCTGCATGGCCTCGGCCTACCTTGCCACCTGGGTGATGTGGCGCGCCGCGGGCCGCGAGGCCACGCGCCAGGCACTGCACTACGCGGCGCCCGTCGGCGAGAAGGACGCCTGGGTCGACCACGCGCTCAAGGTCGTCGGGGACGCGCTGGGCGACGCCGCCACGCCTTGAAGTTGTTTCCGGACGGCAACAAGCTTGGGGGGCGGGCACACCCGCGTCGAACGAGGCCCGCCGCGCTGGCATGATCCCGCCTTTCCGGATGAGTGGAGAGGTTCCCAGACATGGCGCAAGCCCACGACAACGAGTTTTCCCGCGCCGGCGTGCGCGTCGCGCTGGCCTGTGCCGCGGCGGCCACGCTGGCGCTTGCCGGCTGCGGCCAGAAGAAGACGGAGCTGGGCGAAGGCGGCTCGGTGGTGAGCGGCTCGGCCGGCCCGGCCGGCGCGCAGAACGCGAGCCACGAGCTGGTCAGGTGCGACGCGCCCGTCGCCACGATGGCGCTGGTCGAGAACCCGAACGGCTACACCGTGACGGGCAGCTACAACCTGCCCAGCTCGCCGGTGCCGCTGGTGCGCCTGATCGCGCAGCAGAGCGGGTGCTTCCGCATCGTCGACCGCGCGGCCGGCCTGAAGGCCACCGTGCAGGAGCAGGAGCTCAAGAACGCCGGCATCACCGGCGACGCCGTCAAGGTGCGCAAGGGCCAGGGCTACGCGGCGCAGTACACGATCACGCCCAGCCTGACCTTCAGCGAACGCGACGCCGGCCGCGAGCTCGGCGGCATCATGAGCCACATCCCGGTGCTCAACAAGTTCGTGGGCCTGGCC
>Ga0310813_10003067_pt1 | contig 10109 bp, 9 predicted proteins | sample YN3metagenome_FD_203086 | JGI IMG/M metagenome (GOLD analysis project Ga0310813, IMG submission 203086) | Soil microbial communities from experimental microcosm in Duke University, North Carolina, United States - YN3 | ecosystem: Engineered > Artificial ecosystem > Soil microcosm > Unclassified ... | reverse complement strand
CCGGCGAGAAGGCCACGCGGTAGACGACGCCGGAGTGGCCCGCGAGCGGGACGGCGGGTTTCCCCGTCGCCGCGTCCCAGAGCCGCACCGCTCCGCCCCAGGTGCCCGACGCGATCCGCTTCCCGTCAGGCGAGAACGCCACGGTGTTGACGGAGGACGAATTGTCGCGGATCCGGCGCGTCTCCCGGCCGGTGATCGTCGACCAGAGCCTCACGGTGCCGTCGAGGCCCGCGGAGGCGATGTGCTTGCCGTCGGGCGAGAACGCGACGCCCAGCACGTTGCCCTCGTGGCCCCGGAGCCGGGCGGTCTCCTTCGCCGTCGTCGCGTCCCACACCATCACGGACTCGTCGGCGCCCGCGGAGGCCACGCTCGCGCCGTCCACCGAGAACGCGACCGCCCAGACGTGCTCGTCGTGGCCGTAGAAGTTCGGCCCTTCCTGCAGGGTGGAGGCGCCCCACAAGCGGACCGTCTTGTCCTGCCCGGTGGAGGCGATCCGCTTGCCGTCGGGCGAGAAGGCGACCGAGTACATGCGGCCGCGGTGCCCTTCGACGCTGGAAAGCCGGCGCCCGCTGAGCGCGTCCCAGAGCCGGAGCGCGCCGTCGTGGCCGCAGGAGACGAGGGTCTTCCCGTCGGGCGCGAAGGCGATCGACGTGACAGTGTCGTCGTGGCGGAGCCGCAAGGTGCCGATGCGCATGACGGCGCCGCGAGGGAGCGGGTCGCCTTCGGCGTCGACGGGATCCTGAAGAGAGAGGAGGAGCAGCAGCGGCAGGATGCAGTTCACGTACTTATTCTACGCCGCCGGGGATCACTCCACGTAGCTGACGACGATCTCGGTGGCGCCCTGCGAGGCGATGTCGTACTCGCCGATCTTGGCGGGGATGAGGAAGGTGTCGCCCTTCTTGAAGGGCTGCGACGTTTTCTTCTTCTCGCCGAACTGGTACTTGCCCTTGCCGGCGACGATGGTGTGGACGACGCTGCGGGCGGCGTTCGCCTTCTCCGTGATGCGCTGGCGGCCCAGCTCGATGGTTTCCATCACGAACTTCTCGCACTTGATGAGCAGCTTGCGCCGGTAGGCGAATCCGGGGATCCGCGCCGCTTTGTACTTCGAGACGCCCATCGAGTAGAAGTCGGTGACGTTCATCGCCTTCTCGACATGGAGCGTGCGGGGCTTCTTGTCCGGGCCCACGCGGCCCCAGTCGCTCAGGCGGTACGTCGTGTCGGAGTTCTGCTGGACCTCGAGGAAGACGACGCCCCCGTAGGCCGAGTGGATCGTGCCGGGAGGGATGAAGATGACGTCCTGTTCCTTCACGTCCATGACGTTGAGGCACTGCTCGATCGTGCCGGCCGCCAGGTGCTGCTTGAACTCCGCCACCGTCGTGCCGGGCAGGACCCCGCGGATGACCCGCGCCTCCTTGGGCGCATGGAGGATGTACCAGGCCTCCATCTTGCCCACGCCTTCGGCCTCGTAGCGCTGGGCGTAGTCGTCCGTCGGGTGGACCTGGAGCGAGAGCTTGTCGTGGCAGCAGAGGAACTTGACGAGGAGCGGATAGCGCTTGAAGCGCATCGAGTGCTCTTCGCCCAGGATGTCCTTCCGGTAGGTCTCGAGGAGCTGGTCGAGGCCCCAGCCCTTGTACGGGCCGTTGACGACGACGCTGACGCTCTTGTCGCGCTGAGAGAGTTCCCAGGACTCGCCGGTCTTCTTGCCCGCGCCCTTCTTGGCCATCACCTTCGCGAGCTCGGGACCGCCCCAGATTTTCTCTTTGTAGATTTCCTTGAAGCGAAGCGGATAGATCGGCGGGGGACGCTCGGGCATGGCACGGATTCTAGGGGCGTGAGCAGTTGCTGTCAACAAAACGCATCCCCGCGCGGCATTGAAGGGTTTCGACGTGCACGTTAGACTGGAGCCGTGGACGACGATTTCGGCTCCGGCCCATGGACCGGGTTCTATACTTATTCGACCAAACACCGGGAGCGGATGGATCTTTCGCTCAGCTTCCGGCAGGGGGTGCTGAGCGGCGCGGGGGTGGACCCCGTGGGGCCCTTCTCGATCGCGGGACGCTACGACGCCGAATCGAAAGAGGTCCATTGGACCAAGACCTACCTGGGCCGCCACGACGTGTTCTACAAGGGGTACCGCGACAACCGGGGCATCTGGGGGACCTGGGAGATCCACCCCGGCCTCCGCGGCGGCTTCCACATCTGGCCGGAAGGCCAGGGCGAAGGGGAGGCCGTGCGGGCCGAGGCCGAGGTCGACGCCCCGGCGCCCGCCCGCCCCGCCCCCTGATGTTCTTTGGTCCTTGACATCGCCCTGCCGACCGCTACAATCAGGAACCTCATGAGGACCTTCGCTGCCCGGTACTACTGGTACTGGTATCCCCGCTGAGGCGGGTCGCAGCGATCCTTCACCAAAAGATTCGCGAGAACCCGCCCCCAACCCGGGCGGGTTTTTTTGTTGTCCCTGAAGCGGCATGAACGCGATGACGACGATCAAGATGGAACTGAAGCCGACCGTGCGGGAGATCCCTGCGGACCTCGAGACGCCGGTCTCGGCGTTCCTCAAGCTCAAGGGCCATGGGGCGCGCTTCCTCCTCGAGTCCGTCGAGATGGGCGAGAACCTCGGGCGCTACTCGTTCATCGGTCTCGACTACCTCCGCAACATCAAGGTCCTCCCCGACCAGGTGATCGTGGAGGAGCGCGGCAAGTCCGAGATCGTCCCCCTCGGAGGGCGCAACCCGCTCGAGATCCTGCGGCAGCTGATGGCGCCGCTGGCGCTCAAGCACGACTCCCTGCCCGGCCTCGTCGGCGGCGCGGTGGGCTACATCGGCTACGACTTCGTCCGCTTCATCGAGCGGCTCCCCTCGAAGCTTCCCGACCCGCTGGGGCTTCCCCTCTGCAACTTCTACCTCGCGTCCACGATGGTCATCTTCGACCACGTGAAGCACAAGATGCTGCTCGTCAGCGTCGGCTCGGAGGACCCGAAGGCGAAACTGGACGAAGTCTGCGAGCTCCTGCGCCAGCCGCTCGCGGCCGAGTGGAGCATGCCTCGCCCGTCGAAGAAGCGGGCCCAGTTCGTCCACGAATTCCCCGAGTCGGACTACAAGGCGGCGGTCCTCAAGGCGAAAGAGTACATTTCGATCGGCGACATCTTCCAGGTCGTGCTCTCCCAGCGCGCCTCGAGCGAGATCCACGTCGACCCCTTCCAGGTATACCGGGCGCTGCGGATCCTGAACCCGTCCCCGTACATGTTCTTCCTCGACTTCGGCGAGTACCAGCTCGTGGGGTCCTCGCCCGAGATCCACGCGAAGCTCGCGGGGCGCCAGGCGGTGATCCGGCCCATCGCCGGCACGCGCCGACGCGGCGAGACGCCCGAGGAGGACGCGCGGCTCGAGAAGGAGCTGCTCGCCGACGAGAAGGAACGGGCCGAGCACCTGATGCTGATCGACCTGGCGCGCAACGACGTCGGCCGCTGCGCCGACTACGGCTCCGTCCATTGCACCGACCTCTACACCATCGAGAAATACTCCCACGTGATGCACATCGTCTCGGAAGTGGTCGGCAAGCTGTCGGCCGGGCAGGACCAGTTCGACCTGCTCTCAAAGACCTTCCCGGCCGGGACGCTCACCGGCGCGCCGAAGATCCGCGCGATGGAGATCATCGAGGAGCTGGAAAAGACGCGGCGCGGCCCCTACGGCGGCACCGTCGGATACTTCTCGCTCACCGGCGACATGGACACGTGCATCACGATCCGGACCATGATCGTCAAGGGCCGCACCGCCCACCTGCAGGCGGGCGCCGGCATCGTCGCCGACAGCGACCCCCAGTTTGAGTGGACCGAGACCTGCAACAAGATGGAAGTCCTCAAACGGGCCGTCGCGATGGCCGAGGAGGGTCTGTGAAGAAAGTGCTCCTCGTCGACAACTACGACTCGTTCACGTACAACCTCGCCCAGTACTTCGGCGAGCTCGGCTGCGAGCTCACGGTCGTGCGCAACGACGCCATCACGGTCGAGGAAGCGCAGAAGCGCGACTTCAGCCACCTCGTGATCTCGCCGGGCCCGGGCAACCCGACCCAGTCGGGCGTCTGCAACGACCTCATCAAGGCCTTCGCGGGCAAGAAGCCCGTCCTGGGCGTCTGCCTCGGCCACCAGTGCATCGGCCACGTCTTCGGCGGGACGGTCAACAAGGCCGACCGGATGATGCACGGGAAGATGTCGAAGATCTACCACGACGGGAAAGGGCTCTTCCGGACGCTGCCCAACCCGTTCGAGGCGACGCGCTACCACTCGCTGGTCGTCCGCGAGGAGGGCCTGCCCAAGACGCTCGAGATCAGCGCCCACACGAGCGAGGGCGAGATCATGGGGCTGCGTCACAAGGAGCTCGCCGTCGAGGGAGTGCAGTTCCACCCCGAGTCGATCATGACGAAGCCCGGCAAGATCCTGCTGCGGAACTTCCTCGACCTATGATCCTCGACGACATCGTCCAGGTGAAGAAGGCCGAGCTCAAGAAGGCCAAGGACGTCCGCAAGTTCGCGGACCTGAAGGCCAAGGCGCGCAACGCCGCGCCGCTGCAGCCCTTCGAGCTCCGTCAGAAGGACGCGGTCTCGATCATCGCCGAGGTGAAGCGCGCCTCGCCCGTGAAGGGCGTCTTCAAGGCCGACCTCGACCCCGGCGAGCAGGCGCGGAAGTACAAGGAAGGCGGCGCCCGGGCGATCTCGGTCCTCACGGACGAACAGTTCTTCAAGGGGTCGGTGGACGACCTGCGCGCCGCGCGGAAGTCCGCGGGCCTGCCCGTCCTGCGGAAGGACTTCGTGATCGACGAGTACCAGCTCTGGGAAGCGCGGGTAATGCTGGCCGACGCGGCGCTGCTCATCGTGCGCATCCTCGACCGGGCGCAGCTGCGGGACTACATCGCGCTGGCCCGGGAGGAGCTGAAGCTGGCGACGCTGGTGGAGGTCCACGGCGAGAAAGAGCTGGAGACGGCGCTCGACGCGAAGGCGTCCATCATCGGCATCAACAACCGCGACCTGGACACCTTCAAGGTCACGCTCGAGACGACGGCGCGGCTGCGGCCGCTGATCCCCGCCGACCGCGTGGTCGTGAGCGAGAGCGGGATCTCGAAGCGCGACGACATCGTCCTCCTGAAGGCCATGAAGGTCGACGCCGCGCTCATCGGCGAGGAGCTCGTCAAAGCGCCCGACCCCGCGGCCAAGATCCAAGAGTTGCTCGGAGCCTGAGAAATGCCTGTGCGCGGAATCCGGGGAGCGATCAACATCGCCTCGAATACGAAGGAGGAGATCCTCTCGAAGTCACGGGAGCTGCTCGAGGCGATCCTGAAGGCCAACAAGATCGAGGCCGACGACATCGCCTGCGCGATCTTCACCCTCACACCCGACCTGAACGCCGACTTCCCCGCCTACGCGGCGCGGCAGCTGGGCTGGCGGGACGTGCCGCTCATGTGCGCCCGGGAGCTCGACGTGCCGGAGGCCATGGAGAAAGTCATCCGCGTCCTCCTGCTCGTAAACTCCGACACCCCCTCGTCGAAAATTAAGCACCAGTATCTCGGGGATACGCCGAAATTGCGGCCCGATCTGGCGCAGAAAGGACCCAAAGGAGCCAAGTGATGATCATCGTGATGAAATCGGGCGCGACCATGAAGGAGGTCAGCTCGGTGCTGAAGCAGATCGAGGCCCACGGATTCAAGCCGCACATGTCCAAAGGAGAGGAGACGACCGTGATCGGCGTCATCGGCGACGAACGCAAGCTCGACACGGCAAACTTCACGACGCTCCCGGGCGTCGAGAAGGTCATCCCCATCCTGAAGCCCTACAAGCTGGCCAGCCGCGACTTCCAGAAGAAGGACACGGTCGTCAAGGTCGGCCAGGACGTCCGCGTCGGCGGCGGCACCTTCACCGTCATGGCCGGGCCCTGCGCGGTCGAGTCCCCCGAGCAGACGATGGAATGCGCCCGCAAGGTTCAGAAGAGCGGCGCCAAGGTGCTCCGCGGCGGCGCCTTCAAGCCGCGCACCTCGCCCTACGCGTTCCAGGGCCTGGGCCGCCACGGCCTGGAGATCCTGGCGGAGGCGCGCAAGGAGACCGGCCTCCCCGTCATCACCGAGGTCATGACCGTCGAGGACGTCCCGCTCGTGTCCGAGTTCGCGGACATCCTCCAGATCGGCGCCCGCAACTCCCAGAATTTCAACCTCCTCGACGCGGTCGGCCGGCAGCCGAAGCCCGTCCTGCTCAAGCGCGGCCTCAGCGGCACCATTGAGGAGCTGCTCCTGAGCGCCGAGTACATCCTCTCGCGCGGAAACCCGAACGTGATCCTCTGCGAGCGCGGCATCCGGACCTACGAGAAGGCCACGCGCAACACGCTGGACATCTCCGCCGTCCCGGTGCTCAAGAAGCTCTCGCACCTGCCGGTCGTGATCGACCCGTCGCACGCGACGGGCCTGCGCGAACTCGTCGCGCCGCTCTCCAAGGCGGCGGTGGCGGTCGGGGCCGACGGCGTCCTCATCGAGGTCCACCCCCACCCCGACAAGGCCCTCTGCGACGGCCCTCAGAGCCTGACGCCGGAGATGTTCGACACCCTGATCCACGAGCTCAAGCCGATCGCCAAGGCCGTCGGCCTCGAGATGTCCACGAAGTGAGATTTCGGGACTACCCATGACCCTCACCGATTGGCCACAGAGCCCGCAAAGCCCTCAGAGAGGAGCTTTCTCTGCGGGCTCGGAGGGCTCTGTGGCCAATTCGGGAGCGCTTCGGACCTAGCATGGCTACACCGACCGTCGCGATCGTGGGGCTGGGGCAGATCGGGGGCTCCTTCGCGGCCGCCCTCACGAAGCGGCGCCTGGCGCGCGTGATCGGCGTCACTCGGAGGCCGGAGACGGCCCGCCGGGCCCTGCGCATGAAGATCCTCGCGGAGGCCGGGACCGATCTCGACGCCATCCGCGGGGCCGACGTCGTCGTCCTGGCCACCCCGGTCCGGACCCTCCTGCGCCAGATCCCCGAAGTCGCCCCCCTGGTGCGCCGGGACGCGATCCTGACCGACGTCGGGAGCACGAAGACGGAGATCGTCGAAGCGCTGCGGTGCTCGAAGACGCGGGCGACGATCGTCGCCGGCCACCCGATGGCGGGAAACGAGCGGGCCGGGCTCGACGGCTGCGACGAGCGCGTCTTCGAAAACCGGCCCTGGGTGCTGATCGGCGATCGGCGCAAGGCCGCCGTCCTGGAGCGGCTCGTGGCCGGCGTCGGCGCGCGGCCCACCTGGATGAAGAGCCCCCGCGACCACGACCTCAAGGTCGCCCGCGTCAGCCACATCCCCTACCTGCTGGCCTACGCGCTCATGGGGACGGCCGAGGACGCCGTCCGGGTCTGCGGCAATTCGTTCCGCGACGCCACCCGGGTGGCCGCCTCGGACGCCGACATGGTGCTCGATTTCCTGCTGACCAACGCGGGCCCGATCCGCCGCTCCGCCGCCGAGCTCAAGGACCGGCTCGACGCCCTGCTCCGCCGGATCGAGCGCGGCGACGCCGCCGGACTGCGCAAAAACCTGCTCCGCGCCAGGGTCCGCCGCTCACGAATCTAATAGTAGAAACCCCCTCCAGCTTCTGGTAGTCTCACCCTCCAAATCTTATGCGACCTCCCGGGGCCTGCGTCGTATTCACCGCCGTGCTCGCGCTCGCCTCCGCCGCGCCCCTCTGGGCCCAGCAGGAAGATTGGGAAAACAAGGTCATCAACAACGTCCTGGGCAGCGGCTTCGTCCATGAGTCCAAGGAAAAAAGCCTGGGCTACACCGGCCTGAAGGCCCAGCAGGGCCAGATCCTGACCCGCGAACGCAAGGACCTGGCCATCAAGGAGCTGTTCAAGACCGGCAAGTTCCAGGACGTCCAAATCACGGCCCAGCCCGACCCCGCCGACCCGAAGAACAAGGTCAACGTCACGGTGGTCGTGGTCGAGTACATCATCGTCGAGAAGGTCGAGTTCAAGGGCATCAACGAGATCCCGATCGCCACCCTCAAGCCCAACCTGCGCCTCTCGGCCGGCGAGCCGCTCAACCCCTTCTACCTCAAGCAGGACCGCGACTACATCCGCGAGCAGTACGTCCAGAAGGGGTACCACTTCTCGAGCGTCGAGGAGTCCATGAAGCCCGGCACGACCGGGGTGATCCTCACCTGGAACGTCGTCGAGGGCCCGCTCGTCACCATCGACGCGATCCTCTTCACCGGCAACGTGACCGTCGACCAGAGCGAACTGCGCCGCTTCCTGCTGAGCAAGGAAAACGACCGCCTCTTCGGCGTCATCCTCACCAGCAAGAACCCGTTCATCGAGAGGAACATCCGCGAGGACATCGACCGGGTCAAGCTCTACTACCGCCTGGAAGGCTGGCTCGACATCCAGCACGGCAACAACATCTTCCTGGAGGATCTCGAGTTCAGCCCGGACAAGACGCGGGTCACGGTGAAGATCCACATCAACGAAGGCGAGCGCTACAAGATCCGCAGCGTCCGCTTCGAGTTCGACGCCACGAGCCGCAGGATCTTCCCGGAAGGCGAGATGACCCCCTGGCTGGTGTCGAAGCCCGGGGAGCCGTACACGGAGAACAACGCCAACAAGGACGTTTCCAAGATCCGCGAGAAGTACGGCGAGCGGGCCTACATCCAGGCCGAGATCAACCACAACGAGATCGTGGACCAGTTCAAGCGCGAGCTCGACCTGGTGTACTCGGTGAAGGAGAACGACAAGATCTACGTGGGCCGGATCATCATCGACGGCAACACCAAGACCCGCGAGGACGTGATCCGCCGCGAGTTCACCCGCACCGGCTTCCTCCCCGGCGAGGAGTACAACAGCAGCAACCTCCTCCGCGCGCAGCAGCGCATCAAGGACCGGCAGCTGGTCGACGCCCAGGGCCCGGGCCTCCAGATCCGCACCCAGGACACCGACGACCCCCAGACCCGCGACGTCATCATCGACGTGAAAGAGGGCCAGACGGGAACCATCCGCTTCGCCGCCGGCTACAGCTCCAGCTTCGGCATCACGGGCCTGCTGGAGTTCACCCAGCGGAACTTCGACATCGCCGACCTGCCCACGAGCTTCGACGACCTGCTCAGCGGCACCGGCTTCGCCGGCGGCGGCCAGTTCCTCCGCCTGCGCGTGGCCCCCTCGGCGCGGCGCCAGAGCTACACCGCCGACTTCCGCGAGCCCTACGTCTTCGGCTACGAGTTCGGCATGGGCGTGCGGCTCTACGACATCAACACGCTCTGGGAGTCCTACGACGAGCGCCGCCTGGGCGCGGCCATCACGGTCGACAAGCGCTTCGACCCCTTCACGGCCCAGCTGACGCTGGACATGTACCAGATCGACATCCGCAACATCGAGTTCGGCGCGCCCGTCGCGGTCGAGGAGCTCCGTGGCACGAATTCGGTCTTCTCCCTCACCCCGGCGCTGATCCTCGACACGCGCGACAGCTTCGTGCTCCCCACCAGCGGCTACAAGCTGCTCATCAGCGAGCAGTACACGGGTCAGATCCTCCCCGGCAGCTTCGACTACAACAAGTTCACCTTCGAGGCCGAGGGGCACGTCACCCTCATGGAGACCGAGAGCCACCTCAAGCACGTCCTGAGCATGCAGCTCACGTTCGGCTACGGATCGGGCGTCCGGCAGACCCCCGACGTCCCCATCTTCGACCGCTTCTATGCGGGCGGCCGCGACCGGCCCCGCGGCTTCAACTTCCGAGGCATGGGCCCCCACGAGCGCGGCGACCCCGTCGGCGGCGACGCCCTGGTCCTGGGAACGGTCGAGTACTCCTACCCGATCTTCGTGGAGTTCCTCCGCGGCGCGGTCTTCTACGACATCGCGAACCTGACGCCCGACATCTACGACCTGCGCCACGACAAATGGCGGAACGTCGTCGGGTTCGGCATCCGTTTCTTCATTCCCCAGCTGGGCAACATTCCCGTCAAGCTCGACTTCGGCTTCCCGCTCACCAAGCGCCGGGAGGACGACCGGCAGACGGTGACGTTTGATATCGGAACCCTGGGTTTTTAGAACGAGGAGAGAGTCATGCTGAAGCGGTCGGCGTTCCTGGCGGCATGGATGGTCCTGGCGGGCGG
>Ga0310813_10003066_pt1 | contig 10111 bp, 7 predicted proteins | sample YN3metagenome_FD_203086 | JGI IMG/M metagenome (GOLD analysis project Ga0310813, IMG submission 203086) | Soil microbial communities from experimental microcosm in Duke University, North Carolina, United States - YN3 | ecosystem: Engineered > Artificial ecosystem > Soil microcosm > Unclassified ... | reverse complement strand
AGTTTCGCGATGTGCGCGTAGCTGGCCACGTCGTGATCGATCATCCAGGCGGCAAGGGCGACGGGTGAGTCCGCCAACCCGTACAGGGTTTGCGGGTGTGCGGCCATCATCACTTGCGTAGGGACGTGCTGGTAAAGGAACGCCATCTGATCGTATGCCCGTTTCTCCTCAGCCGAGAGACGGGTCGGCGACGGCCCGCCGGACTGGAGCGCCCTGGCAACGTCAACGGGCGCCATACAGGGGAAGTTCACATGGATACCGAGCAACTCCGGAGGCGCCTGTAGAGCCATCGCGTTCGTGACGAACGCACCCCAATCACCGCCTTGCGCCACGAATCGGTTGTACCCGAGGCGCTTCATCAGCTGCACCCACGCCCGCGCCATGCGCGCGGGGTCCCAACCCGGCGTTGTGGGCCTGCCTGAAAACCCGTAGCCGGCCATCGACGGGATCACCACGTGGAACGCGTCGGACGCACCGCCGCCGTGGACCGTGGGGTTGATCAGTGGATCGATGACCTTCAGCTGCTCGATCGGCGAGCCTGGCCAGCCGTGGGTGACGATGAGCGGCAATGCGTTCTCGTATTTCGAACGCACGTGGATGAAGTGAATGTCGAGTCCGTCGATCTCGGTCATGAAGTGCGGCAAGGCAGCCAGCCTGGCTTCGCACTTGCGCCAGTCGTACTCAGTCGCCCAATAACGGGCGAGCGCTTGAATGACGGCGAGTTGCACGCCCTGCGACGGATCGGCGACCGTCTCGCGATCGGGCCACCTCGTCGACTTGATACGCCGGCGCAATTCGGTGAGTTCCGATTCTGGAAAGTTCACGTGAAACGAGCGAACAGCGGCCTTCTCGGCTGCTGGCTCGGTGCGTTCTTCTACAACGCTGGTCGGAGTCATCGCTACCTCCCTCGATAGCATTCCGTCGTGAGCGGTTACGAACGGTTGCTATCCTGATCAAAATCAGATGGTTCGAATCGGCGTTGATTCGCCAGATTCGCGCACAGCAGCGCCGGTGCAGCACTCGCTGTGCCACACACCGCGGTGGTAGCGTTGGAATCGGCCCGCCTCAACGGAACCGATAGTCGGTTCCTTCGAGTTGCGACAGGAGGGTCGACGGTGCATCGGTGGCGACAGCGCGACCCTCGATGACCGGCGATACAGGAGAGTGTGTTGAAAGATAGTCGATGAGCACGTCGTGCACCGACACGTCTAGCCTTCGGGGATCAGCGACATTGGAGAGACGACACACCACGTTGTCTGGATCGCCCTCCCGCTCGCAGCCGAGCATCGTATAGCGCCTGGCGGGGACCAGCGGCTGGCCCTTGATCGTGACCGCACGCACACGCTCACCGCGGCGATTGCCTGCGGTAAACCTGACGGCTAAGCCCTTGAACCGTACCAACCACCCGCCGAAACGATTCGCCGCATCCTTCGCAAAAACATTCTCCAGTTCGGTCTCGAGCCACTCCCGGATTTGCTGGCCCGTCACGGCGCCGGTCTTGAGAACTGAATCGACCGGCAGCATGCTCCAGACGAACTCCTTCGTAATCGGCGCTTCGCCGCCCGCCGGCGGCACAAGTGGCGGACAGAATCGGAATCCGTTCGATACGGCGAAGTCCGTCTGAAACTTCCACTGGAGTGCGTCGGTAATGAGGTTGTCCATTGGCGTTTCGATGACGTAGTACCGCGTCAATGGCGTGGTTGTCGACCCGGCGACGCGATCGAGCTCCTGACGGTAGGGCGCGCGGGCAGCGGCGACAAGCGTCTTCACCGCCGGGTCTTCGGAATACCGGGCGGGATCCACGTCGAGCAGCGCGTAGCGATGATCGGTAATGCGACCGTCTTCGACGACGAGATCCAGCTTGCCGATGAATGATCCGAATGCGCCCGGTTCCGTTACCCGCGCATACCGGCCCTGCAGCGGATTGCGAACTCGCTCGTGCGTGTCCGCACCAAGGACGTAATCGACGCCCCGCGCGTACGGCTGATTCGCCAGGTCGAGCTGCTGCGTCAGGCCCATATGCGCCAACACGACCACCAGCGTGCATGCTTCACGCTGTCGCAGCGTCTTCACGTGTTCAGCAAGGTCGTCTCTGGGGTGCGTGAACCGGATGCCGCGCGAATAGGCGGGAGACTGTCGCGTCGGCGTGAACGGATCGTTGTAACCGACGAAACCGATCTTGACGCCGCCAACGGTGAACGTCTGGTACGGAGGAAAGATCGGCGCGCCTGCGCCATCCGCATGGAACATGTTGGCGCATACCTTCGCGGCCGAGTAGCCGTTCAGGTCCGCAATCATCATGTCCTTGCCGTAGACGACCTCCCAGTTCCCCGGAAGCATCAGGTCGTACTGCATTGCGTTCACGATCGGAACGACCGCCTGCCCCTTCGAGAGCGACGCCACTCCGCTTCCCTGCAGACAGTCGCCACCATCCACCAGCAGCGTGTTGCCCGGATTCTCGCGGCGCAACGCCTCGATCATCGTGCGCAACGTCGCGAATCCTCCGCGTCGCTTGAAGACCGGCTTGCCGTTCTCCCAGAAGAATTCGTCGTGGATATCGAGCTGCGCGTGAATATCGGCCGTATGCAGGATGGTGAGGTGGTGCGCGCGCCCGGACCGGACGGCCCGCCCCTGCGCGAAGTCCGCCGCGCCTGCGGTGTACCGCAGAGAGCGCACTCCGAGGGCAGCGGCGCTGAGGCGTACGCCGAAACGTCCGATATCCCTGACGAACTCTCTTCGCGAGCGTCCGTTCATCTGGCAAGTTGGCGCGTTTGGTTGGCGGCGTCGATTCTACGTCACGCGCCGCGTCGATTCGCGGATTCGCGAACCGGAGCGGCGGTGCATCGTCGCGCGCAGCGAGAACATCGCGCGATCGACCGATGTCAGCGTGCGCAGCAGATTGACACCGCGAAGCGAGCACAGCACGCGCGCGAAGCGGTGACCCGCCAGGTCAATCACGGTGAGAAGCAGAACGTTGAGACGGTAAGGCAGCCAAGGAGAGCGCGGTCCCCCACCTTACCGCGCTCTCTCGCCGAGGCTTACAAGCTACTTGTCGTCATCGTCAGCATTCCCGTGACCGAAAACGGCGACGCATCCTCTGCCGGTGAGGCCAAACTGCGTGCACACACTGTTGTCGGTCGCGGGGGAGGTGACCATGCCAGCGGTGATCTGAACGATTGTAAAGATGTGATTGTTCTCCGCGAAAGCGGCGGGGTTCTTTCCCCTGACGTCGGGAACGTTCTGAAGCCAGGTGCTCGTTTCTGCGTCGATCACGCCAAGCGACGTCACCAGCGGCGCGACGGTGCTTGTACCGGTGACGTAGAAACGCTCATCGCCCGGGTTATGCCAGACCTCGTCACCTCCTCCGACCTGCGTGATGACGTTGAAGACATGTCCTGTCAGGGCACTCAGAATGATCGGTCTCCCACAGGCGGACACCAGGAGATGCTGGAACGGTGCGAGCGCGATGCCGGTGATGCTCGCACTCGCGGTGCCCGTCAAGGCCAGGCAATTGAGCGAATATGCCTTGTCGACCATCATGCTGACTGGATCGATGCGAGCGACTATCGGATCCCCGCCTGTCGGTCCTGGCACGGTAAGCCAGAATCTATGGAGCTCGCGATCCCATAACGGCTGCTCGAGCCCACCAGCACCCGCAAACGTAACGTGGCCGAGGACCTGGTATGGCGGCAGTGCGGAAATGAAGGTCGCGTACGGGCTGACGAGATTGTGCGGCGCCGCTGGCGAAAGGGGCGCGTTGTTCGCCACGAGAATGATGTGATCTTTCGGGTCGTAGCCGAGCTCGTCGGCGCGACCACAGTAGTGCGCCGTTCCGGTGTCGCATGCCGGTGTCGATGTGTCGATGGAACCGATGATGTTCAAGTAGTTTGGCGAATCAGGATCGACCTCAGCAACCCGCACCGTACTGTTGCCATCCCCTGCCCACAACTTTCGGTTTGGTGTCACCAGCACACCATTCGGCCCGGGACCATTCGTCGTGGTTGTTCCTCCGCCGCTTGGCAGCGCGCCGGCCATGCCGCTCACCCGCCCCACAAAGAAATTGGTTTCCGCGTCGATGATGTCGACACCGAAGTTGGAGCGATCGGCGAAGTAGTACCGCTCCGTGCCTGGATCGACCCATGAGATGTCCGAGCTCGTAATCGGATTACCTGGTATCGGAATGACGCCAAGAAGACTAACGGGGGTGTTCACGTCGTGCTCGTGGTGCGCGTCGTCTCCGCGGCCGCGGTCGTCGCGGTCGTTGTTCTTGTCCTGATCGGCGCGTAGGGTGAGAGGCAGTATGAAAGCGAGCGACAGTAATAGTGGAACGATGGTTCGTTCTTTCATTGCAGACCTCCTTGGGTGCAATTCAGCGTCACGTAAATGTGCGAATGACGACTACCTCCTTGGGGTTTAAGTCCGGCCGGTCGCGACTCAGCGCTTACCAATCATCAGGATCGTGAACGTCCCCGGAATGGCCGCTCCCCTGCCCGCACGGCCGCCCGGTGGAGTGGGCGGCGCTGGTCCACGTTCGTCCGCCATCGTGAAGATGTGGTTCGTCTTGCTGTCGAACGCGATCGTGCGCGCGAAATTCATCGTCGGCAGGTTCTGCTCGAGCTCGAACGTGGTCGGGCTCGTCTCCTTCACGATCGTCAGCGTGCCATTGCCTTCGGTGCTGTAGGCCTCCATCGTCGACGCGTTGAACATCGCCCCGTCCGATCCAGCGGGCAGCGGAATGGTCGTGAAGATGTGGCCGTCCCTGGCGCTGAGGATCACCATCTGCGCGTGGAGCGCCTGCGGCGGCCCTGGAGGAGGTGGCTGCGTAGTCTCGGCGCCTGAGCGCGCGCACGCGGCAAAGAGCACCTGCGTCTTCACGTCCAGCGCAAGGCCGTTGCAGCCGCCGCCTTTATCACCAAAGGCAAAGTGGGCCGTCGTCTTCATCGTCTTGGCATCAACGACCGCGACGCCGCCCTGCGCATCCTGCATCACGACGTAGACCGTCCCCTTGCCGTCGGACACGCCTTCCTCGGGCACGCCGGCGAGATCGACGCGCCCGAGCACCGTGCCGTCCTTCGCATCGATCACTGTCGCGTCTTTCGTCGGATGGCTGAACACGTAGACATGCTCGTTGAACGGATCGAAGAGGATGCCGTCAGGCTGCACGTCGGCGGCGACATCGATCGTTTTGATCAACTTCTGCGTCTTCGTGTCGAACATGGAGATCGGCTTGCTGCTCGTGAAGCCGTGGCCCGACTTCGGATCGACGGCGGCGCCGTTGCCACCGATGCCATCAATTTCGCCAGCGGGTTCGAGTGTGTCGAGATTGAAGATTGTCAGCCGCGTGCGGACCGTCGATGGCGCGGCGCCATCCCCGCGACCCGGCGCCGGCGCGCGGCGAGGAATATAGAGACGCCGTCCCGCAACGTCGGCGTAGATGTAGTCCCAGTTGCCTTCACCGCCGACGCGAGCGGTCTTCAACACTTTGTAAGGGCCCGATGATGCGTCCTGCGCGATGACCGCTGTCGCCGCGGCCACCATCGTGAGTATGAGGAATGCCGCGAACCGGTGCATACGAATTCTCCTTCCGCCGGAGTCTACCGCCGGCGATTCAAACCGGTGACGACAAAAGCGCCGCAAGCATGCGAGAAACGTCATGAATGGACGATGAACCCGGTCGCGCCTCCGGCCAGACCCCAGAACCGTTGGCGCGGCGCAGCCACACCGATCATCAGTTTGGCGGGTCGATCATGCGAGTCCTGCGGACCGTACAATACAAGTGTGGGACGCGCAGTCACTCTCGCGATTGCGATCGGATGCTGGGGCGTGAGCACGTTGGCGTCGGACGTGATTCACATCATTGCGCCCGCCGGTTCCACTCGTCAGGGCGACGTCGTCGTGCTCACCGCGGCCACGTCACAGCCTGTCGATGAGATGCGTGCACGCGCGTTCGGTCGTGACCTCGCCACGTTTCGCGTGGACGCCACCACGTGGCAGACCATCGTCGGAGTCGACATCGACACCACTCCTGGCGTGTATTCCGTGTCGTTCGAGGCGACCTCCACCAACGGCACGATCACGGCGGTTACTGAGGTCGGCATAACAGCGCGCGAATTCGGGCGGCGCGTGCTCACCGTTGATGACGCATTCGTGAACCCGCCAGCGCCAGTGCTTGCTCGGATTACGCGCGAGGCGCGCGAGTTGGAGCAGCTCTGGACGCACCCCGAACCGCGCCGGCTATGGAGCGGCAGTTTCGTCAGACCGGTGCCGGGGCGCGTCAACGGTGCGTTCGGCTCGCGCAGTATTTTCAACGGCGAAGCGCGACAGCCACACGGCGGCGCCGATTTTCTCAGTCCGGCGGGCACTCCGATCTACGCGCCGAACGGCGGACGCGTGCTGCTCGCGCGTGATCTCTTCTTCACCGGCAACACTGTGGTGATCGACCACGGTCTCGGTGTGTTTTCCTTGCTCGCGCATTTGTCGACGGTAGCGGTACGCGAAGGCGACATGGTGACCCGACAGCAAATCATCGGGCGGGTTGGCGCCACTGGACGCGTCACAGGTCCGCATCTCCACTGGGCTGTCAGGATGAATGGTGCCCGCGTTGATCCCGTTGCCGTCCTGGCGATGACGCCTTAACCCCCGTCATGCCGTTATTGGACGAAGCGGGCGCGCTGTTCGGCAACCGGACGGCGGCCAGGGCATCGCGGTTCTGGCGCATGCATTTTTTGGACGAATTTCCGTGCCCACAGACGCGTAAAATCCCGGACCATGAACAGGCAGGAGATCGTGAAGGCATTCGCCAGTGCAGCCATCGCGTTGCCCAGTCTGCTGCTCGGGGCGTCCATGACAGCGTCCTATCAGACACCCGTCGGGGACATCCCGAATGCTCGACCCGCTCCGTGGACAACACCGGTGCCGAAGGCCACTTGTGGTCGCATGGATCGAACCGAAACCGGATTGCAAGGTCAGACCACACCTGACGAGCGTTCGAGCGGCAGATCGGAACGCGGATACAACTGCAACCTGGAACTCGTCGGCCAGTTCCAGGGCGAGGGGGCGTTCTCGCAGGACGGCCCGGCGTTCCTGGATAACTGCGCCTACTATGCGACGGAGAACAGGTCTGGCCAGAAGCACGCCGGTGTTGTGGTGCTGGATGTTTCGGACCCCGCGCATCCGCAGCCGACTGCGTACTTAGACGACACTCCCGCGGGACGCAATCCGCACGAGACGCTGAAAGTGAACGAGGCGCGCAAGCTGCTCGCCGTCGCCGAAAACAACGGGCCGAACTTTGCTGTGTACGACCTGTCCGCAGACTGCCGCCACCCGGTGCTGAAGTCCAGTGTCACGTTGGCGGGAAGCCAGGCGCATATGGGCGGCTGGGCGCCGGATGGGAAGACCTACTATGTCGGGCAGAACAATCGAGGCATCGGCGGCACGCTGCCGGTTGTGGACGTCAGCGATCCGTCGCGCGCAAAGCTGCTCCTCACCTGGAAGTTCACTGGTGACGGCAGGGCGCACGACGTCAATCTCAACGCGTCCGGGACTCGCCTGTATGCAGGGCAACCGGGCACGTTTGGCAACACAGGCTCCTCGGTCGGTCCTGACGGGTTGGTGATCCTTGATGTCAGCGATATCCAAGCCCGTCGCCCCAATCCGCAGGTGCGGATTATCGGCAAGCTCTTTTGGGACGATCAAGGGCAGGTGGAGCAGATGTTCCCGTTTACCAGGAACGGTCGCCAGTACGTCGTCAGCACGGACGAGTCCGGCGGCGCGGGCGGTGCCGGAGGTCTCAAGGCCGCATGCGACCGAGGCGCATCGCCGTATGGTTATCCGCAGATCATCGATATCGCGGACGAGACCAAACCTGTACTCGTCTCCAAACTGAAGCTCGAAGTGAATGACGCCGCAAGTTGCCGCCGGCTCCTCACGGATCCGCCGGACACCGGCGGCGGAAGCCCTGTTTACAACGCTGAACGGTGCAACACCGACCGACCACGCAATCCGAACCTGCTCGCCTGCGGGTTTCAAAATGGCGGCTTGCGGGTATTCGACATTCGCGACCTCTCTCGCCCCAGGGAGATCGCGTATTACAAGCCGCCGGCTACGCGAAAGGCTTTTCTTCCCGGATCAGGGAGCTGGACGCAGGGCGTTGACCGAACCTACGACAAGATATCCGGCTTCCCGCACTTTAAGACGATGCCTGCCAACGGAACGCGCGGGCGCGAGATGCAGATCTGGTTCGTCAGCGACAACAATGGTTTTCAGGTGGTTCGGTTCAGCGACGCGTTTACCGCGGCTCACAAGAACTTGTTCGATGACGCCGCCAACTGAAACCTCGGTCTGAGGTGTGTATATGACGAAGATTACGTCTTCAGCCCTGATGGTTTCTGGCACGGTGATGCTCGCCTGCAGCCTGTTGTTCGCTCAGGTTCAGAGGCCGGGCGAATATCCGCGCGGCGTGAAGCCTTCGCCGATGATGAATTTTTTCGTGACGAGCGAACCGATAGGCGACGGCGGCAATCTCGGCGGATTGGCTGGTGCTGACGCACATTGCCAAACACTGGCAGCTGCCGTCGGCGCTGGAAATCGCACCTGGCATGCCTACCTGAGCACGCAGGCGCGGCCCGGCAAACCGGCCGTGAACGCCCGCGACCGCATCGGCACCGGCCCCTGGTACAACTTCAAAGGCGAGATGATCGCGCAGGACCTCGCGCACCTGCACGGCGATACGATGGAACTGGCACATCAAGGAAACAATCTGAATAAGCTCACCGGGTTGACCGAAAAAGGCCAGATCGTGCCTGGTTTGTATGACTATTCCGACCCGCGCGACAACGATTGGAGTTACGCAAAAAACACTCGCTTTTCGACTCGGCACGAAATGCTCACCGGTACGCGGACCGATGGCACGGCATTCACCGATGCTCAAGATCACACCTGCGACAATTGGACCAGCAACGCGAGTCCAGCCTCCGGGAGAGACGGCGACCTGAATGCCTCTGATGGCAGGCTCAACGCCCAGATCGGTTTTCCTGACCGTAACGGCGGCGGCAGCGGTTCCTGGAACTCCGCGCACGGGACGCGCGGCTGTGCCCAGGAGGATTTGCCGAAAACGCACGGCATCGGCCTGTTCTACTGTTTCGCGACGAACTAGGATGGCGAAAAAATCGATCTTCATCCTCGCGGCGTGCCTGCTGCTGGCGCAACAAGACTCGCCAACTGCCCAGTTCAACACTCAGGGCATCACGCCGCCCGCCGGTAGCAATCCCAGTCCTGCCAAAATGACTTTCTTCGTCACCAGCATCGGCATGGGCAAAGGCGGAGACCTTGGCGGACTTGCGGGTGCCGACGCGCACTGCCAGGCGCTTGCGGCGGCTGTCGGCGCGGGCAGTCACACCTGGCACGCCTATCTCAGTACCCAGGCTCGTCCCGGACAGCCCGCCATCAACGCGCGTGATCGTATTGGCACCGGCCCCTGGTTCAACTGGTCGTTCGCGCAACTGGGCGCGCCGCAGAATGCCGTTATCTCGGCAAATCTCGCCGAGCTTCACGGCGATACTCTGGTTCAGGCGCAACGCGGCAGCAATCTGTTCAAGCAGTCCACACGCAACGAGCATGGACAGCTCATTAACGGCGTCGGCGACGCGCCGCCGATTCAGCATGAGATTCTCACCGGATCCAAGTGGGACGGCCGCGCGTACGACGATAACGCCGATCACACGTGTAATAACTGGACCAGCAGCACGATCGGTTCTGCGCAGGTCGGTCATTCCGATCGCATCGGCAACGGCTCGTCCTGGAATTCATCGAACGCCACCAAAGGGTGCAGCCAGGCCGCGCTCGAGAGCACGGATGGGGCCGGGCTTTTTTATTGTTTCGCCATCAATTGATTGTTGTACGGTTTACCCATCCCCGACGTTATAGGGGCGAGGTGCGTTATGGGATTCAAGGATCTCGTGTCAAACGTGTCGACACTGTCGTCGGCAGTCGGCGAGCTGGCGGGCGACAAGCTGAGCGAATGGATGGTCGATTACAAGAGGGCGACCGACACGCTCGAAAGTCTCGGATTTGAAATCGGGACCTTCACTGTTGGAATGGGCCTGCTACCCGA
>Ga0310813_10003064_pt1 | contig 10117 bp, 9 predicted proteins | sample YN3metagenome_FD_203086 | JGI IMG/M metagenome (GOLD analysis project Ga0310813, IMG submission 203086) | Soil microbial communities from experimental microcosm in Duke University, North Carolina, United States - YN3 | ecosystem: Engineered > Artificial ecosystem > Soil microcosm > Unclassified ... | reverse complement strand
GGCGGTGCGGGCCTTCGAGCTCGAGTCCACGGCGGAGCTCGCCGACGCGCTCCTCAAGACCGCGGACGACCCTGACGTCCGCGTCCGCCTCTGGGCCTGCGCGGCGCTTGGGAAGTCGGGCGACGCGCGGGCGCTGCCGAAGCTGGTCGAGCGCCTCGACGACCCGGAGCTCTTCGTCCGCTACCGGGCGGCCCAGGGACTGGAGTACCTCGGGAATCCCGGGGCCATCCCGGCGCTGGAGAAGATGATGCGCGAGCGGTCCTGGTACGAGGGGAGCTACGCGCTCGAGGCCCTCCGCAAGATCCGGCCGGGGCAGTACTGATGCAGCCGCTCTCCCCCTGGACCTATGGCCGCCGCAACGTCCGCAAGATCCTCCCGACCGTCATCATCCTCACGTTCGTGGTGATGCTCGTGGTCGTGATCCTCTCCACCCTCTCGGGTCTCCGCGAGTCCACGCTGGTCTACACCCGCGAGTTCGACGAATGGACGCTCGTGTTCCCCAAGCGGGACACCCGGCTGCCCAAGACCCTGCTTGCCGAGATCGCGGCGCATCCGGCCACGGAGCGCGTCATCGACTCACGCAACTGCTTCGTCCGCGTGAAGACGCTGATCGGTCCGATGCCGTTCAACCTCCGCGCCGCCCGCCGCGAGGAGATGGACTACCTCCTGAATCGCGTCGGCGCACGGCTCCGCGAAGGCTCGCTTCCGAAGCCCGGCACGAGCGACGTGGCGCTCCACGAGAACATCATGAAGGCGAATGGGTGGGCCCTCGGCCGCGAGTTCGGCATCGACGTCGACGAGGAAGACTGGATGCCCGGACGCTTCAAGGTCGTCGGGGTGCTCGAGGGCCCGACCCCGGTCGGCGTCTGCTCCTTCGAGTTCCTGAACAACCCCCTCCAGTACGCCTTCTCCGCCAAGCTCTGGGAGCGCGTGGTCGTGGTGGCGAAGCCGGGGCGCATCGTGGAACTCAACGCCTACCTGCGCAGCCTCAAGGACGTCAAGGTCTACGACAAGACCCGGGCCGTGGACGATGTGGTCCAGGGCTTCGACCGCATCATCCTGGTGTTCCGCTTCATCTCGATCGTGCTCATCGGGGTCGTGTCCCTCGTCGTGGGCCTGATCAACAACATCTTCTTCGCGCAGCGGATCGACGAGTTCGCAATCCTCCTGGCCATCGGCCACACGAAACGGCGGCTCTTCCGGATGGTGTGGGGCGAGACGGCGGCGATGATGACGCTGTCCTGGGTGCTCGGGGTGGCGCTGGGCATCGCGATCTTCGCCGGCTTCCGCGGCCTCGTGCTGCTCCCACGCGGGATCCCGGTCCCCTTCTGGCACCTTGGCCCCCTGATCGTCTCTTTGGCGCTTCCCCTCGTGGCGCAGGTCTTCGCGGTGGCCACGGTCCTGGGCCGCCTGCGCAAGCTGGACCCGGTCAGCATCATCGAGAGGCGCGGATGATTGGCCACAGAGGACACGGAGGACACAGAGCAGATTCTTCTCTGCGGGCTCTGTGCCCTCTGTGGCCAATCCGGAGGGAGTCGTGTTAGCCGGGCAGAACCTCAGCCTGGTCTACCGGGACGCCGCGAACGACGTTCGCGCGGTCGACGGCGTGTCGCTCGAGGTCAAGGAAGGCGAGTTCATCGGGATCCTCGGGCCGAGCGGCTCGGGGAAAAGCTCCCTTCTCTATCTGCTGGCGGGGCTGAAGGCGCCGTCCTCGGGCGAGGTCCGCTTCGCCGGGCAGGCGCTCGGGGAGCTGACGCAGGATCGCCTCGCCGAATTCCGCCGCGCGAATTTCGGCTTCATCTTCCAGAATCATTTCCTGATCAACCACCTGACCAGCCTCGAGAACATCTATGCGGCCGGCGACCAGGACAGCGCCGTCCTGCTTGGGGACCTGCGCGTAAGCCATTGCCGGGACAAATTTCCGTGGCAGATGTCGGCCGGCGAGAAGCAGCGGGTGGCGATCGCTCGCGCCGTCGTCCACCGGCCGAAGGTCGTCTTCGCGGACGAGCCGACGGCCTCGCTCGACCGGCCCAACGCCGATCTCGTCGTGGACTGCCTTCGCCGGGTGACGCAGGGAGGGACGCTCTTCGTGGTGACGCACGACGAGTCGATCCTCAAGGGCGCGACCCGCGTCCTCCGGATGAAGGCCGGACGCATCGACGCCGGAGGCTAGCCCGCGCGGGCGTCAGCGGACGGACTCCGGGTTCCGCTGCGGATGAAGCGCGTCCGCCGAGGGCGTTCGCCCCAAGCGAACCCACTCGTCGATCGCCTTGGCGACGTCCAGCAGCCCCGCGAAGCTCATCGGCTTCACCAGATAGCAGTCCGCCTCCAGCTCCTTCGCCCGCTGGAGGTCCGGACCTTCGCTCGACGAGGTCAGGATCGCCACCCGGAGGTCCTTCAAGGCGGGCACTCCGCGGATCCACTGCAGCACTTCAAACCCCGATTTCTCCGGAAGTTTGAGGTCCAGCAGCAGGTGCGTCGGAGCCGGATGCTTCGTCCGATCGCTGAAGCGACCCGTCCCGCCCAGGTAGTCGATCGCGAGCCTCCCGTTCCCGACGACCTGGAGCGGGACCGTCATCTCCACCTTTCCGAAGGCCCGCTTCAGGAAGGTGACGTCATTCTCGTCGTCTTCGACCAGGAGGATGCTCGTCGGCGGGTTCATGGGCGGCCTCCAACATTTGCCCCGGCGGCGGGCAGGCGAATCCAGAATCGGCTGCCCCGGCCCGGCGCGGACTCGACGCCGTACTCGCCGCCCATCCGCTCCACCGCCCGGCGGACGATGGCCAGGCCGATGCCGGTCCCGGGATAGTCCTTCGCGTCGCCGAGCCGCTCGAAGACGCGGAACAACCTCGACTGCGAGTCTTCCGGAATGCCGATGCCGTTGTCGACGACGCTCAGCACGACCCGGTCTCCCAGCCGCTCGCCGCGGACCCGGACCCGCGGGGTCTCCCCCACCGGCACGAACTTGACGGCGTTGGACAGCAGATTGAAGAAGATCTGGCGGAGCAGGAGAGGGTCCCCGATCACCCGGGGCAGGTCCCGCTCGACCGCGAGTTCCGGCACCCTCAGGGAGGAATCGGCCAGGAGGTGCTGCACGACCTCCGCGACGATCTCGGACGGATCGAGCGATTGAGGGTGGATCTCCGACTGGGCGAGGCGGCTGTACTCCAGGAGGTTGGCGATCAGCGTGTCCATTTTCTCGGCCCCGCTGATGATGCGGCGCGCGTAGTCCTGGCCCTGGGCTTCCAGCTTCGGGCCGAACTCCTCCACCAGGACCTCGCTGAACCGGTGCATGGCGCGCAGCGGCGCGCGGAGGTCGTGCGCGATGGTGTAGGTGAAGGCTTCGAGCTCCCGCACCGCCGTCTGGAGCCGCTCGGTCCGCTCGACGACCCGCTCCTCGAGGCTGGTGTTCAATTGATGGAGCCGCTCCTTCCCCACGCGGGCCTCCTGCTCCGCCAGCTTCCTCCCGGTCACGTCCGAGAAGATGCAGATGCTGCCGCCCGCTCCCCCGTGGTTCGGGACGGGGTCGAGCGTCACCCGCATCCAGCGCTCCCCCCAGCGCAGTTCGGCCGTCCGGCGCTCCGGGCTCGGGGCGGTCCCGTCGGGGAACGAGAGGGTCTCGAGGCTCAGCTCGTTCGAGAGCAGGGTCTTCAGGTTGCAGCCCAGCAGCTCGGACGTGCTCCGACCCGACAGCTCGAGAAAGGCGTGGTTGCAGCGGACGACCGTCCCCCGGTGATCCACGACCACGATGCCGTCCTGGATGGTGTCGAAGGTGGTCTGCCATTCACGGGCGGACGTGCGGGCCTGCTCCTCCGCCCGCCTCATGCGGAGCAGGGCCTTGACGGACGCCACGAGTTCCTCGGCGTTCACCGGCTCCGTCAGGTACCCGTCCGCCCCTCCATCGAGCGCCGCGGCCCGATCCTCCGGGCTGATCAGGCTGGCGGAGATGTGGAGCACCGGGATCGAGGCGGTCGACTCCTCCCCCTTGATCCGGCGGCAGATCTCCAGTCCGTCGATGTCCGGCAGCCGGACGTCCAGGATGATGAGATCAGGATTCTCCTTCACCCGAACGAGCGCTTCGGTGCCCGTGGACGCCGTGGACACGCGGAACCCGGCGCGGGTCAGGATTTTCTGCCAAGCATAGCGTTTGGCCTCGACGTCGTCGACGGCGAGGATCCGGGGGCCCGTCCCCGGCCCCGTTTCTAAAGTCGGCATTCGAGACTCCCAACAGCAATCATCGGACCTTCCCCGCCGCCGCCAGCGCGGACCTCGCCGCGAGCAGCGCCTGCTTCAGCGCCCCCAGGGCCTCCTCGTGGGAACTCCGGTCCTTGGTCAGAATTCCGGCGACCCTCGCCATCAGGCGTCCGCGCTCCTCCGGAGGGAGGACCTTGGACGTGTTCAGGATCACCGGGATGTCCCGCAGGACAGGGTCGAGGCTCATCCGATCGAGCACTTCCACGCCGCTCATCCCCGGCATGAACAGGTCGAGAAGGATCACGTCCGGCCGTTCCGCCGCCGCGATCTTCAGTCCGTCCTCACCGCCGGAAGCCTCGAGGATGCCGTAGCGGGTATCGCTCAGGAGGGACCGCAAGACGTAGCGCGACGCCTCGTCGTCGTCGATGATCAGCACCCGCTCCTTCGGCAGGTTTCGGGTGGACTCCCTCAGGCATTCCAGGAGCCAGGCGCGCTCGACCGGCTTGACCGCGAAATATTCGGCGCCCAGGCCGCTCGCCTTTTTCTGGTTGTCGACGGTCGTCACGACGATGACGGGGATGTCGCGCGTCTTCTCCTCGCTCTTCAGCTCCGACAGCAGGCTCCAGGTGTTCTCGTACTCCAGGAGGACGTCGAGCAGGATGGCGGCGGGACGAAACGCCTCCAGCGCCCGCCGGGCATCGCTGAGGTTCCGCGCGGGGATCGCCTGGAAGCCCGTCCCCTTGAGGTACTTCTCGTACACGAACAGCGTCTCGCGGTTGTCCTCGACGACGAGGACGGGGACGCGGGACGGGTCCGGGCGGATCGAGAGCTCTTCGAAGAGCAGGACTTCCTGGGGTCCCGAGTAGACGGTCGGGATCTCGGCCGAGAACGTCGAGCCGACCCCGGGCTTGCTTTCCACCCGGATCACGCCGCCGAGCAGTTCCGCCAGCTTCTTCGAGAGCGGCAGGCCAAGGCCGGTGCCCTTGTGCTTCTTGTGCAGCGGCCCCTCCACCTGGTGGAACTCGTCGAAGATTCGCGTCAGGTGCTCCGGGGCGATCCCAATGCCCTGGTCCTTCACCGAGAAGACGATGGTATGCGCGGATCCCCGGGCCGCCGTGACCCGGACCTCGCCGTGCTCGGTGTACTTCAAGGCGTTGGAGATGAAATTGCGGAGGATCTGCGAGACCTTGCCTTCGTCGGTAAGGAGGGCGGGGAGTCCGGTCGCGTCGTCGAAGATCAGGTTGATCGACGAATTCTGGGCGAGCAGCGGCTTGAGCATGCCGCGCAGGCCGCTGAACAGGGTCGTGGCGTTGAATTCTCCGGGACGGACGACCAGCTTGCCGGCCTCTACCTTGGCCAGGTCCAGGAGGTCGTTGACGAGCTCCGACAGGGTTTCCGCGGATTTCCGGACGAATTCGACCTGCTTTTCCTGTTCCGACGTCAGATCCCCGTCCATCCGGTCCAGGAGGATGCGCGAAATCGAGAGGATCGAATTGAGCGGCGTCCGGAACTCGTGGCTCATGTTGGACAGGAACTTCGATTTCACGTCGTAGGCCCGCCGGAGGTAGTCCGCCTTCTCGTCCAGTTCCGCGTAGAGGGCCACCACGCCCCGGTTCGTGTCCTCGAGCTCGCTGTTGAGCCGGGCCAGGTCCTCCTGGCGGCGCTTCAACTCGTCGAGGGTCCGGAGCAACTCCTGGTTCTGACGCTGGACCTCCTGGAACGGGTCGTCGGGGACCTGCCGGGCGAGGGCCTCGGTGATCTCCAGGACACGCCGGGGCGTAAGCAACCCGTCGATGCCCGTCAGGCGCTTTCCGAGCACGACGGTCGTCCCCTGACCGGGGGGACACTGGACGTCGAAGCGATCCATGAGACGGCGGGCGCCCAGGATGCCGAGCCCCATGCCGGTCCGCGAGACGTACTGGCCCTGCAACACCTCGGTCAGCTGGGGGATTCCGGGGCCGCGGTCGCTCACCCGAACGGACAGCATGGCCGGCTCGTCCTCGAGCAGGAATTCAACCTTGCCGCCGCCGGCGTACTCGAACGCGTTCCGGACGATTTCCGAGACGGCCGTCGCCAGCCTCGTCTGGTCCTGGGTGTCGAAGGACAGGAGCGAGGCGATCTGCCGCGCGCGCTGCCGCGCCGCCACGATGTCCGGCTCGTATTTCAGTTCCAGCGTCAGCAGCGTCGTCTTCATGAGGGTTCCGCCCGGGCCACCACGACGGTCACGTCATCGTGGCCTCTGACGAAGTCCCGGTACAGAACCCCCGCGATCAAGAGGGGATCTCGAAGGAGCAGCTCGGGGTACTGGTCGAACTTCCACTGACTCTTGAGCCCGTCCGAATGCATGATCAGCACGTGCCCCGGCTCGAGGGTGTACTCGAACCCCCGGATCCGGTACACCTCATGGCCGAGCGTTCCGTCGAAGGAGACCATTCGGCGCAGCGCCTGGGCCGACGCGGTGGCGCCGACGATGTTGCCCACCCCGGCGAACGCGATGTGCCCGGAATCCTGGTCGATTTCCGCCACCGCCATCGCGGCGCCGCGCGTATGCCGGAGCGCGCCGTGGGCGACCTCCAGCTTCTGCTCGACGGATTTCTGGGCGTTCGCCTCGACGGCCCGTACGGCCTCCTGGGCGGCGACGTTCGCGTCGATGCCGTGGCCCAGGCCGTCGATGACCGTGATGGTGCAGACCCTCGGGCTGTGCAGGATCTCCCAGGCGTCTCCGCAGACGAGCTCTCCCGGGAAGGGAAGCGACAGGGCGCCGACGTTCATCCGCTGCGCGGCGCGGGGGCCCGGCCGGAAGCGCGCCAGGACGGCGGTCCCGACTCCGGCGGTCGAGTGGATGTCGAACTCGTCGCTCAGCCGGCGCATGGCGCCCAGGCCGGTGCCGGAGCCGCCGGGCGCCGTGCTGTAGCCGTCCTCCATGCAGCGCTCGACGTCGCGCATCCCCGGGCCGCGGTCCAGCGCCAGGAACTCCAGGACGGGCGTCCCGCCTTCCTGCCGAGCTTGGAGGATCAGGTCGCCCGAGCCGGCGTGGCGCACGATGTTCGTGGCCATTTCGGTGGCGACGATGGCGGCGTTGCCGGTCCGCGCTTCGTCGAAGCCGAGTTCCTCGGCCGCCGCGTGTGCCGCCCGGCGCACTTCGCCGACCGAGCTCGGATCCGAAATGCTCAGGAGGGTCACCGGCGCCAGGATGCTGTTCTGGTGAGTCACGTCAAATCCACCGGGTGATGGCCACGCGGGTCCCCTGACCCACCTGCGACGAAATCTCAAAGTCATGAACGAGCCGCTTCGAGCCCCCGAGCCCGAGGCCCATGCCGTTGCCGGTCGTGTAGCCGTCCTTCAGGGCCAGGTCGATGTCCGGGATGCCGGGGCCCTTGTCCTCGAAGACCAGGCGCAGACCCTTCCGGTCGCCGTTCTCCACGAGCTGCAGGTCCACCGTCCCGCCCTTGCCGTGGATGAGCGTGTTGCGCGCCAGCTCGCTCGCCGCCGTCACCATCTTGGTCTGGTCCACCAGGCTGAACTTCAACTCGACGCAGCAGGCGCGGACCTGCTGGCGAACGCCGACCACTTCCGATTCCGCCCGGATGGGCAACAGCTCACTTCGGGTGACGACCATTCGTCCGTCCCCTTCCCCGCGCCCCGGCGGCGTCCTCGAGGTAGCGGACTCCTTTTTCGACGGTCAGCGCGGTATGCACGCCTTTGAGCGAGAGGCCCAGCTCCACGAGCGTGATGGCGACCGCCGGCTGCATCCCGACGACGACCGTCTTGGCGTCGAGCACGCGCGCCATGGACGAGATGTGGCTCATCATCCGGCCGATGAACGAGTCGACGATCTCCAGGGCCGAGATGTCGATCATGACGCCGCGGGCGCCCGTCTCGGCGATCTTCCGGGTCAGGTCCTCCTGCAGGGTCATGGCCAAGCGGTCGTGCATGTCCACCTGGATGGTGACCAGCAGGAAGTCGCCCATGCGGAGGATGGGGATGCGTTCCATGCCGTCCTGCTACTCCTCGGGACGCGCCTGCACGACGGAAAATCCCGTCTTTTCCAGCGCGATCTCGAACGCATCGGCGAGCGTCGCCTTGGTGACGATGTCCGACAGGTTGATCCCGAGGTGGACGATCGTCTGGGCGATCTGGGGCCGGATGCCGCTGATGATGCACTCCGCGCCCATCAGCCTCGCCGCCGTGACGGTCTTGATCAGGTGCTGCGCCACGACGGTGTCGACCGTGGGAACGCCCGTGATGTCCAGGATGGCGATCTCGGAGCCGGACGCGACGATCTCCTTCAGGAGCGATTCCATGACCGTCTGGGTCCGGGCGCTGTCGAGCGTGCCGATCAGCGGAAGGGCCAAGACCTTGTCGAACAGCTTGATCACCGGCGTCGAGAGTTCCATCATCTCCCTCTGCTGCCGGTTGATGACGTTCTCCCGGGATTTCTGGTAGACGTCCGTCGTATAGATCCCGAGTTCGTCCAGCAGGAGGCTGGCGCTCCACGTCTCCCGGAACAGCCCTTCGACGTCCTGGCCGAATTCCTGCTTCAGCCGGCCGAAGAGCGGTTTCTTGAAGGAAAAGACGAAGGTCGCCGTCTCCGTGGGGGTGAAGCCCTGGACGGCGCGCGACGCCGAGATCTTGTTCAGGAGATCCCGGATGCCGGCCCAGTGCGGGCCCTGGATGTTCGCGACTTCCCCGGACTGGGTCGCCCGGATCAATTGGTCCAGGAAGTCCGCGCACTGACCCTTCAGCTCGGAGTCCCGGATCAGGTCTTTCTGCCGGCTTAGCGCGCCGGCGAGGTCCCGGCTCCAATCCGCCAGGAGCGACTCCCGATTCTTTTTGAGGACCTCTCCCAGTCCTATGGTGCTGGTAACAGGCATGACGAATCTCTCCTACACGGAAGACCGGAAGGAACGGCAGATTCCAATCTAGGTATTACCTAGAGGGACTGACAACTGCATTCGAGGAATGAGCGGAATATTGATCGAAAAGATGCCGGCGGGCAAAGAAAACGCGGAAAGCGCGGTTTTTCCCTGGGTTCTACGCCGGAGTGAACGCCCCGACGCTCAGGCGCGGGCCTTGGCGGGCTTCTTCGATTCCTTCTCGGAGCCGCCCAGCGTGTAGACGTCGAGCCAGGCCGCATGCTTGGCGTCGCGGCCCTCGACCACGTCGAAGAACTTCTTCTGGAGAAGCTCGGTGATCGGGCCGATCGTGCCCTTGCCGATCTTGCGGCCGTCCACCTCGCGGATCGGCGTCACCTCGGCGGCCGTCCCGGTGAAGAAGGCCTCGTCGGCGATGTAGAGCTCGTCGCGGCTGAAGCGCTGCTCCTCGACGGGGATGTTGTTCTCGCGCGCCAGCGTCATGATCGTGTCGCGCGTGATGCCGGGCAGCACGCAGGTCAGCGGCGCCGTCTTGATCTTCCCGTCGCGGATGATGAAGAGGTTCTCGCCCGAGCCTTCAGCGCAATAACCCTCGGTGTCGAGCATGATCGCCTCGTCGAAGCCGAGGGACTTCGCCTCGCGCTTGGCCAGGATGCCGGTCACGTAGTGGCCGGTCAACTTGCCGCGCGTCATGATCGTGTTGGGCTGCCAGCGGGTGTAGGACGAGATCTTGGCCCGGATGCCCTTCGTCAGGGCGTCTTCGCCGAGGTACTTGCCCCACTTCCACGTCGCGATGAACACGCGGATCGGGTTGTTGCCGGGGTAGACGCCCATGCCGCCGTCGCCGATGTAGACCACGGGACGGAGATAGCCGGCCTCCAGGCTGTTGGCGATCAGGGTCTCCTTGGCGGCCTTGCAGAGATCGTCGATCGAGAACGGGCACTCCATCTGGCCGATGTGACACGAGTCCAGCAGGCGGCGCATGTGCTCGCGATGGCGGAAGACGGCCGAGCGGCCGTCGGAGAGCTTGTAGGAGCGGATGCCTTCGA
>Ga0310813_10003060_pt1 | contig 10122 bp, 9 predicted proteins | sample YN3metagenome_FD_203086 | JGI IMG/M metagenome (GOLD analysis project Ga0310813, IMG submission 203086) | Soil microbial communities from experimental microcosm in Duke University, North Carolina, United States - YN3 | ecosystem: Engineered > Artificial ecosystem > Soil microcosm > Unclassified ... | reverse complement strand
ATCCGGTACAATTGCTCGCTGACCTCTTCGACCAGAAGATCGACCCCGGCGAAGTCGGGTTCGAGCGGGGTCCCCAGCAGGTTCGACAGCACGGTCATATTGAACGCCATGGCCGGAGCGGCGAGATCAGGCTCAAGGGCGGTGGGGTCGCGCCGCACCAGCCAATCGAGCGCCCGGTTCACCGCGGCCTCGCCTTTCCGTAATCCATGGTCGCCCCGAAGGACGTCCTGCGGCATCGGGCCCCAGGCTACGTTCAATCCCGCCTTGTGCAATCCCGCAAGCAGGAAGCCGGCATCGCTGTAGCCCATGTAGGTCTTGCCGCGCGCCGCCTCCGGCAAATCAGCCAGCGTTCCCGCGGCAATGCGGTTTGAACCATAGCCGCCGCGCGCGAACCACACAGCGTCGACAGCCGGATCAGCCATGACTTCGCGCAAGGCCGCGAGACGATCATGATCAGGTCCGGCAAAATGCCCGTCCGTCAGAAAGCATTGCGGGTGGATCAGAAGTTCGCAGTCGCCGCGTTCGCGGACGATTGCTTCGACCAGCTCCGCGGCTTCGGGCTTTAACGGACAGCTTGGGGCAACGACGGCGATGCGCATCGGCATTGCTTATGAATCGAGACGGTGACGAACCGCAATGGGCCTGGGCGCAACCGTCCGTGGAATAACTATGGCGTGCGGCCGACTTATCGTGCAGCGTCGCCGCGTTTCCGGAGAGGGGATTCATGAAGAAAACGACTGCGCTCGCCACGGCTTTCGCCGCGACATTGATGATTTCCGCCGCGCCCAGACCGGTCGCTTACAGCGTGCTGATCCGAGGTGGCACGATCTACGACGGCTCGGGCGGAACGCCCTACGTCGGCGACGTCGCAATACGTGGCGACAAGATCGTCTACGTCGGACCTCACGCCCCAGGCCGCGCGGCGCGCGTCGTCGATGCAACCGGCAAAGCCGTCTCGCCGGGCTTCGTGAACATGTTGAGCTGGGCCACGGAGAGCCTGATCGCCGATGGCCGTGGCCTCAGCGATACCGTCCAGGGCGTCACTCTCGAAGTCATGGGCGAAGGCGATTCGATGGGCCCGCTCACGCCGGAGATGAAGCGTCTCGAGGTGAAGCGGCAAGGCGACATCAAATATCCGATCCGGTGGACGACGCTCGGCCAATATCTCCAATATCTGCAGAACAAGGGCATCACGCCCAACGTCGCCTCATTCGTCGGTGCGACCACGGTCCGCGTGCATGAGCTCGGAGAGAAAGACGTCGACCCGACGCCGGCCCAGCTGACCCGGATGCGCGCCCTGGTTCGGCAGGCGATGAAGGAGGGCGCGCTCGGCGTCGGATCTTCATTGATCTACGCTCCAGCGACCTATGCCGAGACGCCCGAGCTGATCGCGCTCACCACCGAAGCTGGGAAATGCGGCGGGATGTACATCAGCCATATGCGCTCGGAGGGCAACAAGCTCCTCGAAGCGATCGATGAGCTCATCCAGATCAGCAGGGAATCGGGGGCGCCCGCCGAAGTTTACCACTTCAAGCAGGGCGGCGAGCCCAACTGGGGCAAGCTCGATGCCGCGATCGCCAAGGTCGAAGCCGCGCGGACTTCCGGCCAACGGATCACCGCGGACATGTATACTTATCCGGCCGGCGCGACCGGACTCGACGCGGCGATGCCGACCTGGGTGCAATCGGGCGGCCTGGAAGCGTGGATCAAGCGCCTGAAGGATCCGGCGACCCGGGCTCGGCTGGTCAAGGAAATGCGCACTCCGTCGAACGATTGGGAGAACCTGCTGCTGCTTTCCGGCAGCCCGGACCGGGTCCTTCTCATTTCCTTCAAGAACCCGAAGCTGAAACCGCTAACCGGCAAGACCCTCGCTGAGGTCGCGAAGATGCGCGGCAAGAGCCCCGAAGAAACCGCAATGGACCTCGTCATCGAGGACGGGAGCCGCGTCGGGACCGTTTATTTCCTGATGAGCGAGGACAACATCAAGCGCGAAGCCGCTCTGCCCTGGATGGGCCTCGGATCGGATGAGGCTTCGGAAGCGCCCGAGGGTGTTTTCCTCAAGTCCAGCAGCCACCCCCGCGCTTACGGCAATGTCGCGCGCTTCCTCGGCCATTATGTCCGCGACGAGAGAGTGACGAGCCTGCAGGATGCGATCCGCCGGCTGACGTCGCAGCCCGCGACCAACCTCGGCATCCGCCAGCGCGGGTCGCTGAAGGCCGGTTATTATGGCGACGTCGTCGTGTTCGATCCCGCGACGATCCAGGACCATGCGACCTTCGAGAAGCCGAAGCAGCTGGCGACGGGGGTGGACGACGTCTTCATCAACGGTGTGCAGGTGCTCAAAGGCGGCAAGCACACCGGCGCGAAGCCGGGTCGCTTCGTCCGCGGCCCGGGCTGGACCGGCTGGCCCGGCGGAGGCGCGTGCCGCTAGCCAAGGTTCGACGCGCCGATTAGGGCGCTTCGATGATCGATTCTCCGGTATTCTTCAGCGGCATCGGCGGCAGCGGAATGCTTCCGCTCGCGTCGATCGTGCGCGCGTCCGGCGGCAGAGTCTCCGGGTCCGACCGCTCGCTCGACGCCGGGCGGACACCGCACAAGTTCGACTATCTGCGCTCGCTTGGGATCCAGCTGTTCCCGCAGGACGGATCTGGGCTGAAGAAGGGCATGACCCTGGTTACGTCAGCTGCGGTCGAGGAGACGGTGCCGGACGTGGTGCGGGCGCGCGCGCTCGGCCTCCCCCATCTGACGCGTCCAGAATTCCTGGCGAAACTTCTCAACTCGGCGCAGCGCAGCGTTGCTGTCGGGGGCACGAGCGGCAAGTCGACCGTGACGGGCATGATCGGCTGGATCCTCCACGCATGCCATCGTCAGCCGACGGTCATGAACGGCGCGGTGATGAAGAACTTCGTTACTCCGGCCGCACCCTTTGCGAGCGCGCTGGTCGGCGATCCCGAGCTGTTCGTCAGCGAGGTGGATGAGAGCGACGGATCGATCGCGCTCTACAAGCCCGAGATCGCGGTGCTGACCAACATCAGCCTCGATCACAAGGATATGACCGAGCTTCGAAGCCTTTTCGCAGCCTTCCTGCTCCGCGCCCGCAAGGCGGTCGTGAACCTCGACGATCCCGAAACGCGGGCGATCGCCGACGTCATCCCAATCGACAATCGCCTAGGTTATGGCTTCGACAGCCCCGGCACGGATTTCATGGGCAAGGATCTGCAACTCGAGGCCGACGGTGTGTCCTTCGCACTCGAGGCGGAGGGACAGCGGCACGACGTCCGGCTCGCGATTCCGGGACGGCACAATGCATCGAACGCGCTTGCCGCGATTGCGGCGAGTCGAGCGCTCGGCGTTCGAACGGAAGACGCGGTCAGCGCGCTCGCACGCTTCGAAGGACTACGGCGGCGCCTGGAAACGGTCGGAACCGCGGGGGATGTGATCGTCATCGACGATTTCGCGCATAATCCCGACAAGATCGATGCGACCTTGGCGACCCTTCGGGCTCAACCCGGACGATTGCTGATCATGTTCCAGCCGCATGGCTACGGGCCCCTCACCAAGATGGGCGAGGAATTGGCCGAAAGCTTCGGCAGCGGTATGGCTCCCGACGATCGCCTCTACCTGCCGGATCCGGTCTATCAGGGCGGCACCGTCGATCGCGCCCGCGGTTCGGATTGGCTCGCGGATCAAGTGAATTCCCGCGACAGGCACGCCGAACACATTCCGGAGCGGGCGAGCATCGGCGATGCGCTGGTTGCGGAGGCTCAGCCGGGCGATCGCGTCCTTATCATGGGGGCGCGAGACGACACCTTGATCGACTTCGCCCAGTCGCTGGTCGAGCGGCTTGCGGGCCGGAACTGATCGCCGGCTGCAGCGTCGGTCCATGATGACAGCTCGACAGCCTCGGCTATTCCTCGACGCAGACGGAGTCCTTGCCGACTTCGACCTGAGCGTGCGCCGCCTGCTCGGAATGCGGCCCAAGGAATATATAGCGAAACATGGCCGAGGCGCATTCTGGAAGCAGCTGGCCAGGGCTCCGAACTTCTACGGCGACCTGCCGGAAATGCCGGATGCGCGAGTCCTGTTCGATGCGGTGAAGCATCTGAAGCCGACGATCCTGACGGGCCTTCCGCAAGGCAGTTGGGCAGCGCCGCAAAAGGTCGAGTGGGCCGCCGAGCATTTCCCCGGAGTTCCGATCATAACGTGCATGGCGGCGGACAAGCACCAGCACATGCACCGTGGAGACGTGCTCGTCGACGATCGCGAGAAGCATCGTGCGGCCTATGAGGAAGCGGGGGTCGTCTTCGTGCACCACAAGAATGCCGAGGACAGCCTCAGGCAGCTGGCGAAGATCTTTCCGTCGGTGGAAGCGCCCGAAAGCGCGGACGCTTAGGCCGCGGCCTTGAGGTCGACCTTCTCGACCCACTCCGGCCAGAACACCGGCTCGCGGCTCGACCAGCCGGGAGCAGTTGCTGCGCTCTCACTGATCGACTGCAGCAGGATGCGGCGGCGATCCGGGTGCAGGTGCGGAAGGGCCGCGGCGGAGCAGAATGCAGCCGGCAGCCAGGGCCGCGCGGCGGCACCGATCAGCCGCTCGTACAGGAAACGATAGGCCGCGAAATTCGGCAGACGGTCCTGTCCAAGGTCGAAAGCCGAAATGGTGATGAGCATGCCGATGAACGGCTCGATCATGTCGAGACCGCTGTCATCCGGCACCTGAAGGCGCAGATGATCGAGCTGCTTGTAGAGACGTGCCTGGGCGCGGATCGACGCGGCTTCGCCCTCGTCGCGGGCCCAGCATTCAATCGGGTCGCGGCGACCATAAGCCACATCGAGCGACCGGCGGATGTAGCGCTGCGTAGCTTTCGGGAAGCTCGCAAACTCCTTCATCTCCGAGATCAGCATCGCGCCGCTTGCCGGCTGGCTGGTCCGCGTAATCATCAACCCGACTCCTTTTGCCCGGGTGGGATCATGCGGCCGATTTGGTTGCGTATTGCTTAACCACTGTTCCACCCCGGGTTCAGATTGAATCAGAGGGGAGTCACCGCGTCTAGGCCAGAAATTGACCCGAAACGTCAAAACTGTGGATTGTTGATTTATTGCAACGGCGCTGCTTTTTTGTGACGGCTCCGTAACTTACTCCGGAAAACCGGACGACGGGACGGGCTCGTCATCCTCACCCGGCTGGGCCGCCGCCGACGGATCCGAGGCATCCATCGATTCATCGCTTCCGACGTCGACTTTCGCGCCGGGATCGTTGGGATTTTGCTTGAGCTTGCGCTCCAGCTCCTTCTCCGGCTCGCCGGAGATGGTCGGCGCCGGAGGCTTTTGATGCTTGTTCGTGTCCGTCATGTTCAGTCTTCTCTTCCGCACCATTTCCCCAATGCAACGAGCGGCTTCCAATGCCGTTCCGGCGATTTGCTTCATTGCATTCGACCGGCTGGTGCGATGTTTCTGCGAATGGGCAACGGGCGGTTTGCGCGCTGGCCATTTTGAGCCAAGACGATACCAATGCTGATGATGTCCCAGACCGCAACGCGAACTCGCTTCAGCGACTGGCCGCTTGCGGTCAAATCGATCCTTGGATTCTGGCTGTTCTACGCGCTGACCGTCGTCGCCCGGGCATTCCTTGGCACCGATCCGTGGACAATCGTCGTGAACAAGCTGGCCGTGGTCGGAATCGGCGTTGTCCTCACCGCGCTGATCTACGGAGCGATCACTCTGCTGGCCGACAACGGAAGCATTCGCCGCAAGACGATCACGGCTGCCGTAGCGTCCACAATTGCGGCAATGATCATGGGCGTAACCCTCATCGCCATCGAGGACTATTTCCGGGAAAGCCGGGAGCAGTTCCGTTATCAGGCACGCGAGGGCTTCACGGTCGTTGAACAAGGGCAAACGATACGGGTCGAGCGAACCGCGCAGGAACCGTTGGTCCTCACCATGCCCAGGATGAGCGATCTCGACATCAACAAGCGCATCCGCATTGCCGCCGATGCTTCGGTCGTGTGGCTGTTCTTTTTCCTCGCCTGGAGCGCTTTCTATTTGGCGAGCCGGGTCCAGTCCGAAGCCCTGGGCGCCGAACGGCGCGCCGCGGAAGCCGAAAGCGCGGCCCAGGCCGCGCAGGTCCGCGCCCTGCGCTACCAGGTCAACCCGCACTTTCTCTTCAACACGCTGAATTCGCTTTCCTCCCTGATCATCGCCAATCGGGGAGAGGAAGCGGAATCGATGGTCCTCAAGCTTTCGACATTCTTCCGCCAGAGTCTCACGCTCGACGCCAGCGCCGACATCAACCTTTCCGAGGAGGTCGCTCTCCAGCGCCTCTACCTGGATATCGAGAAGGTGCGTTTCCCCCGCCGCCTCAAAGCGGAGTTCGATATTCCAAGGGAGCTCGAAACCGCGCGGCTTCCCGCCCTGATCCTCCAGCCGATCGTTGAAAATGCGATCAAGCATGCCGTGTCGCCGACGCGCGACCGAGTCTTGTTGCGTATCGTCGCCCGGGAAGCGGGACCCGGCCGATTCACCATCGAGGTCAGCAATAGCGGCGGACGTCCAGCCCAGGCCGGCAAGAACGGAATAGACAGTACCGGCGTTGGCATCGCCAATGTACGCCAGCGTCTCTCCGCCCGGTTTGGCTCGCTGGCAAGCTGCGCTTATGGAGCGACGGAGGATGGGGGCTATCGCGTTCTGCTGACGCTCCCGCTGGATCGCTCGGATGCCTGAAGCACTGAAGGTGCTCATTGCCGATGACGAGCCGCTTGCCGCGGAACGCCTTCAGCTGCTGCTCGCCAAGTGCGACGGGATTGATCTCGTCGGCACTGCGACCGATGGCGAAAGCACCGTACGAATGGCCGAAGCGTTGAACCCGGACCTGTTGCTTCTCGATATCGCCATGCCTGGACTCGATGGCATCGGAGTGGCCAGAGCCCTCGCCGAGCGGCAACCTTCACCCGCGGTCATCTTCGTGACCGCTTTCGATCAATTCGCCGTCGCGGCCTTCGAAGTCGAGGCCGTCGATTATTTGATGAAGCCGGTCGAGCCGGCGCGCCTTCAGAGATCGCTCCAGCGGGGACGGGATTATCTCGAGCGGCGGGAGACCCGGCCGTCGACGCGGCCCGTGCTTTCCCCACACCTGCAGGAGTTTTGGGCGTCGGACCTCAGCGGGCTTGTGCGCATCGCCGCCCGCGACATCGACCGCGTCTCGGCGGAACGCGATTACATGCGGCTGCACGTCGGCCGCCGGAGCTGGCTTATCCACCATTCGATGGCCGCACTAGAAGAAGGCCTGGATCCGGAACTGTTCGTTCGGCTCCATCGCTCGGCGATCGTTCGCAAGGATTTCATTTCCGGCTTCACCCGCAACCAGTCGGGGCGCTGGATCGCGCGTCTCGCTGACGGAAATGAGCAGCCCGTCGGCCGCCTCTATTCGGACCGGGTGCGGAGCATCGCCGGGCGCTAATCGCCCGCGGTAGAGCGATTGACGACGGTCGTCGCCGCCACGTCGAACATGACATTCCCGACCGTCCGAAAAATGTCCGGAACCATTTCGACGGCAACCAGAAGCGCGAGCGGTGCGATCGGCACTCCGAGCGCGAGATTGATCGGCGCGATCGAGCTGATGTAGCTGACCTCTCCCGGGAGGCTGACAGCGCCGTAGCTCATGACCGCGGCGACCGCCGTTGCGGCGATCATCTGGGCGATCGTCGGGTGAAATCCGAGCCAGTGCGCGACATAGAAAGAGACGGCGACATTCATGGCCGGTCCGGTCGCCCGAAACAAAGCGACGCAGATCGGCAGGGTGACATCGGCGACCTGATCCCGAACGCCCATTTCCCGCGATGCCGTCAGCATGGCCGGCAGGGACGCCAGCGACGACCGCGTGGAAATCGCGACCGCCAGCGGCCGGATCGTCGCTCTTGCGAACCTCGCAGCCGGAATCCCGCCGACGAGGATCGCCAGGGGATAACCGACCAGGGTTATCAGGATTCCGATCAACGAGATCAGGACCACATAATGGCCAAGGCCGGCGAAGGCGGACCCGCCCGCCGCCGATCCTACCGTCAGGGCCAGTGCGAACACTCCGATTGGAGCGAGCCAGAGCACCCAGGTGATGACCACGAGGACCGCGTCCGCAATGGCTTCGAAAAGGACGATGATCGCCTTTCGGCCCTGGTCCGAAATGCTTGCGAGCGCGAGCGCGAACAAAACGGAAAAAACAACCAGGGGAAGAATGTCGCCGTTGGCGGCAGCCGAGAAAACATTGTCGGGAATCACACCCTTGAAGAAGTCGGCTATCCCCGGGAGCGGCTGAGACGCCTTCTGTTCCACATTCGCAAGCGCGGCCTGCAGGCTCTCCGCGGTTCCGTGCGGGAGCGGGAAGACCCTGGTAAGGAAGAGGATCGAGAGCGTCCCGAACAATGCGGAAGTCGTACAAACGACGACGATCAGCGCTACGGTGCGGCCGGCGATGCGACCCGCCTGGGCCGCTTCCGCGCTCTTTGCGATGCCGACAACCAGCAGAGTGACCACGAGCGGAATGACCGTCATCTTGAGCGCGTTGAGCCACAGCGTCCCGACGAAGCTCGCGGTCGCGAGGACGCCCTCGCGGATTGCGGGCTCAAGATTGCCGGCGAGGCCCCCGAGCGCGAGTCCGAGGACCAAAGCCGCCAGCGCCCAATAAGCGCGGAAGGAACGTCCGGCGCCCTCTTTGGAATTTGCGTTCAACGCGGTTTCCGGAACTTGAAAATGAAGCGGTCGGTCTTCCCGCGGATCTTGGGGTCGAACACCAGCAGATTATGATCGTCCGCGGGATTGCGAAGAATGTCGCTTTCGCCGACGAGCTGGAACCCGGCGCGTTTGAAATCCGCCTTCGCGACTTCGGGGTCTATCCGATGCAGCCGCTCCACGGTCGCGCGCGTGTCGCTGTTCGGATTGGCGACATGATCGATCACTCCCACGATGCCTCCGGGCTTCATCGCCGCATAAAGCGTTTTCAGGAACGCGGCCGGCTCCATATGGGGAATGCCGTATTTCTGACTTTCCCAATATGTATCGTGATAGTCGAGGTTGAGCATCGCGAAGTCCGCCGAATTTCTGGGAAGCGTCGGCGCCTCGAACGGGGTGGAGATGATCGAAACGTTGGGGGTCTTGGCCGCAAAAGCCTCGAACGCCGTTTTCGTATCGGGTTTGTAGAATTGGGTCGGCTCCCAGACGAGGACGTGGCCCTTGGGCCCCACAGCGGGAGCGATGATTTCCGCCCAATATCTATTGGCGCCGAAGAGGTCGATCACGTGCATGCCCGGACGAAGTCCGAAGAACTTCAGAACCTCGGCAGGCTTGCGCGATTCATCCAGTTTCACATTGTCCGCCGATCGGCTCGGCGCGGCGATCGCTGCGTCGATGCCAGTACCGGGCGGTGGCGGGGCTGCCGCGACGACCGGCTGTGAAAGGCAAAGCATCAAGGCGGCAAGCTTCAATCGGCGCATCGGAAACCCCTTCATCGTTGCGCCTCTTTATCATTCCGGCGCAGACGCGCCAGCGACTCATAATCGCTTGCAGCGGAGCAATTTTCGACTAGCGTCTGCCAGTCGCCAGTTCTTCGGGGGAAGCAAAATGGCAACGATCGCCGCATCGCCGTCCGACCGCAAAGCGTCCGAACGCAAATTCTATTCGCGGATGGCGCTGTTCCTGGTCTTTCTCGTGTTCCTGGGTTTCGCACCGAGCTTCTATCTGCGCGGCATTGTGCCGTCTTATCCGCGGCCGAACCCCACTCTCCCGCCGGCAGTGATCCTGCACGGCACCGTTTTCACGCTCTGGATGGCTGTGATCGTCACCCAGACGCAGCTCATCGCCGCCCGCAAGCATGAGGTGCACATGCGCCTCGGAAAGCTGGCGATGCTGTTCGCGATCCTGATGATCCCGGTCATGTATTTCACCGCCGTGGGGCAGGTGGCCCGCGCCAACCAGCCCCCCTTCACCGATCCGCTGACCTGGACGATCGTACCGCTCGCCACGATCATTCCTTTCGCGGTCCTCGTGTGGGAAGGCTGGAAAAATCGGCGCAACGCCCCGTGGCACAAACGTGCCTTGCTGGGCGCTGCCATCGTGGTGGTCGCCGGACCC
>Ga0310813_10003059_pt1 | contig 10123 bp, 4 predicted proteins | sample YN3metagenome_FD_203086 | JGI IMG/M metagenome (GOLD analysis project Ga0310813, IMG submission 203086) | Soil microbial communities from experimental microcosm in Duke University, North Carolina, United States - YN3 | ecosystem: Engineered > Artificial ecosystem > Soil microcosm > Unclassified ... | reverse complement strand
ATCAAGATGCACCAGACCATGGCCGCGACTCTCGACACGGTGGTCGGAGAAATCCGTGCACTGCAGAAGAAAGCGCGCGACAGCGGCAAGGCGGAGCGGCCACGGTGGCCGATGATCGTGTTGCGCACGCCGAAGGGCTGGACCTGTCCGAAGGAAATCGCGGGCCACAAGGTAGAGGGCTCCTGGCGCGCCCATCAGGTACCGATTGCGGACGTGCGCAGCAATCCTGCCAGTCTGAAGCTGCTCGAAACCTGGATGCGCAGCTATCAGCCCGAGGAGTTGTTCGATGCGAATGCGCGCCTGCGGCCGGAGCTACGCGCTCTCTCGCCGACCGGGACCCGTCGCATGAGCGCCAATCCGCACGCCAATGGTGGATTGCTGCGCAGGGAGCTCAAGCTGCCGGACTTTCGCGACTACGCCGTGAAGGTCACCAAGCCCGGCGCGGTGCTGCACGAGAACACCAAGCCGCTGGGTGAGTTCCTGCGCGATGTGATGCGCAACAACATGACGAGCTTTCGCGTCTTCGGCCCGGACGAAACTGCCTCCAATCGCCTGCAGGCTCTCTACGAGGTGAGCAAGAAGACCTGGATGGCGGAGATGCTGCCGGAGGATGCCGATGGCGGTGAGCTCGCGCGCGACGGACGAGTGATGGAGGTGCTGTCCGAGCATACGCTGATGGGATGGCTCGAGGGTTACCTGCTCACCGGACGCCATGGATTCTTCGCCACCTACGAGGCGTTCGCGCACGTCGTCGACTCGATGTTCAACCAGCACGCCAAGTGGCTGGACATCAGCAAGAATCACGTGCGCTGGCGCGCCGCGGTCGCCTCACAGAACATCCTGCTGACATCGACCGTGTGGCGGCAGGACCATAACGGCTTCTCGCACCAGGATCCGGGGTTCATCGATCTCGCGACCAACAAGAGCCCGTCCGTGACCCGGGTGTATCTGCCACCGGATGCCAACACGCTGCTGGTGATTGCGGACCAGTGCCTGCGCTCGACCGATTGCATCAACGTGATCGTGGCCGACAAGCAGAAACATCTGCAGTTCACCACCCTCGAGCAGGCGGTGGTCCACTGTGCCAAAGGCATCGGCATCATACGTCCGGTGAGCAACGATGAGGGCGCGGAGCCCGATGTGGTAATGGCGTGCTGCGGGGATGTGGCGACGCAGGAAGCACTGGCCGCAACGGCGATCCTGCGCGAGCGGTTGCCGGATCTCAAAGTGCGCTTCGTGAACGTGGTGGATCTCTTCAAGATGCAGCCGGCGAGCGAGCACCCGCACGGCTCCAGCGAGCGTGAGTTCGACAGTCTCTTCACCCGCGACCGGCCGGTGATCTTCAATTTCCACGGCTATCCGTGGCTGATCCACAAGCTCTGCTACCGCTTCAAGAACAGCGAGAACATCCACGTTCGCGGCTACAAGGAGAAGGGCAACATCAACACCCCGCTCGAGCTCGCCATCCTGAACCAGGTCGACCGTTTCGATCTGGTGATCGACGTCATCGATCGGGTGCCGGGCCTCGCCGAGCGCGCCGCGCACCTGAAGGAGGAGATGAAGAACGCCATCATCGACAGCTGCACCTACGCGCGCAGCGAGGGCGCGGATCGAGCCGAAATCACCAACTGGGTTTGGCCGCAGTGAGCGGGAAGCCACCCGCTGGCGGCGCGGCGGGCGAGGAGGCGACCTGGCCGGGCGGCATTCATCCGCTCGCGGGCAAGCCTGCGCCGGCGAATGTGCTGATCGATCCGGACCAGCTGTGCAGCCAGTACTACGACCGCCGACCTGATATCAGCGATCCAGCGCAGCGCGTCACCTTCGGGACCAGTGGTCACCGGGGATCGGCGCTGCACGGATCATTCAACGAGTACCACGTGCTCGCCATCACGCAGGCGATCTGCGAGTACCGGCGCAAAGAGGCGATCAGCGGACCACTGTTCCTTGCGCGCGACACGCACGCGGTCTCCAGTCCCGCATTGCGCTCAGCGCTCGAGGTGCTGGCCGCGAATGGCGTGCAGACCATGATCGATCGCAACGACGGCTACACGCCGACCCCGGTGCTGTCGCATGCCATTCTTACTTACAACCGCGGGCGGACTGCACAGCAGGCCGACGGCATCGTCATCACCCCTTCACACAATCCGCCCGAGGACGGGGGTTTCAAGTACAACCCGCCCAACGGCGGGCCGGCCGATACTTCCGTGACCCGCTGGATCGAGGAGCGCGCGAATGCGCTCCTCGTTGGCGCGTTGCAGGGTGTGGCGCGCACTCCGTGGGAGCAGGCGCAGCGCGCGCCGACGCTCGAGCGCTACGATTACGTCGATGGCTATGTGCGCGACCTCGGGGCGGTCATCGACATGCAGGCGATCGGCAGTGCGCGGCTGAACATCGGCGTCGACCCGCTCGGCGGCGCAGGGGTGGCCTACTGGCATCCGATCGCCGAGCGCTATGGCCTCACGCTCGAGGTGGTAAACGATACCGTGGACCCGACCTTCCGCTTCATGCCGTTGGACTGGGACGGCAAAATTCGCATGGACTGCTCCTCGCCGTATGCGATGACGCGCCTCATCGGATTGCGGGAGCGTTTCGATATTGCGTTTGCCAACGACACCGACGCCGACCGGCACGGCATCGTCACGCGCACCGCAGGGCTCATGCCGCCGAATCACTATCTCGCCGCGGCCATCGCGTACCTCTTTGGCCATCGGCCACAATGGCGCACGGATGCTGCGGTCGGCAAGACAGTCGTGAGCAGCGCCATCATCGACCGGGTGGCGAAGCGCGCGGGCCGGCGGCTGTACGAAGTCCCGGTGGGATTCAAATGGTTCGTGCCGGGACTCCTCGATGGATCGCTGGGCTTTGGCGGTGAGGAGAGCGCCGGTGGCTCGTTCCTGCGCCAAAACGGCGCGGTGTGGACGACGGACAAGGATGGCATCATCCTCAACCTTCTGGCCGCGGAGATCACCGCGCGCACCGAACGCGATCCCTCGCAGCTCTACCGGGAGCTCACCGAGGAACTCGGCGCACCGGCGTTTCAGCGCACCGACACCCCTGCCTCGAAGGAGGAGAAGGCGGCGCTGCTGAGGCTCTCGCCAGCCGACATCCACACTACGCAGCTTGCGGGAGATCCCATCCAGCAGATGCTCGTGAATGCGCCGGGCAACGGCGCGCCTATCGGTGGCCTCAAGGTGATCACCGCGAACGGCTGGTTCGCGGCGCGACCATCGGGTACCGAAGATATCTACAAGCTGTATGCGGAAAGCTTCCACGGATCGGAGCATCTGCAACGCATCCAGTCGGAAGCGCGCGCGCTCATCAATTCGGCGCTGGCGGCGGCGATCGGGTCAAGGCGCTAGGCCAATTCCGGATGGTGCGTGGGGAGCGGATCTGTGGCAGCCCAGGAAGTGTTTCTGATCCGCCACGGCGAAACCGAAAACGAGCGCGTAGCGAGCACATAACGAGGGAATGAATAGTGATCTCGGAGGGGCTGCGGTGAGCACGAAAGCATCGAACGGCAGGTCGCCCCCGGCTGAAGGCATTCGCACCGGTCTCGCCGCGAGCTCGCTGCAGCGCGCGGTACTCGACAACCTGCTGTACCTGCAGGGGCGGTTTCCGCGCATCGCCACGGCGCACGACTGGTACATGGCGCTTGCCTACAGCGTGCGCGACCGGCTGCTGGCGCGCTGGGAAGGCACCTGGTGCAGGTACGAACGTTGTGAGGTGAAGGTTCCCTGCTATCTCTCGGCGGAGTTCCTCATGGGGCCGCAGCTCGGCAACAACCTCACCAACCTCGGCATCCTCGCGAGTGCGCGCGAGGCCATGGCGTCTCTCGATCAGGATCTCGATGCGCTGCTCGCGCTCGAAGACGAGCCCGGCCTCGGCAACGGCGGCCTCGGACGACTCGCGGCCTGCTACCTCGATTCGCTCGCCACGCTCGAGGTGCCGGCGTTCGGCTACGGTATCCGCTACGAGTTCGGCATCTTCGAGCAGCGCTTGCGTGATGGCGCACAGATCGAAGTCACCGACAAATGGCTGCAGAAGGGCAACCCGTGGGAAATCATGCGTACGGATGTGACCCCATGCGTGAGCTTCGGTGGCCACACCGAAACCTTCACCGATGCGCACGGGCGCTATCGTGTGCGCTGGATACCCGCGAACCAGGTGAAGGGTGTCGCCTACGACACGCCGGTGCTCGGATTTCGAGTCAACACCTGCAACACGCTGCGGCTATGGAAAAGCGAAGCGGTGGAGTCCTTCGATTTCCAGGAGTTCAACGTCGGCGATTACTACGGCGCGGTGCAGGGAAAGGTCGTCTCAGAGACCCTCACCAAGGTGCTCTACCCGAACGATGAGCCCGAAATCGGCAAGCGCCTGCGGCTGGCGCAGCAGTACTTCTTCGTGTCCTGCTCGCTGCAGGACATGCTGCGGCTGCTCGAGCTCACTCGACAGCCGTTGAGCCGCCTGCCCGCGGTGTTCGCGGTGCAGCTCAACGACACCCATCCCTCCATCGCGGTGGCGGAGCTCATGCGGTTGCTGGTCGATGAGCGGGGGCTGCCCTGGGAGCAGGCTTGGGACCTCACGCAACGCACGCTCTCCTACACCAACCACACGCTGCTCCCGGAAGCGCTCGAGACCTGGGGTCTGCCGCTGTTCCGTAACCTGCTGCCGCGCCCGCTCGAGATCATCTATGAGATCAATCGCCGCTTCCTCGAGGACGTGAAGCGGCGCTATCCGGGGGACGATGCGCGACTCGCCCGAATGTCACTCATCGATGAAGCCGGCGAGAAACGCGTACGCATGGCGAACCTCGCGACGATCGGCAGCCATGCGGTGAATGGCGTGGCGGCGCTGCACTCGCAGCTGCTGCGCGAGACCGTGCTGCGCGATTTTGCACAGCTGTGGCCCGAGCGCTTCCTCAATGTCACCAATGGCGTGACGCCGCGGCGCTTCATGGTGCTGAGCAATCCGGCGCTCGCGCAGCTGCTCGATGAAACGCTGGGGGAGGGCTGGGCCGCGGACCTTACGCGCCTGCGGGCGCTCGAGGAGCGCGCCGATGACCGCGCCTTCAGGGATAAATGGCGTCAGGTGAAGCGTGCCAACAAGGAGATGTTGGCGAGGCTCATTCGCCTGCGTACCGGCTCCAGCGTGGACCCGGCGGCTCTGTTCGACATCCAGGTAAAGCGGATCCATGAGTACAAGCGCCAGCACCTGAACGCGCTCCACATCATCACGCTGTATAACCGGCTGCGTAACGACCCGCGGCTCGATGTACCGCCGCGTTGCTTCATCTTCGGCGGCAAGGCGGCGCCTGGCTACCACATGGCCAAGCTCATCATCCGGCTGATCAACGGTGTGGCCGAGGTGGTGAATAACGATCCGGCGGTCGCCGGACGGCTGAAGGTGGTGTTCTTTCCGAATTTCAACGTCAAGTACTCGCATGCCATCTATCCGGCCGCGGACCTGTCCGAGCAGATCTCCACCGCAGGCAAGGAGGCGTCCGGCACCGGCAACATGAAATTCATGCTGAACGGTGCGCTGACGATCGGCACGCTCGATGGTGCCAATGTCGAAATGCGCGAAGAGGCCGGGGCGGAAAATTTCTTCCTGTTCGGGCTCACGGTGGAGCAGGCCGAGCGGACACGGCGCGAAGGCTATCAGCCGGCGCGCGAGCTCGAGCGCCATCCCGAGCTGCACCAGGCTTTCGAGCAGATCGCCAACGGCACCTTCTCGCGCGGCGACCGCGTGCTGTTCCAGCCACTCATCGACAACCTGCGCAACTCGGATCCGTTTCTGGTGCTCGCGGACTATGCCGACTACATCGCCTGCCAGGAGCGGGTCAACGCGGCCTGGCGGGACGCAGAGCACTGGACGCGCATGTCCATTCTCAACACGGCGCGGGCAGGCAAATTTTCCTCCGACCGCGCCGTGCGTGAGTACTGCGATCACATCTGGGGCGCAAAATCCGTGAGGATCGCGCTGGACCCGACCTGAGTGCGGCCGCCTCCGCGCACTCGAGACGGCAGCCGCCATCCTCCCGGCGCCACCCTCACGGCGGAGGGCGTCAATTTCGCCATTTCCAGTACGCGCGCCACGCGCGTCGAGCTGCTGCTCTACGAAGCCGCCGACAGTCCGCAGCCGTTTGCGGTGATTCCGCTCGATCCAGAGACCAATTGCACCCACCTGTCCTGGCACGTATTCGTCGAAGGAGTGGGTCCAGGGACGCACTATAGCTGGCGCGTCGATGGCCCGACGGATGAAGGTGTCGGCGCCTGCTTCAATCCGCGCAAGGAGCTGCTCGATCCGCGAGCGCGGGGCGTTACCGACTCTCTCTGGAGCCGCAGCCGTGCAGCCGATCCCGGCGACTCCGCTGGCGGTGGATTGCGCGCGGTGGTGTGTGACCTGTCATTCGACTGGAGTGGGGAGCGGCCGATCGCCCGCAACCTCGAAGGAGCGGTGATCTACGAGCTGCACGTGGGCGGCTTTACTCGCCATCCGTCTGCTGCGGTCGCTGCACCGGGCACCTTCAGCGGGCTGGCGGAAAAGATTCCCTATCTGCAGCAGCTCGGCGTCACGCACGTCGAGCTGATGCCGGTCATGGCGTTCGACGAGCAGAGCGTGCCGCAGGCGGTGGCGGCGCGGGGACTGCGCAACTACTGGGGCTACAACACCCATAGCTTCTGGAGCCCCCATCCCCGCTACTGCGTCGCACCACAGCAGGGGCAGGCGGCCACCGAGTTCAAACGGCTGGTGCGCGCGCTGCATGCGGCCGGGATCGGCATCATCCTCGATGTGGTGTTCAACCACACCGCAGAAAGCGGCAGTGACGGACCCTGGATCAATTTCAGGGGCATCGCCAACGAGGTGTTCTACCTGCTCGATACACACGATCGCAGGCGCTATCTCGACTTCACCGGCTGCGGCAACACCGTGAACTGCAATCATCCGCTGGCGAGCGCATTCATCGTGCAGTGCCTCGAGTATTGGGTGGAAGAGATGCACGTCGATGGCTTTCGCTTCGACCTGGCGAGTATTTTCACCCGCGGCGAGGGCGGCACGGTGCTCTCGGCACCGCCACTGCCCTGGAGCATCGAGCTCTCGAGACCACTCGAAGATCTCCCGCTGATCGCCGAGGCCTGGGACGCCGCCGGGCTCTATCAGGTCGGCAGCTTCCCGGGATCGAGCTGGGCCGAGTGGAACGGAGCGTACCGGGACAGCGTGCGCCGCTTCGTGCGCGGCGATGCCGGCCTCGTCGGAGCGGTGGCGAGCCGTATTGCCGGCAGTAGCGACCTGTATGCGGATGATGGCCGGTCACCATGCGACAGCGTCAACTTCGTCACCTGTCACGATGGCTTCACGCTCGCCGACCTCGTGAGCTACAACGGCAAGCACAATGAGGCCAACGGCGAAGACAACCGGGACGGCAACAACGACAACCTGAGCTGGAACTGCGGTGTCGAAGGCCCCACGAGCGAGCAGGCGATCCTCGCGCTGCGCCAGCGGCAGGCCAAGAATTTGCTCGCCGTACTCATGCTGTCGCGCGGTGTGCCCATGCTGTACGCGGGCGATGAGGTGCTGCATACGCAGGCTGGCAACAACAACGCTTACTGCCAGGATAATGAGCTCTCCTGGTTCGACTGGGGCCGGCTCGAGGCGAGCCGGGAGATGCTCGACTTCACTCGCGGAATCATCGCCTTTCGCCGGAGACACCAAAGTCTCACGGTTGATCGCTTCTACCACGGGAAGATCGTGCCGGAGCGCGGCATTCCCGACATCGCCTGGCACGGTGCAAGGTTGCACCAGCCGATGTGGGACGATCCCAGCGCACGCGTGCTGGCGTTCACCATCGCAGGCATTGGGCCAGATGAGGCCGATCTGCACGCCATCCTCAACATGTCGGATGAGGTGCTCGAGGCGGAGATACCGGAGCTCCCGGGCCGCCTCTGGCATGTGGCGGTGGACACCGCGCAGGCACCGCCCGGCGATCTGCTGGGGCCTGCGCGCCAGGTTCCGCTGTCCACGCGTATCCAGCGCGCCGCGCCCCGCAGCGTGATGGTGCTCGAAGCCCGCGCTAGCGAAACCACGCCGGCAGCGAGGCCCGCGACCGGCGAGGCCGGCCTTTGAGGTCAAAGCACCAGGCCGATGAGTCGCTTCACCAGTTGCTCGAGCGGCATGACGGTCAACAGCAGCGGAACGAGCGGCACTAGCACCGCAGCGGAAAGCTCCAGCACGGCATCCCGCGAAATAGGCGCCAGGCGCATGGTCCGCACCACCGCGAAGCTGTTACCCATGTCGGCGAGCGACTGAATGTCGGCACTTCCCATGAGCGGTTCGCTCGTCTTGTCGTCGCGGCGCAGCCACTTGCCGTCGAACTCCCGGACGTAGCGCTCCGCCAACATTCCGTATTCGAGCAGACCCTGCCGTTTCGCCCAGGAGAGCTGCGGTGAAAATACCAGCAGCGGTACGAACACCAGACACAGCAGGAACACCAGCATCAGAAAGATCTCTTCCTTGAAATCCACCAGCGTCGCGCCGGCGAAGAAGATGCGATTCGCGATCTGTGCGGCGAGCATCCCACCGTGGGCCATCAGCAGCACGCTGAAGGCGAACACGGTGTTGCCGAGGAATCCCAGGCCACCGACCAGATCCGGGTGCGTCGGCACGAGTTTCAGCTGGAGCCGTGCCGTCTGCCAGAGGAAGCGAATCCAGATGAACATGCGGAAATACCAACGGAGCAGCAGGAACTGGAAAATCGGCAGACTCACGTACGCATACCAGATCCCTGCGCTATGGAGCCGGAAGGTTCCGGCCGAGGAGTGCCCGTACCACGTCGTGACATTGAGCGCCGTGTAGCGGCGCCAGACGATGAGTACACCCACCCCGTACACGAGCGCCAGCATCAATACCTCGGCCAGCACCGAGTTACGCAGCCGAAAGGCGGAGGTGATCGCCGCGTCGAAGCGCTCCTCCTCCGCCTCGCTGATCAGATTGCGATCCAGGAACGAGCGCGCCACCGGCCGCAGGCGCCTGTGCACCACCAGCTCCGCGGCGAGAAGCAGCGGCACGACCACGAGAAACCGGATGTGCGTCTCGATATCCGGCAGGAAGGGCAAGGCGACGTTTCCGTCGCGCAGATGACCACCTACCGCCGACAGTGCCAGAAGCGGTGCCCAACAGATCAGCACGAACAGGATGACGCGCCTGACGACCAGGTCCAGCGCATCGCCTGCGAATTGTGCGCGCAGCAGCAGCTGAAACAGCGGGCCGCCGTGGACGATCGAGAAGTCCTCAGCATCCCGCAGGACATGTGCGCCGGATGCGGTTGTTGGTGCGGTCATTCTGCGGCCGGGGTTGCCGGCGACCCGAGGATACTGCGACAGATACCTGCCGCTGTCAGTGCGACTCTGGTCTTACTTCTGCGGCAATTCGAGGGGGCCGCCCACCGCTTTCCACGCAGCCAGCCCCCCCTGCAGGTGGCAGGCAGCGGAGAGCCCCGCATCCTGGGCGCTTTGTACCGCCATGGCCGAGCGTTCACCGAAAGCACAATAGAAAACCAGTCGCTTGCCGGTGGCGGTGGCCAGTGCATGTAACATGCCGCCCGGGCCGGTGTTCTCCTCCAGCATCGGATAAGGCACGTGCAGCGAGCCGGGTATGGTTCCATGGCGCTCGCGCTCGGTACGCTCACGCAGGTCGATCAGTACGACCTGCGGTTGGCCGACCAAACCGAGCACTTCTTCGGCCGTCTTCGCCCACCCCTTGCGGGCAATCTCCTCCTGATGGAGGCCTACTTTCATGTTGGCGGGGACCGCGACATCCATCATCTTGGGGTTGGCGAGCTTGAGGTTGTGCATCAGCTCGATGTACTCATCGACCGATTTGACCTGCAGGCGCGGATTGCAGCGGCGCTCCTCCCCGATGGTGCTCACCGTGTCGCCCTTGTAGTCGTGGCCGGGATAGACGAGCGTCTCATCGGGCAGGTGCAGCAGCCGACCGAAGATCGACTCGTACTGGGCCCGGGCGTCCCCGTTCTGGAAATCGGTGCGCCCGGTGCCGCGGATGAGCAGCGTGTCACCGGTGAACACCCGGTCCTCCATGCGGAAGCAGCAGGAATCGTCCGTGTGAC
>Ga0310813_10003052_pt1 | contig 10137 bp, 5 predicted proteins | sample YN3metagenome_FD_203086 | JGI IMG/M metagenome (GOLD analysis project Ga0310813, IMG submission 203086) | Soil microbial communities from experimental microcosm in Duke University, North Carolina, United States - YN3 | ecosystem: Engineered > Artificial ecosystem > Soil microcosm > Unclassified ... | reverse complement strand
CGATACGAATGCCGTTCAGGATCACGTGGGGCCGAAGATCGTGCTATTTATCGACGGCCGGGGGTTCCGTCCCGGCGACGTCGTGAGTCCGTCGCCAGTGCTCATCGCCGATGTGTTCGACTCGAGCGGCATCAATACCTCGGGGGCGAGCGTCGGCCACCGGCTCGAAGCATGGCTCGACGAGAGCGCACAGAGCATCGATCTCAGCGACTATTATAAGGGAAAAACGGACACGTACCGCGAAGGGACGATCCAGTATCCGCTGGGAGCCCTCTCGCAGGGGACGCATAAGCTGCGCCTTCGCGCATGGGACACCTACAATAATTCATCGACGACCGAAACGGCCTTCGATGTCGTGACGAGCGTCGGTTTGCGGCTGACAAACGTGCTCAATTTTCCGAACCCGATGCAGTCATCCACGATGTTCACGTTTGAGCAAAACCAGCTTTCAAATATCGATGTGGAAGTTAAGATTTTTACAGTCGCCGGCCGCCTGATTCAGTCATTGAAGAAGACAAGCGTGTCGGATGCGTTCGTCCAGATCCCATGGGACGGCCGCGATAGAGACGGCGATGTCCCCGCGAACGGAATTTATCTCTATAAGATCATCGCGAAAACCGAAGATAGCCGTTTTACCAGCGAAGCGCTGGGCAAATTGAGCATTTTACGATAGCCTGTGAAGTTGTTTAATACCGTAAAACATAGTACATTAAAAGACCCCGGATTCCCAAGTTTAGCACATTTATCATTTCACCTTTTTTTCAACAGTAGAAGGAAGAACCGTATGTACCAATCCAAAGGGAAGCATTTCTCTCTGATTCTCATCATTATGGCTGTTATCGCCGCAGTCCTGCCGCAGTCGCTGTTCGCGCAGGGCGAATCCGCGGTGCCGTTCCTGCTGATCGCGCCGAACGCGCGCGCGGACGGTATGGGCGAAGCAGGAGGTGCGTTGGCAGACGATGCTTCCGCAGCGTTTTGGAATCCTGCCGCGCTGGCGTTCTTGCCGGGCCAGGAGATCAGCCTTACGCACTCGAACTGGCTGCCCGCATTCCAGCAGTCGGATCTCTTCTACGACTATCTCTCGTACAGGAATAACATGGAGAACATCGGCGGTACTATTTCCGCAAGCGTGACGTATCTCAGCCTCGGCGAATTTGTCATCACCCAGGACGACCCGACGCCGCTCGGCACCTTCAAAGGCTACGAACTCGCGGTGACCGCAGGATACGCCACTCGCGCGTTCGACGACCTCGGACTCGGAATCAACCTCCGGTATATTCACAGTTCGCTCGCGCCGATCGATGTGCAGCAACAGGGACGCGAAGGCGTTGCGTCGTCCGTAAGCTTCGACGTCGCGGCTCTCTGGAAACCGAAATCGCTGGGACCTCTCGAGGACAGGTTGAGCATCGGCCTGAACCTCTCGAACCTCGGCCCCAAGATGACGTATATCGACGCTGCGCAGGCAGATCCGCTTCCGACAAATCTTCGGCTGGGCATTGCCGCACAGATCATCAAGAGCGAATTTAACAATGTCAACTTTGTCGTCGACTTTGCCCGCTTGCTTGTCCGCCGCTATCCGAGCGACACTGTGAAGGACGCGCAGGGTGGAATCGTATCGATCTCCGATCCGCGTGTGGACGATCTTCCGAAATCTCTCTTCAGCGCATGGGGTGACCATGCATTCGACAAGGTAACGATCGGCACCGGTATCGAATACTGGTACGGCGCGCCGAAGCTCATCGCGTTGCGGTTCGGATATTTCTATGAGAATCCCCAGTTCGGCAACAGAAAGTTCCTCACGTTCGGCGCGGGTGTGCGCTACGACGTGTATGGATTCGATTTCAGTTACCTGTCCGCTGTGGAAGAAAATCATCCGCTCGGCGAGACATTGCGATTTACGCTCCTGATCGCCTGGGGCCAGTAACAATGTGTGACAGACAGGTGCGGACTTGGTCCGCACCTGTTGGTATTTGCAGAGGCTACCCCACAAGGATGGAATAATCTCCCATTACTCACAATTCTAACGTCGCTGTGCCATTTCCCCGTTATCGTGTCCTGGTGTTGTCGATTCTCCTGCTCCTGGCGTGTTCACTTTTTGCGCAGGAATCAACGAGGCCTGCATTCAGCCATCCGCTGAATATGAGCCGTGAATTCAACGCCGGCGTCAGAAGCGCTGTGCTGGTTCCGGAAACACTGAAGGTTCTTGTAGCGATGATCGCGTTCCAGGAAGACAACGAACCCCGGACATCAGGCACCGGAAGTTTCGACACAACGATTTCCACAAGAAAGATTATCGATCCTCCGCCGCACAACCTTGCGTACGTTCAGAACCACTTGACGTTTGCGGAAAATTATTTTCAGAAGGCGTCGAACGGCAAGCTCGTCGTCGCACCGACGATTCTCCCGGGCGTCTACCGGCTCGCGCAGAAGATGGCGTCCTACAGCCCGCCCCGTTCGAGCACGACGAACCTGCAAATCGGAAACCTCATGCAGGATGCATGGCATCTCGTCGACTCACTGACGCCGGGATTGCAGTTTCAAAACTACAGCGCCTTCGTGATTCTCCACGCCGGCGTGGGAAGAGACGTCGATCTCAGCAGCCAGCTCGGGTTCGATCCGACCCCGTTCGATATTCCATCGCTCTATATTAACCTCACGGCACTGCAGAAAATGTTCGGCCCTTCGTTTGACGGGATTTCCGTCGAAGGCGGGTCGTTTAAGATCACCAGCTCTATTATACTTCCGGAAACTGAGAACCGGGAAATAAATACCGGCCTTGGCATCGCGCTGCTCCAGCTCGGCATCAACGGGCTCACCGTCGCAAGCCTCGGAAGCCACCTTGGTTTGCCGGATCTCTTCGATACAAAGACAGGCCGAAGCGGCATCGGGCGGTTCGGGTTGATGGACGGTCAATCGATTTTCAGCTGGGATGGTGTCTTCCCGCCGGAGCCCTCGGCGTGGGAGAAATATTATCTTGGATGGATTTCTCCAATTACAGTGCCCCCGGGCGAAGGGGTGTATTCACTCCCGGCGCCGGGCCTCAGCAGCGATCCCGATTCGGTCTATCGTGTGCCGATCAGCGCGAAGGAGTACTTTCTCGTAGAAAATCGTAACCGTGATGCCAACCGGGACGGGGCGACGGTCACCATCGAACGCAACGGACTTCTTATTCAGAAAACATATTATCGCGACACGACAAACTTCAACGCGTTCGACCAGGATTCCATCTGGGGCAACGTCATCGACGTCGACGAATTCGACTGGAGCCTTCCCGGCGGAGTGAACAGCCGGACAGGTGAATTTTTCGACGGCGGCATCCTCATCTGGCACATCGATGAGGGCGTTATCGACGCGAACCTCGCGAGCGATGCGGTAAATGCCAATCCGGACAGGCGCGGCGTCGATCTTGAAGAGGCGGACGGTTCGCAGGATATCGGCCAAAACTACGGCTTTATTTCACCAGGTTCCGGCAGCGAAGACGGAACGCCGTTGGACTTCTGGTACAATGGTAATACAGCCACGCCGAGATTGCTCTCGAATGAATTTACTCCTAATTCCCATCCGAATAGCCTGAGCAACGATTTCGCGAACAGCCATATTTATATAAAAGAGTTTTCGACCCGCGGCCCGAGGATGACGGCGAAGATACAACTTGGAGACGATGAGATAAAGGGGTTGGTTAATTTCCCTAAAGCGACAAGCCGAATGGTAGGAATAAATTCACTGCGTTTTTCAGGCTCACAGCTGTTCATTGCAACTCAACAATTCATGCCCAGCCATGGGCCGATCGCATCTGTACCTGTAAGCGCTCGTCTCTATGGCTGGAACGTTGATGGCACTTCAATTAATGGTTTTTTTACATCGGGCTTGATCGCGGAAACTCCGCAGTATCCGCCGGAATATACATTTACAGGCACTCCGGTCATTGCGGATGTGAATAAAGATCTTTCTCCTGACCTCATTGAACCGGACCTCTTCAATAACGTTCCGTCTCTCGATGCATGGCAGCTTCATGACTCTAACAATGACAGTCTTGCGGAACGTTTGGGCCTGACGTCAAGTTTCCAACGTGTTACAACTTCCGTCGTGGGAGGGGACTCGGTCCTCGCGATTGGCACCCAGCACGGCGCTCTCATTCTCGTAACTTATGGAGGCCCATCACTTGGTGTCTCAGGTCAAATTATTGCTGCTTCAGATACGAGTGACATCGTCGGCGTAAGTCTCTGGCAAAAGCCTGATCAATTCATCGCGGTCTCCGCCGCGGGGAGAGTAAGTTTTATTACTCCAGGATTTGTACCGGATCAAGTTGAGTCAAGAAATTTTTCAGCTACAATGAATTCACCCTGTGCGACCGGTCTCATCTCGTCAACAATGGGAAGAGCATTTGCCCTCGCCACAGAGGAGGGGAAAGTCTATCTAGTCGACGGATCGTTGACAGATTTTCCCGGCTTCCCGTTCTCGACCGGAGGGGAAATCAAGAACTCGCCCGTTCTTGCCGATATCGATGCCGACGGAAGCAAGGATATTATCGTGTTCAGCGGCAACAAAATCTGGGCAATAAACGCCTCTGGTGCAGTACTCGACCACTTCCCGATCACAGTTTCGACGTCCAAAACAATTCTGACATCACCGATTGTGGCTGATCTCGACGGCGACGGAACACCGGATATTGTCGCGGTAACGCAGGAAGGCCTCATGGTCGCCTACGACAAGAGCGGGAAGATGGTTCGCGGATTCCCGATACTTGCAGGCACCAATGGTGGATCAACTCCCGCGGCATTTTACATGCCAAGCGCATGCCTTAGCTGCATCGATATTGGTCTTGCGGTTGCGTCCGATGATGGACAAGTGTATGCTTGGAAAACCGGGACACTGATAACCGGTCCTTCGGCACCACCTGAAATGCCATGGCCGCAATACATGCACGACGAGCAGAACACCGGGCTCGATGGGTCGACGCCAACCGGCACGCCATCCCAGACATTTTTCCCCGAGTCCCGCGCCTACAATTGGCCGAACCCGGTACGCGCCCAGGATAATTACAAGACGCACATCCGGTATTATGTTGCATCCGATGCGAAGGTCGTGGTAAAAATATTCGACCTTGCGGGCGATCTTGTCACGGAGCTGAGCGGCAACGGTATTGGCGGACTGGATAACGAGATGGAGTGGGACGTCAGCGGAATCCAGAGCGGCGTCTATCTCGCGCACATCGATGCCCAGGGAAGCAGCGGCAGCGGCACGGCGATCATCAAAATTGCCGTCGTGAAGTGAGGTGAGTTCATGCGGCGCCCCATGCTCGCGGTTATCCTCATTGCGGCGGTCTCCGGGTGCCGCGACGTCATTCCGTTTCAGGATATCACGACAATTACGGGCTACCAATTGAACGGAGCGCTGACGACGGCGAGCGGTGTTCCTATCGAGGGTGCGGACGTAAGCCTCGTCTACAACTATGAATTTCTCGGCGATGTTCCGTCGGATACCGTACAGGTTGTCGTCACGAAACCGGTAAGTTTTGTCGATGTCGCCGTCTACACGCCGACCTACGATCTTGTCCGCCAGCTATTTTTCGATAATCGCAACGAGGGACCTGTTCCCCATTTCTACTGGAACGGGCGCGACCGCAACAACAATCTTGTCCCCAGCGGAAAGTATCTTATCCGGTACGTCATCGATACGACGATCGTAAAATATACGCCCTGGATCGTCGAAGCACATACGACGGCGGCCACAGACGTCGGAGGCAAATTCACCATCTCCGGAACGCAGCTTCCCATCGGTGATGTGTTCGACATTTACGATAATACGAACACGTATCTCGGCACATACCGGGTCGCTCAAACCATCAACCTGAGATTCACCAGGCTGGGGCAGATATCGACCTATTACGATGTCGGCCTCCTTTCTAACAAAATTACGACCAGAACATTTATCCTTCAATGAAGTCACTTTCTTACTGTTGTGCGGCACTGCTCTGCGCACTTTGCATCATCCCCGCAGCGCGTGCGCAGGATGAATTCTACCACCCCGAGCTTGAGTGGCGCAGCATCGAGACGGATCATTTCTTCGTCCACTACCATCTCGGCACCGAGCGGACCGCCCGCATCGTCGCGAAAATCGCCGAGGAGATCTACGAACCAGTCACGACGCTCTACAATCACAAGCCCGACGGAAAAGTCAGCTTCGTGATTAAGGACTACGACGATTATTCGAATGGCGCCGCCTACTTCCTCGACAACAAAATAGAAATCTGGGCGTCATCGCTTGATTTTGACCTGCGCGGTACGCACAACTGGCTGCGAAACGTCATCACACATGAATTTACTCACGTCGTCCAAATCCAGACCTCACTGAAATTTGGCCGCCGCGTTCCGGCGATCTATTTCCAGTGGTTCCAGTATGAAAACGAACGACGCCCGGACGTGCTCTATGGATTTCCAAATGCCATCGTGTCGTACCCGATTTCCGGGTTCACTGTCCCAAGCTGGTTTGCCGAGGGAGTGGCGCAGTATAACCGCAAAGAGCTTGGCTACGACAAATGGGACGCGCATCGGGATATGATTCTCCGCATGTACTCGCTCGACAATAACATGCTGACGTGGAATGAGATGTCGGTCTTCGGCAAGACGAGCCTCGGGAACGAGTCGTCGTATAATGCCGGATTTGCGTTCGTCCGGTATATCGGCCAGCGCTATGGAGACGATAAGCTGCGGGAGATTTCAAAGAATCTCTCTTCGCTGACCGCTCTCACGATCGACGGTGCCATTGAGAAGGCGACCGGCAAGCCCGGCAAGGACCTTTACGACGAATGGCGGGAGTATCTCAGGACAGATTACGGAATCCGGGTTGCCGGCCTGCGCCAGCACCTCTCATCCGACACCATCATCGCAAACGTCGGATTCGGCAATTTCTATCCCACATTTTCCCCCGACGGGAAATCGATCGCGTACGTTTCAAACAAGGAGGCGGATTATTTCGGCCTTTCGGGGCTCTATCTTTACGATGTCGCAGAGAAGAAAGAAAAGCTGTTAAAAGGAGGAGTGAGGTCTGATTTTTCATGGTCGCCCGATGGAAAGAAAATTTATTATTCCCGCACGACGCGGCGCAACGATCACTGGTCGAATGTGTTCGACCTGTATGTCTATGATATTGAGCGGGAGGATGAACAGCGTCTCACCCATGGATCACGCGCGAACTCACCCGCGGTTTCCCCGGACGGCGCGGCGATTGCCTATGTTGCCGGCGCTGACGGCACCATCAATCTTTACACAATGAACATTGACGGCACAAACATCCGTCAACTGACGAGCTATCACGACGGCGAGCAGATCTTCAATCCGAAATGGTCGCCGGATGGGCAGAAAATTATTTTTGACTATTCAATAAAGGACGGCCGTGATATCGCAACTGTCTCTTCGTCCGGCGGTGAAGTGTCGTTTGTTCTTGCAACTCCGAGAGACGAACGCAACGCGATCTTCACGCCCGACGGATCGAGCATTATCTTCTCGTGCGATTCCTCCGGCATCTTCAATCTTTATGAACTTCATCTTGGCACCAACGATGTGCGCCAGCTGACGAACGTTCTCGGCGGTGCGTTCATGCCGACGACGAACGCAGCGGGCCAGCTCGCGTTTGCGACGTATACATCGACAGGCTACAAAATTGCTTTTATGAACAGCCTGTCGCCAATGGAGAACGCCGCATCGTACGCGCCGGCCTCCGCACAACCTGAGCCTGTGTCGATGCCGGGCGATCACATGTCCGGATCCGGCGATTCTTTTGCAAGCCGCCAGTTCGCATGGGATTCGCTTCGTCATTATGATGACAGAACTGTTCCCACGCCTGTTCATGAAACCGGCTACCGGAATGTCGCGACCAGCCTGACATTTCTCCCGCTCATCCGTGTCGACAACTATAACACGAAAAGCAAGGGAATCGACGTGATTAAGGTTGGGCTCTATGCATATTCGTACGATATGATCGATCGGTATGGGTTGCTCGCCGGTGCTGCGTTCAATCGGAAGGGAGAGCGGGACTTATTTGCATCGTTCGAATACCGTGGGAAAGTGCCGGGTTTATACCAGCTGGGATTGGAGCCGGCGGTGTCCTTCGAGGCGTACAACATCACGCGCGAGAGCCAGGACGCAAGCCTGAGCATTGAGGGAAGGCCCGACATCAACATCCCCGTGACGGTGACCTACAGCCTTGTCGAACTCGATCTCGTGATGAAGCAAAAGGTTTGGACAGAAGCTCTTGAGCTCGAGGCGCGTTACGCGCACAGCCGGTATTCAGCCAATGTGGGATCGTTCTTCTTCTTTGATCCGTTAAGCGGCGATCCTCCGTTCCTCAATTCCGCCTTCAGCAATCTCTATTTTGTCGGAAACGACGTTTCGGCAACATGGAGGTTTGAAGCGATCAATCCTTCCCGCACCTCCGAGATCAACCCGACGGGGAGGAAGATCCGCTTGCGTTACGATTATGAATTCAATAAATTCAATCCGAACAGCGAGTACGAAGTCTCCAACGGATTGCTTGTCCCGAAGTATCAATACCCCCGGTTCCACCGCCTCGAAGCACGATGGCGCGAATCGCAACCTCTGCCGGGCTGGAAGCACACGCTCTCCGTGGAGGCGAGAGGCGGCTCAATTTTGGGGCCCCCGCAGGACGACTTCTTCGATTTTTATATCGGCGGGCTCACGGGCATGAAAGGTTATCCGTTCTATTCGATCGGCGGAAACGAGTATGCTTCAGCAAATGTGACATACCGCTTTCCTCTCATTGAGCATATCGACCTGAGGGTGCTGCAACTCTACTTCGACAAACTCTACGCCTCGTTGTATGGCGATGCAGGTACCGCATGGACCGGCGGCGGCGTATCGGGGCAGCGGTTCAGACGCGATGCCGGCATAGAACTGCGGCTGCAGGCGTTTTCATATTATACGTTTCCGACAAGTATCTTTTTTAATGCGACCTACGGGTTCGACCAGTTCGACCGGTATGTGAGCACGATTAACTCCAATGTTACCTACGGCAAAGAGTGGAATTTCCACTTCGGTGTTCTCTTCGGGTTCGATCTTGATTAATAGAAAGGAACGTTCCATGGCGACACGTATTCTCTTTATAGCTGGCCTTCTTGCGATTGCACTTCCTCTCTGCGCGGGAGAGCAGCCCTCGATGTATTTAACCGGAAACCCGAGAGTCGATTTTTTTGGCGGGTCCACGCTTGGCGGTGCATCGCTTTCCCTGTCTCAACCTCCGGCGTACACAAATCCCTTCGTGCAGTCCGATATGGATGAGACATCCCGAAAGGAGAAATCGCCGTGGGCTGCCGGCGCGATGTCGCTCGTCATTCCGGGAGCCGGCGAGTTGTACACCCAGAATTATCTCAAGGGCGCAATCTTCTTTGTCGCCGATGTCGCGGCATGGACGCTCGCCTACACCTACCACAAAAAAGGGGATCGTCAGACCGACGAGTTCCAGGCGTTTGCAAATGACCACTGGAGCGCAACGAGATACGTCAACTGGACCCTGAAAAATTTCGATCATTTAACGAATGGCCTGGCGGTCAAGACCGCAGGCGAGTATGCGGACGAAATCTATCCCGACGAGAGCGATCCTCTCGGAGAGCCCCCATCCTATACTCCTCCATTCCGCGGCATTGACTGGAGCTCGTTGAATAAGATGGAAGACTCGATTGGACACTATAGCGGCTATCAGGGAGGTGCCGTCAACGGATATACTCACCGGCTTCCATACTACGCCGAGCAGCAGTATTATGAATTGATTGGAAAATATTCGGAGTTCAGCAGGGGGTGGGATGATTCCGGAGTTCTGGATCCGGACGGCACTCTTGACCAGCAACTGCCGATCGTCAGCACATCGGCCAGGTTTTACGAGTATGCAAACATGCGCGCTCAGGCGAATCGATATTACGATGTTTCAGGAACCTGGGTGACGGTTGCAGTGGTCAACCATATAATTAGCGCCATTGATGCCTTCTGGTCAGCGACAAAATACAACAGCGCGCTCCACGCCGAAGCGCGGACGCGATTCGAGCCGACACCCTTCGGTTTGGTGCCAAGCACGGAAGTAACACTCAGGTACAATTTTTGACTGGATAGCGAACCGAACGTTCGC
>Ga0310813_10003051_pt1 | contig 10140 bp, 4 predicted proteins | sample YN3metagenome_FD_203086 | JGI IMG/M metagenome (GOLD analysis project Ga0310813, IMG submission 203086) | Soil microbial communities from experimental microcosm in Duke University, North Carolina, United States - YN3 | ecosystem: Engineered > Artificial ecosystem > Soil microcosm > Unclassified ... | reverse complement strand
TCAGAGATCTCGTGAACGTCTGGTTCGTCATCGACGAAGAGGACGTTCCAGAACTTGCGTGCTTCCATCGGTGCGTGACCTCCCGAAGCCTCGAACGTTGCTGCATCACAGTCAAACAGTCGCGCACTGGCCTGTCAATCTGGCGGCGCGCTCGCTCGGTTGGTTGACCTTGTTCACCTGTGCCTCCTAGAGTGCCGGGCCGGACAGATGGAAAGACCCAAGGGCGCTGACGTTTCACCGGAGTCAGGGTGGCAGCACACGGAGCCGGTCCTGGGCCCGGATTGGATCGTCCTGATCGTCGACGACGATCCAGACATCCATGCCGCGATCCGTCTGGCCGTTGGGCGCGGAAGATTCTTCGGCCGCAAGATCGAATTCGTCACCGCGATCTCGGGCGTGGAGGCGCTCAAGGTGGTGGCGGACATCGACCGCGGCCGGCTGGTGCTGGCGTTCGTGGACGTGATCATGGAGCACGACACCGCCGGCCTGGAGCTGGTGGGCAAGCTGCGGGCGCAGTTCGGCACGCCGCTGCAGATCGTCCTCAACACCGGCCAGCCGCACCTGACGCCGGCGGAGGAGGCGGCGCGCAAGTACGAGATCTCCGGCTACCTCTCCAAGCTGGAGGCCACCCCGGAGCGCCTGCGCACGGTCATCCACGTCGCCATCCGCAACTTCCGCAAGTTCCGGGCGATGCAGGTGCTCTGCGACAGCCTCTCCGACTTCGTCACCCTGTTCGAGAGCGCCACCAGCACCAAGGCCCTGGACAAGCTGCTCTCCAGCGCGCTGCTCCAGTACGGGAGCGTGTGGCAGTTCAGCTACATCCTGTTCCGGGACCTGTTCGCGCCGGACGTGGAGACCAGCGCCGGGCCGCGGGAGAAGGAGGCGCTGCAAGAACTGCTGGGGCTGCGCATCCACGCCACCGGGGTGTTCTCCAGGCTGCGCACCGAGGCGGACCAGGAGCGCTGGGGCATCGTCATCAAGCCGCTGGGCGGGAGGTTCGAGGCGGGCCTGGCCATCGACATGGCGGGCCGGCCCTCGGAGGTGCTGATCCGCGAGCTTCAGGTCCTGCTCCGCTCGTGGGCGCTCACCCGCGAGTCCATTGAGCTGAAGCTGCTGGCGGCGGAGGACCAGCGCCTGCGCGAGGTGATGTACCGCGAGCGGCGCGAGTCGATCGCCCAGATGGTGGCGGGGGTGGCGCACGAGATCAACACCCCGCTGGGGGTGGCCAACGCCGCCGCGGCCACGCTCTCCGAGCTGCTCTCCAAGCCGCAGTTCCAGCAGCTGAGGGACAAGAAGGACTTCGAGGACGACATGGCGGACGTCCTCCAGGGCCTCAACCTGATCCAGAAGAACATCGCCCGCGCGGACACCCTGGTCCGCACCTTCCGGCACCTGTCGGTGGGCCAGCTGGTGGACAAGCGCGAGGAGCTGGACATCCGGCAGTGCGTCCAGGAGACCATCCAGCTGTGGAGCCCGCAGGCGCAGCGCTCCCGCATCACGGTCAAGTTCATCGACCAGGTGGACGCCAACTGCGTGAAGTGGATCGGCTATGCCGGCCACCTCTCCCAGATCATCTTGAACCTGCTCACCAACGCCAGCCGGTACGCGTACGCGGACGGCGTGGGCGGGCCGGTGGACATCACCCTCACCTCCAAGCTGGTGGACGACCGCGCCCACTTCACGCTGGAGGTCCGCGACCACGGGGCCGGCATCCCCAAGGAAAACATGCCGATGATCTTCGAGCCGTTCTTCACCACCGGCCGGGGCAAGGGCGGCACCGGGCTGGGGCTCTCCATCGTGCAAAATCTGGTGATCTCCATCTTCGGCGGCACCATCAAGTGCGAGTCGGAGGTGGGCAAGGGCACCGCGTTCATCATCGACTTCACCCACTGCCGCGAGGAGCGGCGGCCGGAGGCGCCCGACTACGCGGAGCGGCAGGCGGAGGAGGAGCAGGCCATCGCCGTGCAGGGGTTCGCGGAGCTGCAGCGGCGGCTGGCCCAGGGCGGCCAGCTCTCCCCCGAGGAGCAGCTGCGGCTGACCGAGCTGCGCGGCAAGGTGGACGGCTACCTCTCCCGGCGCTACGGCAAGGCGGTGGAGGAGTTCGTGGAGCTGCAGCGCAAGCTGGCCGAGGGGAAGGCGCTCACCCCCGAGGAGCAGATGCGGCTGGCGGACGTCCGCGGGGTGGTGGACGGGTACCTGGCCAAGAAGTACGGCGGCACCGACCGCCACGGCAACTTCCAGATCCCGGTGCGCAAGAACGTCAACCTCCTGGTGGTGGATGACCGCGGCGAGCGGACCATGAACACCGAGCTGCGCGAGATCAGCACCCTGGGCGCGGCGCACGTGATGTCGGAGACGGTGGCGGTGGGCTCGCGGGTGAAGGTCCGCTACACCGAGGAGCCCAAGCTGGCGCTGGAGGGCACGGTGGTGTCCTGCTCGGAGGCCGGCAGCGACGGGCAGAAGCACCAGTGGGCCCTGAACATCAAGTTCGACCACGTCAACGAAGAGCGGAACCGCAACCTCAAGCTCTACATCTCCCAGCTGTTGCTGGAGCAGGTGGGGATGCACCGCGAGCAGGCCTGAGCCTTCTTCGCCTGGGGGCCATTCATGACTCGACCTGAACCTCTGGCCCTGGTGGGGATCGGCTGCCGTTTTCCCCGCGGGGACGGGCCGGACGCCTTCTTCGGGATGCTGGAGCGGGGCGAGAGCGCGGTGACCGTGGTCCCCAGGGACCGGTTCGACGTGGACGCCGTCTACGATCCGGACCGGGACGCGCCCGGCAAGACGGTCTCCCGGTGGGGCGCGTTCCTGGACGACGTGGCGTCCTTCGACTGGCAGGCGTTCGGGATGTCCCCCCGCGAGGCCCAGCAGATGGACCCCCAGCACCGGCTGATGCTGGAGGTGGCGTGGGAGGCGCTGGAGGACGCCGGGCTGCCGCTGGAGAAGGTGGCGGGCACCCGCACCGGGGTCTACGTCGGCGCGTTCGGGATGGAGTACGGCAGCCTGGCCACCCGGCACCTGGAGCAGATCGACCCGTACACGCTGACCGGGAACCAGCTGCTGTTCAACGCCAACCGCCTCTCCCACTTCTTCGACTTCCGCGGCCCCAGCCTGGTGATGGACGTGGCGTGCGCCGCGTCGCTGGTGGCGTTCCACTACGCCTGCCAGGACCTGTGGAACGGGGAGACCGAGCTGGCGCTGGCCGGCGGGGTCAACGTGCTGCTCACCCCGTCCGGCTTCGTGGCCCGCTCCAAGGCGGGGGTGCTGTCGCCGGACGGCCGGTGCAAGACCTTTGACGCCGCCGCCAACGGGTTCGTCTCCGGCGAGGGCGCGGGGGTGGTGGTGCTCAAGCCGCTGGCCCGCGCGGTGGCGGACGGGGACCGGATCTACGCGCTGGTGCGGGGGACCGCGCTCAACCACAACGGGCGCACCCCGTGGATCCAGGCGGTCAGCCCCAGGGCGCAGGAGGCGCTGATCCGCGCCGCGCTGGAGCGCGCGGGGGTGGACCGGGACGAGGTCGACTACGTGGAGCTGCACGGCACCGGCACCACCGTGGGGGACCCGGTGGAGGCGCGCGCGCTGGCGCAGGTGTTCGAGCGGAAGCCGCCGGCGCGGCCGCTGCTGGTGGGCTCGGTGAAGACCAACCTGGGGCACCTGGCGTCGGCGGGCAGCATCGCCCACCTCATCAAGGTGGCGCTGTCGCTGCACCGGGCCACCATCCTCCCCAGCATCAACCTCACCACCGTGAACCCGGAGATCCCGCTTCAAGACTGGGGGCTGGAGGTCCCCCGGAAGGCGGCCCCGTGGCCGTCGCGCGGCGGCGCCCCCCGCATCGCCGGCGTCACCTCGCTGGCGCTGGGCGGCGCCAACGCCCACGCCGTCCTCCAGCAGGCGCCGGAGCCGGAGGCCCCACCAGCGCGCGGCGCCGGGCCGGGCCCAGGCCCACTGGTGCTGCCGCTGTCCGCCCGCTCCGGCGCGGCGGTGCAGCGGCTGGCGGCGGCGCACGCCGAGCGCGTCCGCGCCCTGGGGGACGACGCGGCGGCGCTGTGGAGCTACTGCCGGGCGGCGGCGCGGCGGCGGACGCACCACCCCATCCGGGCGGCCGCGGTGGCGGCGTCCGGCGCGGCGCTGGCGGAGAAGCTGGACGCGCTGTCGAGCGGAGCGCCCCGGCCGCCGGCGCGATCGGCGCCGCGGGCGCTGTTCGTGTTCTCCGGGCAGGGCCAGGTGCGCGCGGGGATGGGGCTCCAGCTGGCGGCGGCGGAGCCGGTGGTCAAGCGCGCGCTGGACGAGCTGGACGGGAAGCTCCGCGCCATCGCCGGGTGGTCGCTGTGGGAGGTGCTCCAGGAGCCCCCGGAGAAGACCCGGCTGGACCAGCCCCAGTTCGCCCAGCCGGCGCAGGTGGCGGTGCAGCTGGCCATCGCCGCGCTGTGGCGCGCGTCCGGGGTGGAGCCGGAGGTGCTGGTGGGCCACAGCCTGGGGGAGATCCCCGCCGCGGTGGTGGCGGGCGCGCTGGACGTGGACCAGGGGCTGCGGCTGGCGGCGCTGCGGGGCCGGCTGATGGCCCGGCCGGACACCCGCGGGAAGATGGCGCAGGTGCGGCTCCCCCCGGAGGAGGTGGAGCGCGCGCTGGCAGACCTGGGGGGCCGGGCGGTGGTGGCGGTGGTGAACGGGCCCCGGGCCACCGTCATCAGCGGGGAGGCGGCGGCGGTGGAGGCGGCGGTGGCGGAGCTGGAGCGCCGCGGCGCCTCCGCCCGCTTCGTGGCCACCGACATCGCGTTCCACTCGCCGCCCATGGCCCCGCTGGGCGAGGCGCTGGCGGCCGAGGCCACCTGGCTCACCCCCCGCCCGGCCCAGAAGGCGCTGCTGTCCACCCTCACCGGGGCGCGCGTGGAGGGGCCGGAGCTGACCGCCGCCTACTGGGGCCGGCAGATCCGCGAGAAGGTGGCGTTCCTCCAGGCGTTCCAGGCGGCGCTGGCGGAGGGCGTGGACCTGGTGGTGGAGGTGTCCGCCCATCCGCTCCTCCAGGAGGGCATGGTGGAGGCGGCGGAGGCGCAGAAGCGGAGCGCGGGGTCGCTGTTCTCGCTGCGCAAGGGCGCCCCCGAGGCGCTCACCTTCCGCGAGTCGCTGGGGGCGGCCTACGAGCGCGGCGCCGCGGTGCGCTGGGACGCGGTCTACCCGGGGACGCCCGCGCACGGCGACTTGCCCACCTACCGCTGGGAGCGGCAGCGCTGCTGGCTCCCGCCGCCGCCCCGCCAGCGCGCGGGCTCCGCGTCGCGCCACCCGCTCCTGGGGGACCACGTCAGCCTGGCCGGGCGCCAGGGCGAGCACGTGTTCTGCACCACCGTGTCCCTGGAGGACCTCCCGTTCCTGGCCGATCACCGGGTGCAGGGCAACGCGGTGATGCCGGCGGCCGCCTACGTGGAGATGGCGGTCCAGGCCGCCTGCGCGGTGCTGGGGACGGAGGAGGTGGAGGTCCGGGACCTGGAGCTGCACCGCCCCCTGCTCCTGGAGCCGGAGCAGCCCACGGCGCTGCAGCTGACGTTGACCGTCAAGGAGCGGGGGGGCCAGTTCCAGGTCCACGCCCGGAGCGGCGCCCCCCGGACCGGCCCCGGCGGAGCGCCGGGCGAGGAGCCCTGGACGGCGGTGGCCCAGGGCTCCGTCCGCGCGCTGGACGCGCGGGCCTAGCGGCGGCGGCTCACTCCATCCCGCGGAAGTAGTGGAACGACCGCACCGGGTTCTCGCCCGGCGCGTTGTTCATCCGGATGAGGCCGATGGCCTCGGTCCGCTTCTGGGGGGAGACGTTGAACACGAAGGTGTTGGTGGCCAGGAACGCGAAGTACAGGCCCAGGCCGGCGCCGCCCTGCTTCTGGTCGATCTGGTCCTCGCCCTTGGCGAAGCACTTCTTGAGGTAGCGGAAGGCCAGGTCCGAATCCAGCCGCCCGAACTGGTCCACCACGCTCACCGCGAACACGTTGGCGTCGTTGCCGTAGCGCACCGCCACCCGCTCGTTGGGGAGCAGCGCCACCGGCTCGGTCCGGGAGAGGTGGGCGTACTTGGGCTTGCCGTTGGCGTCCACCGGGGCGTCCCAGATGGCGTTCATCAACAGCTCGTCGGTGAGCGTCTGCGCGGCGGTCCGCACGTTGGGGCGCAGCCCGCACGCGCTGGCGTATTCGCCCACCAGCTCGATGATGCGTTCGCGGTCGCGGGAGTGGGTGACCGCCTCCTCGCGCACCATGGAGCCCCAGGAGAGGTACTTCTCCACCCCGAACACGTCCCCGGTGAGCAGCTTGCCGGCGGTGATCACCAGCTCCTGGATGGCGGACGGATCCCCCGAGTCCGAGGTGCCGAAGATGTTGCGGATGAGGACCCCGGACACCGGCATCTCCACCAGGCCGCGGCCGACCTCCTCGAACAGCGACTGGGTGGTGGTGAGCACCACCTGCAGCTTGGGCGCCTTCTTCACCGCCGCCGCCGCCATCCCGGCGCTGTTCCAGTCCACCAGCAACAGGTCGTGCGCGTCGGAGAGGATCTCCAGGCCCTGCTCCGAGGTGTCCACCGACTGGACCACCGCGCCGGTGCCCAGCAGCGCGCGGCTGATCAGCTTGCGCAGCTTCTTGTCGCTCTGCACCACCAGCACCCGCCGGCCCTTCCCGGCGGACTGGGCGGACGAGTAGAAGTCGTGCAGCGTGAGCTGGGTGCTGATCTGGTTGGCCAGGTCAGCCATCTCCTTGGCCACCGACTGGACCTGCTGCGGCAGGCCCTTGACCTGGAGCAGCTCCGAGGACCTGCGCCCCAGCCGCGGCACCAGGCCGTGCTCGGGCTGGCCCAGCCGCTCCAACAGCCCGGAGCGGAAGTCCAGCAGGCGGGAGAGCTCCCCGTTGGCCAGGGCCAAGGAGATGCTCTGCTCCTCGGCGGCGTCGCGGGCCGCGCGGAGCTCCTCCACGTACCGGGCCTCGCGCTGCTGCTGCTCGGTGCGCTCGGCGACCTGGTCCTCCAGCGAGTCCTTGGTGGTGCCCCAGATGTAGAGCAGGTCGCGGAACTCCGCCTGGAGGGTGTCCGGCACCTGCTGGGTGGCCAGGAGTGCCGCGCCGCGGAATGCCCCGTGGGGGGACTTCATCACGCAGCCCCACGCCTGGAAGGCGCCGAACGCCCATGGCTCCGGGGCTCGCACCTCGCCCTCCGGGACCTGGAGATGGAGGAGCTTCTCCCGCACCTGGCGCACCCAGGCCGCCATGTCGTCTATCCCCTCCGTGGAGGCGAGGTCCGGGAAGCAGGCGTAGGCCATCTGCCACACCACCGCATACTGCTCCAGCGCTCCCCGGAGCATCTCGTCCAGGACGGCCGGATCGGTGGCGGAGTGGAACATGTCCACCAGCCCCCGGAGGCTGTCGCGGGTGAGCTGCATGGCCATCTGGGCCCGGAAGTGGCGGATGGCGACGTTGAGGATGGTGCGCAGCCGCTCCGGGGTGGCGTCCGGCTTGGCCAGGTAGTGTGAGATCTCGAACGCCGCGGCCACCGCTTCGGGCGCCGCGATGTGCGGTTGTCCAGTGGTGAGGATGAGCTGCAGGGCCTGGCCGCAGGCGGCCCGCAGCTTGCCGACCAGCTCCAGGCCGGCGGTGTCATGTTCCATGACAACGTCGACGAACGCCACGGCGAATCGTGAGGGATCGAGCTGGACGGCCTTGGCCAGGCCTTCCGAAGCGGAGGAGGCGTGATGAAGCTCGAGCCGACGTCCATAGAAGGTGGACTTGCCGAGGGCGAGCTTGAGCCCGGTGTGGACGTCCTCGGCGTCATCGACGAGGAGGATCAGCCATGGCTCGAGCAGCGGATCGGCGGCAAGCCCACCTGGAGCTGGGGTCGGCCCGTCGGGCGGGCTGGTAGGCATACCTTAGCGTAGACAACCCGCCTTTTCCGGCGCAAGGGGGTGGCTGCGCTTTAGCTCTTGGACCGCGCTGGTCTATGATGAGGGCCGTCATGAGCAGTCCGCAGGGAGCAGCGCCCATGGAGCACGGGCGCCAGCCGCGGGTGTCCGCCAGGATCGCGGTTGGTCTAAAGATTGGCGAGCAGATCAACATGAGGCTCACGAGGGACATCTCGATGAGCGGCCTGTTCGTCGAGCTCGAACAGCCTCTCCCGCTGGGAGAGTCGGTGGAGCTTTACCTCGCGCTCCCCGACGGCGGCGAGATGATGCGGCTGGAAGGTTCCGTGGCCCGCTCCGCCGCGGACGGCGTGGGGATCTATTTCCAGGGGGTTACGCAGGAGCAGCGCAAGGCCCTGGAGAGCTTTCTGCAGTACCTGCAGACGCACGGGGCCCCGCCGGCCCCCCCGTCACCGCCCTGGCCTGATCGGCCGGTCACCCCGCAGGAGATCCGGATTCCCACCCCGGGGCTGGGCAAGATCCAGATCCCGGACGAGTACAACCCCAAGAAGATCGGGGAGGCGCTGGAGCAGGAGCAGAAGGTCCGCGAGCACCGGAAGATGATGGCCGCCCAGCTGCACGAGACCGCCAGGGCCGCCCTGAAGAACGGGGGCGGGGCGCGGGCGGCGGAGCTGCTGCGCGAGGCGATTGAGCTTTCTCCTGGCGTCGCAGATTTCCACCACGACCTGGGGACCGCCTACTACCAGCTGGGCGAGGTGGACCGCGCCGTCGTCGAATTCGAGCGCGCGCTCGCCCTCCAGCAGGGCGGCGACTAGGAGACCCCGCGGGGTCGAGTAGACTCCCGAAAGTCCAGGTCGAAAATCCCCGCAGCACGCCATTTTCATTTCTGAAAGACACCCCCCAGGAGCCCAGAAAAGACCCATGAGCGGATGCACCGTGCAGCGACTGGAAGCGCCAGGCCTCACCTTCCTGAAGGTCTCCGGAACGGTGGACGAGACGTTCTCGGCCAGCCAGCTGTCCCAGCAGATCAGGGCCGACACCATTCTCCACCTCGGCAAGGTGAACCGGTTCAGCTCGTTCGGAGTGCGCGAGTGGGTCCGGCTGATGAAGGACCTCCAGGGCCGGGTGAAGAACTGCATCCTGGTGGAGTGCTCGCCAGCGGTGGTGAACCAGCTCAACGTGGTGGTCGACTTCGCGGCCGGCGCCCACGTCAAGAGCGTCCAGCTCCCGTACGCGTGCCAGAACTGCGAGCTGGAGAAGCCGGTGGTGGTGGACGTGGACGTCCAGCGGGAGGAGCTCCTGGCGGGCAAGCTGCCGGAGGTGCCGTGCCCGCAGTGCCAGCGGCTGATGGTGTTCGACGACATCCCCAGCTCGTACCTGGCGTTCCTCAGGGATGCGGCCGCGCCGGACCCGGGCTCGCCCATGGCGGCGTTCATCTCCAGCTTCGAGCAGGCGGCGCCCAGCCTGGAGAACGCGAGCGTCCCCGCCCCCGCTCCCGCCCCGGCCGTGCCCGCGCCCCCGGTCCAGGCCACGCCGCCTCCGGGCCCGGCCCCCGGGATGTCGCCCGCGGCGCGGTACGCCGCCATCGCCGCCGTGGTGCTGGTGGTGGCCGGCGGGGGCTACGTGCTGATGGGCCGCACCGCGCCGCCGCCGCCTCCTCCTCCCAAGCCGGTGGTGGAGGCGCCGCCGGCCCCGCCGCCCAAGCGGGACCTCAACTCGGCGGAGCTGCTGGCGTTCCCCAACCTGCTTGGCAACGAGCGCTGGACCGAGGCGGAGACCAAGCTGGAGGCGCTCAAGCCGGAGCTGACGGACACCGCCTACGAGGGCGTGGTCGGCACCATCAAGGAGCGCCGCAACACCGCCTTCGAGAACCACATGGCGGCGGCGGCCATCGCCATCAAGGAGAACAAGCCCGCCGTCGCGGAGCAGGAGCTGGACGCGGCCATCCGGGCGGGCGGCGAGTCGGACCGGACGCTGTTCCAGAAGGTGGTGCTGGCGCGGAAGGCCGGCAAGTGTCCGACGGTGAGCACCACCGCGGACGCGATGGCGGCGCAGTACCCCACCTCCTCGTTCCTCAAGGCGGCCCAGGACGCCAAGAAGGCGTGCCTGGCGGCGCCGGTCATCGGCCCCATCGAGCTCAAGCGCGCCATGGCGTCGGTGAAGAGCGACATCGAGAGCTGCCTCAAGGCGTCCCACTCCGGCGACCAGGCCCCCAGCATCGACATGGTGTGGACGGTCACGCAGAACGGTGGCGTCAACCA
>Ga0310813_10003050_pt1 | contig 10140 bp, 12 predicted proteins | sample YN3metagenome_FD_203086 | JGI IMG/M metagenome (GOLD analysis project Ga0310813, IMG submission 203086) | Soil microbial communities from experimental microcosm in Duke University, North Carolina, United States - YN3 | ecosystem: Engineered > Artificial ecosystem > Soil microcosm > Unclassified... | reverse complement strand
CGAGTTCGATTTCGCCGGCCTCGCCAAGGAGAAGGCCGAGCTGGTGAGGCCACCGCGCGTCAAGGAAGCGCCGGTGCATTTGGAATGCGTGACGGTCGCGGTCTATCCGACGCTCTCGGTGCCGGGTTACGCGCCGAACATGATCGTGCTGGGGAAGGTCGTCGGCATCCACATCGACGAGCGCGTGCTCACGGCCGGCATCGTCGACCAGAAGAAACTGCAGCTCATCGGCCGGCTCGGCGCGCATGATTACGTGCGCGTCGACAAGGTGTTCACGATGATGCGGCCGGACTAGCGCGATGGCGAAGATCGTGCTGACGCCGCCGGCGCTGATCCTGGTGTGCGGCGCGCCGGGCGCGGGCAAGTCGACTCTGGCCCGCGCGCTCCTCTGCCGCCTCGCCGCCGCGTGGCTCAACAGCGACGCGGTGATCGAGCCCTTCTTCCCGCACGATCGCGACAGCGCCGCGTTCAAGCGCGCGCGGCCCGATTTCTTCGATGGCCTCTACGCGCTCGCGCGCCTGAATCTCGCGACCGGGAACTCGGTGCTGCTTGACGTGCCGCACGTCACGCAAATGCGCGATGCGGCCTGGCGCCGGCGCATGCGCGCGTTGGCGCGCGCCGCGGGCGCGCGGCTCGTGTGCCTGAAATGCGTGGCCGCGCCCGAGACGCTGCGCCGCCGCGTCTCGGCGCGCAACGCCAAGCGCGACCGCGTGAAGCTCGGCCGCTGGCCCGCGCACTTGCAGGAGCACCCGCCCGATTTCCCGGTGCCGCTGCCGCACGCGGTCATCGACATGGAGCAGAGCCTCGGCAAAGCAGCGCGGGCGGCGCTGGCGCACATACTCGCGCCGCGCGCGCCTAGGAATTCCCCGCCGACAAATACCCGACGCTCTGCATTTCCATGAGGCGCGAGGCGGTGCGGCGGAATTCGAACGCGTGGTCGCCGGCCGGATAGATCTCGTGCGGCGGCACGGCGGCGGAGCAGACGAGCTTGATCTTGCGCTCGTAGAGCACGTCGATGAGCGTGGCGAAGCGCTTGACCGTATCGCGCCGCTCGGGCGCCAGGCGCGGAATGCCGGCCAGGATCACGGTGTGGAACGCGTTGGCGATCGCGATGAAGTCGGTCGGGCCCAAGGGCTGCTCGCAGAGATCGGCGAAGCGGAAGCGCGCCACTCCCTTGGCCGAGGCCGGCACCGGCACGCGCCGGCCCATCACGTTCAGGAAATCGGGCGCGCTCGGCGCGTTGTCGGTGAGATCGCGGAACGCCTGATCGAGAGCGCGCTCGGCGGCCGAGCCGAGCGGCGCGTGTTAGACTTTCATGCTCATGAGCCGCGCGAGGCGGTAGTCGAGGCGGCCTTCGAGATGGAGGACGTCGAGCCTCGCCTTGACCAGCGCGATGAACGGCAGGAACAGCTCCCGCTGCAGGCCGCCGGAATAGAGCTCGTCGGGCGGCCAGTTCGAAGTGGCGACGACGATGACGCTCTCGGCGAACAGCGTCTCGAACAGGCGTCCCAGCAGCATCGCGTCGGCGATGTTGGCGACGTGGAGCTCGTCGAAGCACAGCAGCCAGGTTTCGCCGGCGATGTCGCGCGCGATCGCGGGCAAGAGATCGTCTGCGCGTTTTCCATTGGCCGTGCGCAAGGCGTGCAGGCGCGCGTGGATCTCGAGCATGAATTCGTGGAAATGCACGCGGCGCTTCCTCTCGACCGGCGCGGATGCGTAGAACAAGTCCATCAGCATCGACTTGCCGCGGCCGACATCGCCGAAGATGTAGAGGCCCGCCGGCGGCTCATCGGCGCGCCGGCCGAGACCGAAGCGCTCCTTCCACGTCTCGGCCTGGCGCGGACGATAGCCTTTCAACGCATGGAACAGCGATTGAAGCTTTTCCGCCGCCAGCTCCTGCGCCGGATCGCCGACGAGCGCGCCCTCGGCGACGCGCGCGCGGTAGGCGAACAACGGCCCTTCGCTCATGTCGGAACTCTGCCGGCCGCCGGAAGCAAGATCGTGCGGCACTATTTCACCAGGCAGACCGGCATGTCGGCGCGGGCGATCACTTCGCGCGCGACCGAGCCCATGAGCACGCCGGCGAGGCCGGTGTGGCCGCGCGTGCCCATCACGATCATCACCGCGCCGACGCGCGTCGCGAACTCGGCGGCAAGCTCGCCGGGCCGCCCGATGCTGATGTGTTTTTCCGCCGGCATGTCGGCGTCGGCCGCGATCTTGACCGCGCTCATCAGCGCCTTCTCGCCTTCCTCGCGGTGATAGGCTTCGATGTCGGCCTTCTTGACGAAGGCGCGCACGCCGCCGCCGACCGGCGCCTGCACGTTCAGGAGATGCAGCTTGCCGCCGCCGCCTTTCAAGAACTCGATGGCGAAGCGCACCGCGCGATCGGAATTCTCCGAGCCGTCGACCGGCACCAGGATGTTGCCCTGCATCGCCTATTCCTTCCTGTCGGCGCTGTTCGGCGCGGCGAGATCGACGGCCGGGCCCTTGGGCGCGGCGGCGAGATCGACGGCCTTGCGCTTGGCCGCGCGCGCCAAGAGCCAGCGGCCGATCACGATGGTGACGACGGCGCCGGCGAGTCCGGCGCCGAGCTCGATGTAGTGCAGCGTGTCCTTGAGCCACGCGGCATAGGCTTCGCTGCCGGGCGCGTGCGCGGGCTTGAACCAGGCGCCCGCGTGGCCCTCGACCCAATGATGCAGCGCCTGGTCGGTAATCAGCATCTCGCCGGCGACGAAGCCCAGGAGCGCGCCGCCGATCAGGATCACGATCGGATAGCGCTGCATGATGCGCATGATGATCGTGGCGCCGACGACGATGATCGGGATCGTGATGACGAGGCCGAGCGTGATCAGCGTCCAGGTTCGGAATTCGTTGCCCTTGCCCGCTTGCTCGGCCGCGGCGGCGATGGCGATCGCATTGTCGAGGCTCATCACCGCGTCGGCGATGATGATGGTCTGGACGGCGCCCCAGAGATTGGCCTTGGCCGCGACGCTGTCTTCGCCGCCGCCCTCGTCGTCCTCGGTGATGAGCTTGATGCCGATCCAGAACAGCAACAGGGCGCCCGCGATCTTGAGGTAGGGAATCTGCAGCAGCCACGCGACGATGACGCAGAAGATGATGCGCAGCACGATGGCGCCGCCGCTGCCCACGAAGATCGCCGGATTGCGATACTTCACCGGCAGATTGCGGCAGGCGAGCGCGATGACCACGGCGTTGTCGCCGGACAGCACGATGTTGACGAGCATGATTTGGGAAAGCGCCACCCAAAACGCGCCTTCCAGCAGCATGTCCATGCCGAGCGTTCCCTGCCCTTAGCTGTCGCGGGATTGGCCGCGCCGCGCGCGGCCTTGAAGAGCGCGGAAATCTATGATGGCGAAAAGCGCCTGCAAAGCGAAACCGGACATGGCGGGATCGGGGTGCGGCGGCGTGGCGCGGACTAAAGCCCGCCGCCGGCGCGCAGCGTCGTCGCGGTGACGTAGCGCGCGGCGTCGGACATCAGCCAGAGGATCGCTTCGGCCATCTCGTCGGGCTGCGCCACGCGGCCGAGCGGCACCATCTTGGCCATCTGCGCCAAGCGGCCGGTTCCGCCGGCGGCGGTGTGGATGTCGGTTTCGGTGACGCCCGCGGCCATGCCGACGACGCGGATGCCCTCGCCGGCCACTTCGAGGCCGAGGCCGAGCGTGATCGCGTCGAGGGCCGCCTTGGAGGCGGCGTACCAGACGTAGCTGTTGGGGCTGCCGCGCGTGGCGGCGCCCGACGAGACGTTCACGATCACGCCGCCCATGCCGCCGCGCTTGGTCGACATGCGCTTGACCGCCTCGCGCGCGCAGAGCAGAGCGCCGAGCACGTTGAGATCGAGCACGGCCTTGACCGTCTCGGCGGCGACGTCCTCGACGCGGCCGGTCTTGGCGAAGATGCCGGCATTGTTGACGAGGCCCGTAATGCGTCCGAGTTTTTCGTCGACCGCGGCGAACATCGCGAGGATGTCGGCCTCGCGCGCGACGTCGGCCTTGACCGCGATCGCGCGCCGCCCCGCGGCCTCGACCTCGCCGACGACTTTCTTCGCCGCCGCTTCGTTCGACACGTAGTTGACGGCGACGTCGTAGCCGCGCTTGGCCGCGAGGCGCGCGGTGGCGGCGCCGATGCCGCGGCTGGCGCCGGTAATCAGGACGACTCCGCGATCGCGAGGGCGATCGTTGGCGCTCATCGCCCGCCTCCCACGCGCAGCGTCGTCGCCGTGCAATAGCGCGCGTCATCCGACATCAGCCACACGATGGCCTCGGCGATATCGGCCGGCTGCGCCGCGCGGCCGAGCGGCACTTGCGGCCCGATCGCGCGCGCGCGGTTCGGCTCGCCGCCCGCTGCGTGGAGATCCGTGTCGGTCAATCCCGCGGCTACGCCGACGACGCGAATGCCTTCCTTCGCCACTTCGAGGCCGAGCCCCAAGGTCATCGCGTCGACCGCGCCCTTGGAGGCCGCGTACCAGACGTACGTGTTCGGGCTGCCGAGCGTGGTGGCGACCGAGGAGACGTTGACGATGACGCCGCCGGCGCCGCCGTGCTTGGTCGACATGCGCTTCACCGCCTCGCGCGCGCAGAGGAGCGCGCCGACCACGTTGATGTCCATCGTCGATTGGAGCGTCTCGGCGCTGGCATCGTCGAGGCGGCCGATGCGCCCGGTGATGCCGGCATTGTTGACCAGGCCGTAGAGCGGCCCCAGGCGCTCCTCGACCGCGCTCATCATGCGCACGACATGGGCTTCCTTGGCGACGTCGCCCTGGATCGCGAGCGCGCGCCGGCCCATGCCCTCGATCTCGCGCACGACTTTGCCCGCCGCGGTGATGTTCGACTGGTAATTCACCGCCACGTCGTAGCCGCGCTTGGCCAGGAGCTTGGCGGTGGCGGCGCCGATGCCGCGCCCGCCGCCGGTGACGAGGACGACTTTCGGCATCTCCCGCTACTCCGCCGCGAGCGGCGCCGTGCCGAGCCGCTCGGCTGCCTCCGCCACGATGCGCGCGACGATCTCGGCCGCGGGCGCCACGTCGCGGATGAGATCCACGCATTCGCCCGCGAACACGACGGACGTATCGACTTTCCCGGCCGCCGCGGCCTCGCGATAGCGCGGCATTTCGGCAGTAAGCGCGCGGTCGAGCTCCTGCTCGCGCCCGTGCCAGCGCTGCGTGAAATCGTTGACGATCGCGCGGCCGGTGAACGGTTTCGGCCAGGCAAGGCCGCGCACCTGATCGAACACGGTCGTGCGCAGCGTATCGTCGCCCGAGGCGGCGGCGATGCGCGCCTTGGCGCTGGCATGACCGAGCGCCTCGGCGGCCGCGTAGAATCGCGTGCCGACCAGCACGCCGGCGGCGCCGAGCATCAGCGCGGCGGCGAGTCCGCGCCCGTCAGCGATTCCGCCGGCCGCGAGCACCGGCAGCGGCGCCACCGCATCGACGACGGCGGGAACCAGCGTGAACGTCGCGCGGCTCGCGCCGTGGCCGCCGGCTTCGGTGCCCTGGGCGACGATCACGTCGGCGCCGAGCGCCGCCGCCCGCCGCGCCTCGGACACGCTTTGGATCTGCAGGATGAGCCTGGCGCCTGCGCGCTTGATCGCCTCGACGAACGGCGCCGCATCGCCGAACGAGAGCATCACCGCGCTCGGGCTGCGCGTGAGCGCCCGCTCGAGCGCGGCGCGGCGATCGGCGAGCGCCCAGGTGATGAAGCCGATTCCGACCTTGGCGTTGCCGGCGAGGCGGAATTGCTGATCGATCCAATCCTCGCCGCCATGGCCGAGCGCATGGTTGGCGTAGCCGCCGCCGATGAGGCCGAGCCCGCCCGCACGGCCCACGGCGCCGGCGAGCGCGCCGCCGGCGATGCCGCCCATCGGCGCGAGCACGATCGGGTGCTCGATGCGGAATAGCTCGGTGATGGCGGTCTTGAGCCGCATGGCGCTCGGGCTGTGGGAATGGACGAGGCTGTCGCGCTACTCGGCCGCCTTCGCGAGCTTGGGCGCGTAGAGGCGCTCCATTTCGCGGCGGACTTTGTAGGCCTCGACGGTTTCGTCGGCGGCGACGTCGGCCCAGGTCACGGTCTGGCCTTCCTTCATCGCGCGCACGACCTTGATCTTGTGCGCGAGGCCGATCGGCACCGCGCCGCGCGCCAGCGAATCGGCGGCGGGCATGAGCTTGCCCGACACCGTATAGCCGCCTTCGCCGTCGAGCAGCTCGCCGGGCTTCAAATCGCGCTTGGCGGCGGCGACGGCGTCGGCGTTCCACGTCGTGGGGCAGCCGGTCGGCTCGCCGCGCACGGCGACGGCGGCGATCGAGACGCCGAGCTCGAGCCCGATCAGGTGCCACCATTTGTACATGACGCCGTAGCGCCCGGAGGCGTCGGTCGTCATGCAATATTCCTTGAAGCAGCGCTTCACGTAGTCGTTGCCCGCCTCCATCACCACCCACACGCCCCAGCGGATGTGATGCGGGATCGGGCGCGCGTCGCGCTCGATCGAAGACACGCACTCGACGAGGCCCTTCCGCTCGAGGATGCCGCCTTCGCTCTTCGGGCGCATCACGTGCGGCAAGTCCTCGATCGCGCAGGGCGGGAACGCGAGCCCGGCCGAAGGCGCGCCGAGCCCGGTGGTGTTGGCGACGGCCGTCGTTTCGATCGCCGGTTTCGAGCCGTCGAGGAAGCAGGTGAACATGCGCGGGTTCAAGCCGCCGGCCTTGGCGTCTTCTTCGCTCAAGCCCCAATCGTTCCAGACCGTGTCGGGCGTGGTCTTGTAATAGTGCGGAAGCCATTTGTGGCCGCGGCCGGCGGCGACGACCTCGAAGCCGCAGGTGCGCGCCCAATCGACGAGATCGCAAATGAGCGCCGGCTGGTCGCCATAGGCGAGCGAATAGATGACGCCGGCCTCCTTGGCCTTCTGCGCCAAGAGCGGGCCCACGAACGCGTCGGCCTCGACCGTGACCATGACGACGTGCTTGCCGTGCTTGAACGCGGCGAGCGCGTGGCTGGTGGCGGCGATGGGATCGCCGGTGCATTCGGCGATGACCTCGATGGCCGGATGCGCGATCAGCGCCGCCGCGTCGGCGGTCAAGTGCGTCGAGCCCTTATCCATCGCCTCGCCGATCGAGCGCGCGCCGAAATGCGCCTTCTCCCAGCCGGCGCGGACGAGCTGATCCGCGGCCTTGCCGGGCGCGATATCGGCGACGCCGACGATGTGAAGGCCGGGAATGCGTTGCGCCTGGGCGAGGAACATCGTCGCGAACTTGCCGCAACCGACGACGCCGACGCGCACCGGCTTGCCGGCGGCGGCGCGGGCGGAGAGGAGCTTGTGGAGATTCATGGGTCAGCTCCAAAGAATGTATATGCGCGCCCGGCCCTCACTTCCCATTCGCAACTTGGCGAATGGGAGTGAGAGCCGGCGCCGCTTCGATTCATCGCTTGTGCAATCGCGTCGGCGTGCCGGGTTGTGCCGGGGGCTGCGTCGCCGGCGGCGACGCTGCCGGCGAGAACGAGGCACGCGTTGCACCCCGCCGCGGAACATCGGACTATTGCTTCTCCGGCGGGGCCGGCGCCGGAGCCGGCGGCGCTTCGCCGTCGCTGGCCGTGCCGGTGCAGAAGGTCACCACCATCTTGCAGTCCGTGCCGCCCTGCGATGTGCACTGCTGCACCGCGCGCGCCTGCCGCGCCTGCAATTCGCCGCCCCAGGCCCAGCCGTAGACGCCGTTGGGCGAGCCGGCCAGCGACGTGCAGCGATTCTCGAAGGTGTCGTAGATCTTGCAGTCGCTCGCATACTTGGCGCATTCGGCGAGCGCGCCGCGCTCGGCGTCCTCTTTCGTGCCGTAGTTGCGCGCATAGGAATAGGCGGTGCCGTTCTCGCTGAAGGCGAGAGCGCCCCACGTGCCCTGCGCGGCGGCCGGCGCCGCGAATGCCGCGAACGCGGCAAAAAGTGCGCCCACGAGGGCGGCGAGACGGAAGCGATGCATGATCTTGCCCCGGTTTGGTTGATGGCGATATCCGCACCATAGCATAAGCGGAACTACCGGTCTTGCGGCCTGTGCAGGGGCTCGGCGCTCAAGCCGCATGCGGACGCGCCGCGGCCCGGGCCAGCTCCGACAGGCAATCGTCGGCCAGGGGCTCGATCGGCGTGAAATCGCGGTGGGCGATCCATTCCGGCCGCTTGAACTGGCGGATGTGGTTGTCGACCCGGCAGAGCGAGAGGTAGACCGCGACGCGGTGCCAGGGCGAGATGTTGGGCGGCGAGGCGTGCACCAGGTTTGAGTGGAACATGACCACCGTGCCGGCCTTGCCCTTGCCCGAATAGATGCCGCCGCCCTCTTCGACGAGGCGCGCCACCGTGGCGTGGTCGAGCGTCCACAGCGGATAGCTCGTCGTGCTCTTGTCGTGGCCGGCGGCGAACACGCCCTTCTGGTGCGAGCGCGGGATGAACCAGAGCGGGCCGTTGAATTCGGTCACGTCGTCGAGATAGAGCGCGATGTTCATCGCCAGCGGCTCGGGCATGAGATCGTCGCGCGCCCAGGTGCCGTAGTCCTGGTGCCACTGCCAGACATCGCCGTCGAACGCGGCTTTGGCGTTGATCTTGAACTGGTGCATGTAGAGCTTGCCGCCGAGGATCTGCTCGATCGGGCGGATCAGGCGCGGATGGCGGCCGAGCCGGCGATAGGCCTCGTTGAAGGTGTGGGCGGCGAAGGCGGTGCGCGGCGTCGAGCCGTCTTTCTCGCGCACGACCTCTTGCCGCTTCTCGGCATAGATCGCATCGGCCTCGCGGCGCAGCAGCGCCACCTCGTCCGGACGGAAGAGCTCGGGCAACGCGATGAACCCTTCGCGGTCGAACTCGGCGAGCTGGGCGGAGGTGAGCTGCATGGCGTCTTCGTTCCTATACCGCCGGCGCGCATGGCTGTCGGCGGCGACATGAAAATGCCGGCAAATGTTAGCATCGGCCGCGCGCGATCGGCCAGGGCGGCGGGCGATGTTAATACCCCTCCCCCCGCGCAACTTAACATTTCCAAACATTCCGCAACATCGCGGCGCGCCGCGCGTTCATCGCGATTTCCCGGCCGGCGGGACCGCGGCGCCGGCGCCGGGATAGTCGCCGACCTCGATTTCGCTCAGCTTCTGCTCGAGCCGGCCGACGGCATCCCAGATCACCTGCTCGCGCGCGCTTCCGGCCGCGCGCACGTAGCGCAGCCCGGGCATCGCCTCGGCGATGCCGGCCATGCGCGCCTGCATCGTGAGGGCCTGGATCGCCGCGTAAAACTCCCGGCGCTCGATCGCCTCGCTGAATACGACCTCGAGCTTGTCCATCAGCGTCTCGCGCCGATAGGCCTGCTCGAGGTGGCGCTTGCGGCGCAGCTCGAGGATACGCCGCATGATCAGCGGGTGCTTCAACAGGCGCGATGCCTGCTGGGATGCCGTCTTCGCCGAATAGCCGGCACTCGCCGCAGCCCGCGAAGCCACCGGGCACTCGACGTAGAGCTCGCAGAAGGCGAGTTGGCGCTCGGTGAGCGCCTCGCCCACCTCGGCGTCGGGCTCGGGCGGCTGGGCATTGTCGGGCGGCGGCGTTTCGAGCCGGGCCGCCTTGGGGCCGTAAATGTAAAGCTGATTTGTCGCCTCCCCGGGGCCAAGCTGCCAGCACCGCGGCAGCGCATCGTCCCCGCCGAGATGTCGCGAGTCGGCGGCTCCATTGTCGTTATTATTCATTATATGTTCTTTATCCTGCGCGGCGGGCGGGGCCTGGCCATCCGAGCCTTTCCGAATCGGGATTTTCTCGTTGTCTGCGGGCGGGGGATCGAAAGGACTCATGGCCGGTTTCCTCGGTAAATAGGAAAAAATACTACAAGTGGCCAACAAAGTCAATCGCGCGGACGCCTGCCCCCGTGCTAATCGGACCGCGGACCTGGGGAGGGACGGATGCGGGCAACGGGTGAGACATGCCGTGGCGGGATCGCGCGCGTCGCGCTGGCGGCGGCGGCCGTGGTTTGCGCGCTCGCCGCCGCAAGCTCGGTTGCCGCCGAGTCGCCTCCCTGGCCCAAGACCAAACCGCCGCAGCGAATCTGGCAGGCGGTGCTCGACGGCTCCGAGCTCGACCCGGTGCTGTTCGACGTGGCCGCCGACGGCTCCGCCG
>Ga0310813_10003049_pt1 | contig 10141 bp, 7 predicted proteins | sample YN3metagenome_FD_203086 | JGI IMG/M metagenome (GOLD analysis project Ga0310813, IMG submission 203086) | Soil microbial communities from experimental microcosm in Duke University, North Carolina, United States - YN3 | ecosystem: Engineered > Artificial ecosystem > Soil microcosm > Unclassified ... | reverse complement strand
ACGATGTCGAGCGCGCCCGGCAGCTGCTTGATCTTCTTCTGCTCGGCGGGCGGCAGCTCGTAGAGATCCTTGTCGACCGGCTTGCCGGGATCGATCTTGTTGGCCACGCCGTCGAGGCCGGCCATCACGCAGGCCGCGAAGGAAAGGTAGGGGTTGCAGGTCGGATCCGGAGTGCGGAACTCGATCCGCTTGGCACCCTCGGACTTCGAGTACATCGGGATCCGGATCGCCGCGGAGCGGTTGCGCTGGCTGTAGACGAGGTTGATCGGCGCTTCGTATCCCGGCACCAGCCGCTTGTAGGAGTTCGTCGACGGCGCGATCAGCGCCAGCAGCGCCGGTGCATGCTTGAGGATGCCGCCGATGTAGTACATGCAGGTCTTGCTGATGTCGGCGTAGCCGCCGCGCTCGTAGAAGAGGTTCTTGCCGTTCTTCCAGAGCGACTGGTGGGTGTGCATGCCGGAGCCGTTGTCCTGGAAGAGCGGCTTGGGCATGAAGGTGGCCGTCTTGCCCCACTTCTTGGCGGTGTTCTTCGCGCAGTACTTGTACCAGAGGACCTTGTCGGCCATCTTCGTCAGCGTGTCGTAGCGCATGTCGATCTCGGTCTGGCCACCCGTGGCGACCTCGTGGTGGTGGACCTCGACGCGCACGCCGACCGACTCCAGCGCCAGCACCATGTCACTGCGGATGTCCTGGAACTGGTCCATCGGCGGGACCGGGAAGTAGCCCTGCTTGTAGCGCGGCTTGTAGCCGAGGTTCGGCTGGTCGGCCGTGCCCTCCTTGCCGGTGTTCCACGCGCCGGCCTGGGAGTCGATGAAGTAGTAGCCGGAGTTGTAGTTCTGGTCGAAGCGGATCGAGTCGAAGAAGAAGAACTCCAGCTCGGGACCGATGTAGATGGTATCGGCCACGCCGCTCTTCTTGACGTAGGCCTCGGCCTTCTGGGCGATGTAGCGCGGATCGCGCGTGTACCACTTGCCGGTGACCGGATCCTTGACATTGCAGATCAGGACGATCGTGGGCACGGCGGTGAAGGGATCCATCCGCGCCGATTCCGGATCGGGGATCAGCAGCATGTCGGACTCGTCGATCGTCTGGAAGCCCCGGATCGACGACCCGTCGAAGCCGAGGCCGTCCTCGAAGATGCCCTCACTGAGCTCGGACACCGGGATCGAAAAGTGCTGCCACAGGCCGGGCAGGTCGATGAAGCGGAGATCGACGATTTTCGCGCCTTTCTCCTTGGCCATCTTCAGGACGTCTTTCGGGGTCATGCCGAACTCCTTTTCCTCCGTGAGGTGTGAGGGATGTGAGTCGATACCTTAGTGAACCGTCTCGCCAAACGCAAGCGTCCCGCTCAGTGCGCCGTTCGCGCCTTGGCTTCGGAGGCTCGCATCGCCTCGGCAAAGCCGCCGGTGCCGGCCGAGTACTCGCTGTAGGAGCCGCCGCCGAACGCGTAGGCCGTCTCCGAGTGCTGCGAGAGGTCGAGCCCCGCCACCTCGTCCTCATCGGCCACCCGCAGGCCCACCAGCGCGTCCACGACCTTGAGGATCACGAACGTGGCCACGATGGCCAGCACGAAGGTCGCCAGCACGGCCACGATCTGCGTCCAGAGCTGACCGGGGTTGCCGAAGAACAGTCCGTTGCCGCCCGCGTCGTTGACGGCCTTCGAGGCGAACAGCCCCGTGGCCAGGGCGCCCCAGGTGCCGCCGACGCCGTGCACGCCGACCACGTCGAGCGAGTCGTCGTAGCCGAGCTTCGACTTGAGGTTGCAGGCGGAATAGCAGAGCGCGCCGGCGACGGCGCCGATGATCAGCGCGGAGACCGGCCCCACGTAGCCGGAGGCCGGCGTGATCGCCACGAGCCCGGCCACGGCCCCCGAGGCCGCGCCCAGGACGGTCGGCTTGCCTCGCGTCATCCACTCGGTGAACATCCAGCCGAGCGCGGCGGCGGCGGCCCCGGTGTTCGTGGCGAGGAACGCGCTGGCCGCCAGCCCGTTGGCCTCGAGCGCGCTGCCGGCGTTGAAGCCGAACCAGCCGAACCACAGCAGCGATGCACCCATGACGGTCATCGGGAGGTTGTGGGGCTGCATGGGCTGATGCCCGTAGCCCTTGCGCTTGCCCAGCACGATCGCGCACACCAGCGCCGACATGCCCGAGGAGATGTGCACGACGGTGCCACCCGCGAAGTCCAGCGCGCCCTTGCTCTTCAGCCAGCCGCCGTCGCCCCACACCCAGTGCGCGAGGGGATCGTAGACGATCGTCGCCCACAGCACGGTGAAGAGCAGGAACGCCGAGAACTTCTTACGCTCGGCGAAGGCGCCGGTGATCAGCGCCGGCGTGATGATCGCGAACATCATCTGGAAGAGCATGAAGACCTGGTGCGGGAGCGTCTTGGAGTAGGCGTCGAACGGCTCGACCCCCACGCCGCGCAGCCCGATCCAGTCCAGCCCGCCGATGATCCCGCCCTTGTCCGGCCCGAAGGCCAGGCTGTAGCCCCAGAGCACCCACTGGATGGAGATGACCGCCATGATGATGAAGCTCTGCATCAGGGTGGCGAGCGCGTTCTTCTGCCGCACCATACCCCCGTAGAAGAGGGCCAGCCCCGGGGCCGTCATCATCAGCACCAGTGCCGACGACGTCAGCATCCATGCCGTGTCGCCCTTGTCGATCTTCGACGCCGGGGGCGCCGCCGGAGTGGCGGGCGCCGGGGCCGCCGTCGCTTCGGCCGGCTTGTCGGTGGTGGCCGGCGCCGGCGTCTGGGCCAAGGCGAGGCCGAACGTCAGGGCGACCAGGGTCACTGCCAGTCCGAGGCTGAGGCGTTTCACGGTGTCCTCCCGGGTTGGAACCCTGGTTAGAGCGCGCTCTGATCACGCTCGCCGGTGCGGATCCGGACGGCCGAGTCCACCGGCGAGACGAAGATCTTTCCGTCACCGATGTTGCCGGTCTTCGCCGCGGCCGCGACGACCTCGGCGACCTTGTCGACGAAGTGGTCCGGCACGACGACCTCCACCTTGATCTTCGGCAGGAAGTCGACCGTGTACTCACCGCCCCGGTAGAGCTCGGTGTGGCCCTTCTGCCGTCCAAACCCCCTGACCTCGGAGACCGTCATGCCGATGATCCCGATGCCGGTCAGGGCTTCCTTGACGTCGTCCAGCTTGAACGGCTTGATGATCGCCTCGACCTTCTTCATGCACCGGCCCTCCCCAAAGCCGCGGACGGAGCAACGAACGTGCCCGACCTGCCTCAAGTAAATCGATCACTTCAACGCTCCCTCGCCGGACGTCGTGCCCGTTTCTTGAGCAAACACGAACCCGTGCACGCCTTTCAGGCGTCGCGACGCGCTGATCGACGACGGCTCGGGCCGGGCGCGGGCCACGAAGGCCAGGCACCCGGGCGCCCGGAGCGACGTACCGCCGGGAGATTACCTCACGTGGAGTATCAGGGACGACGCTGCGGGATGTTGTGCTTGCGCATCTTCGAGTACAGCGTGGGACGGCGCAGGCCAAGCAGTGCGGCGGCGGCCTGCTTGTTCCAGCGAGTGGCGTCCAGCGCCTTGAGGATCGACGCCCGCTCGATCTCCTCCAGCGAGCCGGCCGGGACCTCCGAGGGCGCGATCGCGCTGGAGAGCCCGCCCTCGGCGCCCCCACCGTGCTGCAGCGACTCCGGCAGGTCGGCCAGGGTGATCTCGCGACCGCGCGCGACCAGCACCGCCCGTTCCAGCGCGTGCTGCAGCTCGCGCACGTTGCCCGGCCAGCCATACCCGAGCAGCCGGCGATAGGCCTCGGGCTCGATGGCGTCGATCGGCCGCTGATGCTTGGCCCGGTAGCGCTCGAGGAACGCGCGCACCAGCATCGGCAGGTCCTCGCGGCGCTCGCGCAGCGGCGGGACGGCGATCGTCACCGTGTTGATGCGGAAGTAGAGGTCCTGGCGGAGCTGGCCTTCCTTGACCGCCTGCTCCGGGCTGCGGTTGGTGGACGATACGAGGCGGAAGTCCACGGGGATCGACTTGGCGCCGCCCAGGCGGCGCACCACGCGGTCCTCCAGGACGCGCAGGAGCTTGGCCTGCAGGTCGATCGGCATCTCGGCGATCTCGTCGAGGAGCAGTGAGCCCTTGTGCGCTTCCTCCAGCAGCCCGACCTTCTCCGTCGTGGCACCGGTGAACGAGCCCTTGGTGTGGCCGAACAGCTCGGACTCGATCAGGTCCTTGGGCAGCGCCGCGCAGTTGATCTTGATCCACGGCCCGTCGCGGCGCGTGCTGCGCTCGTGCAGGGCGTTGGCGATCAGCTCCTTGCCGGTGCCGCTCTCGCCGATGATCAGCACGTTGGCGTCGGTGTCGGCCACCGAGGCGATCGTCTCCATGACGCGCTGGATGCCGGGCGCCGAGCCGAGGATCTCGCTGTCGGCGGTCTGCTCCACCAGCCGCCGGCGCAGCTCGGTGTTCTCGACGACGAGCTTGCGGTGCTCGAGCGCCGTCTTCACCAGCCCCAGCACCTCGTCGGGCTCGAAGGGCTTCTCCACCACGTGGAAGGCGCCCGCACCCTTCGTGGCCTCCATGGCCTTGCGCACGGAGCCATAGGCGGTGATCACGATGACCTCGAGGGCGGGGTCGCGGCTCTTGAGCTCGCGCGTGAGCACCAGGCCGTCGCCGTCGGGCAGCATCAGGTCGACGATGGCGACGTGGGCGTCGGCCTGGGTGACCGCGGCCAGCGCGGTCCGCACCGACCCGGCGATACGCACCGAGTAGCCCTCCGCTTCGAGCGTCAGGCGGAGACCGTCGGCGATCGAGGCTTCGTCGTCGACGACCAGGACCGTATGTCTCATTCGTGCACTCCGTTGATCGACGCTGGCTCGACCGGCAACCGCACCGTCACCCGTGTCCCCTTGCCTGGCGCGCTGTTGATCGCGAGCTCCCCCGCGTGCAGATCGATGACCGATCGGGCCAGCGCCATCCCCAGACCGGTGCCCTGTGGTTTCGTCGTGAAGAAGAGGTCGAACATCCGCGACAAGGTCTCCTCACTCATGCCGACGCCGTTATCCTCGACGACCACGGTGACCATGCGCGTCTCGGGCGCGTAGCTCGTCGTCACCGTCAGCTTGCCGCCGGCGCCCAGCGCCTCCATGCCGTTGAGCACCAGGTTCAGGAAGGCCTTGCGCAGCTCGCGCGCGTCGAGCAACGCGGCTGGGCAGGCCGCGTCGTAGCCGCGCACGACCTCCACGCCCGCCGCCTCACACTTCGCCTGGGCGAAGGCCAGGCACTCGTCGAGAAGCGCATGGATGTTGGTTGCCACGCGGTGCAGCTCCGGCGGGCGTCCGAAGGCCGTGATCTCCTGCACCACCGTCGCCAGGTGATCGACCGTGGAGGTGATCTTCTGGGCCAGGCCCGCGCCGTCGGCGTCACCGCCCTTGGCCAGACGCGCCTCCAGGTGCCGCGCGTACAGCCGCAGGCCGGCCAGCGGGTTCTTGAGCTCGTGGGCGACCTCGGTGGCCATGCGGCCCAGCGCGGCCAGCGCGCCGCTGCGCAGGCGCTCGAGCTCGTGGGTGTTGCGGACGGCCACCGCGGCCTGCGAGGTGAACAGCGCCAGCAGGTCGAGATCGTCCTCGGTGGGCTCGATGCCGGGCGCCGTCTCGATCACGACCGCGCCCGTCGGGCCGCGCTGCACCACGAGCGGAGCGGCGACGATCGCCGCGCCCTCGTTGCCAGGGAAGGTCACCGGCAGCCCCTTGCTCATCGCCGCCGCCGCCGCCGATTCGAGCGACGGCCAGGAGGGCGGCGTCGAGCCGGCGCTGGCCATGGGCACGAGCCGGCCGTGGTCGTGCTGGAAGACCACGCAGCGCTCGGCCTCCGTCGTCTCCACCGCGCCCTGGGCCACCGCATCCAGCACGCGAGCCATGATGCCGGACGACGCCAGCGTCTGGCCGACGGCGAGCAGCCGCTCGCGATCGCGCGCCCAGCGCCGGCTGGCCAGGGCGCGGGCGATCTTGGCGCGCAGCTCGTCGCGCAGGAACGGCTTGGTCAAATAGTCGAAGGCCCCGCGCTGCACGGCGTTCACGGCCGTCTCGATCGTGCCGTGGGCGGTCATGATGAGGATCGGCAGCCGCGGCTGGCGGGCGTGCGCCGACTCCATCAAGGTGATGCCGTCGGTGGGCTCCATGCGCAGATCGAAGAGCGCGACGTCGAAGCGGCCGTTCTCGACCGCCGCCATCGCCACCTGGGGATCGCTGGTCGCCGTCACGTCGAAGCCCATCGTGACCAGGCGCATCTCCAGCACCTCCACGATGGCCGCGTCGTCGTCGACCACGAGCACGCGACGCTTCACTTGCGCCGCTCCAGCTTGAGGTCGATCTGCTTGAGCCGCTCGAGATCAGTCTTCAGGCGCTCGCTCTCCTGGCGGACGCGGAACAGGTCGTGATCGCGGCGGGCCAGGTCGTCGCGCATGCGCGCGAGATCCTCGCGCAGCCGCACCAGCTCGGCCTGCGAGCGCGCCAGCTCCTCGCGGGCGCTCAGCAGTGCCCGCAAGGTATCGCGACTGGCCCGGACGCGTGAGGCCGCCTCCGAGCCCGGATACTGCGTGAGGTAGTCGTTGTACGACGTCACCGCCGCCTCGAACGCGCCCTCCCGGCTGAGCTGGTCACCGCGCTCGAGCAGCGCCGTCCCCGGCTGCATCGACGGCAGCCAGGCGCAGCCGCCCCCGGCAGCGGTGAGGAGCAGCACGGCGAGCGGGCGGCGCATCCTCACGCGGCACGATCCCTCGGCAGGAGCACCGAGAACCGGCTGCCCTTGCCCTCCTGCGACTCGGCGGTGACGCGCCCGCCGTGGGCGTGCACGAGGCCGCGCACGATCGCCAGGCCGAGCCCGGTCCCGCCCTTGCCCGGGTGGGCCTGGCGATACGACTCGAACACGTGCGGCAGCTCGTGGGCGGGGATGCCGACGCCGGTGTCCTCCACCTGGATCTCGCACTCCGGGCCGGCGTCGATGAGGCGCACCGTGACCCGTCCACCGACCGGGGTGAAGCGCACGGCGTTGGCCAGCAGGTTCACCACCACCTGCACCAGCCGATCCTCGTCGCCCTGCACCGTGAAGCGCGAGCCCACGCGCTCGCGGGCCAGCGTGACCTTGCCCTCTTCGGCGATGGGCCGGAGCTCCTCCATCGCGCGCCCCACCAGCCAGTCGAGGTCGAGCGGCACGTGCTCCAGCGGCAGCACGCCGGCGCGCAGCCGGGAGGCGTCGAGGATCTGGTTGACGAGCCGCAGGAGGCGATCGGTGGAGCGGCGGATGATGTCGACCAGGCGCGCCTGCTTGGGCGTGAGCGGCCCTGGCACGCCGTCGGCCAGCAGGTGGCCCGCCTCGCGGACCGAGGTGATCGGCGAGCGCAGCTCGTGCGAGAGCGTGGCGAAGAACTCCTCCTTCATCTCGTCGTGCTGGCGCAGCCGATCGGCCATGGCGTTGAACGAGCGGCCGAGGACCGCCACCTCGTCGTTGCCGGCCACCGGGATCGGATCGCGGAACGATCCGGCGGCCACGGCGGCCGTGGCGACCGAGAGCCGACGCAGCGAGCGCGTGATGCGCAGCGCGATGACCGCGGTCGTGATCAGCGCCAGCACCAGCGCGGTGGCCAGCGCGACGATGACGCCGTTCCACGTCCGCTTCTCCAGCCGCGCGACCTCGGTCTGGGCCCGCAGCACCCGCGCGTAGGTCGCCTGCTGCAGCTCCTCCAGCTCCGATTCGACCTGCTCGCCCAGGCGCCGCGCCGGCGACTCGTCGGGGCCGATCGCCACCGCCGCCGGCATCGTCAGCAGCCGGTTGTGCTCGGCCAGCACCGCCGTGTGATAGCCCTCGAAGGCCGCGCGGGCTGCGGCCAGGCGCGCCGCCTCGGGCCCCGTGTGGGCGAACTCCGTCAGCCGGGTGAGGTCGGCGCGGGCGTGGGCCGCGCTCTCGCGCCAGAGCTCGGCGTAGCGCTTGTCACGCAGCACGACGAAGCGCGCCTCCAGCCGGGCCATCGTGAGCAGCGTGTCGCGCACCCCACCGGCCAGCCGCAGGGCCGGCAAGGTCTCGCTGGAGATCTCGCGGTTGACCGAGACCAGCCGCCCGACGGCGCGCAGGCCGAGCACACCGACGGTCGCGAGCACGACGATGACGAGGGAGAACCCCAGGAAGATCTTCGACGCTAGCCGCATATGGTTCCGCCCGCCCTACCGACCCGGCCGGGTGCCGGGTCCGCTCGCTGGAGAGACGGCCGGCGTGACTCGCCCACGCGGGACGATCTCCGATGCGGCCACGAGCGTTTCGAGTTTCGCCTTTCTGATCACGTTGGCGGATGTCTGCACGGTCAGCGGGAGCAGCTCGGGTCGGAACACGCCGATGGGAGAGCGCTCCCAGCTGGCGGCCGCCGTCGCTGTCTCGTCGGCCAGCGCGATGATAGCACCGGCGTGAAATGGGCTCGCGACTTGCGTCGGGCCTGGCCCCGGGGGTCGAGGGCTTTGGCCGCGCGCCGACCCGCTGGCCACCCGGGCGGGGCCTCGGCTCGCGAGCGTCGTGTCGCGGCGGCATGGTCGGAGGCGTACGCCAGCGATCTCCGGCGTCACGCCGGCTCCCGCATGGCGGGGCCGTGGAGCTGCGCATAGATGTTCCGCCCGCGGGTTTCCCGCATCAGCAGGGAGAGCAGGACGGCGGCGAGGACGAAGGCCGCGCAGACGGCGAAGGCGTCGCGATACGCCTCGACGGGATAGCGACGCGCGCCCTCGACGAGCGCGCCGGTCCAGCGCGCGTCGAGCACCGCGCCGATCGGCCCCTGCGTGAGCGCCGCGCCCAGGAAGCCGCCGAAGTTCACCACCGCCACGGCGACGCCGTCGAGATGGGGTGGATTCACCTCGCGACCGATCGGCCACACGAGCACGAAGGCCCCGCTCGCCAGGCCCATCGCGAAGAGCAGCACGTGCAGGACCGGGAGGGCCAGCGAGCCCAGCGTCCCGACGAAGAGCACCCACAGCACACACTGGGCGGCACTGAGCGTCGCGCATACCGCCTTGCGACGACCCACGACGCGATCGGAGGCCCAGCCCGTGAGCGGCCCGGCGACCAGCAGCGCGAGCGAGACCGCCATGGCGTAGAACGCGGCGTCGGTCAGCCCCAGACCGTACACATCGCGCAGGTACGGCACCATCCACAGCATCTGGTTGCCGGCCACGGTGTACAGGCAGAAGAACACCAGGAAGGGCGGCCAGGTGTGCGGGTTACGCAGCACGGCCGCGACGCCGGCCATCACCGAGCGCGGCCCCGCCGTGACCGCGGGGTCGTGGGCGCCGGACGGCCGATCGCGGACGATCAGGACGCACAGCGCCGTCGCGACGAGCGTCACGATGCCCACGCCGGCGAAGGCACCGCGCCACCCCACGTGCGCGACGAGTGCGGCCAGCGGCAGGGTCGAGACGAGCGCGCCCAGGATGCCGACGGTGGCGCTGACCGCGGCGAGGAAGCCGAACTGCGCGGGCGGGAACCACGCGGCGGCGATCTTCAGCGTGCCGATGAAGGTGACGCTGGCCCCGGCGCCCACCAGCAGCCGGCTCAGGTAGAGCAGCGGCATCGCCGGTGCCGACGCCATGAGCAGCGAGCCCATTCCCATGACGAGTCCGCCGGCCACCAGCACCCAGCGGGCCCCGAAGGCGTCGAGCAGCAGGCCGGCCGGGACCATGAGCCCGGCGTACGCATAGAAATAGGTCGCGGCCAGCAGGCCCACGGTGGCGCCGGTCGCGGCGAACTCGTTCATCAGATCACGGGCGATCACCCCGGGGGCAGCGCGATGGAAGAAGCCGATGAGAAAGAGAAAAGCCGGAATGGCCCACATCACCCAGCGCAGCGGCGGCGCGACGGCGGAACGCTCGCCCGTGTGCATGACGACCTAGCATACGCGGGGCCGGGGGCGCCAACGAAGCTGATTGCGCGGGCGTTTGCAATGCCTCCGGGCGTGGCCTACTATGAGCGCCGGCATCACGAGCCGTTCGTCCGTGCGGAGGGATTTCGTGGAGTTCGGCATCTCGCTTCCCGGCCGCGGCCCCCTGGCCAAGCCCGATCAGGTCCTCACCATGGCCGCCCGGGCCGATGCCCTCGGCTACGCGTCGATCTTCGTCACGGACCATGTCGTGCTGCCGAC
>Ga0310813_10003047_pt1 | contig 10144 bp, 9 predicted proteins | sample YN3metagenome_FD_203086 | JGI IMG/M metagenome (GOLD analysis project Ga0310813, IMG submission 203086) | Soil microbial communities from experimental microcosm in Duke University, North Carolina, United States - YN3 | ecosystem: Engineered > Artificial ecosystem > Soil microcosm > Unclassified ... | reverse complement strand
CACAGATCGCGAATGCGCTGCAGCACGACGAAGGCCGCATGTCCCTCGTTGAGGTGATAGACGGCGGGGTCCGACCCCATTGCCTTCAGCGCGCGGACGCCGCCGATGCCGAGGACGATCTCCTGCTGTACGCGCGTCTCGCGGTCGCCGCCGTAGAGGCGAGCCGACAGCTCGCGATCCCACGGTGCGTTCTCCTCGAGATCGGTATCGAGAAGATAAAGCTTCACGCGGCCGAGACGCACGCGCCAGACGGCGACGAGGACGGTGCGATTGCCGAGCGGCACCGCTGTGATGCACGGCTTGCCATCGGGCGTCATCGCCGGCTCGATCGGCGCGTCGGTCCAATTCAGCTTCTCGTACACCTCTTCCTGCCACCCGTCAAACGTCACGCTCTGACGGAAGTAGCCCTGCGGATACATGAAGCCGACGCCGATGAGCGGTACGCCGAGGTCGCTCGCTTCCTTGCAGTGATCGCCCGCCAGTACGCCAAGGCCGCCGGCGTAAATCGGCAGCGACTGGTGCAGCGCGAATTCAGCGGAGAAGTAGGCGATCGATCGGGAGCCGATCTCCGGACAATGACCTTCCACCCACGTGTTCTGTGCGGCGCGCGCCGCATCGAGCCGCGCCAGCGCGCGATCGTAGAGTGTCAGCCATTCGGCGTCGTTAATCGCGCGCTCGATCGTCTCCGGCGCGATCGTCTGCAGCATCTTCACCGGGTTGTGCGCGGTCAACCGCCACAGTGGATAGTCGAGTCGGCGAAAAACATTCCTCGCGTCCGTGGTCCAGCTCCACCACAGGTCGTAGGCGAGTTCGTTCAGTCGTGAGATGCGATCGGGCAGATGAATCATCGGGTCGCGCCAAAAACGAAAATGCTAGCACGCTGGGCGAAGCTGCAAGTTCCAAGTTCCAAGTTCCAAAATCTAACAATGATGTTTGAGCTTGGAGCTTGGAGCTTGGATATTGGATCTTTGATCTTGGAGCCCGGAGCTTTCTACAAGGTTGAGGTGGGTGTATGCTGACGGAGCATGGCCCGAAATTCAAGACCAACTGCGGCGAAACGTGAGCGCGAGAAAGGACTCATCGAAAGGCGCGAGCAGAAGGCCGCCCGGCGGCGGGCCGAGAAAGAGCGCAAAGCATCGCAGCCGCGCTCCGACGACGGCGTCGATCCCGATATAGCCGGCATCAAGATCGGACCGCAGCCTCCTGCCGAGTGGCAGATCGACGAGGATTCATAACGCGGACCTGACAAGGTCCGCGCCGCTATGAGGCTTTGCGCCTGACGGCCTCGTGCTCCGCGACCACATCGTCGCCGAGTTGATCGCGCAGCCACAACTTCTCGATAGTCGGATACGTTGCCGCGATGGGCATGGCGAGCAGCGCGCCGACCACGCCTCCCAGCTCCGCGCCGATGGCAAATGCCACGAGCACGGCCACGTTGCTCAGACGCAGCCGTCCACCGTAGATCTTCGGACCGATCAGGTAATTTTCGAGGAAGTGATAGAAGCCGTAGATCGGGATCATCAGGAGCGCGAGCGCCGGTGATTGCGTCGCCGCCATCACCATGGCCGGCGCGCAGGCGATGAAGAAGCCGACGACCGGAACGAAATCGCAAACGAACGCGAGCGTTGCGAGCACGAGGGTGGCGGGAACGCCGAGCGCGGCAAGCCAGATGAACGTGTAGAGGAAGGCGAGCAGCGACGTCACGAAGTTCGCGACGATGTACGCGGAGGCGACATCACGTGCTTCGCAGGCGGTGCGATCGAACCGCGGCCGCAGCTCCGCTGGCAGAAACCCGCGCACCCACCGATAGGTCGCCGCTGCTTCAATCAGCAAATAGAGAACGAGTATCGACGCGAGCACGAACGCGGCCGTTGCGGTCAGGAACGATTCACCGAGCCAGAACGCCCACGACGCCACCGCGGATGTGTTCGGGCCGCTCCACTGTTGAATGACGCGGGCCAATGGCTCGGGCATTCTCGCCGCGAGCTCGTGCGCGGTCCGCTGCACATGCGTCATCACGTCCTGCGCCTGCCCCGTCATCGATGACCACATGACGGCAAAGAACCCGACGATCAACGCGAACATGCCGAACACGACGACGGTGGCGGACATCGATCGCGACCAGCCGCGCGCTTCCAGCCAGCAGACGGCAGGATACAGACCGACGGCAACGATGATGGCGATGAGAATGAGCGTGAGGATGTACCAGATGTGGAGCAGCACCGCGACAAGCGCCGCCGCGGCAATCACTTTCAGCAGGGTTGACCAGGGAATTGTCAGCGAGAGGCGTCGGTCACTCTCAGCCATATAAGAGCCGCTGAGTACGCGTGCAAGCCGACTACCAACTGTCAACTACCAACCGTTTTGCAGAGCCCACCAGAACAGCCCGCCAACGGCCGCCCCCCCGAGCAGCATCTGCAGCACGGTGTTCACGAAGTAGGGATACACCATCAGCGCCAGCCCCGCGCCGAGGTGTGCCCAGCGCTCCTGCTTTTTGCCGTAGACGAACAGCACCAATCCGATGCCGCTCGGTATGAGCGAAAGCATCAGGAGCGTGGGGTCGAATTCCAAGGCTTATCGAGATCGTTGATGGACGGGTTTCGTGGCCCGACTCAGATTATGCGCCGTGTTCACCAGCCCGACATGCGAAAAGGCCTGCGGAAAGTTGCCGACCTGCCGCTGCAGTCTGGTGTCGTACTCCTCGGAGAGCAGCCCGACATCGTTGCGCAGCGACAGGAGGCGCTCGAACAGCGCGCGCGCTTCATCGACGCGTCCGAGCATGACGTAGGCATCGGCGAGCCAGAAGCTGCACGCGAGGAATGCTCCCTCGCCCGCCGGCAGGCCGTCTTCCGTTGCCGCCGTGTTGTAACGCATGACGAAGCCGTCGGCCATCAGCTCCCGCTCGATCGCCTCGACGGTGTTCTTTATGCGCGGATCGGTCGGCGGAAGAAAACCGGTTGAGGGAAGCAGAAGGAGACTTGCATCCAGCAGCGTTGAACCGTAGGCCTGAACGAAGCAGCCACGCGCCCGGTCGAACCCGTGCTCGCAGACTTCGGCATGGATGTGGTTCTGCAGAGCGCGCCACTTGTCCACCGGTCCTTCGAGCCCGAACAGCTCCGCGGTCTTCACCGCGCGATCGAAGGCGACCCACGACATCACCTTCGAATAGGTGAAATGCTGCCGCGGCCCGCGTACTTCCCACATCCCCTCGTCCGGTTGTTGCCAGATGTTTTCGAGATGGTGGAGCAGGGCTTTCTGAAAAGCCCATTCCGACTTGTCCGCCTTGATCCCGCCGCGCCGCGCCTGGTGCAGTGCATCCATCACTTCGCCGAACACGTCGAGCTGCAGTTGGCCGTGCGCGGCGTTGCCGACGCGCACGGGTCTGGACTGCTCGTAGCCCGGCAGCCACGGCAGCTCCCATTCGCGCAGCTGGCGCTCGCCGGCGAGTCCGTACATGATCTGCAGCTGCCGCGGAGCGCCGGCACTTGCCCGCAGCAGCCAGTCGCGCCAGGCGCGCGCTTCCTCGTGGTAATCCGCATTCATCAGCGCGAGCAGCGTCAGCGTCGCGTCACGCAGCCAGCAGTACCGATAATCCCAGTTGCGCTCGCCGCCGATCTGCTCCGGCAGCGACGTAGTCGGCGCAGCAACGATGCCGCCGGTCGGTGCATAGGTGAGCGCCTTGAGCAGCATCAGCGACCGTTTCACCGCATCGCACCAAGGGCCGTCCGTCGCGGCGCGATCGCTCCACTCCTTCCAGAACGCCTCTGTGCCGCGCAGCGAGTCAGTCGCGTCGATCGGCTTCGGCGGATCCATGTGCGACGCTCCGTAGGTGAGAACGAACGGGATGGTTTCACCGGCGCTCACCTCGAACTCCGCAACCGTGGTGAGGTCCTTGCCTTGCACCTTCACCGGCGTATGCAGGACAACCATGTCTGGACCGGCAATGGCGCGCCAGGTGCCATCCGCGAGGCGACTCACCCACGGCACAATCGATCCATAGTCGAATCGCAGCACCAGATGCATCGCCATGCGTACGCGACCTGATTCGCCGCGCACGACGCGGACGACGTCGGAGTTGTTGCCGCGCGGAGGCATGAAGTCGATCAGCGTGACGACCCCGCTTTGCGTCTCGAAGCGCGTTTCCAGGACGAGGGAATGATTTCGGTAGCAGCGCGAGCTGCGCCGCGTCTCCTCGGCTGGATGCAGCCGCCATCGCCCGTGCTCGGTCCCGCCGAGCAGTGCGGCGAAACAGGCGGGCGAATCGAAACGCGGCCAGCAGAGCCAGTCGATCGATCCGTCCCGGCCGACGAGCGCCGCGGTTTCACAGTCGCCGATCAGCGCGTAGTCTTCGATGCGGCTCAAAACGTAATCACCACTTTGACGTCGTCCGGCTGGCGCGTTATGGCGTCCTGCCAACGGGCCAGTGGTACCCGGCGCGAAATCAGCCGGGTCAGCCAGCCTCGGTCGGCCTTCGCCAGCGCGTCGGCGGCCATCTCGTAATGCGCGCGATTGGCGTTGACGGATCCGAAGATGGCGTCGTTCTCGAGCACCATCTCGCGGTTGACGCTGCCGACATCGAGATCGATCGTGTAGCCTCCCGAGGAAACGCCGGCCAGGCACGTCACCCCCGATGCCGCGCTGCGCGTCAGCACGGCGGCAATCACCACGGGCGCGCCGGTGCACTCGATGACGACATCCGGTTCGAGCGCGTCGAGAACAGAGATATCTCCGCAGTGATATGTCGCGCCAAGATCGCGCACCAGTTCTGGCTTCGGCCCCGCGGTTGCGCGGTCATAGACGTGCAGGTCGAGACCCCGCTGTCTCGCCATCAACGATGCCAGCAGACCGATAGGTCCGGCGCCGGTCACGAGCGCCGTTCTCGGGTCCCACGCCCGCGACCGTCGCCCGATCTTCTCGGCGTGGTCCCACGCCTTGGCGACGACGCTTGCCGGTTCGAGCAGCACGCCGAGATCGCCAAGCGCGGCATCCACTTTCACGGCGAACGATGGTTCGATGCGGAAGCGCTCGGCGCAATAGCCGTCATGCGCCTTGATGCCGCGTTCCGTGTAACGGCCGTTCGCGCACATATCCCATTCGCCAACGGCGCAGAAGCGACACGGAACGGGATCGGGACGCCGGACGATGCCGACGACGAGATCGCCGGCACGGATTCCTGCATCCGCGGGCGCCTGTTCGACGATGCCGAGCGACTCGTGGCCCAGGACGAGGCGATCGCGGCCTGGCGGCGGCCAGCCGTACTTTCCTTCGATGATCTCGATGTCGGTACCGCAGACGCCAACCGCGCGCGTCCGCACCAGGACCGTTCCGTCGGCCGCTGGCGGGTCGGGAACGTCGTCCAGGCGCGCCGAATCGGCGACACCTGGACGCACCGTGAGTGCGCGCAACCTACGATTTGGCCTTTGCGGGCGCCACTTTGACGCCGCCGTGCTCCTTGCACGCGTTGGCTTTCAACGTCGCTTGGTCGGTTGTGCCGTCGGTGCAGGTATACGTGCGCTGGACGGCGTCCTTGGTGGCGCTGGCCGTCGCCTTTGCCCCCTTTTTCGTCGCCTTCGCGCCTGCCTTGCCGATGTGCTTGGCCGCGTCTGCGGTGTCCTTGCCGGCTTCCTTCGTCGCTTGACCGGCCTTCTTGGTTTCGCCCTTCGCCGTGTCCTGAGCGAACGCCACGCCTGACGCACAGAGCGTGGCGATGGCGAGCGCCGAAATGAAATGACGCATGATGCGTGTCCTCCGTCACGCGGCCGTATCAAATGCGGTGCCGTAGTGTAGGGCGGGTGTTAGCAAACGCCTCCTCCAAGCCCTAGAACCGCAGAGGGCGGGTGATCTTGACCGCGAAGGACCGGTTGAGCCGGTCGGGAATGCCGCGGCCGAGTGGGGGAATCTGCTGATGAGCATGCGCGGGCCGGTGTGTCGATTGTGCGCGTGGTCAGGTGGCGCGAGACGAAATCGCCCCACGGCCGCAGCACCACGCTCACATACACTTCTTCATCGAACGGCTGTCGATCCGCATGCGTCGATCGAGGCGCGTGGCTCGAATGCCGGCGCTACGGGCGCAGCAGGGCCGCCAGGGTAGTCTCCGAAGCCGACGCGATGTTGATGAAAGCAGCCGAAGCGATGAAGGCGGCGGCGCCACTACGCGCCGCAGTCCAGCAGAACATTCGCGACATTCTATTCGTGCTTGGATTGCTGCTGGGTGGCGTTGCGCCATCGTCGGCGCAACCTGCCGTGCCGGTGGCAACGCCGCTGCTCGTCGACGAAGTGATGACTGCCGGCGCCGGCGCCACCCTTACAAACGCCGCGGCCCGCCTCGTCGCCAACGTTGAGGATCGGTATGTGCCAATCCGGTTGTTCGACGAGCGCAGCAGACTTCGCCGTAGCGTCAACGCGACATACCGGCTCGGCAAACTCGTTCTCTTTGACGAACCGCAGGAGAACTGGTTCCGTGTCGCGAATCACGAGGTTTTTGGCCACGGCGGCCGACTTCGCGACCTGTTCAACGGTCACATCGGCTACGACCTGCCGCCGCCACCGCCCTACGGACGCGGTGGGGGTGCGACATTTTTCGAGTTCGATCGTCCGCCAACGTTCGAAGAGGTGCTCGCGGTAAGCGCCGGCGGCATGGAAGCCAATTACGTCCTGGCGCGCGCTCTCGCGAAGGACGCGATGACCGCGGGGCAGTGGCACTACCGCGACGCGAGACGCTATCTCTACGCGGAGTACGACACGATCCGCTACATCCTCGGCACGGACGATCTGGAGAAAGCGGGACACGATGTGGGCGACTTCCGGAGCGTCTACAACGAGCTGGCGACGAAGGTGGGCGAGAAGACGCTGTCGGCGCGTACGCTGCGGCGCCGCGCGCTTGCGTCGTTCGCCAATCCACTCATCGCCTATTCGTACTACGCCACGTTGATTTCGTACGTGTGGCAGGGACGTACCGCTACGCCCATCCCGATGATTCGGTTCGGTGACACGCGCTACCTGCCGATGGCGCGTTTCCACCTCACCTCATTCGGCACCGAGTTCGTCATCGACAACGCCTTCGTGCGAAACGGCCGCTTCACGGACGTGACGCTCGGTCTCGGCGAGACCGTCGGCACGCGGACGTGGAGCATCGGCCTGCAAGGCACGCGACTGGCCTCCATCAGGCAATGGGTGCTCGACGGTCAGGCGACCGTCTGGCGTCAGACTGACTGGGGCGGGCAATTCGCCGTCACGGCGGAGCGACGGATCGTGCGACGCGGCACGCACGCGCTCGCCATCGTCGCGCAAGGCGGGTTCAAGACCGACGGATTCTCGCCGGGTGACCGGCTGTATCAGGGCGCGATCGTCCGCATCGGTGCGGCGTTCATGCCCACTTCGCTCCAATCGCCATGACCGCTTCCTGCGCGAGCGTCTCGTCGGTCTTCCAGTCGGCGCCGGCCACACCGACGCCGCCGACGCATTCTCCGTTGACCATGACTGGACAGCCACCTTCCATGGCCGTCCACCGCTCGGGACCGGCGGCGAGCGCGAGGCCGAGCGCATGCGCCGTATCGAGCGTCTGTCCCACAGCGCCTTGAGACGTCGTGGCTCGCCGGTTCGACGCAGCACATACCGCCTTGGTGGTCGCCGAATGCACTGTGTGAAACTTGCCGCCATCCATGCGCTCGAGCAGGATCACGTGACCACCCGCATCGACTACGGCGACGGTGACGGCGGCGCCGTTGGCGGCGGCCTTTGCCGTTGCAGCTTCGATCATCTTCCTCGCACCGGCGTTCGTGAGGCGTTTGCTATCTGCGATATACATGGTGCTCGATAGGATACCTGTGCGCCGCGCGTCGTTGATTGGCCTCCTCGCCTTCGCATTCCGCTACCTCACCCTGAGCCCAATCGAAAACGATCACTTCGTCATGCTGGCGCGTGCGCAGCAGGTGCTGTTCGGCGATTGGCCGGTGCGGCAGTTCGAGGATCCGGGACAGCCGCTGTTCTATCTGCTGACGAGCGCGCTCGCGTCGATCTTCGGCCACGTGCTGGCGACAAACGTGATCCTGTGTCTCGTGTTGCAATCGATCGCCGTGGCCTGCACCTTCGTCCTGGCGCGACGCGCATCGGGGAGCACCGCCGTGGGCTTTGCCGCTGCGCTCGTGGCGATGGTCAGCTCGCCGCGTCTTTACAACACGACGAAGGTCATCGTGCCGGTCATTGCCATGGTGCTGCAATGGCGCTATGCGGACCTGCCGACGCGCGCGCGCCTCGTCGCGCTGGCGCTGTGGACGGCAATCGCTTTTCTTCTTCGCCACGACTACGCGGTCTACGTCGTCGTGTCGACGCTGGTGCTCATCGCGGTGCTTCATCGCTCCGACGCGGCGTTTGGGTTGAGACGAACTGCTCTGTACGCTGGTGTTGCGCTTGCGTGCGTTTCCCCGTGGCTCCTCTACGTGCAATGGAACGAGGGGCTCGTCGAGTACACGAGCGCGGCGCTTCGCTTCGTGCAGTCCGAAGGGAGGCGCACGGGCGGCGGCGGACCACAGACGCTGTATTACCTGGTCGCGCTGCTTCCAGTGTGCGGCCTTGTGCTGGCGTATACACGCATGAGGACGCTCACGGCCGCGCACCTGGCGTCGGCATCGGTGCTTGTGCTGTTGATGAACGCGGTGTTTCTGCGCGACGTGCTGCTGGCACGGCTGCCGGACGTCATCGCGCCGACGGCGGTGCTGACAGCGGCGCTGCTCGGCCAGACGTTTTCACCACGTGCGCTGCGTGTCGGCGCGTTGGCGATGGTGGCAGCCACGCTCATCGTCTTCGTCACCGCACTCGCACGCGCCGGATATCGTGTGCCCACACCCGCGGCCGTCGGCCGTCAGACGGTCCGCGTCGCAGACAGGCTTGCCCACGTATCTCCGGAGATTCAGCCGAGCCCACGATACCCGGCGATCGTCAGCTATCTCTCGCGCTGCACGATGCCGCAACAGCGGGTGCTCGTCGCCGGCTTCGCACCGCAGATTCCATTTCTGGCGCATCGGCCGTTCGCCGGCGGTCTGCCGTCATGGATTCCCGGCTATTACGAAACGCCTGCCGACACCGCGCGTGCGCAGCGCCGGCTCGACGCAGAGGATGTATCGGCAGCGGTGCTTCTCGAAGGATCGCGCGCGTTCGAGGACTCCTGGCCGCAGCTCGCGACGTGGTTCCGCGCGCGCGGTTTCGAGGAGCATCAGGCCGGCCGTGCCGAAGAGCGCGTCACCGTGTGGCTGCCGAAATCCGCGGACGCTTCGCGCATCGACGAGGACACGGGGCTTCCGTGCGCCGTGGTAGCCTTCGGCTCCCCTTGAATTCAGCGCAGCGTCCTCTCGTGTTGCTGCTGGCGTTCGCCTCGCTGCTGCGGGTCATACTCGTCGTGCAGGGCGGCCAGTTGTACTGGCCCGACGAGCGCTTGTATACCGAGGTGCTCGACACCTTCGACCTGCATCGCGGAGACTGGTTTGCCATCACCAGGGCGCTCTTCGCGACGCAGGATCATCTCGGGTTTGCGCTGATCAGCGCGCCGCTCGCTGCGTTTCAGTTTTCGATGAGCCAGGCGCTGAGCCGATCGGCGGACGGCCTGCTGATGTTGCCGGGGCTGCTGCTGGCGCAGGCGTCGGTCGTCTCGATCGCGCTGGTCTACGCGATTGCGCGCCGCACGGGCGGCGATCGCGTTGAAGCGTCGCTGGCCGCCGCGCTCATGGCATCGGCAACGACGATGTTCTATTACGCGCGGCATCTGCTCCCCTATGACAGCGCCATGATGCTGGCGCTGCTGGCACTCTGGTTCGGCGTCGGGGCGACGCGGCGCAACTCGCTGGCCTGCGGCGCGGCAGCGGCGGCTGCGTTCATCACCTACAACGGGTACTGGCTGATCGCCGGCGTCGTGCTGCTGCTGCATATCGCGCAGCAGGGCCGGACCACCGTCAGTGCCGCGCTCTGGCGTGCGCTGTATGCTGCGGTGGGATTCGTCATCGTTCCAGCGATCATCATGCTGGTAGAGGTCGCGACCGGTGCGCCGCTACTAGTCGGCGGCATGAGTAGGTTGGCGGCGACGGTGACCGACGGTTATGCGCCTGAAGGCTTCACGTTGCCGTGGGCGTACCTGTGGCACGCCGAGCACGGC
>Ga0310813_10003043_pt1 | contig 10153 bp, 8 predicted proteins | sample YN3metagenome_FD_203086 | JGI IMG/M metagenome (GOLD analysis project Ga0310813, IMG submission 203086) | Soil microbial communities from experimental microcosm in Duke University, North Carolina, United States - YN3 | ecosystem: Engineered > Artificial ecosystem > Soil microcosm > Unclassified ... | reverse complement strand
CACGTCGATCTTCAGCGTAATCTACCCGGTGCTCTTTGCGCCGCTCCCATATCCCGGCGGCGAGCGCGTCGCGGTGGTCCTCGAAAATGGCCGCTCGACCGTGGGTACTTACGCGATGTACCGCGCGCTTCTCGCCGGAAGCAACGCGCTCGACTCCGCCGCGGTCATCCGCCGATGGCAGCCGGCCATCACCGGCATCGATATGCCCGAGCGGCTGGAGGGGCAGCGCGTCAGTGCCGCGTATTTTTCAGTGCTGGGGGTGAGACCGGCGCTCGGAACGGGATTCACGGGTGCGCATGAGCGTGCCGGCGCGTCGGACGTCGTGGTCCTCAGCGACGGGTTGTGGCGGCGCCGCTTCGGGTCGGATCCCGCAATTGTTGGCCGCGCCATCCGGCTCGACGGACGCCCGTACACAGTCCTCGGCGTCATGCCGGCGTTCGACAACGTGCTCGCCCCGGCGGCGTCCGTCTGGAGTCCCGTTCACTACGACCCGGCACTTCCGGCCGACGGCCCCGAATGGGGTCACCACCTCGTGACCGTGGTGCGCCTCAAGCCACGCGTGACCCTGGCGGCTGCGTCCGAGGAGGCCAATCGGGTCGGTCGCGCGATGCTCGCGGCGCGGCGTCCCGTTACCTACGATCCCAATACGCGCTTCTCGATCGCGCCCCTGCGGACGGAACTCGTTCGCGGCGTGCGGCCCGTACTGCTTGCCATCGGCGGCGCCGTCGGACTCGTGCTGCTGATTGCGTGCGCAAACGTCACGAGTCTGCTGTTCGCGCGCGGCGTGCGGCGTGCGGGTGAAACCGCGATGCGCGTCGCGCTGGGCGCGAGCCGTTTGCGAATCGCCGCCGGCGCGCTGACGGAAACGCTGTTGCTCGCGGTGCTCGGTGGGGCGGGCGGCGTCGCGATTGCCGTCCTCGGCACCCGCGCGCTGCGCGCGATCGGTCCCGCCGGCATGGCGCGGCTCGACGACGTGCACATCGATGCGAGAGCGCTTGGGTTCGCCACGGTCTTGACCGTCCTGGTTGGACTCATCGCCGGACTCATTCCCACGCTCGTTTCGAGCGGCGCGCGGCTGCAGGTTCAGGAGAGCAGCGTCCGTACGGCGCGCCGCCAGGGGCGGACGCTGCCGGCGCTCGTGGCCGCCGAGGTCGCACTCGCGCTCGTCCTGCTGATCGGCGCCGGTCTGCTGCTGCGAAGCGTCCGAGAACTCCTCGCGGTACCGGTCGGCTTTGAGCCGCGCGGGCTGCTCACGCTGCAGGTGCAGGCCGTCGGTCCCGGCTACTCGGAGTCGGCGGCCAGCGTTCGATTCTTCGATCAGGCGCTCGACGCGGTTCGTCGCGTGCCCGGCGTCACGGCGGCGGCCGCCACCAGCCAGCTGCCCTTGAGCGGCGATCGCGATGAGTACGGCGCCGGTTTTCCCGCGGCGCAGGGACTTCCGGCCGTGACGATCCCGGTATTTCGTTACGGCGTCAGCGCGGACTATTTCTCCACGGCTGGCATCCCGATCACCAGGGGCCGGGCGATCAACGAACGCGACACCGCGGCCTCGCCGCCCGTCGCGGTGATCAGCGAGGCGCTCGCCGTGGAACGGTTCCGCGATCGCGACCCCATCGGTCAGAGCGTCCGTGTCGGACCGGCAGGCCCGTTCACGATCGTCGGCGTTGCCGGAAATGTACGGCAAGTGTCGCTCGCGGTGAGTGACGCCGATGCGGTGTACCTGAGTCCGGCTCAATGGCCATTCTCAGAGGGCGCCATGTCGTTCGTCGTACGCGCGCACGGCAGTCCAGGCGCCCTCGCCGAGGCTGTTCGTCAGGCGGTGTGGTCGATCGATCGCGATGCGCCCGTGGCCCGAATCGCGGCCATGGATGACCTCCTCGAGGCGTCGGAATCCGAGCGGCGTTTTACGCTGCTCGTCTTCGTAGCCTTCGCGATGGCGGCGCTCGTACTGGCGGCCGTCGGGCTGTACGGCGTGCTCGCCGGAAACGTGTCGGCACGCCTCCGTGAAATCGGCGTGCGCTCGGCGCTCGGCGCGACCCGCTCGCAGCTCGTCGGCATGGTCGTCCGTCAAGGCCTCACGCTCACGGCGTTTGGCGTCGTCATCGGCCTCATCGGCGCGGCGTTCGCGAGCCGTTTGCTGGCTGGACTGCTGTTTGGCATCTCGCGGCTCGATCCCTGGACGTACGCTACGGTGGTCGCGCTGCTGATCGGGGTGTCGCTCATCGCGGCGTCTCTGCCCGCGTGGCGTGCGGCACGTGTCGATCCGTCGACGACCCTTCGCGCGGAGTGATCCGAGATCTCGCGGCGGTTCCCCGCGGTAGGCTATACGCATGACACGAGCGATCGTGCTGCTGGCCTGCCTCCTCATGGTGACGTCCCCACAACGCAGGGCCGCGCCGGCGTCGCAGGCCGGGCCGTTCACCACGACGTTGACCGCCGCGCAGATGGCGAACAAACAGGCGGTCGTGCAGACATCGCTCGGCACATTCATCATCGACCTCCGGCCCGACCTTGCGCCGAACCAGGTCGGCTACTTCATGAAGCTGGCGAACGACGGGTCATACAAAGGCACGATCTTCCATCGCATCATCCACCGCGGGATCATCCAGGGCGGCGATCCGCTCTCGAAGGATCCGGCGAAGAAGGCCCAATACGGAACCGGCGGCCTCGGCGTGCTGAAGGCCGAGCACAGCCAGGAGCCGTTTACACGCGGTGCGATTGCCGCGGTGATTCGGCCCGGGCTGGCGGACAGCGCGGGAGCGCAATTCTTCGTGTGCGTGAGCGATCAACCCGCGCTGGCCGGCCAGTACACGATCTTCGGGCGCGTCAGCGAAGGGATGGACGTCGTCGAGAAGATGTCGGACGCGTCAGTCGACGACAAGGGCGCGCCGACGGATCGGATCGAAATCCTGGACGTTGCGATCCGCGACACCCCGCCGCCCGAGCCGGTACCCTTTGCGTCGGACACGGTGGAGCAGCTTGCCACGTATCGCGCCGTACTCGACACGTCGCTCGGTTCGATCACCATCGGCTTCATGCCCGATCAGGCGCCGGAAACAGTGCGGCAGTTCCTGCGACTCGCGCAGGCCGGCGTGTTCGACGGGACGTCGTTCCATCGTGTCGTTCGCGGCTTCGCCATTCAGACCGGTTACCTGACGACGCGAGGGCCGTTGACGGAGAAGCAGCAGAACCTCGTGCACGCTCTCGCTCCGGAATTCAACGGAACGAAGCATGTCAAAGGGATCGTCTCGATGGCGCGCGGCGACGACCCGGCGAGTGCCACGACGTCGTTCTTCGTCGTGACGGGCGACGCTCCGTCGCTCGACGGCAAGTACACGGCGTTTGGCCGGGTACTCGACGGCATGGACGTCGTCGAGCAGATCGATGCGGCGCCGCTCTCGGGCGAGTCCCCCGTGAGCCGGATCGACCTGCTGAGGGTGCGTGTGGTTCGTCCGTGAAACTGCGCGATAATAGATGATTGGCCCGGCCGCCGCATCGGCGCCCGCGCCGGAAAGGTTCAGCTACAAGGTTTGGCAGAAGCACGCCTGAAAATCGCAGCATTCATCGATTTCGACAACATCGAAATCGGAGTCAAGAGCACCCTCAACGCGCAGTTCGACATCGGGGTTGTCCTCGAAGCGCTCAGGGAGCGCGGCGAGGTCGTATCGAAGATTGCCTACGGCGACTGGACGCGCGCGGGAGACTACAGCCGCTCGCTGACCCAGCATGCGACGAAACTCGTCCAGCGCAATCTCACGCCCGGCGGCGACAAGAACGGCGCCGACATCAACCTCGCGCTCGACGCGCTCGAAATGGCCTTCACGCACCCGCACATCAACGCGTACGTGATCGTCGGAGGCGACAGCGACTTCATTTCTCTCGTCGAGAAACTGAAGCAGTATGACAAGCAGGTGTTCGTCGTCGGCGGCCGCTCCTTCACGAGTCACGTGATGCAGCGCAACTGCCACGAGTTCATCGCGTACGAGAACCTCGGCGCAGGCCGCCGAGGAGACCGCGGGGGACGTCCGTCGGGTCAGGGCGGTTCACCGACGTCAGTCGAGCAGGCGATGCCGCTCGTCCGTCGGGCCCTCAAGGTCCTGAGCGACCGCGAGGTCACACCGCAGCTGGGTCTGCTGAAGAGCACCCTGCTGCAGCTCGATTCCACTTTCTCCGAACGCAACTACGGCGTGAGCAGCTTCCGTGACTTTGCGCAGAAACTCGCGAACGCGGGACACGTCTCGCTGCGGGAGAACGGACGCAACGTCCTCGTCGAGCTGAAGGAAGGCGCAGGCTCGGTCGCCGCGGATGGCAACGGCCAGGCTCCAGAAGTGCGACAGGAGCAGAAGGCCGAGGGACGGCCCGAGCGACTCGAGCCGCGTCCAGCCGAGGCGATCACCGAGGTGCGGCGCCTGTTCCAGGCGGCGCCGAATCCGCCCCGATGGCCGATGTATGTCCGGCAGGTCAAGCAGTTCCTGCGCGGCGTCGATCCGTCGTTCGACGAACGGAACTTCGGATTCCAGAGCCTCAACGATCTGCTGCGGGCCTGCCAGCGCGACGGTCTCTTCCGGATGGAGCGCGATCGACAGGGTGTCCTGCGCTTCTTCCAGGGCAACGTGATGCGGCCGGTCGACGGGGAGGCGGGCGGCACACCCGAGAGCGAGGCCGAGGCGCAGATCCGTCACGGCCGCGAGGCGGCCGCCGCGGCGGAAGCGTCCGACGCGGACATCGTCGACGGCGACGTGGTCCAGGAGATCGATGCGACGCCGCCCGTGATCGATGTGGCGGCGACGGCCGCGCAGGCCGACGGGCCGCAGCCGGAATCGGCATCGGACGAGGAATCGTCCGGCGAAGCGCCGTCGCGCGGTCGCCGTAAGCGGGCGACGAAGACGGCGGCGCCGTCACGCGCGCGCAAAACGGCATCCAGGCCGCGATCGAGCGCGCGCCGGAAGGCCGCACCGACCGAGTAGACGCCCGTCGCCCGTGGGCCGACGTTACGAATCGAACGGCAGCAGCGGCTCCACGATGTCGGCGGGATCTTCCAGATTGTGAACGCTGACGCCGAGCAGCCGCACCGGCCGCGTCGGCGCCTGCGTCCTGGCAAGCAGCGCGACGGCGCGCTGCGCGATCTCTTCCGCGTCGCGAGTCGCAGGCGCCGTGTGACTCCGCGTCACGGTCGTGAAGTCCGAATAGCGCACCTTGATCGTTACCGTGCGGCAGCGTAGTTCGCGCCGCGCGAGCCATGCCGCGGCGTCTCGTGCCATTCCATCGACTTCGCGCTGCATCTCAGGCAAATCGGTCAAGTCGTGCGAAAAGGTCGTTTCGCTGCCGGATGACTTGACCTCGCGCTCAGGTTCGACGGCGCGATCGTCGATCCCGTCTGCGAGACGGCGAAGCCACTCGGCGCCGCTGCCGAGGGCCTCGCGGAGCACGGCGGCGTCGATCCGGCGGACGTCGATCAACCGCTCGATGCCGCGCTCGCGTAGCCGCTGTGCCGTCACAGGACCGACACCCCACAACGCGTCCACCGGCAGCTTCTGAAGAAACGATTCGACGCGCTCCGGTGCGATGACCGTGAGTCCGTCCGGCTTGCGCCAGCCGGATTGCGAGGAACTTGTTTGGCGCGACGCCTGCCGACGCGGTCAGTCCGGTTGCCGAGCGGATTTCCGCCTTCAACCGCAGCGCGACGTTCTTCCCCAGCACTTCTCCCCACGCATTCTCGGTTACGTCCAGGTAGGCCTCGTCGAGCGACAGCGGTTCGACCAGCGGCGTCACGGATCGAAAAATCGCGAATACCGTTTGCGAAACCGCGCGGTACTTGTGAAAGTCCGGACGGACGATCATCAGGTGAGGGCACAGGCGGACGGCGCGCGACATCGGAATCGCCGACCGCACGCCGAACAGCCGCGCCTCGTAGCTCGCGGCGGCCACGACACCGCGCGAGGCCGGGGAGCCGCCCACGGCAACAGGCCTCCCTTTCAATTCGGGATTGTCACGCTGCTCGACCGACGCGTAAAAGGCGTCCATGTCGACGTGAAGGATCCTGCGCACGTCGTTCGCTCCGTCCGGCGCTATCGCGGCCGGTCCACCCACCAGGCCCACGGGACCAAAAGCCACGCGACGATCGCCGTCCACGCGATCATCTCGATGGTCGGCGGCGGCGGCGCGAAGGCGCTCACGACGTACAACAGGTAGATGAAGCCGACGAACAGCCAGAATCCGAGGCGGGGCGTCCCACGGCGCGCGTAAAACACGATGGCGGCGACGAACATCGCAGTTTCGACCGCAATCGTCAGCGGCCACGACTTCCACAATCCCAGGCCGATGTAAGGACCATGCGGCAGCACCGGCATGTCGGGCAGGTGCGACACGACGTCGAGTACCCAGTGGCTCAGAACGCCGCCCGCGAGCAGCAGGGCGCCGCCTGTGCGGCCTTTGACGAGGCGATAGACACTGCCGAAGATCGCCGCCCACGCAACCGCGCCGACCAGACTGTGCGAGATCGGATAATCGGTGAACGTCAGTGTCAGAAACGCGTTCGGCGCAGACGGCACGATCTTCACGTGCTCGAGACCGAGCAGCAGGAGCACGGGCCAGACCATGTCCAGGAATACCGCAGACGCCGTCCACCAGCCGAGACCCGCGCGCGGCGTGAGGCGGCGTCCCGCGATGCCGACGGCGAAGTGGCCGATGAACATGGGCCTATTGTAGGCCCGCGTCACCACCTGGCAGGGATCCTCGCGGCGAGTTGCGGGAGGGCTCACGACCGGTTAATGTCGGGTATCGGCTCATGGATGATCCTCGCGACACTGTCACGTCGGACGCTCCAGACGCGCGCGCGTTTCCCGTCCTGACGGATCCGCAGACCGCACGGATCCTCGCACATGGACGGCGCCGGTCTGTCCGGGCCGGAGAAGCCCTGATCCAACCGGGCGATCGGCCGCCGTTCTTCGTGGTGCTCCGCGGCAGCCTCGAAGTCGTACGAAGCGCCGGCGCCAGGCAGGTGATCGTCACGCACCGCGTCCATCAATTTTCGGGCGAATCCAATCTGCTGACGGGCCGCCCGTCGCTCGTCCTGGTGAGGGCGGCAGAGGACGGCGAAGTCATCGAAGTCGCCCGCGACAGGCTGCTGGCGCTCGTCCAGACCGACTCCGAACTCGGACAGGTTCTCCTTCGCGCGCTCCTCCTGCGTCACGTGCTGCTCATCGACGGCAAGTACGGCGACATTGTGGTCATCGGGTCGACGCACTCGGCGGACACGCTCCGGGTGAAGGAATTCCTGACGCGCAATGGACAGCCGTACGAGTACGTCGATCTCGATCGTGACGCGACCGCGCAGGAGTTGCTCGATCGGTTTCGCGTGGGTGTCGACGACGTCCCAGTACTCATCTGCCGGGGCGACGTGGTCCTGCGCAATCCATCGAACGCCGCGATCGCGAACTGCCTCGGGCTCAACGAAACCCTCGATCGGAGCGCGGTGCGAGACCTCGTCGTCATTGGAGCGGGTCCTGCCGGTCTCGCCGCCGCTGTCTACGGAGCGTCGGAAGGCCTCGACGTTCTCGTGCTCGAATCGAGCGCGCCTGGCGGACAAGCGGGATCGAGTTCACGCATCGAGAACTATCTCGGCTTCCCGACCGGAATCTCCGGGCTGGATCTGACAGGACGCGCGTATGCGCAGGCGCAGAAGTTCGGCGCGCATGTCCTCATCGCCAACGGGGCCGCGCGTCTCTCCTGCGCGGGGCAGGTCTATTCGATCCACATGGACGACGGTGATTGTGTCCGCGCGAGGACTGTCCTCATCGCGTCCGGAGCACAGTATCGGAAGCCGACGCTCGAGAATCTGGCGCGCTTCGAGGGCGCGGGCGTGTACTACGCGGCGACTCCCATGGAGGCGCAGCTCTGCGGCGGTCAGGAGATTGCGATCGTCGGTGGCGGCAACTCCGCAGGCCAGGCGGCCGTATTCCTGGCGGAGTCGGCCAGGCGCGTGCATATCCTCGTCCGTCGCGAGGGCCTGGCCGCGACGATGTCGCGATATCTCATTCGCCGGATCGAAGAGCACCCCCGCATCCAGCTCCATCCACGATCCGAGATCGTGGCGCTCGAAGGAGACGGCCAGCTCCAACGCATCCGCTGGCGCCGTGCCGACTCTGGCGAGGTGACCGACGCGGAGATCGCGCACGTGTTCATGATGACCGGCGCCCTTCCGAACACCCGCTGGCTGGACGGCTGCATCGCGCTCGATCAGGCCGGCTTCATCCGGACGGGTTCGGACCTGACGCGCGACGACCTCAATGCCGTGAACTGGCCGGGCGCCCGGTCGCCGTACCTGCTGGAGACGAACCGCGCGGGCATCTTTGCGGCGGGCGACGTCCGTTCCGGCAACGTCAAGCGCGTCGCGTCCGCCGTGGGCGAAGGCTCGATCGCCGTCACCTTCATCCATCAGGTGCTGCAGGCGGCGCGCTGACGAAACACTTTTCGCCGCTCGCCTACCCGCCCGGGTAGTTGTGCGAGAGAGTTTCCCGTTTCAGGATTCTGCGCGTCGGTACATTCCGGAGGCCCTGATGCGGTTGATCATTGCGTCTTTGGTTGCTGTCGCCTGCTGCTCACCCGCGACGTTCGCGTTCCAGACCAGCGGCACCGCACGCGCGAAGTCGAGTGTCCGCGCGTGCTCACTGCTGACGAAAGAGCTGATAAAGACCGTGACACCGGAGGACACGAAAGCCCTCGACATTTATTTCACGGGTGCGCCGGAAGAGGACAGTCTCGGTGCCGGCGGCACCGATTGTGCGTACGGCGGAATCGCCATACAGATCGATCCGAACTTCAGCTACGACACCTTCAAGAGGCAGACAGGCTGGGAACACGCAGAACCCGTCGTCGGACTGGGCGACGAAGCGTTGTTCCACGACAACATCGGAGAGTGGGCGGAGCTGATCGTGCGCTCCGGAGCGCATCTCCTCACCATCCGAATGGATGTTCCCCGCGGCAGGACAGCCGAATCGATCAAGCCGAACGTGATTGCATTGGCGAAAGCGCTCCTGCCCAAAATCCAGTAACCCCGAAGCGAATCCGCGCGATCGCGCGGCGATGCGGCCCTCCTACTCCTCAGGGTAGTTACCCCCACGCCCGCCGTCTGTTCATACTCCTGGTCCGAGTTTCTCGAAATGCAGGAGGTGGTCATGCGTCGCGGGTTCACCCGTTCAGGGGCGGTCGGCTTCGCGGTCATATCGACACTCGTCGGCGCGGGCGCGGTGCATGCCGCCGCGCAGGCACCCGCGACCGGAACGCAGGACAGCGTATGCGTGGCGCTCGTCACACCGAGCGTCGAAGGCGTCCCCGGCAATGCCACCGAGGTCGGCGTGGCCGTTCGCGATCTGTTTGCCAGCTTTCTGGCAGGCCCTGCACTGCATGCCGTTCCGCTCGATGCGCGGCTCGTGTCCCAGGCATTGCAGGAGGCCCAACAGAAGCAGTGTGCGAACGTGCTCGTCGCGAGCGTCACGATGAAGCGCTCTGGCGGGAGCAGCATGTTGAAGCGGATGGCGGGCAACACGGGGTCCAACGTCGCGTGGCAGCTTCCAACGGGCGGCTCGACTGTGAGCTCCGCGGTGGCGCGCGGCGCCGCGATTACGGCCGCCCAGACGATGTCCGGCGTCGCATCGTCCACCAGGGCGAAGGACGAGATGCTGCTCGAGTACCGCGTGATGACCAACGGCAGCGTGCGGCTCCCGCCGACGACGAAGCAGGCGAAGGCGCATGTCGACGGGGAGGATCTTCTGACGCCGCTCGTCCAGCAGGCGGCCGAAGTGATCGCCGGCGCCGTCACGAAATCGCAGACGCCCTGATGCGCTAATCGCGCTTCACGAGCTCGACGCGTCGGTTTCGCGCGCGGCCCTCGATCGTGTCGTTGCGATCCTTCGGCACACGCATGCCGAAGCCGGCCGTCTGCATCCGGTGTTCACCGATGTGGTACCGGCTGACCAGCGCCTGCTTGACCGCCGTGGCGCGACGCTGCGAGAGATCGAGATTGTACGCGTCGCCGCCGATGTTGTCGGTGTGTCCCTCGACGGCGATATTCCAGGTGGGGTTCGCCTTCAGGACCTGTGCGATTTCGGCGAGCACCGGCTCGGATTCCTTCTTGATCTGATCGCTGGCGAAG
>Ga0310813_10003042_pt1 | contig 10157 bp, 8 predicted proteins | sample YN3metagenome_FD_203086 | JGI IMG/M metagenome (GOLD analysis project Ga0310813, IMG submission 203086) | Soil microbial communities from experimental microcosm in Duke University, North Carolina, United States - YN3 | ecosystem: Engineered > Artificial ecosystem > Soil microcosm > Unclassified ... | reverse complement strand
ACCGGGCAACCTCTTTCCATCAGCAAGCCTTAGAGATTGCCCGTGCAGCAGGCGATCGCATTTGCGAGATTGCCAATCTCAATCACTTGAGCCGGATTTGTGTAGCCCAAAAAATTTATGCTGAAGCTATTGACTACAGCCAACGGGCGTTGATTCTCTCTCGTCAAAGCGGAGATCGGTTAGGAGAAGCCAACGCCCTGACCAATTTAGGTTATAGCGAGGTGTTTCAAGCCAAAGAGCAGGCACAGCTAGAACCAGAAGTGTATGAGAGGGCAATTCACTATCTAGAACAGAGTTTGCAATTGTTGGAGCGATTGGGTGATTCTTTAGGCGGTGGCTATGCTTCCCACCAAAGCAAAGCCTTTTGTTTCAGCAGTTTAGGAATTGCCCATGTTGTTATTGAACAGCCTCAACAGGCGATTACCTACCTAGAAGAAGGTTGGCAAGCTGCCCAATTTTCTGGCGATTTATACCTGCAAGGCGTCAACCTGGCCTACCTTGCCCAAGCTTGCTACAGGTTACAACACCTGGAGAAAGCAATCTATACGGGTAGCTTAGGCGCGTATCTTCTGGAGCAAATTGGCTCTAATGATTGGCGTCAACCCGCAGGCTTACTGACCATTTTGCAGGGTCAAATTGGGGTGGAATCGTTCCAATCCTTATTGGAACAGCAGCGATCAAAAATTATTGCCTTCGTTGGTGTTGATGGCTATGACTACATTCCACAACTACTACAAAAATATCGGGATTCCATGTAGCTAGCGTCAAGGAAAGTCAATAGAATACTGAAGTGTGTTAGCGCAGCGGCGCGTAGCGCAGTATGAAGTATGAAATTATATTAAAGCTGCACAGCTGTTAAGAAGGTTATTAATGTTTCGCTGAAGAAACAAAAATTCCAGTTCTTCATGATGCAGATTTTTTCGTCAATAAAGAGTGAAAAACTGTTGTTGCTATCTTGCGAAATTGAATGGAAAATTCTAGATAGAGTGGCTTATTCTAGTACTCCAGCAAATTAAATTGAATGGAGAATAACTCTTTGTGATGTCCGACACAAAAGCAATTCACAAATTATTCACCTATCAAAACTAGATTGGTAGAGTACTCATATGGGTAGCGGGGACATAGACTTAAACCCCCACTCCCAGCAGGACAAGCCGTCCAACCGCTAGAGGTGGACTACGTTAGATAAGGGCGCACCGATGTAAAAGTTCTTTCCAATGATTTTTAACATAAAGACTGCCCGATGCCATTACAGAAGCTAGCACTCTCCTTAACCCTGTCTGTCCTCTGCTTTGGTTGTCATTTTCGCTTTTCGCGATCGCACTCAGAACAGACCCAAGCTTCCATTGCTCAACCCATCCTCACTGCCCCTCTAAAAAGGGTAATCGAGGAGGTGAGAGTAATGAAAGTCAAGATTCAAAGGGATAATGGCATTAATCCCAAAGAATATGATGAAGATCTTATCGATTTAGGAAATATGGTTAATAACGCTTATGGTGACTCAAAAACCTTAACTGCTGTGAAGTCAGTCGTAGAAGGGCACGCATTAGCCCTACGGTTTTTGCAGTGCGATCGCGTTGAGGGCTACGACGACATGCACCAATGCCGAGATCAGGTTCTTAAAAAACTCTTTGTTAAATACCCCGAACTCGCAGCAGCAGTGAAGGAAGCCGTTAAAGGTGAACAACTGCCTTATATCAGCGCTGGGCTGGATAAAGATGCTGTATTGCAAGCTATCTGGCAAGAAACCGGAAAAGACACTGATGCAATCCTTCTAGCGTTCAAGTTAGAGCCGAATCCAAAAGAAAGCCAGCCTCAACAGTGAATGTCACGTCTGAATTAACATCCTCTGAACGAGCATGGGTGTCGAAAGCAGTTAAAACTAATTATTATGGAAAATCCTCGCCAATTAGCTTTTCTAGCGCTGCAAGATATCCAACGGCGGGGTGCCTTCACGGATATTGCTCTTGATCGGGTGCTACGAAATACTCAATTAAGTAGTGCCAACCGGGGTCTGGTGACAGAGTTAGTTTATGGGACTGTCAGACGACAGCGCACACTTGATGCCTTAATCGATCAACTGGGTAAGAAAAAAGCCCACCAGCAGCCTCCAGAATTTCGCACAATTCTCCATATCGGCTTATACCAGCTGCGCTATCAAGCGCGAATTCCCGCCAGCGCAGCGGTCAATACCACGGTTGAGCTGGCTAAAGAAAATGGATTTAAAGGACTTGCTGGCGTCGTCAATGGTTTGCTGCGCCAATATGAACGTCTAGCCACAGCGACAGCTATCTCAAGTCCCTCGATTCAGCCAGAGGAACAAAATCCAAACTCCAAACTCCAAACTCCAAAATCCCATGACCCCTTACGGTTGCCCACAGAACCAGTAGAGCGATTGGGCATCTTGCACAGCTTTCCGGATTGGATGATCGAGATGTGGTTGGAACAGCTGGGAATAGACGAAACCGAGCAGCTTTGTGAATGGTTAAACCAAACTCCAACGATTGACCTCCGGGTGAATCCCCTAAAAGTATCTATAGAGGAAGTTGAGGCCGCAATGCGATCGCACGGCGTTGATGTCCGGCGTGTTCCTCAGCTTCCCCAAGCGTTACGAGTGGTTGGTGGTACAGGTACCATTCAACAGTTACCTGGATTCAGCGAGGGCTGGTGGACAGTTCAAGACAGTAGCGCTCAGTTGGTGAGCCATTTGCTTGACCCTCAAGCAGGTGAGGTTGTCATTGATGCCTGTGCGGCACCGGGGGGAAAGACAACCCATATTGCGGAACTGATGGGTGATCAGGGTACGATTTGGGCATGCGACGCGAGAGCATCTCGCCTTAAAAGACTCAAAGAGAACGCTCAGCGCCTGCAACTACAATCGATTCAAATTTGCACAGGCGACAGCCGTCAATTTTCCCAATTCACCAATTGTGCCAATCGCGTCTTACTCGATGCCCCCTGTTCTGGTTTGGGCACGCTTCACCGACGCCCCGATATCCGCTGGCGCGTCACACCTGCAACAGTGCAGGAACTTTCGGTTCTGCAAGGGGAACTTTTAGAACAAGCAGCTACCTGGGTGAAGCCTGAGGGTGTACTCGTTTATGCAACCTGCACATTACACCCCCAGGAAAACGAAGGTATCATTCAACCCTTTCTTACCCGTCATTGTCATTGGCAAATTGAGCCACCACCACCTAATTCACCTCTGGGTGCCTTCTCAACGCCTCAAGGCGGGCTTAAAGTCTGGCCTCATCGATATCAGATGGATGGCTTCTTCATGGTGCGGCTCTTGCGTCGTCAGTGAGGAGATTGGGGATTGGGGACTGGGGACTAAACACTAAAGAGGATGGAAGGGGGATAACGGAAGACTCCCACCCTATAGATGAGCCATTCCTTCCCCACCCAAGCCGTTCTGAATTCTAGCTAATAAAAAAAATGTATAGCCTCGGTACTATTGCTCCTTCAACCCCTACCTAAGATAGAGGGGCAGATAGTAAGAGGAAAATCACATGGTTGCCAACTCAAGTGCCAAACAGCTGCTCAAGATTCTGATTGGTGCTGCCTGGATAGATGGCAAAATTCAGCAAGAGGAGCGGGAATATCTTCAGCGAGTCGCTAAGGAAACGGGAGTTGCTGATGATCCGGAGATTCAGCCGTTATTGTACGAACTCAGAGCAGTTCTACCGGATGAGTGTTATACCTGGGTGAAAGAATATTTAGGTGATCGCCCCAGCTCGGAAGATTATCAGCGTCTAATTGAAGCACTGAGCGCTTTGATTTATAGCGATGGCGAGGTTGCCACAGAGGAAGCTAAACTGCTGACTCGCTTGCAGCTTCTCGACCCAGACAGTGGAACAACACCTAAGTCAGGTCAAAACAACGTCCTCAAAGCTATTCAAAGACTCTACCGTCGCTGGGTCGAGCAGCAAACCTAGCGCTTGAGATCAGTCGTACACCAACGTCGGTATCTTCTCCTCGCCGCTCAAGGACGAAAGCTAGAGGCTTTGGGATGGGATTCGGGTAATCACCTGCGACCCCTAATCTAACATTCTGATGCTCTAGCTCGATGCCTTGACACGAGAACCCATTTTTCTCAAACGGCAACTAATTGACTGAGCTAGCGTCTTTGATTGTTAGGTTGTTCATAAACTACCCAGCTTAAAAACAGCATAATTGAGCATTTTGCCGTTTAATTCATCAAAAATTTATACTTGGGGAGTTCTAGGAACATTTCATACTGTCTAAGGTCTATTTTCTCAACTAGATAAACGAATTTGGAGAACGCCTCACATGTCTAACTTACCTCGTTGGCAATCAGGAACCGCCGCTTTTTTAGCTCTTGGAATAGTCGCTGGAGCCGTAGCACCGCTCGTGACAGCTGCTCCTTCTTTTGCCCAAAGCACCACTTTTTCAGATGTTTCATCTAGCTATTGGGCACGGGATTTTATTACACAACTAGCGCAGCGGGATGTCATCGCTGGATTCCCAGATGGCACGTTCCGACCCGATGCCCCAGTCACTAGAGCGCAATTCGCCGCGATGATGCGTAAAGCGAATCAATCGTTTCAAAAGGGTAAAGTTCGCGATGCCATTCGGTTCGTTGATGTTCCCTCCACCTACTGGGCATACTCCGCGATTCAGGACGCATACACCACCGGATTTTTAGCGGGTTATCCCGGTAGCATCTTCAGACCGGAACAAAATATTCCCCGCGAACAAGCCTTAACGTCGCTGGCTAATGGATTGAATTACTCCGCTAGCCAAGCAACCTCTACCGTTCTGAGCTACTACAACGACGCCTCAAGTATTTCTAACTTCGCTCGCGATCCAATTGCGGCAGCGACGGAAAAGGGCATAGTGGTAAACTATGCCAACCTCAAGACCCTGAATCCGCAGCGGAATGCGACGCGGGCAGAAGTAGCGGCTTTCCTCTACCAGGCACTGGTCAGCCAAGGAGATGCGCCAGCGATCAGTTCCAACTACATCGTTAATCCGACGCCAGTAGCAACGAATGTCACAATTCCTGCGGGAACGTCTATGCCCGTAAGGTACGAAAAAGACAAAATTCTCGTCACCAAAGACGAAACAGTACCTCTGACTACGAAAGTCGCAGCTAACATCACCACCTCTGACGGCAGAGTGATCATTCCTGCTGGCAGTGATGTTATCGGTGAGTTACGTCCTGTCAAAGACCAAGGTGGTAGTCAGTTTGTGGCACAGAAGATCGTGATCAATGGTCAAGAGATTCCAGTTAACGCCTCTTCTGATGTGATTACCACAACCGAAACCGTGCGTAAGGGTATTAATGTTGGCAATCTTGTGAAAAATGCCGCATTGGGTACGGCAGCAGCAGCCGCTATCGCCGCCGTCACTGGCGACCGGGCGGTCGCGACGGAAGAACTCTTAATCGGAGGTGGCGCTGGCGTCGTCTTGAACCTGATCCAAACTTTCCTGGGTCGTAACAGCGTCGATCTAATTGCAATTCAACCAAATACTGATTTGAATCTGAAATTAAATTCTCCCTTGCAGCTAACCCTAAAATAAGGGACTGGCAATTGAAAAGGAAGATCACAGCACTGCGGCTGAATCATCTTCCCAATTCTAATTGCCAATCCCTAAGCAAAGTGTGTTCTATTTAGGCGATAGACAACCAGACAGCAAAGGTTGTTCCCTGCACTGGCTTGTTTTGAGACTGACCCATTTCAGATTCCCAGCTTTGTTTAGCCCAGACCGATTCTGCTGGGCTAAATACTTCAATTTCACCCTGCATTTGTTCGATTAGTTCTTTTGCGATCGCTAAGCCTAAACCACTTCCAGGAATCGCTGTGGATGCCTGAACCCCCCGATAATGCCGCTCAAACAGATGTTCTAAGTCTTGGGGCGGAATGCCGGGGCCGGTGTCAGTAATGAGAATTGCTAAGCGCTGTTCTATTGGCCCCGTAACGCTCTCAACGCTACGGGGCAAACCTTCGTTAGTACCCAGCACCCAAGTTTCACCGTTAGATGTTCGTGCAAAAACACCGACTCGGATATCAATCTGTCCCTCCGGAGGGGTATATTTCAAGGCGTTGTCGATGAGATTGCTCAACACCTCGCGCAACCCCTTAGGATTTCCTCGTACTGGGGGTAAGTCCCTTGGGATTTCGGTAAACAGTTCCAGATTTCGCTCTTGAGCGATCGCCTTGGCGGTATCGATCAGCGGTTCTAACACGGCTGCTACCGAAATCGGGACTAGGGATTGGGGAACTTGGGGTTCCCCTGTTAGCGAAGCTCGGCGTTCCCCGTAGGGGTTGCCAAAGCCTCGTCCCGGAAGGATTAGGGATGGCGAAGAGTCTTGCCCAGTCCCCAGTCCCCATTCCCCCTTATCCCCGGAGGGGATACCGAGTTCGCCAGTTTCTAAGGGTAGGGAAGCTTCAGGCACAGTTGCTGCTGGAAGCAAGAGGGGCGATTGCTCTTCTTGACTGGTATCCAGGTAGGTATCGAACTCTTTGAGTAATTCTTGTAGGCGATCGCTCTCTCGCACAATACTGGACGCCAAATCGCGGTTTTTATCCCCAGGAATCAGCCGCTTGATGAGCAGCTTGCCAAATGTCCGTAAAGCCGTTAGGGGATTGCGAAGTTGATGCAGTAGGTCATCTAGGCGATCGCGCTGTTGGGCTTGTAGACGCGTCGCTTGAGTCAATTGCTGCTCGCACCAAACTCGACGCTGATCCATAATGTAGGCGATCGCCAAAGTCCGAGCAATTCGTTCAATCGTCGCCAATTCTTTCTCATTCCAGGATCGGTCTTCACGACCCGTCACCAATAACCCCATCACAACCCCTTCATGCATTAGGGGCAAAACAACTTGGCGCTGCCGTCCCAAGAAATTGTCTTCCCAGTCTGGAGAGGCTGAATCTACCGTCTGGTCATTGTTAGAGATTTGAGGCAGCAGCCGTGGTACTGCACTTGATAGTCGGGGAATCATATCCATCTTGCCCCGTAGATCAGGCAACATCAGTTCTGGATTATCTTCTTCCCAAACCCCTGTTGTTTCAGGATAAACCACCACAGGAATCAGCTTTGCCTGGGTTCCCTCTACCAATTCTTCTGTTAAATACACAGCACTCAAAGCGGCACCCAGCCCTTGAGTTAACACTGCCACCTGGGATTTACATAACGCAACAAATTCTGAACTGGCAGGAATGAACATGAGGTGTTGTTGACTAATCTGTGACAGCGCTTTTCCCTGGAACCCGCTCCTAGCTCTCTCTATGATGTCGAACCCGCCATAAAACTGACTATGACTTTCTGTATTCGACTCTCCGAAGATCAAAAGAGTTTTGATAGCTTTGATGTTACTTAATGTTAAAATTATTATAATTTTTTCTAGGGAATCCCTTGGTTTCACTCATCTTAATCGTTTCTATCGAGACAATTTGGACGATTTGTATCAATCTGTAAAGAGAAGTTGATATTTTGAACTCAAGCCGATATACTTTCGACGGCTTTTGTAACTATCATTACAACTGTCAGCATAAAGAGGAGGTAAAGAGGTTGGCAAGAAGACGCAAGCGCAAAAGTCGCCGTCGCCAAGAAGGGCGCAAGATTCTGGAGCATGTGCCTCAGTATAATCTCGAAAGCGGCGAAGATAAACCGGTCACAGCAGCACGAAAGTTTATTCAAGTTAAAGGGATAGTTCCACCTGCTTTGCTACTAGTGAAGCGTAACGAACATACTACAGACCGTTATTTCTGGGCAGAAAAAGGCCTATTTGGTGCTCAATACGTCGAAGAGAATCATTTTCTGTTTCCCAGTTTGCGGCTTCTCGATTCCCAAGTAGAAAAGGCTCCAGTGGCGGTTCATAGCCGCTGAGCCATTATCGGTAAAACTGGATTACAAGCGCTTTAACCTAACCCTACTCGAACCTTTTGGCTTGAGTAGGGTTAATCTTTGAAATCTCCAACAAGCCTTAAAGTACGAAGTTTTCATACTTCATACTTCAGCCTTTAAGCCAAGGGTTTGAGTTTTAAAGCCTGTTGCAGTTCTTGCAATTCATCCCGATGAGCTGTAACGGTGATGAGACTTTGCGGATTAGTGTCTTGCGTGGGTACGGCTTCCACTTTTAGGAAAACCTGTTCGCTGCGCCCTGCTTTTTTCCAATAAAAAACTCCAGCCGCGGGTGCTAGGAGAACTAGGGCAAAAAAAATACTGCTGAGCGCTGGATAGAGCAACGAGAGAACCAGCGATAAACAAAGGATGCCACAGGCAGCTAATAACGTTAGAAAGATGGCTAAAAACCAACTCGGTCGCACAAAGCCTTGAAAGGTGACTTGATTAGTTGCGGCATCAACGGCTGCCACGCGGTAGGCTCTCTGGTCAAAATATTGCTGCAATCGATTTAGCAACGATTCTTCTGGTTCTTGAGCAATCAACAGCACTTGTTCGGTTCGGTCTTTGACAGACGCTCGGATGAAGAAAAATAGGCCTACTGCCAACAACAGCGTCAGCAGGAAGGTCGAAGAAAGAATGGTTGTATTCACGGTTTTGTGATTAAGCCATGTATCGTTGCTCCTAATTTACAATTTGTGATGCCTTGGCGATCGGCGATTGCCGAGAATATTGCACGCTAGCTCCTACGCAGCCGATGATGTTTGCTACGTTCGTTGTGCGCTTACGCGCACCGCTACCGCTCAGCGTCACGAAGAGCGCTAACGGCAGTGAGCTAGCCTAGAGCACGCTAGCTCCTAGGGAACAGATTTTGCACACAGAGTAACCCGCTTCCCCTAACTTTTGGTAATGCCTGAACTAGGCTATAGCTTTGGCTTGCTAGCGCTCAAGCGCCGAAGAAAGCTAACGCTAACGTTGAGCTAAGTGCTTCACGCTAACGCTAACACGCAATCGGCATCTTTCCTGACTAGCCTCTAGCTGGTAGAGCTTTAAGCGAGGAAGTTCTCGGAGGAATTCAACCCACATTTGGCACCCTAAGGCTGGCACAGCTAGTCTTTTTTAGGCTCGATCGCCTGGAAGAGTCTGGCTCTTCTATCCCTGGTTCTTAGCCGTGCCTACCCTACGTTTTGGCTAAATCTCTTCCTCGCGCCCTCGATTTATACCACTTCTCCAACTCCAGGCATCGAAGTCGTTACATCGCTTTGCTATCGGCCGTCATGTAACTTCTCCAAAAATTGGAGAGTTCCTGTGCTTGGTCTCGCCACTCTGGGCGGATTTGATACATCCTGCGGGGGCGTCCTCGTCCTTCTACTTTTTTCCAGTACCCTGAGATTGCCCCTGAATCTTCTAGAAACTTTAGTGCGCTGTAGAGGACAGTATCAGAGAGTCGGTAGGTTGGGTGATCCTGTTCTAGTTGCTGGATTAGTTGTGTTCCATAGGATTCCCCTTGCAACAAAATGTACAAAACGTAACATACGGCTAATTCTTTGTTGAGATAGTTGGGAGGAGGGTCTCGAAAAAACTGATAGATATCCTCAAATTTCATCTGCATAGCTCGCTGAATATCCCAGCCAACCGGATTTGAATGGGAGAGTTTTCCTGAAACTAACAATGGTTTCGATACCCCTGAAAACTCACACATGCATGCGCATGTCTGGCAAAAACGAGCAAATAAGAGTCAGTGAGATGCCCTCACACTTTATAGCAAAGCCTAGAGGAGCCTGTAATTTACTCGTTGATGCGGTAACTTTAGATGCAACCTGTGCGGAATAATCACCATCAATTTTAGCGAAGTCGCTAAAAGCCCCTGGCACAAGCACCTGAGGGATTCCCAATGTTGCTTGGCATGGTAGGGATTCTCTTTCCCTTCCAAACCTAAGTTGACATAGGGCTCGTGGCATTATTCTTTTCTACTGACTTATGGATGTATATTCCGCATACTTTTGTTTTGCATTCCTCTACCCAAGTCTTGCTTGTGAAGGGATAGGTCGTAAAGATGTTAGCAGTTTTCCTACGCTAAACAGTAATTATTTTACTGGAAACACAAGCAAACAAATCGTTGGAGCATCTCTACTGCGAGGCAACGAGTAGGAGTTGCCAGACTTATCAGACTCTTTTAAGCAATGTAAATCTTGATTTGGGATGGGCGATTCCTTCTTTGAAGCCGCTCTGCTAACGCGTGTTAGCGGAGCGAGACGCCATCCAGCAGAGCTACCCCCTAGGGGAAG
>Ga0310813_10003038_pt1 | contig 10161 bp, 13 predicted proteins | sample YN3metagenome_FD_203086 | JGI IMG/M metagenome (GOLD analysis project Ga0310813, IMG submission 203086) | Soil microbial communities from experimental microcosm in Duke University, North Carolina, United States - YN3 | ecosystem: Engineered > Artificial ecosystem > Soil microcosm > Unclassified... | reverse complement strand
CTTTGCGCAAGGACCGGAGGCGATCTTAAGTGCGGCGCTTCGTCCGCTATCGACCCGAGCGGTCTTACGCATCGCCCGGCGCGGCGGGGGCCAATTTGCTCCGCCGCTAACGGCGACAGACAGATTGCTGCGAACTCGTATGCATCGACCCGCTCAGAACGCCCGCACCGAGTTTTTGCCGTCGACGATGCGGTCGATCAGATCCGCGACCGCGCGATGTTCCTCGGGGTTGAGCGATCCCGGGACGGCGATGCGATGGGTTTCCGCCGCATCCGTCAGGACCGCGCGCGTGTCCTTGTCGTTGATGATCTTGAGGTCGTTGAGAGCGATGAGCAGAGACTCGCAAATCGAAAGGGCGGCTGCGCCGACTACGCTCGTGTCCTGGTTGTCAAATCCATTCATGGCAATGCTTTCCGATCGGCCGGGTGGCGCGCACTTGGCGCGATGAGTGGAAAATACGGAAATATCCAATACTTGCGCTAACCTGGACTAGCATCCCGTAAATCTTATGTACGTTACTGTACGATCGTTCGCATTTACCCGGGCGGCCTGCCGCAAGGGTTCGGAGATCGCCGCAGCACCCGACAACAAATGAACCTTGCCCGCCAACGTGCGGGCGAGCGCAACGGCATGGTCGATGCCCCACTCCGACAACGCATTGGTTCGGAAGCTGAGCAACTTCATCAAGTTGTCGCCGGCTGAACAGACGTGCCTGTTCGAGATTCAGTCCAAGCCGGAAAAAATCGCGGCCAAAACCGATATCGTTCACGAAGGGCAGACCGATCACCGCGCTTACATCCTGCAAAGCGGATGGGCCTGTTGCTATAAGCTGCTGCCGGATGGCGGGCGGCAAGTCATCACCTTCTCGCTGCCGGGCGATTTCATGGGTCTGCGCAGCGTTCTGCTGCGAACCTCCGATCACTCCTTCGCGTCGGTCAGCGACGTCACGCTCAGCTCGATCGCGGTACCGCGCATGATCCGGGTGTTCAGCGATTTTCCGCGGCTGGGAGCAGCGCTGCTCTGGGCGGTTTCGCGCGACGAGGCGGTGATGGTCGAACACCTCGTCGGCATCGGGCGGCGCAGCGCCATCGAGCGGGCGGCGCACTTCTTCCTCGAACTAGGGCAGCGTTTGGAATTGGTCGGCATGGCCAGCGACACGAAGTTCGAGTGCCCGCTCAACCAATATCTTTTGGCCGACGCGCTCGGCCTCACCGCCATTCACGTCAATCGAGTCCTCAGGCAATTGCGCGAGCAGGGGTTGATCACGCTCAAGGCGCATCATGTCGTCATCGACGACGTGAAAGGCTTGAAGAAGCTGGCCGGCTTCGACAATGCCTATCTCGATCAGCCGCGCCCTTGGGCAAAGATCGAGGAATGACCGGCGCTGCCAGCCGCGATCGCGAGCCCCAAGGCGTCCGCCACAACGGCGCGAACCCCATCGATGTCGTCGGCCGCTATCACAGGTTAGCGCGAGCGGACGATGCAGCCTGTATTCCTTGGCGCGGGGTTCGCGACGCGAATTGGAGCAACGGGAATGAACGCGCCGGACAAGAAGGACGATCGCGATGGCGTTTCGCGCAAAGCCGACGAGCATCGCCCTGTCGCGGCGGTGAACGATCGGCTCAAGCCCGACAGGTTCGTCGACTCTTCTGCCCCTCCCACCGAGGGCGACAGCGGCAGTCCACTCGTCGAGGCGGATGACAACATCGAGATGGTGGCGCCGGCTGTCCAGGAGCAGACCGGCAGCGAGCGCTAGACCGAGGGCTTTCGATCGCGGCCCGAACCGCGGTTGAACGAACTCCAGGTCACGCCCGGACGTTGCGTCCGAAACCTTCCCCCGCGCTCATGCAAGGAGGCCTCCAATGGCCGATACGACAAAGGCAAAGGATAAAATCGCCAATCCCGAAGCTCACTTCGACAAGCCGAAGGAAATTGCCCAAGACGAAACTCTTTCCCACGAAGAAAAAACGAAAGCCCTCAACACTTGGGAACAGAACGAGCGGCAGTTGCTGACAGCCAGCAACGAAGGAATGCCGGGGGGCGACGAGGGCCTGACGCGGGCTGAAGGCAATCGCCTCGGAGAGGTCGTGAGGGCGAAGGGACAAATCGGCGAAAAGCCAAAGCACAAACCGTCTCACTAGAAGCGCTCTTGCCGATATGTCTTCGCCGCTGCTTGACCCTCTTCAACCGCGCCCTTGGGCAAAGCTCGGCCACGAACCGTGTCTGTCCGCCGCGATCCGCGAGCATCTTTGGCAAGTTCGTCGCGCGTGATGGACCTTTGAACGGCGCTCCATTGGCGAGATTGACCGTTCTCAGCGGAGACGTTGCACCGGTGGCGCTTGCCATGCGCTCACGTTGGCTTCGCTCAGGATCGATTGCAGCTGGTTCTTGCCCGGATTTTTCCCACGGTCCTTTTTTGCCCTGATGTGGGGGCGTTTTAACCCATGTTAGCACGCAGTCGACCGAGCATCGGGTAGTACCCTGAAGCTAACCTACCCGCGTCACCAAGGAGACGACCATGGCAAAGGCTGTTTCGACCCCGATCACAAGACGAAACATAATCGCAGGCCTGAGCGCCGCCCAGGTGGCTGTGTTGGCGGGGGCGGACAAAGCGTACGCGCAGGCCACGCCAACCATGCCTGAGAAAAGCCTGTACGAGCGGCTCGGCGGCGTCTTCGCCATCGCAGCGGTGGTGAATCACTTCAGCGACGCCGTCGTAAAGAACCCCATCGTCGGCCAGAAGTCCAAGAACCCGCAGCTGCGGGAATGGCACACCAAGAGCCTGGGTAGGCTGCCCGGCCTCAAGTTCATGCGGACCCTGTGGGTCTGCAACGTTTCGGGCGGGCCGTTCCAGTTCAAAGCCACCAAGCCCGGCACGACACCGCTCGGCCTCGAGGAGGCCCACCGGGACCTCCGGATCTCACCCGCAGAATTCGATGAGGTCGCGGCGGAACTCGGACGGACCCTGGACTTCGTCAAGGTCCCGAAACGCGAGAAGGCCGAAGTCCTGGCAGCCTTCGCCGCCCACAAAGGCGAGGTCACCGCCGGCTACCTTCGCGGCCGATAAGCGCGACTGAAGCATCTGCGGCTCCTAGTCTTGACGATCCGCCCGGCCAAAGCTGCGCGAGGATCGTTGTCGCGTGCCGACGCGGCGATGGTCTAGACCTAATTTCTGCCGCGCTGCATAAGTCCGCATTTGGCAGGCACTTGCCCGACATGCCGACAGTCAGCGCGAACGTCCGCTTTGACCGCGGAATCGGACTTATTGCGGGATGCGAAGCGGACGTCGCTGGGCCCAACAATCGGGGCAATAGCGGGTGCTATGGACAGGACGCGTTGGGACGGTGCTTTTTCTCGGTGCCGTAGCCGCTAGGCGGTCGATCAGCGACGCGCGCTTTCTTGCTTCTCGCGCTGGTCCCGTGGTGGTCCTCGAGTCCTGATTTTGGAGGTGGCCGGCTGGTCTCGTCGGCCTCGCCGCCCGCGCCGGTTGCGTAACACCGTATACGCGGACGCTTCGCAGCAGGCGTCACTGCTTTAGACGTTGGCTCATCGTCCGGTATGCTTCCTCAAGTCCGGCCAAGCTAAGACTGCACGATTTCAGTCGTTGGCCCGCTGAGAAGATCTCGATCACTGCCGTCGTCCCGCCGAGCAGTAGGTCTCTCACGGCCTCGCCGCCGAACGCCATGCGCGGCAATCCTGGCCCGGCGATAGTCGTGGTTTCCGCTCCGCTTCCTTTCGATACGCGGATGCTTACTCTGTCCCAACCCTGTGGGATCCCCAAGATCCCGACCCAACTACCTTGCGTGGTCGGCCGGTCGAAAACGGTGACTACGAGATCGCATTGGGCCGACTGTACGCCGCAAGAAAACACGCTCTCGCATTTGACTGTCCAGCTCGTGTCTGCTTTGGCCAAGCTCCATTGCACGATCAGTGCGAGCGTGAGACCGATTGCAAGAGCGAGAACGCGCGGCTTGATCATCCAAAAGCTCCCAATCAGCGATATATTGCGTGCATCGGCCCCTTACTCACCGGCAAGCTCTGGCGACGGTACTGCCGACGGGCCTCCTATACAATTCTACCGCCCGGCGACCCAAGGCGGACATCCCTTGTTTGCTTCGCTCAATCGCCTCGGCGGCTGTCGACATGGTCATCGGCCGCGCCGACAAATGTTCATTATTTGTTCTTGACTCTTTCGGCGCGTCCTGCTATCGAATTCGACTTCGATGGAGTGCCGTGCAGACCACATGGACCGCGAAGCCAAACTCGAGCATTTGAGACTGCCGCCGGAGCAGGTTCGCCTGGCCCCACTCTATCCGGACCTTCCCAATCCGGTCCCGTTCGCGACCGCCGACGCCGAAGGGCCGATGGAAGACGAGCACGGGCCGGAGTATCGCGGCATCTACAGCGTTGCGTTCGAGCAGCGGCCGCAACAGTGGCTGTCCGGCTACGACGTGACCGAGCAGCACCATCGCATCGTCGAAGAATACGGGGCGGCGCGCGAGCGGCAGGAAGAGGCCGAAGAAGCGTGTGCCCTCGCGCGTTGGAAGAAGCCCGATCCCAAGGATGCGCCGCCCGCGCGCGAACCGGAGCCGGAAGCGGTCCCGCCGCAGGGCAAACTGACGCCGCGCCAGGAGGCGTTTTGCCTGCATTACGCCGCGCAACCCGTCGGCACGCGCGCCGCCGTTCTCGCAGGCTATTCGGAGGACAATGCCGCGCCTTACGGCTCGCGCTTGCTCAAGAATCCGCTGGTCCTCGACCGCATTGCAAGACTGCGCGCGGAACAGCACATCCAATACGTCGTCGAGCGCGACACGGTGCACGACAAGATCGAAGCCGTGTTCTTCGAGGCGCTGGGCGAACGCAACCACGCAGCGGCGGTGTCGGCGCTGCGGCTACAGGCAACACTCGCGGGCATCATGCCGCGCCCGGCGCCGGATCGTGCCGCGGCGGCGGGCGGAAAAGCCAAGGAAAGCCAACCTGGCGCTCTCGATAAGCCAATAAAAGCCAAGGTAGCGCGGCGCGGAAAGCCAAGGAAAGCCAAGGCGGGCACCCGCAATAAGCCAAGGAAAGCCAAGCAAAGCCAATGAAAGCCAAGGGTTTCGAAAATCGGACCGCCGCTCAGAGCCGATCGAGCCAATCGATTCCGCGCACCGTCGCCCACACCGCCGCGCCCGCAACGGCGAACACCGCGAGCGCCGCCACCAAGGCAATGCAGAGCACGACGCCGTCTTCCTCGAGATAGGCGAAAGACAGCAGCATCACGACGAGCGCCGGCACGATGTTGCTGAAGGGAACCGGAATCAGAATCAATGCCCCCAACAGCAGCACGACGAACCCGACCGTGCGCTTCGTGGCTTCGAACGGCGTCGGCCAGCGCGGGCGAATCACGCGCTCGAGCCGGCGCAGAGTCGGATTGATGCGCGCGATGAGCTTGGCGAGGCGCCGCGTCGGCAGGCGCCGGCGCGCGATGAAGCCGGGGAACACGGGCGCCTTCCGCCCCAGCATCATCTGAATCGCGGGAATGAAAAGCAGCACGGCAATGACTCCCGAAACGCCCGGGATCAAGGCCAAGAGGCCGAAGAGCAGCATCACGATGCCGAACGAACGCTCGCTGAGATTGTCGAGCAGCCAATCGAGCGTGACGGCGTCCTCGGCCGCGCCTTTCAGCAGCTCGTCAAGCACCACCGAGGTCGGGACATATGGCTTCATCGGCGGAGCCTACGGACCGCGCGGGGCACGCTCAAGCAGAGCCGCGAGCCGTTCGGACCCACGCTCAAAGGCCCATATAAGCCTGGCGCACCTGGTCGTTCTGCAGCAGCTCGTGGCCGGTGCCTTTCAACGTGATGCGTCCGTTCTCGAGCACATAGGCGTGCTGCGCGAGCGTCAGCGACACGGCGACGTTCTGCTCGACCAGGATGATCGTGGTGCCCTCGGAGTTGAGGCGCTCGATCACGCGGAACACTTCCTGGACGACGGTGGGCGCCAGGCCCAGCGAGGGCTCGTCGAACATGATGAGCTCGGGCTTGCCCATCAGGCAGCGGCCGATCGCGAGCATCTGCTGCTCGCCGCCGGACATGGTGCCGGCGTACTGGCTGCGCCGCTCGGCCAAGCGCGGGAACAACGAATAGACGCGCTCGCGCGACGCGGCCTTGCCGGCGCGCCCGCGCGGGAGATACGCGCCGACTTCGAGGTTCTCGTCGACGGTCAGGGTCGGGAAGATCTGACGCCCTTCGGCGACCTGGCCGATGCCGAGATCGCACACCTTGTGGCTCGGCCAGCCGGTGATGTCGGCGCCCTTGAACGCGATGCGGCCCGCGCGCGGCCGCTCGATGCCGGCTATCGTGCGGATCAGCGACGACTTGCCGGCGCCGTTGGCGCCGACGATGGCGACGATCTCCTTCTCCTTGACCTCGATCGACACGCCGTCGAGCGCCTGAGCGTCGCCGTAGTAAAGATCGACGTCTTGCGCGGTGAGGATCATACCGCGCCCTCGCCGAGGTAGCATTCGAGCACGGCCGGGTCCTTGGTCACGTGCTCGGGCGTGCCTTCGCTGATCTTCTCGCCGTGATGGAGCACGATGACGTGGTCCGAGAGCGCCATCACCGCGCGCATCACGTGCTCGATCAGCAGGATCGTGAGCCCGGCCTCGGCGCGCAGGCGCTTCAGCACGGCCACCATGCGGTCGGTCTCGGTGGGGCGCAGGCCGGCCATCACCTCGTCGAGCAGCAGCACCTTCGGCGCCGTCGCGAGCGCCCGCGCGACCTCGAGGCGCTTCCGGTCGGGCAGCGTGAGATTGGCCGCGTGCATGTGGCGCTTGTCGCCGAGCTCCATCAATTCCAGGAAGCGCGCCGCCTCGACCTTGGCGGCGGCGACCGTCGAATGCTTGTGGAGCGCGCCGACCGTGACGTTCTCGAGCACCGTCAGGTCTTGGAACGGCTTCACGAGCTGGAAGGTGCGGCCGATACCGGCGCCGCAGACGCGGTCGGCGCGCAGGCCGGTGATGTCGGCGCCGCCGAGCCGCACGCGGCCCGAATCGGGACGCATGGCGCCGGCGATCATGTTGAAACACGTCGTCTTGCCCGCGCCGTTGGGGCCGATCAGCGCCACGATGCCTTTCTCGGGCACGGCGAACGACACATCGGCGACCGCGCGGAGGCCGCGGAAGCTCTTCGAGAGCGAGTCGACTTCGAGCAGCGCCATCAGGAGCCTCGCTGCCCGGGCGGTTTGACGAGATGCAACCTTTGGCACACCCAAGGCCAGAGGCCGGTCGGCTTCAGCAACACGATCAAGGCGACGGTAAAGCCCCAGAACATGAGCTTCACGCCGTCGACCTTCACGTCCTTGCCGATGATGCCCCAGCCTTTCAAGTGGCTGATGAAATCGGTCAGGAGCTCGCCGAGCGGCGTCAGCACGAAGGCGCCGAAGATCGGCCCGAACAGCGTGCCGACGCCGCCGACGATCGGCGCCAACGTGATCTCGATCGAGCGTTCGATGCCGAGCACCTGCTCCGGGAAGAGATTGTTGTAGTAGAAGGCGTAGAAGACGCCGGCGACGCCCGCCATGCCCGAGGAGAGCAGCACGGCGAACATGCGGAAGCGGAAGATGTCGACGCCGACCGCCGCCGCCGCCTCGGGGTTGTCGCGAATCGCGCGCCAGTAGTAACCGATGCGGCCGTGCAGCAGCGCGCGGCAGAGCAGGAACGCGCCGGCGGCCAGCACCAGGATCACGTAGTAGTACATCTCGGTCCAGCCGCGCAGATTGAGGAGATCGACGCCGCGCCGGCTCGCCTGCGTCACCGGCAGGAACAGTCCCTCGGTGCCGCCCAGGAACTTCGCGTGGTCGAGGAGGATGCGCACGAACTCGGAGAACGCGATCGTCAGCAGCGCGAAATAGACGCCGCTGATCGCGAATCGGAAGCCCAAATAGCCGATGATGGCGCCCATCAGCATCGCGATCGCGACCGCCGCCGCGACGCCGATCACCGGCGGCACGCCCCATTTCGTGAAGAGGAAGCCGCTGGCATAGGCGCCGAGGCCGACGAAGAGCGCGTGCCCGATCGAGAGCAGGCCCGCGAAGCCGAGCATCAGATTCCACGCCTGCCCCATATAGGCGAGATAGAGGCAGATGATCGAGACCGAGAGGATGTAGCCGGAGGCGATCCAGGGCAGCGCCAGGAGCGCCACGACGAGCGCGATCAGCGCCGCGCGGCCGGCGATCGTCAAATCGCTCATCGCACGACTCGGCCGAGCAGGCCCTGTGGCCTCAGCAGCAGCACGACGATCAAGAGGCCGAAACTGAACGCGGTCTTGAGCGAGGGCTGCAGGACGACCGACGCGAGCTCCTCCGACACGCCGATCATGATTCCGCCGAGCAGCGCGCCGAACAAGCTACCCATGCCACCGACGATGACGACGACGAAGGCGAGCAGCGTGTAGGCCGGCGCCAGATAGGGATGCACCTGCACCAGCAGCAGGATGATGCAGCCGGCAGCCCCAATGCAGGCCGCGCCGATGCCGAAGGTGAGCGCGTAGAGCCGGTCGACATTGAGGCCGACGACGCGGGCGCCGAGATAATTGTCGGCGCAGGCGCGGATTGCGCGGCCCGTGGCCGAATACTTGAAGAACAGCAACAGCAGCGACGCCACGACGATGGCGGCGATCGCGGCGTAGACCCTCACCTTGTCGACGATGAGATTGCCGATCGCGAAGCTGTCGAGCGCGTAGTCGAGCTGCACGCCCTGGGCGTCGGGTCCGAAGATCACGAGGCAGCCGCTCACGATCATGATCGCGATGCCCGCGAGCAGCAGGAACTGCATGTGGTCGGGCAGATACGAAACGCGGCGCACGACGAAATGCTGGAGCGCGTATCCGACGCAGAACAGCAGCGCGGCGCAGATCGGCACCGACCACAAGGGATCGAGTCCGAACCAGCGGAACAGCATCAGCGCCAGGAACATGCCGACGACCATGAGCTCGCCATGGGCGAAGTTCACGATGCGGATCACGCCGAAGATGACCGAGAGGCCGAGCGCGGAGAGGCCGTAGACGAGGCCGGTCAAAAGCCCGCTGACGAGCGCATTGATGACGGTGACGGTATCCAACGGGCTGTCCCCGAACCGGTGGTAGGCCGAGGGCCGCGCTAGTGCCTGATGCGCAGCCCCCGGATGCCTTGGCGTGGCCTCAGCCGCGCGCGTTCCAGGGGCGCATCGGCCAGATCGGCTTGCCGACCGCGGCCTCCTTCGGCGCCACCGAGACGAGCTTGCCGCCGCGGTTCTGGATCGCCGAATTGCGCGTCTTCACGTTCTGGCCCTTCTCGTTGAACGTGATCGCGGGGCCGACCGTGACGTTTTCGGCGATGTTGGTCTTCTGGAGGGCCTCGATGAGCTTCGCGGGCTCGGCCGAGCCGGCGCGCTTATAGGCGTCGAGCGCGATCAAGGTCGCCTCGAAGCTGTGCGAGACCGATGTGTTGAGCGTGCGGTCGGGGAATTTCTTCGCCCACGCCGCGATCATCGCCTTCGACATCGGCTTGTTGGGATCGAACCACGGCACCATGTTGATGATGTCGTCGGAGAGCTTGCCGAGCTGCTTCAGGAACGGATCGTCGTAGGGTCCGGGGCCGGTCGAAACGATGCCCATAGGCACCCAGCGCTGCTTCACCATCTCCTGCACGATCATGATCGCGTCGTTGAGGCGCGTGATGATCCAAAGCAGCTCGGCATTGGAGCCCTTGGCCTTCCTGACCTCGGCCGAAAGATCGCGCGCCGCCGGATCGTAGCTGATCACGTCGGCGAACTTGTACGGCATGTCGAACTTGCCGATGAGGTTGACGCTGGCGTCCTTCTGCGTCGTGCCGAAGGTGTCGTTGGCGTGCAGAAGCACCGCCGATTTCGGCGCCTTGCCGGCGATGGCGTAGACTTCCTTTTGCAGCAGGAACGCATCCGACGCGATCATCGGCCCGGTCGGAAAATTCCGGAACACGGTCTTGAAGCGGCCGTCGGTGATCTGCGGCGCCGCCGCCACGTTGACGACGAGCGGGATCGACTTCGCTTCGCAAACCTGCGCCACCGCCGAGGTGATGCCGGAATCGTAGCAGCCGATGATCATCGTGCAGCCCTGGTCGATGAGCTTTTCGGCCTGGGCGCGGCCTACGTCGACCTAGGTT
>Ga0310813_10003035_pt1 | contig 10164 bp, 9 predicted proteins | sample YN3metagenome_FD_203086 | JGI IMG/M metagenome (GOLD analysis project Ga0310813, IMG submission 203086) | Soil microbial communities from experimental microcosm in Duke University, North Carolina, United States - YN3 | ecosystem: Engineered > Artificial ecosystem > Soil microcosm > Unclassified ... | reverse complement strand
TCAACTCTCGGTGCCGCCGAGCGGCTCGCGTATGCGTGGAGGATGGTGGTCGGCGTCGTATCCAATGCCTGGCATCACGCGATGATGTTCGGCGAATGGGCCGAAGTGCCGGGCACTGGAGCCAAGCTCGCGCTGCTCGTCGGGCTGCCTGGCGTGCTTCTCGCGGTCGCAGCCATACGCCGCCGCGCAACGTTCGCGCACGTGTTGCTGAGTGCGCTGCCCGTCAGTTTCGTCGCCGTTGCGCTCGGGTTCGGAGGACGACTCGGCGGCCACCACTACGTGACACTGTTGCCGGTCTTCTACGCGGCGCTCGCAGTCGGTCTCGTTCACCTCGCGCCGATCGCGCGCGCCGGCAGCGCCGCGCGCCGTGCCACCGTTGCCGCACCGCTCGCGCTGCTCGTCGCGCTCAACGTCGACGCGCAGGTGTCCGAAGGGCGGACGCTCGCCGCCACGCGCGGCGTGGGCCTCATGTCAGACGCGATCAACCGTTTCGCGGCCGACATCAACGCCGATCCGCGCAAGCGGTGGTACGTCTTTCCCGATTGGGGACTCGCGCTGCCCATCGCGTTTCTCACGCGCGGCAGCGTCGGCATCACGTCCGGCGACGATATCGAGCAGGCGCGCTCACGACTTTGCACCGGCCATGACGTCGCGGTCGCGCTGGTCGAGGGTGATCGCACGGCGCGACGCAACGACTGGACGGGACGGCTCGGATGGGACGCGCCGGACGTCGTGCATTACACGCAGGGCGACGGCAAGGTCGTCTTCGACGTCCTCGGCTATCACGGTCGCGCAGACGGCCCGGGTTGCGCGATCGCGACTCCCGAGGCGCCGATGGCCGCCGGCAGCGCGCGCAGCGACTGAAGCGCCGCGCGTCCGCAGTCAGTCTGCCGCGCTCAGGAGCGCCGCTTCGAACGCCTCGGTGAAGCGCGCCATGTCGAACAGCGGAAAGCGCGTCCGGTTCGCTGCGAGCTCGGCCTTGCACGCACGCATGCGCTCGGCATCGCGCGCGAACGACAGCGCAAGCGCCTCGTAATCGGCGAAATCGGTCGTCGCGAGCTGCGGCAGCCCGATCGCGCAAAGCTGGCTACCCGCGACGCGGCTCGCCATCGTGTCGCCTGAGCACGTGAGGACCGGCACGCCCATGAACAGCGCGTCGTTCGCAGCGGTTCCGGCGTTGTACGGCGTGGTGTCGAGATACAGATCGGCGTGCTCGTGGCGTGCAAGATGCGCCGCAAGCGGTGCGCGCTGGGCGAAGACCAGCCGCGATGCATCCACGCCCCGCACCGTCGCTTCGCGGCGCAGGTTGGCTGCCGCGGCGCCCGGCGCGGGTGCGAGCCACAGCACGCTGCGCGGAACCGCGGCGAGCAGCCGCATCCACACGTCGAACACGGCCGGCAGCAGCTTGTACGGATTGTTGAAGCAGCAGAACACGAAGCCATCCGCCGGCAGCTCGTGACGGGCACGATCGCCTCCGTCCGGCGCCACGGGCCGGCGCGAATCGGTCGGGCAATAGCAGTCCGGCAGGTAGAGAAAGCGCTCGTCGAAGTGCTGTTGCAGTGACGGCGGCGCCGCGTACCGGTCGGTGATGACATAGTCGATCCAGGGCGCGCCCAGCGTGCCGAGGTACCCCAGCCAATGCGCCTGCACGCGTGCCGGCCGCTGCGCGAAGATCTCGCTGCGCGCATGCGTCGTATAGCCGTTGAGGTCGACCAGCACGTCGACCGCGTCGTCGCGAATGCGCTTCGCCACACGCCCGGCATCCTCGCCTGCACAATCGCGGAACGTCCCGAGCGCAGCCGCGATCCTGCTCCGCGTCGGCGAGCGATCAGATGGCCCGATCGCATAACCGAACGTGACGAGCCGCGCGCGATCGTGGCGTTCCCACACCTCGGTCGCCAGGTACGCGACCGCGTGCTCGCGAAAATCCGACGACACATAGCCGACGCGAAGGCGCGTGCCGCGCTCGCCGATCGTCGCCGGCGCAATGCCCCTGCGCGGAGCAAGCGATGCCGCCCATAGACGCGCGCATTGGCGCTGCGACGCGGCCGGCAGCGGCATCGCGAGCGCCTGGAACGGATTGATGCCCGCACCGGTGTCGCGTTCGAGGCGCTGCGCGATCGCCGCATGCCACGCGTCGATGCGCCGCCAATCGCAGCAGTGCGCACTCGCGTGCGCGAGGAGGCCGAGCACGTGCACGTCGTCGGGTGCGGCGTCGTGCGCGCGCCCGAGCGTCGACGCGGCGGCTTCGTAGCGTCCCATGTCGATCTGCACGCTGCCGAGGTTGGTGAGCGCGGTTGCGTCGCCCGGGACCTTCTGCAGCGCGCGCTCGAAACAGCCGGCCGACTCATCGAGGTCGCCTCCGGCATGGCGGCCGATGCCGCGATCGATCCACAACTCTGCGGGCGCGTCCGCGTAGTGCGCGAGATAACGGTCGGTGACGGCGGCGGCTTCCTGATGACGCGACTGCCGGCATAGCAGGTGCGCGAGGTTCGCGAGCGCGTGCCGATGCGCCGGCTGCCGTGCGAGCACGGCACGCCACGCCGATTCGGCAGCCTCGTCTTCGCCGTGCGCGGCGTACGCGAGGCCGAGGTTGTTGAGGACGCTCGGATGATCCCGCATGCGCCGCAGCGCCTCGCGGTAGAGCTCGATCGCTTCGTCCAGGCGCTCCTGCTCGCGCAACAGGTTGGCGAGGTGAAAACGCGCGTCCGCGTTCGCGGCATCGCCGCCGATCGCGCGCCGCAGCGCCGCTTCCGCGCCGGCGGCATCGCGACGGCGCAGCGCCGTGCCGAGAAGCGTCCAGGCAGCGGTGTCGGCGTCGTCTTGCCCGAGCGCCCGCCGGCAGAGCGCTTCGGCGGCTTGGTCATCGCCGCGCTGCAGCGCTTCGCGCGCCGCGCGGGTCAGCGAGTCGATTGCCAACGCCTGCACTCGCCCGCGGCGCCGGCATTCGCTCCCAGCGCGCTCTGCATCAGGTACGCGAGGCGCTTCGCCTCGCGCCGGCCGCGAGCGACATTGTTGAGGATCAAGCCGCAGCCGAGCGAGAGAAAGGCGAGCAGCATGAGACCGGTCGCGAGGATCGCCGTCGGCACCCGCGGCACGAGCCGCGTGTCCATGTATTCGACGATCACGCTGCCGCCGAGCAGCAGGCCGGCGGTCGCGATCACCAGCGCGATGCCGCCGAAGAACGCGAGCGGCTTCTCGTCACGGAACAGCATCACGGTCATCCATAGGATGCGCCCGCCGTCGGCGAACGTCGACAGCTTGCTCGCCGAGCCGACCGGCCGCTCGAAGTACGGTGTGGTCACCTCGGCAGTTGGCAGCCGCTGCTCGAGCGCATGGATCGCGAGCTCCGTTTCGATCTCGAACCCGCGTGAAATCGCCGGGAACGACTTTGCGAAGCGCCGCGAAAGCACGCGGTAACCGGACAGCATGTCGGCCGGGCGCGCGCCGAACAGCATGCCGAGCAGCGCGTTGAATACTCGGTTGCCGATGCGGTGCCCGCGGCGGTACGCGCGCCGCTCGCCCTGCTCGTCGCGCACCGCCGTCACCATGTCGAGGTCGTTCGCCGCGAGCTCGTCGATCATGCGCCGCACGCTCGCCGCGTCGTACGTCGCGTCGCCATCGACGATCACGTAAACGTCGGCGTCCACCTCGCCCAGCATGCGGCGGATGACGCCGCCCTTTCCCGGGCGAGGCTCGGCACGCACGACGGCACCCGCCGCGCGCGCGACCTGCGCCGTCGCGTCGGTCGAACCGTTGTCGTAGACGTACACGGTCGCCCCGGGAAGCTCGCGGCGAAAATCGCGGACGACCTTGCCGACCGTGCCGGCCTCGTTGCGGCACGGCACCAGCACGGCGACCACCGCGTCCGCCGCCCCGGATGGGGTCAGCGCGACCCGGCCGTGCGCAGCCGCCGTTCCCGCACCATCATCCATGCCGACACCACGTAACCGGACACGCCGTACGCGACGAACGCCGCGAAGAGCACGAGCGGCGGCTGGTACGACAGCAGCGCGAGCAACAGGGCGAACAGGAATATCGCGACGAACGGCACGCTGCGCTTCAAGTTCACCGTCTTGAAGCTGTAGTACTTGAGGTTGCTCACCATCGTGAGCCCCGCGAACAGCGTGACGGCCCACGCGAGCCAGCGCAGGTCGTTCGGGTCGTACGCGAGGTCGTCGACGACCCACACGAGGCCCGCGACGAGGGCCGCGGCCGACGGGCTGGGCAGTCCCATGAACCAGCGCTTGTCCGCGACCTCGAGCAGCGTGTTGAACCGAGCGAGCCGGAGCGCCGCACCGGCGACGTAGACGAACGCGGCGATCCAGCCGAGCTTGCCGAGGTCGCGCAACACCCACTCGTACATGACGAGCGCCGGTGCAGCGCCGAAGCTCACCATGTCGGCGAGGCTGTCGAACTCGGCGCCGAACGCGCTTTGCGTGCGGGTCATGCGGGCGACGCGACCGTCGAGGCCATCGAGCACCATCGCGACGAAGATCGCGATCGCCGCCTGGTCGAAGTTCACGTTCATCGCCTGCACGATCGCGTAGAACCCGGCGAAGAGCGCCGCGGTCGTGAAGAGGTTCGGCAGCAGGTAGATGCCGCGGCGGCGCACGCGGTTCTTCAGCAGCCGGCGCTCGATCTGGAGGTCGTCCATGACAGCGTTCGCGCCCTAGCGCAGCTCGGCGACCACGCTGCTGGTCGCGTGCACGCGATCGCCCACGCTCGTGCGCGGAATCGCGTCGGGCGGCAGGTAGAGGTCGACACGCGAGCCGAAACGGATGAACCCGTAGCGCTGCCCGCGCGCGAGGCGGTCACCGGCCTTCACGTAGCACAGTATGCGCCGCGCGATGAGCCCGGCCACCTGCACGCACGTCACCCTGGCACCTTGCGGCGTGACGAGCGCGAGCGCGTTGCGCTCGTTGTCGGCCGACGCCTTGTCGAGCGCTGCGTTGACGAACTTGCCCGGGTGGTACCACGTCTGCGCGATGTCGGCGTCGACCGGGCTGCGGTTCGAATGCACGTTGAACACGTTCATGAACACGCTGATCAGCAGCGCGTCGCGATCGAGGTAAGGATCGCGCGCCTTGCCGACACGCACGATGCGTCCATCGGCAGGCGCCAGCACCGCGTTGGGCTGCGCGGGAATCTCGCGCGGCGGATCGCGGAAGAACTGCAGGATGAACAGGAACGCGGCCCATGCGAATGCGGCGAGCAGCCACCACGCCGCGACCGTAAGCGCGAGCGCGATCACGAGCGCGATCGCCACGAAGGGCCAGCCTTCGCGCGCGATGATCGGATGCGGGTAGCGGCTCACGCTCGACGGCGACCGGGATGGCGTCGGCGGGTGCGGGTCAGGCGCACGACCGGGCCGCGATCTTCACTTGGGGATCGCGGCGTCGATGCGCTGTTCCTGCTCGGTGGCGCCCTGGCGCACCATGTCCTGGACGCCGCGCGCGCGTTCGAGCGCGTTGCGCGGCGTGACCGTCGCCGCCTGCTCGACTTCCGTCGCGCCGGGCTTCGCCACGTGACGCGCCTTGTCGGGGTCCTCGACGACGCCGTACGACTTCAGCGCCGTGCGCGCGAGCAGGCCGACGATGACGAGCGCCAGCAGAATGACGACGAGACCGACCCACCCCCGCTCGCGACCGGGCCATCGCATCGACGCCTCCCGTTGCAGAAAGAGGCGTTCAGTATAGCGACTGTCAGTTCCGCGTCTGGTCGACGAGCTTGTTCTTGCGGATCCAGGGCATCATCGAGCGCAGCTTCTCGCCGACGACCTCGATCGAGTGCTGCGACGTCATCCGCCGCCGCGACATGAGCGTGGGTGCGCCGGCGCGATTCTCGAGGATGAACTCGCGCGCGTATTCGCCGGACTGGATCCGCGCGAGCGCTTCCTTCATGGCACGCTTCGTGTCCTCGGTGATGATCTTCGGGCCGGTCGCGTACTCGCCGTATTCGGCGTTGTTCGAGATCGAGTAGTTCATGTTGCCGATGCCGCCTTCGTAGATCAGGTCGACGATCAGCTTCAGCTCGTGCAGGCACTCGAAATACGCCATCTCGGGCGCATAGCCGGCGTCGACCAGCGTTTCGTAGCCGGCCTTGATCAGCTCGACAGTTCCACCGCACAGCACCGTCTGCTCGCCGAAGAGGTCGGTCTCCGTCTCCTCGCGGAAATTCGTCTCGATGACGCCCGCGCGCGTGCCGCCGATCGCAGCGGCGTACGAGAGCGCCACGTCGCGCGCCTTGCCGGACGCGTCGCGATGCACGGCGATCAACATAGGCACGCCGCCGCCCGCGACATACGTCGAGCGCACCGTGTGCCCGGGCGCCTTGGGCGCGACCATGACAACGTCGAGGTCGGCGCGCGGCACGACCTGCCCGTAGTGGATGTTGAAGCCGTGGGCAAAGGCGAGCGTCGCGTTCTTGCGGATGTTCGGCTCGACTTCGTCGCGGTAGACGGCGGCGATGTGCTCGTCGGGCATCAGCATCATGACGAGATCGGCACCCTTGACCGCGTCGGCGATCTCGGCTACCTCGAGCCCCGCGGCCTTCGCCTTCTCCCACGACGCTCCGCCCTTGCGCAGGCCAACTGTGACCTTCACGCCGGAGTCGTTGAGGTTCTGCGCGTGCGCGTGGCCCTGCGAGCCGTAGCCGACGATCGTGACCTTCTTGCCCTTGATGAGGGAGAGATCGGCGTCTTTTTCGTAGTACACCTTCATGTCAATGTCCTCGGTTGTGCCTTCGTTCCGAAAGGGGCCCGGCCCCCAGTCCCTAGATCCGCAGAATTCTCTCCCCGCGCCCGATTCCCGACGCACCCGTTCGCACCGTCTCGAGAATCACCCCCGGCTCGATCGCCTCGAGAAACGCGTCGAGCTTGGAGCCGGTGCCGGTGAGCTCGATCGTGTAGCTCTTGTCGGTGACGTCGAGGATGCGGCCGCGGAAGATGTCGGCGAGCCGCTTCATCTCGTCGCGATCCTTGCCGGCGGCGCGCACTTTCACGAGCATCAGCTCGCGCTCGATGTGGTTGCCTTCGGTGAGGTCGACGACCTTCACGACCTCGATGAGCTTGTTCAGCTGCTTGGTGATCTGCTCGATGACGTCGTCCGAGCCGCTGGTCACGATCGTCATCCGTGACATCGTCGCGTCCTCGGTCGGCGCGACCGTGAGCGACTCGATGTTGTAGCCGCGCGCCGAGAAGAGCCCCGAGATCCGTGACAGCGCGCCCGCCTCGTTCTCGACGAGAATCGAAAGGATGTGTCTCATGCGGCACTCCGGGACTCTCTCTCCCCGCGCGCGGGGAGCGGGTCGGGGCGAGGGGTGCTCATAATTCCTCCGCGAGGATCATCTCGGTGAGCCCCTTGCCGCCCGGCACCATCGGGAACACGTTCTCCGTCTGGTCGGTGATGAAATCGAGGAACACGAGCCGCTCCTTCTGCGCGAGCGCCTCGCGCAGCGCGCCGTCGACGTCGCCAGGCTTCTCGATCTTGAGGCCGACATGACCATACGCTTCGGCGAGCTTCACGAAATCGGGCAGCGCGTCCATGTACGACTCCGCGTAGCGGTTGCCGTAGAAGAATTCCTGCCACTGGCGCACCATGCCCATGTAGCGGTTGTTGAGGTTCACGATCTTGATCGGCAGGTGGTACTGCTTGCACGTCGACAGCTCCTGGATGCACATCTGGATCGACGCCTCGCCCGTCACGCATACGACCGTCGCATCCGGGTTGACGAGCTGCACGCCCATCGCCGCCGGCAGTCCGAAGCCCATCGTGCCGAGGCCGCCCGAATTGATCCAGCGCCGCGGCTTGTTGAACTTGTAGTACTGCGCGGCCCACATCTGGTGCTGTCCGACGTCGGAGGTGACGAATGCGTCGCCGCGGGTGATCTCGTAGAGCTTCTCGATGACGAGCTGCGGCTTTATCAGCTTGCTCGCGCGGTCGTACTTGAGGCAGTCCTTGCGCTGCCACTCCTTGATCTCCGCCCACCACGCCTTGAGCGCCGCGGCGTCGGGCCGCGTCGGCGACGATTCGACGAGCTTCACCATCTCGGCGAGCACGTCACCCACGTAGCCGACGATCGGCACGTCGACGCGCACGCGCTTGCTGATCGACGACGGATCGATGTCGATGTGGATGATCTTGCGGTCAGGGCGATAGAAATGCGCCGGATTGCCGATGACGCGATCGTCGAAGCGCGAGCCGACGGCGAGCAGCACGTCGCAGTTCTGCATCGCCATGTTCGACTCGTACGTGCCGTGCATGCCGAGCATGCCGGTGAACTGGGGGTCCGTGCCGGGGAAGCCGCCGAGCCCCATCAGCGTATTGGTGACGGGAAAGCCGAGCAGGCGCACGAGACGCGTAAGCGCCTCGGACGCGTTGTTGAGGATCACGCCGCCGCCCGTGTACACCATCGGCCGCTTCGCCTCGAGCAGCAACTGGACCGCCTTCTTGATCTGGCCGGCGTGGCCCTTCGTGACCGGGTTGTACGAGCGCATCGTCACCGTCTTCGGGTATGCGAACTCGGCCTTCGCCTGCGTGACGTCCTTCGGGATGTCGACGACGACGGGCCCCGGACGCCCGGTCGCGGCGAGGTAGAACGCCTTCTTCACCGTCGCGGCGACATCGGCGACGTCCTTGACCAGGTAGTTGTGCTTGACGCACGGGCGCGTGATGCCGACCGTGTCGCACTCCTGGAACGCGTCCTGTCCGATCGCGGCCGTCGGCACCTGCCCGGTGATCACGACCATCGGGATCGAATCCATGTACGCGGTCGCGATGCCGGTCACCGCGTTGGTCACGCCCGGACCGGACGTCACCAGCGCGACGCCGATCTTCTGCGACGAGCGCGAGTAGCCATCGGCCGCATGCACGGCGCCCTGCTCGTGGCGCACCAGCACGTGCTTGACGCGCGTCTGCTTGAAGAGCTCGTCGTAGATGTTGAGGACCGCTCCGCCCGGATAGCCGAAGACGTACTCGACGCCTTCCTCCTGCAGACAGCGGATCAGGATCTCCGCACCCGTCAATTGCATGTCGAACCTCGAGAATGGCCGCGTGCCGGCAACCCGGCGCACGGTTCGGCTGGAATCCCGGTCGCACTCGCGTGGAGCGCGCGCCCGCAAAGGCTCGATCGGTAGAACGCGGCTATCGGGGCATCTTCAGGCCGGCTCCAGGGAGACTCGTTGACGCTTGTGGCGTCGCGGAGGGAGCATCAACGGCCTTTGCTGCAATACAGCAACCGGGGCTCGCGACCCCGGAAGCGAAACAGTACCGGCAAACCGCGGCCGTGGTCAAGCCGCGATTGCTACGCTGCAGCATCGGCGCGGGCACGGCTCGCGACGCGCGCTGCGTCTATAATCCGGCGCCCGGTGCCGCGTTCGGGAAATCGTACACTGGCCGATCAACAGGAAATCTCGAGGTTTCTCGCCGACGTCGAGCGCCGCGCCTTCAAGCAGGCGATGTTCGCCGTCCGCGACGAGGACGCCGCGCTCGACATCGTCCAGGAGGCGATGCTCAAGCTCACCGAGAATTACGCCGCCAAGCCGGCCGGCGAACTGCCGCTGCTGTTCCAGCGCATCCTCCAGAACGCGATCCACGATCATTTCCGCCGGCAGAAGGTCCGCTCGACGTGGACGACCGTCCTCTCCGCGCTCGGCCACAAGGACGACAAGGACGACGACTACGATCCGCTGGAAACTTTGCAGGCGAAGACCGATTCGAATGCGGCGGCGGATCCGGCGGCGAGCGCCGAGCAGCGGCAAGTGGTGGGAATCATCGAGCAGGCGCTCGCGCGGCTGCCGGCGCGTCAACGCGAGGCGTTCCTGTTGCGTTACTGGGAGGAGCTCGACGTAGCGGAGACCGCCGCCGCGATGGGCTGCTCCGAAGGCAGCGTGAAGACGCACTGCTCGCGGGCAGTCCATGCCTTGGCCGAGATGCTGAAGGCAAGGGGAATCAAGCCATGAACGACCACGAATCCGAATTCGGACGGAAGGTGGCGCGCCATCTCGACCGGGGCGCGGCCGACCTTCGCCCCGGCACCCTTTATCGTTTGCAGCAAGCGCGCACTGCAGCGCTCGCCGGTCTCGCGACCTCGCGCACCGGCGAGTTCGCGCTCGCGACCGGCGGCGGCCGCCCGTCCGGCGGGACTCCGTGGACCAGCCCGGCG
>Ga0310813_10003030_pt1 | contig 10169 bp, 7 predicted proteins | sample YN3metagenome_FD_203086 | JGI IMG/M metagenome (GOLD analysis project Ga0310813, IMG submission 203086) | Soil microbial communities from experimental microcosm in Duke University, North Carolina, United States - YN3 | ecosystem: Engineered > Artificial ecosystem > Soil microcosm > Unclassified ... | reverse complement strand
CCGGAGGAATCGGTCGCGCTGGCGAACAACACACCCTACGGCCTCGCGGCGAGCGTGTGGACGGAGAGCATCAACCTCGCGCTCGACATCGCGCCGAAGATCAAGGCAGGCGTGGTGTGGGTGAACTCGACGAACCTGTTCGACGCGGCCGCCGGATTCGGCGGATATCGAGAGAGTGGATTCGGCAGAGAGGGCGGCCGGGAAGGGATGTGGGAGTATGTAAAGCGTCAGGTCCCAGGTCCGAGGTCCCAGGTCTCAGGAAAAACAACGCCGTCACAGCTGCCACCCGAGACTAAAGACAAGAAGCCGGCATCGATCAACGAAATGCCGGATCTCGACCGAACTCCAAAGCTCTTCATCGCCGGCAAACAAGCGCGGCCCGACCAAGGATACACGCGCCGCATTTATTCGCCGAGCGGTGACATGGTCGGCGAGGTACCGGAAGGGAATCGCAAGGATATCCGCAATGCCGTAGAAGCGGCACAGGCGGCCGCAAAGAGTTGGGCGCGCTCGACCGGACACAATCGCGGTCAGATTCTCTATTACATCGCCGAGAACCTTTCGGCACGCGCGGCGGAATTCGCGGCTCGCATCGACGCCATGACGGCGTGCGGCAAGCGCCGCGCGAGGCAGGAAGTCGAGGCCTCGATCTCGCGCCTGTTCACGTACGCCGCCTGGGCGGACAAGTACGATGGCGCGGTGCACAGCGTGCCGATTCGCGGTGTGTCGATCGCGATGAACGAGCCGATCGGCGTCGTGGCCCTCGTGTGCTCCGACGCGTTCCCGCTGCTCGGGTTGGTCTCACTCATCGGACCGGCGATGGCGACGGGCAACACGACGATCGTGGTGCCGTCGCATTCGTACCCTCTCGCCGCGACGGACTTCTACGGCGTTCTGGAGACGTCGGACGTGCCCGACGGCGTCGTGAACATCGTGACCGGCGACAAGGATGCGTTGGCGAAAGTCCTCGCCGAGCACGACGACGTGGAAGCGATTTGGTATTTCGGTGAGCGGGAAGGCGTGAAGCAAGTCGAGCTCGCGTCGGCGTCGAACATGAAGCGAGCATGGGCGACGTGGCACGAGCGCGATTGGCTGGATCGCGCGGCCGGCGAAGGACACGAGTTCCTCCGGGCCGCGACGCAGGTGAAGAACGTGTGGGTTCCTTACGGCGAATAGCGCTTCGCGTCGCCGCCTCTTTCCTCCCCCTTCGATGCATTCTCACGCCGCTCGTCTGGTGGCGCTCATCGGCGTCGTGCTCGTCGCCGCCTGTAAAGATCAATCGCCGATCTCGCACGCTCCGAACCACCTGGTGATCGTTTCGGGTTCGGATCAGTCGGGAGACGTCAACGCCGCGCTGGCGCAGCCGCTCGTCGTGCAAGCGCTCGACGGGGCGAACAAGTCCGTGGCCGGAGTGGCGATCGCCTGGACGGTCACCGGCGGCGGAAAGCTCTCATCGACGTCGAGCACGACGGACAACGACGGCAAGGCGACCGTTACCTGGACACTTTCACCGACCGCCGGAACGCAGATCGCGACCGCGACCAGCGCGCAAATTCCCGGTGCTTCCGTCGCCTTCGTTGCGAACAACGGGGCGACGATCAGTGGTACGGTCGCGCCGGTCGTTGGAGGCGCGGGGTACTTCTTCGGCGCGAACTTCTCGCGCGCGGCGTCCCGCAGCCTGTCGTCCAATTCCGTCCCACGTTCGCCGCGACGCTTTACGCCGGACCGGATCATCGTCGGCTTTCGCGACGACCGGCTCGGCGTCGCCGCGGCGGGATCGGGCGCCTATCGCTCGATGACGGTGGCCAGGACGACCGCGTCGCGAATTCGTGAACGGCTCGCTGATTTCGCGAAGTCACACGCCGTGAGCCGCGTGCAGGTGTCGCCGGCCATTCTCGCGGCGCGCGTGCGAGTCGCCGACACGACGCAGCTGGAATCGATCATGGCGGCGCTGCGCGCCGATCCGGGCGTCGCCTACGTGGAGCGCGACGAGATCATCTCGATTCGCGACGGCGCGCCGCGGCCGATGTCCGCGAAGTTCGCGCGCGACGCGAGCACGAGCACCGGCCTCGCGTCGACGAACGCGGCCGGTCGTCTGCCGAACGATCCGTTCTTCTGGCAGCAGAGTTGGCCGTCGAACATGGTGGACCTGCCGCGCGCCTGGTCGATCACAACGGGGAACAGCAGCGTCATCGTCGCGTCGGTCGACATGGGGATTCGCTTCGACCATCCCGACATCGCGGCGAACCTGACGAACGACGGCTACGACTTCGTATCGCAGGTCGGGTTTGGGACGACCGAATCACTGTGCGATGGCAGCACCTTCACGACGATCGACGGCGACGGCGACGGGCCGGATCCCGATCCGACCGATCCAGACGATCTGGAGTTTGATTCCTTCCTCAATTGCTGGCAGCACAATTTCCTTGGCGACCACGGACTGTGGACGGCCGGAATCATTGGCGCGGTCGGTAACGACAACAACGGCCTGACGGGCGTGAACTGGTCGGTGAAGATCCGGCCGATTCGCGTCCTCGGCATCACCGGCGACGGCACCAACTTCGACGTCGCGCAGGGGATTCTGTATGCGGCGGGACTGCCGGCCGCCGGAAAGGACAGTCTGCCCGTGCAAGCGCCCAGCCAAGCACCAATCATCAACGTGAGTCTCGGTGGACCGGGCCGAAGCTTGACGATGCAGAACGCCGTGAACGCGGTGGTGGCCGCGGGCTCGCTGATCGTCGCGTCGGCCGGCAACGACGGATTGGATTTCGAGAGCTACCCCGCCGCCTTCAATGGCGTGATGGGCGTCGCGGCGGTTGGCATGGACGGCACCCTGGCGACGTATTCGAACGCGGGGACGTTCATCTCCGTCTCTGCTCCCGGCGGCGATTTCCGACTGGATGACAACGGCGGCGGCGGCGTGCTGGGACCGGGATGGGATTTCGAGGAAGGCGGGCCGACATATCTCTTCGGCTATGGAACGTCGGCATCAGCGCCGTATGTATCGGGCGTCGCCGCGCTGTTGTTGTCGCAGACGCCGTCGCTCACGGCCGCCCAGCTGAAAAGTCGAATCGAGCAATTCGCGACGCGGAACGCCGGTTCGGCGCGCAATGACACGTACGGCTGGGGAATCGTGAACGCGTACAACGCATTGACCCAACAGAACGGGCCGGCACGGAAGACACTCGCCCGCCTCGTCGATGCGACCACCGGGAGCTTGTTCCGCACGGTGGTCGTCGGCGACGACGGCAGCTTCGCGTTCACACGGCTACCGACTGGCTCGTTCTATTTGCAGGCCGGCGACGACGAAGCTGGCGACGCGCTGATCGGCGTGCCCGGGCGACGCTTTGGTTGGGCCGGCGGGTTCGCGAAACCGACGGTCTTCAACATCAACGGAGACTCGCGTTCGATCGCGCTGGCGATCGGAATTCCGGCCGAGTCCGAGCCGAACGACGACGTTGCGCACGCGAACTTCCTCACGCCGGGCAGTTATGTCGTCGGCACGGTGACGACTCCCGACGTTCGCGACTGGTACACGGTGACGATTCCCGCCGCGGGCGTCTACACGTTCGAAACGTCCGGCGTCGTCGGCTCGTGCGGCCTCGGCGTGGAATTGGACACGTTCCTCACGCTCCTCAATTCGAATGGCGTCACGGTGTCGACGAACGACAACTTCAACTCCGCGACCGGCCGCTTCTGCTCGCGCATCTCGGCCAACCTTCAGGCGGGGATCTACTACGTGACCGTGGGAGCGGCAGTCAACTCGCGGTTTGCGACCCACGGGAGATACCGGTTGGAGGTACGCGCGGGGAGTTAGTTGGGCTCGAACAGCGTGATTTTGTCGTCCTGAGCGAAGCGAAGGACCTACTGTCCGAGTTAGTGACAGTAGGTCCTTCGTCGCTTCGCTCCTCAGGATGACAGCCGGGCAACCTATGCTTTCGGCCCGCCCTCGAGGTACTTCTTCATCCAGCCCTGCACCTCGCCCCACCACAGCCGCTGATTCTGCGGCTTCCCGATCCAGTGTCCTTCGTCGGGAAAGATCACGAGGCGGCTCGGGACGTTCATGCGCTGCAGCGACGTGAACATCGACAAATCTTCCGTATAGGGCACGCGATAATCGAGCTCGCCGCCGGTCACGAGCGTTGGCGTCTTGAAGTTTTTCACGAACAGGTGCGGCGAGTAAACGCGGTATTCGCTCGCCATCGCTTTCGGATCCCAGAACGGACCGCCGTACTCCCAGTCGGGAAACCACAGCTCTTCCGTCGCTGTCGCCATGTTCTCGAGGTTGAACGGACCGGCGTGCGACACGAGCGCCTTGAAGCGATTCGTGTGGCCGGCGATCCAATTCACCATGTAGCCGCCGAACGATCCGCCCGCCGCGCCGAGTGCGTTGGCGTCGATCCAGGGATTCTTGGCGATCGCGGCGTCGAGACCGGCCATGAGATCCGTGTAGACCTTTCCGCCCCAACCTCTCGAGACGTCGTCGACGAACTGCTGGCCGTATCCAAACGAACCGCGCGGATTGATGATGACGAGCGCCGCACCCGTCGTCGCGAACATCTGATAGTTCCAGCGACCATGCCATTGGTCGAGCCATGCGCCTTGCGGGCCGCCGTGAATCAAGAGAATCGCCGGATACTTCTTGCCTGGTTGCCAATTCGGGGGCTTTACGATGAAGCCCTGAACCTTCAGACCGGCGGCGCCCGTGAACCAAAAATCCTCGGCGGGATTCACCGCGAGCGACGCGACGAGTGCGTCGTTCTCGTGCGTGAGCGCGCGTACGTTGGCGGCGCCGGCCGCCATGAGATCCGCCACGTAGACTTCGGCGGGGAACTCCGTCGCGTCGCGAAGCCAAACGACCGAGCGGCCATCACGAGAAATCGAGAACGCGGTGTTGTTGTGATCGCCGACGACGATTTGCGGAACGCCGGAGACGCCAAGTCCGTTGCCGCCGCGCGCGAAGACAGCGCGGAACAACTTGTCGCGACCAGCGTCGGTCGTCTGCACGAGAATCCCGCTCATGTCGGGGGACCAGAGATAGGCGTCGGCGTTCCGGTCCCAGGTCGGCAGGAGTTCCTTCGAGGTCTTATCGGTCCGATTATAGACCATGAGCCGCCAACGATCGGACTCGAACCCCGCGCGCTTCTGCGACGCGTAGGCGATGTAGCGCCCGTCCGGCGAATACACCGGGTTCTGATCGGCGCCCTTGTTCGCCGCGGTGATGACGATCGGCGCACCGCCGCTCGCTGAAATCGTGTAGACATTGACGTCGGTCGACGTCGCGTCGGCGCGGCCTTGGTCCTTCGCCGTATACGCGAGCTCGCGGCCGTCGGGCGACCAGCCGTAACCCTCGCTGCCGCCGAACGGGCCGGGCGGCACGTCGTACTTCGCGCCGGAAATCAGATCACGCGGCGCACTGCCGTCGATGCCGACAACAAACAGATGCGAGCGCGTCCCCTCGTCCCACGCGTTCCAGTGACGGAACATGAGCTGGTCGGCGATGTGCGCTTTCACCTTGTTGTCGGCCGCGGCCTTCTCTTTGGCCGCATTGCACGCGTCGTTCGAGCACTCGGGATAGACGGCCGACGTGAATGCGATACGGTCGCTGGTGGGCGACCAAACCGGACCGGTGGCTCCGCCGTTCAGATGTGTGAGCTGTTTGCGACCCGCGCCGGATGGTTCCGCGATCCAGAGTTGTCCGCCGGCGATGAACGCGACGTACTTGCCGTCCGGCGACCAGCGGGCTTCCGTGGCCGCGACGTCCGCCGCGTTGGCTGGAAACGCCTGAGCGGCACCGCCGCCGATGGGCACGCTCACGGTGTGCGACGCCCGCGTGTTCTTCGAAACGTCGGTCGTGCGCACGGAGTACAGCACGACTTTTCCATCAGGAGACAATTGAGGATCGCCGACGGCGCGCACCGCGGCAAAGTCGTCGAACGTGATCGGATGCTTCTGCTGTGCGGCGAGTGGTGCGGCGAGGAGGGCGGCCGTGAGCGGGGCGAGGAAAGAGCGCATGGGAGGAGTCGGGTTCCTTTGTGGCGGCTTCCTAAGTCTAGGAGTAATACCGTGATGGGCTAGGCAGGTGCCAGACGAGATCCTAGATCCTGGGTCCTAGATCCTAGGTGGAAACGTCGCAAGCGCAGTTCACTGGGATCCAGGATCTAGGACCTAGGACCCGTCCTTCGAACGCTGGAGGCCGCCCGGGGTAATACCCACCGTAAGCGATCCACGGAGGAGTCGCATGTCGAAGTTCAGTTTTTCAGTGCGCAGCATCGACACACGGCAGGACGGCGTAATAGAAAGCGACTCGTTCATTGCGGCTGTCGATGCACTTGGCGATCACGTGACCGTGCATACGGGCGACGTTCTCGAGATTGGCGTATTGGGCTTCCCACCGGCGCGGTACGAGTGCGTCGGAGAGGCGACGTCGGGCTATCCCTTGTGGATGCCGACAGGCAGGCTCGCCGCTTGAGCGCGCGTCCCGTGCTCGGCGAGTAGGTCGCCCATCTCGAGGGCGTTCGTAGTTCCGTAGTTGGCGTAGCAGTTGTTAAAAACGACGTGTACGCGCTCGGCTTCCTCGGCGAGCTCCAGGATAAGCGACAACCAATCCTCGAGCTCGCCGCGGTCGTATAGGTACCGGTATTTCTCGAGGACGGTCGCCTCGCGCGCGCCCCACATCTCGCTGCGACGACCATGCAGCCTCACAATCGCGAGATCGGGCGTTGTGATTGCCGGGACGATCGGCAGGCTCGTCTCGGTCCCCGGCGGCGTGTCGGCGACGACGTAGGTCATATCATGGTCGCGGAGCTGCGCCCACAGTCGTTCGCGCAGCCGCGGCGCGAGCCATGTTGGATGACGGAATTCGACAGCGATCGGAAGATCGCCGAGTTGCGCGCGGGCCCGGTCGAGCATTTGGGGCGTCGAGCGATTGGGACGAATCCAGGGAGCAAACTGGAGAAGGATCGCGCCGAGTTTTCCCGTCCGGTGCAGCGGCTCCATCGCGTCCCGAAACAAGCGCCAGACTTGGTCGCGAACTTCGAGTGGTAGATCCTTGGCGTAGACCCGCGAGCCCTTCACTGATTCGGGCGGAATGGCGTCCTGAAGCAGTTTGGGGAGACGGGCAATGTCCGTCGCGTGCCCGGTCATGAGCGCATGCGCCTTCACGTTGAAGACGAAATCCGCCGGAGTACGTTCGACCCAACGCTCCGTCAGGGAGCGATCGGGGATCGCGTAGAACCCCATGTCGGCTTCGACGAGAGAGAAACGCGACGCATAGTAGCGGAGCCGATCCTCGGGTGTTTTCACCTGCGAGGGATAGAAGACGCCGCTCGCCGTGAGCGTCTTGTCGGTCCAACCCGCGGTACCGACGCGGACGTCGGCGCCGTGGATCGCCAGACGGCGCCCATCCACGTGTTCGTCCGCGCGACGACGGGCGCCCTCTGAACCTGGATCGTGACGAGAATCGAGCATCGCATGACTCACGCGGGAGGGGGGCTGTTCGCAAGGTAGCAGGCGCTGGCGGCCTTTACCGCGGACGCGCGCAGAGGCATATACCAGCCCTTACTCGCCATTCAGCCCATGAGCCAGAACATCGAACGCGACATCCGCTTTCTCAAGCGCTACGCTGTCGTCACCAGCACGCTGCTCGTCGTTCTCTCGGTCGCGGCGTTTTCGCGCACGACACAGAAGGCCAAGTTCGAAGAAATCGACGTCGAGCGAATCAACGTCGTCGAACCAAACGGCATGTACCGGATGGTGATTTCGAACCGTCCGCGCTCGATCGGGCCGATCTACAAGGGGAAGCCGTTCGGCTATGCGGGAGGCAATCGGCCTGGAATCATCTTCTTCAACGACGAAGGCACGGAGAACGGCGGTTTGACGTTCACGGGACAACAGCGTGCGGACGGCGGCTATCGCGCATCGACACACATGTCGTTCGACCAGTTCAATCAGGATCAGGTGGTGAACCTGGACTACAACGACAGCAGCGGAACGCGCTTGATGGGCTTCTCGATCAATGATCGCGCGGACGTGGACATCTACGACATGGTCAAGGAGCTCGATTCGATTTCCAAGATCGCCGATCCGGCGGCCCAACGAGCCGCGCGGGCGAGGTGGGAGATGCCGCGGAACGGAGTGCCACTGAGCGCGCAACGAGTTTTCATCGGTCGCGATCGGGCAAAGGCGGCGATCGTCAACCTTCGCGATCGCAATGGACGGCCGCGGCTTCGCATGCTCGTTGATTCACTTGGAACGCCGAAGATCGAGTTCCTGGACGAAGCCGGGAAGGTCGTGCAGACGATCGGGCGGAACTAGCGTCCGGCCGTCCTCGTCACGATCTGCCGCCGGCAAATGGGGCAGGGGCCCAACTTCGCCTCTGCTCCAAAGACTACCGTCACCGGCCCTTTCACCACCGTCTGCTTCGCGACGGTGTCGTTCACCGTTACCGTGACCGTCACGGTGTTGCCGTCCAGTCTTCCGGTGAACCGTGCCGGCACCGCGGGTCCGACCGCGATCGGGTAGGCGTGGAGCATGTAGCTTCCCGCGACGTCGAACTGCCCGTTCGAGTTCAGCGCGATGCGTCCCGAAGCGTCGCCGTATGTGCAGCCGACGTGGAGATGCATCGCCGTATCGCTCACGATCATTCCGGCGCCGTCTGCTCCCCAATTGCCTAGTGGAAGCAAGCCGTCAGCCGGCGGCGCGCTCGCGCGCGACGAAGAGCAAGCAACGGCTAGCGCGAGAGCAATGGCGCTCGCGCCGGCCGCGATCGATCGTTGGAAGGATTGCATGGTCAGAGTACCGTCGTGCGGGTTCACCCTACGATGGCCAAACCACGCCACGAAGGTTCCCGTCACCCTCGACCGGCCTATTTCGACTCCTCGTCCAACAGGTGTTTCTTGCGTTCGGTCCCCCATTTGTAGCCGGCGAGCTCCCCGTCGCCACGAACGACGCGATGGCAGGGAACGATCACCGCCAGACGATTCGTCGCGCATGCACGCGCGACGGCGCGCGACGCGCTGGGCTGTCCAATCGCCGTCGCGACTTCCGCGTACGAACGGCGTACCCCGGCCGGAATCTCCCGGAGCGCCTTCCAGACCTGCTGCTGGAACGCGGTGCCCTGCATGTCGATCGGGATGCTCGCGTCGATCGGGCGTCGAGGATCGCGCACCGCATTCACGACGGCGTTGACCCACTCCGCATGCTCATCGCCTCCGCGTTTGATCGACGCCTGCGGAAAGTCGCCGGTCAGCGCGTCCAGTACTTCGGCGTCAGTCGCTCCCAGCTCGACGGCGCACACGCCACGCTCGGTCGTTGCAATGAGTACCCGGCCGACCGGAGCGACGGCGACGGTGTACGCGATCGTCACCCCTCGGCCGCCACGCCGGAATGCGGCCGGCGTCATTCCCAGCTCGCGATCGGCACGCTCGTAGACGCGGCTGCTCGATCCGAAGCCGGCCTCGTACGTCGCGCGGCTCACGGTATCGCCGGCGCGAAGGCGTGACTTGAATTCCTTGACGCGTCGGGCGTCCTGATACTGTTTCGGTGAGAGGCCCGTCGCCCGCTTAAAAGAACGCTGAAGATGCGACGGGCTCAGTTTGACGTGGCGCGCCAGCTCGTGTAACGACACCGCGCGATCCGCGTGCTGGTCGAGGAAATCGCGTGCTCGCTCGACGGAGACGTCGGACGCGTGCGACGCTTCACGAGGGCGGCAGCGAAGGCATGACCGAAATCCGGCTGCTTCGGCCTCGTCCGGCGTCGCGAAGAATCGGACGTTCGTCCGCAACGGCTGGCGCGATGAGCACGACGGCTTGCAGTAGACGCCGGTCGACCGGACGGCGTAGACGAACGCACCGTCGAGCCGCTTGTCGCGCTGAACGACCGCGCGCCAGGCCCGGTCGTCGCCGACGGGCTGATCAGAAAGGGTGATAGCTGCCATGGTCGCCATGATCCTGACTCAGTGTAGATGACGCGCGCAAGGTACGAGGCGGGTCGCCGCGCATCTATCCGACTGTTGCGCTCGAATTCGGTCGCCCATCGTCCCTCGCCAACCATTCCCAGGCCTATGGTGTCCAAGCCTAAGAACCTTAGGTTAACCCAAATGGCCGACACCGACCTCGACCTCGTCCGCGGGACCCTCGATCTCCTCATTCTCAAAACCCTCGCGCGCG
>Ga0310813_10003027_pt1 | contig 10174 bp, 12 predicted proteins | sample YN3metagenome_FD_203086 | JGI IMG/M metagenome (GOLD analysis project Ga0310813, IMG submission 203086) | Soil microbial communities from experimental microcosm in Duke University, North Carolina, United States - YN3 | ecosystem: Engineered > Artificial ecosystem > Soil microcosm > Unclassified... | reverse complement strand
CGGCGCGCGGCATCTGCTCGAACGCGGTTTCGACGAGATCCGTTTTGTCGTGCAGCCGTTCGACGAGGTGAGCTCGCGGCAGGCGCGCGAGGCGGCGTTTCGCGACGCGATGCGCGCGTATCCGCACGCGCGCGGCGAGACGGTCGTGCTCGATCTGACGGACGGGCAAGCGGTCGAGCGCACGTTGGCGGCGCTGGATGCGCAGTTGGTGGGGTTGTTCGATGGCGATGCTGGTGCCGACGGCGGTGGCGGTAGCAGTGGCGTCGCCGATGCCGATGTCGATGTCGATGTCGATACCGATGGCGGGGCCGTGGCCGGCGCCGCTTTCCACACCGACGTCAACGCCCGCACCGCGCCGCGCCGCATCGCGCTGTTCGCCGCCAACGGCCCGGTCGCACTGTGTCTCGCGCGTCACCTGAAGCAGCGCTACGGCGACGCGTGGCAGACGCGCATCGCCTTGCTGTCGATCGACGATCCGGACTGGGCCGAACTGGTCGGCATCACCGCAGTGCGCCAGCCCACCTACGAAATCGGCTACCGCGCGGTGGAGTTTCTGCACGAGCGGATCGCCGGCGGCATGACCGCGGCGCGCGACTGTCTGCTGCAAGGCGAGTTGATCGAGCGGGCATCGACTTCGCGCTGAGCGGCGCGATCTGCGATCATGCGGGCTGCGGCGCGCGATCACCCGTGCGCCGCACGGTCCGCCGTCGCGCTGCGGGAGGACCGTTCGCCGACCCGAATCCCGTAAGGAGCCTCATGCCCGTTTCACCGCTCACGCTGGCGTGCCTCGTCGCCGCGACCCTGTTTATGGCCGCCTTGCCGATCGTGCTGTACCGCCGGTTGCGCCGGCCGCTGTCGCTCGACCGGCGCGACGCGATTGCTGGCATCGCCGTGTTCGCGCTGTTTTCGATGATCATCGAGCGCGGCGTCAACGACTATCTGCTCAGAATGAACCCGACCACCGCGGCGTGGCTCGCGAACCCGGTGGTGTTCGTGATCGCGGGCGTGCTGTTGATCGGCATTTGCCAGGAAGTGGGGCGCTACGGCGCGCTGCGGCTTTTGCTCAAGCGCGCGCTGACCAAACATCCGGATCGGCCGGCCGCGCAACAGCGCGAGTCGATTGGGCTTGCGTACGGCCTTGGGCACGGCGGCGCGGAAGTGTGGTTCACCGGTGTGCTGGTGCAGTTGCAGTGGATTCTGTTTGCGTATCTCGAGGATCGCGGGCAATTGGGCAGCGCGCTGTCCGGGCTGCCGCTCGACGCGCTGATGCGCATTCATCTGCTGGTGGTGAGTCTGTCGCCGCTCGCGGCAGGGGTGTTCATCCTCGAACGCGCGGCGGCACTGGTGTTTCAACTCGCACTATCGGTGCTGGTGTGGCGCGGTGTGCGGGCCGGCTCGCGCATCGTGCTGCCGCTCGCGATCGTTGCGCACGCACTGATCGAAGTGCCTGCCGCGCTGACGCAAACCCATACGATCTCGCTGGCGGTGGCGGATACGATTTACGTGCTGCTTGCCGTGCCGCTGGCGATCATGCTGGTAAAACTGTTCCGGCGTGCGGCGCAGTCTGTCTGATAGGCTGCCTGACAGTCTGCGTGATAATACGCACCTCTCTTTTTTGCCGCCGCCATGGAAGCCTACCAGTACGAGTGCGCGAGTCCCGACATCGAGGAACTCGCGCGCATGATCAGCGACCTGTTTCCCGAGCAGACCCACTTCGCGGAACGGCCGCGCGCCGACGGCACGCCGAGCCTGATCGTGCAGTGGGTCGCGATGCGCTTCGGCGCGACCGCGCGGCGCATCACGCTCGAGATCGGTTTCGCACCGGCAGCGATCGGCCGCTATCGCGCGCTGCCGGCCCGCCAGCGGGCGCGCGGTTTCGCGGTGCTGCGCGCGTACGTCGAAGCGACGCTCGGCTCTCTGGAAGAGCAGTATGCGAACGGCGAGGCCGTGCCGCGCGAAGTGACGCTCGAGCTCGGCGACGAGTTTGCGTAACGAACGGGCCGGACGCGAGGGACGCGAGGGACGCGACGGGCGCTAGTGCCCGAGCCGAGCGTGCCGCTACCGCGCGCTGCGATAGACCTTCGCGAAGCGCGCCGCCTGCACCACGCCGTAGTCGCCCGGTGCATACTGCATCACCCAGTCGCCGGCCGTGCCGTGCAGCACGTCGCCGCCCGCGGCGCTGCGCGCGAGCGCAAAGGCCTCGTGCATTTGCTTCGCAAGCACGACGGCCGGGCGATTGCGATACGCGCCCGGCATGCCGTGCGCAACACCCGCATCGGCCGGCAGATATTTCGCATCGAAGCGATCGCGCGACACCACCCAGCGCTCGCCGCCTGCACCGGTAATCAGCGCATCGCCCGCCTGATAGCGGTTCGGGCCTTCGAGGCTCAGCAAGGCGCCGCTGTCGGCAGCGAATTCGACCGTGACAGTCTCATCCTTGACGACGCGTTGCGCATGCGGATCGTTGCGAAGATCGAGGTTTTTCAGTTCGAGCATGGAAGGGCACAGGCAGTGTGAAGCCGCGCTAGCGGCAAGCCGCAAGCAGGCGGAAAGACCCGCATGATGCCAGATAAGCCGGCCGTAACATGAAAAACGCCTGCCGTAAGGGCAGGCGTTCGAGGCGGCGTCGAGGCGGGCTGCGCCACGCCGCGCTGCGCCGCGTGGCGCGTTACGGCATGCGGCTTGACGTTTTTACGGCTTCGCAGCCTGAGCGTCGCGCGTTCAGCCGGCGTCGGTGGCCGGCGCGGACTTCTTGCCGTGCTGCCGATGCCGCGGACCCTGCGCCGGCGTTTCGCGGAAGGTTGTGTCTGCAAGCTTCTTCTGGTCGGCCGACATGCTGTCGTACAGCGGCTGGAACGCGTCGACCAGTTTCTTCGTGCCGTCCGCATGCGCCTGCGCGATGTCCGCGTATTGCTTCATGTCGTCGAGCGCGGAGATGTTCTTGTTCGCGCGGCGTTCTTCGAACAGCTTGCCCATCGTCTCGCCGTTGTTGCGCATCACGTCGGCGAACGCGTTCCATTGCGTTTCCTGCTGCGGCGTGATTTTCAGCTGCGTGTGCAGGTACGAGATGCGCTCTTCGACGCGCTCTTCATGCCGTGCCTTGCCGGCCGGGCTGGAGGCAGCCGCCATCGCCATGGCGGGCGCGGGCGCCGATGCGGGCGTTTGCGCGAAGGCGCTGCTGATCGAGATCGCTGAGGCGAGCAGAACGAGGGTTTTTTTCATCGAGACTCCTGATGTCCGTGGTGTAGAAGCGAAGCAAAGACGGTGCAAAAGCAACAATGAAGCAGCCATGAAGCTTGTGCCGGCAGCGCGCAGCAACGCGCGCCACCGACGCGCCGGGCCTTATTAATAGCACGATATCGGCGCATTGCGACGTCAATGCGACAACTGCTTACAACCGAAACCATCGGGAAATGCGTGCGAATGCTGTTGGCAGGCGTGCCGCAAGCATCGTGTACGCGTTGCCGGCAAACGCACGCGTTGCACATAACCGCACGCGTGGCAGGTGAGTCGCCGCGGCAATCTATTCGAAATCCTGGCTGACGCGCTTGATGTCGCCGAGCGCCGCGTTTTCGCCGCGCAGCCCGTTGAACAGCAGATTCAGCAGCACCGCCGATACCGCGGCCAGCAGGATCCCGCTATGCAGAAGCGGTGACAGCGCGGGCGGCAGCTTCGCGAAGAACTGCGGCGCGACCACCGGCACGAGCCCGAGGCCGATGCTGACAGCAACGATGAACAGGTTGTGATGCTGTCTGGTGAAGTCGACGTTCGACAGCACCTTGATGCCATTGGCCGCGACCATGCCGAACATCACGATGCCGGCGCCGCCGAGCACGAAGGCCGGAATCGACGCGACCACCTGCGCCATCTTCGGCACAAGGCCGAGCACGATCAGAATGCCGCCGCTCGCCGCGCACACGAAGCGGCTGCGAATGCCAGTGATACCGACGAGGCCGACGTTCTGCGAAAACGACGTGTACGGAAACGCGTTGAACACGCCGCCGATCAGCGTGCCGAGGCCGTCGACGCGCAGTCCGCGCACCAGCGCGCGCTGATCGACCGGACGGCCGACCATATCGCCGACCGCGAGGAACATGCCGGTCGATTCGATGAACGTGACGAACATCACGATCACCATCGTCAGGATCGACAGCAGGTCGAAGCGCGGGATGCCGAAATGAAACGGCAGGATCACGCCGAGCCACGGCGCGGCCGCGACGCCGGTCATATCGACGCGGCCGAGCAGCGCGGCCACCGCAAAGCCGGCGACGATGCCGAGCAGCACCGAGACGTTCGCGACGAAGCCGCGGCCGAAGCGGTTGATCAGCAGGATCAGCAACAGCACGGCGAACGACAACCCCAGATACAGCGGGTTGCCGTAGTCCGGATTGCCGACGCCGCCCGCGGCCCAGTTGATGCCGACTTCCATCAGCGACAGGCCGATCACCGCGATCACCGCACCAACCACCACCGGCGGAAACAGCCGCAGCAGCTTGCCGATCGCCGGCGCGAGCAGGATGCCGATCACGCCCGACGCGATCGTCGAGCCGAAGATGTCGAGAATGCCGAGCGAAGGGTTGGTGCCGATCGCGATCATCGGGCTCACCGCGGTAAAGGTGCAGCCCATGATGATCGGCAGCCGGATGCCGAACATGCCGATGCCGAGCGTCTGGATCAGCGTGGCGATGCCGCACGCGAACAGGTCCGCGTTGATCAGGAACGCGAGCTGGTCTTTTGGCAATTGCAGCGCGCCGCCGACGATCAGCGGTACCGCGACCGCGCCGGCGTACATCACGAGCACATGCTGGAAACCCAGCGTCAGCAGACGGCCGGCGGGCAGCCGCTCGTCGCAGGGATGGACGGTGTTCATGATTCTCCTTGCCGGTTGTGTTGTATGTGAGGTCGATGCCGGGTATCGATACGGATGCGGCGGTGTATATGAAACAACCTTGAAGCCCGTTTATTCCCGTTCATCGTAGTGCCGGGCCTCCAGTTTCGCCGCAAAAAAATTTAATGAAAACGTATCGGCGCGCAGTCGTTCTGCAAGAAGTCTCGCGCGGTTCGTCGGATGCCGGATGTGCGTCGCACCGGCATAGGCTGCGGCGAACCGTGCGCGCATCGGGCGGGCGCGGGTCGACGCCGCCGCGCTGCCTCTAAGGTCATGCGAGGAATCATGATGGCGCCTTCCACCGGATGGTCCGGAATGCTTGCGGCTCTGTTGCCTGAGCTGCTACCTGAGCTGTGGGTCTTTGCGCTACGCGTCGCGCACGACGCCGGTACCGCGGAGGAACTGACACGCCGTACCTGCCTGCGCGCCTGCGCCGAGGAGCGCAGGCGGCCGCGCGGCAGCACGCCGTTGTGCTGGCTCTATACGGTTGCGTATCGCATATGGCGCGACGAATTGCGAGCTTCGAACCCAGGCCGACGAAGCGACGTGGCCAGCGAGGTCGTCACGCATGCGCGACCGGGTCAGGCGGACGAGGCGGACGCGGCGCTGGCCGCGGCGACACCAGCTGACGCCGATGCAGTGCAAGCAGGTGGCGACGTGCGGGACGGTACATTCGACGAATGCATCGTCGCGGCGGTCGCGCGTTTGCCCGAGACGCAGCGCATTGCGATGCTGCTGGTGGCGGTCGACGGTTTCAGCTACGCGCAGGCTGCCGACGTGCTGGACGTATCGGTGAACGCGGTAATGAGCGATGTGTCGCGCGCGCGGCAGGCGCTTGCGCGCGAGCTTGGCAACATGCAGCGCGACGGCGCAGTCCGACGCGACGGCGGTGCTGCCGATGAAGTCGATGCCGCGCCGTAACGTGAGATGCAAACCCTTCGCGGTCGGCGGCAACGTCACTCAGGCTGCCGGTTCGCCGCGTGCATGCGTGATGGCTGCCGAACTGCCTGCCAACGCGCTCGCGACCCTCGCGCCCGCGCAGCGAACGCGGGCATAATCCGAGGGACGCCGCGACGCGCACCGCCGATGCGCGCGCCACATTCTTCAACGCCTCACTATCGCTCTTTCGATGAGACCACCGCGCCTCGATCAACTCGACGAACTCGACCGCAACCTCGTTGCGCTGCTGCAGAACAATGCCCGCGAGAGCGTCGCGAATCTCGCGCGTCAGCTCGGCGTCGCGCGCACCACGGTGCTTGCGCGCATCGCGCGGCTCGAGCGCTCCAACGTGATCGCGGGCTACGGCGTGCGGCTCGGCCAGGACGTGCTCGACGCGAGCATCTATGCGTACGTGGGCATCATCATCGCGCCGAAGTATGGGCCGGACGTGCAGAAGCGGCTTGGCCGGATGCCCGAGGTGCAACTGCTGTGCGCCGTCAGCGGCGAATACGATTACGTCGCGTGGCTGCGCGCCGATTCGCCGGAGCGCCTGAACGAACTGCTCGATCAGATCGGCACGCTGGCCGGCGTCGAACGCACGACCACGTCGATCATCCTCGCGCGCAAGATCGACCGCGGGATGATCGGCGACGCTCGCAACTGAACGGCGCGTGTCTGCGCTGAAATGAACGCGCGTTTACGCCTTTTTAATACCTTTTCGTCAAAACGTCGGGTCGTGACGTCAAAACGACGAAACTCATGGTCGATCCGCAGCATTCTGTGCGTAGGATCCGTTTCTGCTTCTCCTTAAACTCGGTGCAGGGCTTGCCCGCGGGCGCCGTGCCGGCTTCACCGGGCGCGGTGCGACCTCGATAACGACAGCGCAAAACAAGGAGAAGCGCATGAAAATTGCCATCGTCGGCGCCGGCCTGATCGGCCACACCATTGCCCATATGCTGCGCGAAACCGGCGACTACGACGTGGTCGCGCTCGATCGCGATCCGCACGCGCTCGACAAGCTCGCCGCGCAAGGCATTCCCACCCGCCGTGTCGATTCCGCCGATGCCGCCGCGCTGCGCGGCGCGGTGCAAGGCTTCGATGCGCTCGTCAACGCGTTGCCGTATTACCTCGCCGTCAATGTCGCGGCGGCCGCGAAAGGCGCGGGCGTCCACTATTTCGATCTGACCGAAGACGTGCGCGCCACCCATGCGATCCGCGCGCTCGCCGACGGCGCGCAGCATGCGTTTATGCCGCAATGCGGTCTGGCGCCGGGCTTCATCGGCATCGCCGCACACGAGCTGGCGAACCGCTTCACCGAAATCCGCGACGTCAAGATGCGTGTCGGCGCGCTGCCCGAGTTTCCGACCAACGCGTTGAAATACAACCTGACGTGGAGCGTCGACGGCTTGATCAACGAATACTGTCAGCCTTGCGAAGCGATCCGCGACAACCGTACGCAATGGGTGCAGCCGCTCGAGGGCCTCGAGCATTTTTCGCTCGACGGCATCGAGTACGAAGCGTTCAATACGTCGGGCGGTCTGGGCACCTTGTGCGAGACGCTGGCGGGCCGCGTCGAATCGCTCGACTACAAGTCGGTGCGCTACCCGGGCCATCGCGACCTGATGAAGTTCCTGCTCGAAGACCTGCGCCTCGCCACCGACCGTGACACGCTGAAGACCATCATGCGCCGCTCGGTGCCGTCGACCGCGCAGGACGTCGTGCTGGTGTTCATCACGGTGACCGGCCTGCGCGACGGCCAGCTGGTGCAGGAAGTGTTCACGCGCAAGATCTTCGCGAAGACTGTCTGCGGCATGCCGATGAGCGCGATCCAGATCACCACGGCCGGTGCGATGTGCGCGGTGCTCGATCTGTTCCGCGAACAGCGGCTGCCGCAAAGTGGATTCGTGCGTCAGGAGCAGGTGTCGCTGCGCGAGTTCCTCGGCAATCGCTTCGGCCAGCTGTACGAAGGCCAGCCGCTCGACGCGATGGCGACGGTTTGAGCGTGCGCGCGGCGAGGGCCGTGCTACGCAGGTGACGACAGTCGATGCGCGACGGTCGATGTCTGATGCCCGATGTGGCCGGTATCTCTGTCTACTGCGGGGCGTCCGACGCAAGCGGGCGCCCCGCGATCTTTTCCAGCAGCGCAGCGAAATCGGCGGGCGCCGGCGCGGTGTTGTCGAACACCAGCACATCGGTGCGCGCGTTGCCTTCCAGCTCGAAGCGGCGCTGCCGATACTCGTCCCAATGCGCGAGCTTGTACGTATCGGCGGGGTCGCCGCGGGCGGCGATGCGCGCATGTGCGGTCGCTTCCTCCGTGACGACCCAGACCACCTGCAGCCGGATGTCGTCGCCGATGCCGAGCCATGCGTGATCGAAAAGCCGCCGCTCGCGCACTTCGCGCGACAGCGGCGCCACCACCAGCACGCTGACGCCGAGCCGCAGATTGTCGTGCGCGGTGTCGAGCAGACCTCGGTATTCGGGGTCGCGCAGATGCTGCAGGAACAACGGGCTGTCGCGATCGTGCGGATCGCCGGTCAGCGCCTGCATTGTCGCGGCGCCGGTGCGGCCGTATAGCGTGTCTTTGTCGAGCAGGCAAAACGGCTCGCCGGTGGCTTGCATCAGCGGCCGCAGCAGCCGGCGCGCGACCGTGGTCTTGCCGGTGCCCGCATGGCCGCAAAAGAACGTGAGCGAAGTCACGCGGGTGGGTTGACGGCGGGTGGGGTGGCCGCGCCGTGCGCATGGCCCGCGTCGGGGTCTTGCAGCAGCTTGCCGTTCGCTTCGAGCCACATCACGTTGATGATGCCGAAGCCCAGCGCGACGCCAATGCCGAGAATCCAGCTGAAGTACCACATGGGAGCTCCGGTTCCAATGTCGACGTTCTGGATGGATCGCACGGCGGCGCCTGGCCGGAACGCGCCAAAACGCGCCGTTCGCACGCGCCGATGTTGACCGCGAAGCGCACGGCATGCAAGCGTTGCGGGGCGTCGCGCCGAAAAAATATATTCCTTTCACTTTCATTAGACCAGTGCTAGCATTGATAGCACATCGGAGGTCTGGAGATGCGGATGCCCAACTTGCTGGTTCGCGGTCTGGAGGAAGCGCTGGTGCAGAGCCTGCGCGAACGGGCGGCGGCCCATGGTCGCAGCGTCGAAGCGGAGCATCGGGAAATCCTGGCGCAGGCACTGCGTCAGCCGAAGAAGCTCAGCTTCACTGAATTGCTGCTGAAGATGCCCGACGTCGGCGAGGATGCCGATTTCGAGCGTGTCAATAACGATGATATTGGGGAGGATAAGGATGTATTTGATTGATACCAATGTCATCAGCGAAATTCGCAAGCACGCCCGCGCTGATAAGGGTGTGCAGGCGTTTTTCGCGCGTGCCAAAGAAGAAAGTCTGAAGCTGTATCTGTCGGTGGTGACGGTCGGCGAGCTGCGGCGCGGCGTCGATCTGATGCGCTATCGTGGCGACGTCGATCAGGCCGCGCGGCTCGAGGAGTGGCTCAACACGATCGTCGAATCGTTCTCGACTCACATCCTGAATGTCGACGACGACGTCGCGCAAACGTGGGGTCGCCTGCGTGTACCGCACGGCGAGCATTCGCTCGACAAGCTGATCGCGGCCACCGCGCTGATCTACAACCTGACTGTCGTTACGCGCAACACGCAAGACTTCGCCAATACCGGCGCGCGCGTGATGAACCCGTTCGGCACCTAGCCGCAACGTCAAATGCGCGCCGAGGTCGAACCTCGCGCCGTCCCCATGCCTGCGGCTTACACCCGCACGCATTTGCCAGGCACTTCAGTGCCGGTACCCAACGATCTCTGAAATCCGACAAAAAGCCGACAATCCGCTAACGGAGACGAGTCATGCCGCAATCCTGCCTGCCTGACCAGCCGTCGACCAACGCGTCGAACCACGCGTCGAGCCGCGCGCCGCGCGCTGCCGCCGTGTCGGCGCTTGTGTGCATGGTCGTGTGCATCGTCGCGGGCCTGGCCGCGTGCGCGTCGACGCCTGCCGAACCCGTACCGTTCAAGGCGGTGCCGGCCGAACGTATGCTGCAGCCGGGCTACACCGAACCCGGCGGTAACAGGCTGGCGGTCGACCTGCGGCGCGAACGTTCCGACGATGTGATCGTGCGGTTCCGCAGCGCGCAGGTGTACGTCGACGGCGAGCGGGTCGCCGATCTGATGAACGGCGAGCACATCACGTTTTTCCTGAGCCCGGGCACGCATCGTCTGGCGGTGTCGACGCAGTTCGATCCGGTGCGTGAACTGCAGTTCGTCGTGACCGCCGACCCGCGCTACACGAACCGCGCAAGCGTTACGTTCGACCATGACCACCGGATCG
>Ga0310813_10003023_pt1 | contig 10189 bp, 9 predicted proteins | sample YN3metagenome_FD_203086 | JGI IMG/M metagenome (GOLD analysis project Ga0310813, IMG submission 203086) | Soil microbial communities from experimental microcosm in Duke University, North Carolina, United States - YN3 | ecosystem: Engineered > Artificial ecosystem > Soil microcosm > Unclassified ... | reverse complement strand
CTCGTGTCCAAGATCGCGGGCTTCGAGCCGCCCGACTCCCGCTTCAGCTCCACGAAGGGGATCACGAACTTGAAGTCGTCCTTCATGTGCAGGATGACCAGGATCGACAGGAAGCTGAGCACCACCGTGATCGAGATCGACCGGTAGGAGCGCAGCACCGGCTCGGTGTTGGGCAGCACCAGGTCGAGCGTCACGTTGATGAAGTACGACACCAGGCAGCCGACCAGGAGGCCGATCATCAGGGTCGACAGCACCGAGGCGACCCGCCGCGTGAAGGCCAGCTCGACCAGGACGAAGCAGAGGCCCGAGCCGAGGCCGGCGATCAGGCCGTACATCGCGTGCTTGTAGACCTGGTCCCCGATCGCCACGCCCAGCACGGCGCAGACCCCGACAAAGAGGGCGCGAACGATGTGAAGCATATCTACAGGATGTTTTCGAACGGATAGAACAGTTTTCTGTACTCATCCTGACAGTAGCGGTCCGTCATCCCCGCAATGTAGTCCGCCACCGCGCGGGGCACGCCCTGCTGCGACGCCCACTCCTGGAAGCGGGGCGGCAGCATCGCGGGGTTCCCGGCGTAGGCCTTGAAAAGGTCCGAGATGAAGCGCTTGGCCTTCTCCGACATGATCAGGACGCGGAAGTGGCGGTACACGTTCTGGTTGAGGAAGAACTGGAGCGCCTTCTTGAGCCGGTCCATCTCGGGGGAGAAGCGGACGGCGGCCTCCCGGGCGGCCCGCACCGCGTCGAGCGAGTCCAGCTTCAGCCGCTTCACGTTGGCGAGCGTGGTCTCCACCAGGTCCGTCACCTCGAGGTTGATGATCTGCCGCACCGCGGCGCGGATCCGCATCTCGCCTTCGAGGTTCGATCCTTCGGTCGCCTTCCGCCACACCTCGAGCGTCGCGAGCTGATCCTCCGTCAGGAGACCGGCCTTGACGCTGTCGTCGATGTCGTGCGCGTCGTAGGCGATCGAGTCGGCGATGTCGACGACCTGCGCCTCGAGCAGCGGCGCCCACTCGGGGTGGTACTCGGCCTCCACGTCCTTGCGGCCCGGCCAGCCGTGCTTGCGGATCGACTCGCGCGTTTCGTAGGTCAGGTTCAGCCCGGGGAAGCCCGGGTAGCGGTGCTCCAGGATCTCGACCACGCGGAGGCTCTGGCGGTTGTGCTCGAAGCCCCCGTGGGCCTTCATGCATTCGTCGAGCGCGTCCTGGCCCGAGTGGCCGAAGGGCGTGTGGCCCAGGTCGTGCCCGAGGGCGATGACCTCGCAGAGGTCCTCGTTCAGCCCCATCGCGCGCGCGATGGTGCGGGAGATCTGGGCCGCCTCGGTCGAGTGGGTCAGGCGGGTGCGGTAGTAGTCGCCTTCATGGTTGACGAAGACCTGGGTCTTGTACTGGAGGCGGCGGAAGGCCGCGCAGTGGATGACCCGGTCCCGGTCGCGCTGGAAGGCGGTGCGGAACTCGTGCTCGACTTCCGGGTCCTTCCGCCCGACGGAGCGTCCGCTCTTCGCCGCAAAGGGCGCAAGCGTCTGCTCTTCCCGCTGTTCCAGTTCCTGCCGCGTAATCATGGATATAGAAAAAAGGGGGGCCGCCAAGGCCCCCCTTTCCTTCTATTCTCTATTCTTTATTCTCTATTCTCTTGGTCACTTCTTTACGCCGATGATCTCGTCGATCCATCCGAGCAGCTCCTTGAGCTCGGCGATCTGGGTATCGGCCATGTGCGCGATCCGGAACGTCCTCTCCTTGAGCTTGCCGTAGCCCTCGGAGATGACCGCGCCCCGCTCGTAGAGTTTGTCGTAGAGCTGCTTCACGGTGACGTCCTTGCGGGTGTTCTCGATGCAGGACACGGTCGTGGACCAGCAGCCCTTCGCGGGGAACATCTTGAAGCGGTCGTTCGCCCAGTCCTGGCAGAGCTGGGCCATGTCGCGGTGCCGCTTCCAGCGGTTCTCGAAGCCCTCGGCCGCCATGCGCTTCATCTGCACGTCGAGCGCGTAGATCAGGCTGATGACCGGCGTCTCGGGCGTCTCGTTCTTCTCGTCGGTCTTCTTGAACTGGTGCAGGTCGAAGTAGTGGCCCTTGGCCGGGACCTTGGCGGACTTCTCCATGGCCTTGTCGGAGGCCCAGACGACCGCGAGGCCGGGGGGCAGGCCGAACGCCTTCTGGGTGCCGGCCAGGAGGTAGTCGATGCCCAGCTCCTCCGGGTTGATCGGCACGCCGGCGAGGGAGCTCACGGCGTCGACCGCGAAGGAGACGTCGGGGTACTTCTTCATGACGTCGCAGATCTCGCGGAGCGGATTGAAGAGGCCGGTGGAGGTCTCGTTGGAGACGAGCGTCAGGCAATCATATTTGCCGCTGGAGAGCAGCTTGTCGATCTCCTCCGGACGGTTGGGCTGGCCCCACTCGACGCCGTACTTGTCGGACTCCTTGCCGTTCTCGAGCGCGATGTCGTGCCAGCGCTCGGAGAAGTTGCCGCAGGTGCAGGAGAGCACGCGCTTGGCGCAGAGGTTGCGCAGCGCGCCTTCCATGGCGCCCGTGGAGCTCGAGGTGAAGAGGTAGATCTGGCCCTTCTCGGTGCCCAGCATCTTGCGGAGCCCGGCCTTCGCGCTGGAGTGGATCTTCTGGTAGTCCTTGCCGCGGTGGGAAATCATCGGCACCGCGCAGGCCTGCAGGATCTCGGGGTGGACCTCCACGGGTCCGGGAATCCAAAGTCTCTTATGTCCCATAGTTATCAGCTCACATTCAATTTGCACAGGAGAAGCCCCGTCAGGAGCTTCGGATAAAAGTCCGTCGACTTCTGGGGGAACTTTTCCCCGTTTTTCACGACCTTCTGGATCTGGTCCATCCGCACCGGGTTGACGAGGAACGCAACCTGGTACGGCCCGGTCGCTCGGACGTGGTCGATCGTCTCATCCGCCGATCGGTAGAAGTGCACGTTCTTCTCCGCCGCGAGCTGCTCGGGGCCGATCCCCAGGAGCTTCTCCAGGATCAGCGTGTGCAGCAGGCAGACGTCCAGCGAGCGCCAGTCCTCGGAGCGCTTGTCCTTCACCTGGGCGGCGGCCGCTTTCACGTCGCGGGTCACGAACAGGTAGTGCGACTTGGAGCCCTTGGCGACCGCGCCGAAGCAGGGCTTGGACATGCCCTCGACCTTGAGGTCCTCGAGGAGATCGCGCCGGGCGCGCTTCTCCTCCGCGTCGCTGTTGAACGAGTACTCGCGAATGTCGAAGGCGCTCTTGGCGGCGTTGAGGACCTTCGCCATGTCGAAGTTCTGGATGTCGTAGCAGAGCCGGTGCGTGCCGAAGATCGTCAGGTCGTCGTCCATGTTGACGAGCGTCGCCAGCACGTTGTCCGGCGTCTCGGTGCCGGTCGCCTTGATGCCCTGCTTGGCGCACTGCTGCTTGTAGTTCCAGCTCGTCTCGTAGCGGTGGTGGCCGTCGGCGATGATGCACTCCTGGGCCTCGATCGCCTTCTGGATGGCCTTGATCTTCTCAGGGTCGTCCAGGCGCCAGACCTTGTGGGTCTCGCCCAGATCGTCCTTCGCCTCGAAGTCGGGCTTCCCCTTGGCGGCCTCGTCGCCGATCGTGTTGATGACCTTCTTGGGGTCCGGATAGAGCAGGAAGATGTTCTCGGTGTGGGTCTTCGTCGCGGTGATCAGCGCGAGGCGGTCGGCCTTCGGCCCGCTGTGCGTCTGCTCGTGCGGCAGGATCTTGCCCTTCCCGGGCTCGTCGATCTGCACCAGCGCCACGAGGCCCTTGCGGGTCTTGACGCCGCTCGGCGTCTTGTAGATCTGGTGGTAGACGTAGAACGCGGGCTTCGGATCCTGCACCATCACGCCGCTCTGGAGCCACTCGTTCAGCGTCGCCGCGGCGCCCTGGTACTTGTCCTTGCCCGGCTCGTCCTTCCGCAGGATGACCCGGATCAGGTTGTTCGGGTGCTTCTTGTAGTACTCGTCCTGAAGCGCCGGGTTGATCTTGTCGTACGGCTGGGTCGTGAGGGGCGTCAGGTCCTTCGCCTTGGACGTGTCGAAGTGGACGCCTTTAAACGGATAGATTTTCGGCATTGCTTGCTCCGCAAACGCGCTCGTAGAGCGCTTCATATTGGGGAACCACCCGGTCGACGTCAAACATTTCTTCGGCCCGGCGCCGTCCGGCCTCGCCCATCGCGCGACTCAGGTTCTCATCGCGCAGAATCTCGACCGAGGCCGAGGCCAAGCCCTCCACGTCGCCCACCGCGACGACGCGCGAGCAGGATTCGCTGACGACTTCGTGGACGCCGCCGGCGTCCGTAGCCACGACCGGCACCCCGCAGGACATCGCCTCGAGGACCGACATCCCGAAGCCCTCGAACTCGCTGGTCGAGAGCAGCAGGCCCGCTCCGCGAAGGTGGTCCGCGACGTCCGGGTCCTCCCCGACGAAGCGGACGTGCTTCTGGATGCCCAGCTTGGCCGCCAGCGCGCGGACCTCCGGCTCGTCGGGCCCCTTCCCCACCAGGATCAGCGTCGCCGGGACGCGGCGCCGGATCAGGTAGAAGGCCCGCAGGGCGTCGAGGGTGCGCTTCACGGGGCGGAAATTCGAGACGTGCACGATGGCCGGGCCGCGCCGGGGCGCGGGGGTGAAGCGGCGCGTGTCCACGAAGTCCGGGATCACCTGGATGGGGCAGGAGATCTCGAACCAGGACGGCGTCTTGTCCCGGAGGAAGGCGCTGACCGCGGTCACGGCATCGCTGCGCTCGAGGCCGAACTTCGTCGCGCGCGCGAACGAGGCGTCCTGCCCCGCCAGCATGATGTCGGTCCCGTGCAGCGTGGTCACCGTGCGCAGCTTGCGCCCCGACATCTCCTTCGCCAGGAAGGCGCTCACCGCGTGAGGGTAGGCGTAGTGGCAGTGGAGCAGGTCGAGCTCCACCTCGGCGATCTTGCAGGCGGCCGCCATGCCGTACGACGGGTACTCGAAGAGCGGGTACTGAGGGATCGTGATCTCATGGTGATGGAAGCGCTCGCTGACCGGGCGGAGCCGGAAGGGCGGCCGGTAGCTGAAGAGATGGATCTCGTGGCCCCGCTCGGCCAGCGCCATCCCCAGCTCGGCGGCGATGACGCCGCTGCCGCCGGACGTCGGATAGCACAGGATGCCGATCTTCATTCGAGAATCGCGTCCGCCTCGATCTCCACCACCATGTCGGGATCGATGAGCTTGGAAATCTGGATCATCGCCGTCGCGGGCCGGATGTCCTTGAACACCTCGCCGTGCGCGCGGCCGTACTCTTCCCAGCGCGAGATGTCGGTGACGAAAAGCCGGGTGCGGACCACGTCCCTCAGGGTCGCGCCGCCCTTGGCCAGCGCCTTCTCGATATTCTTCAGGGTCTGGATGGTCTGCTGATAGGGATCGCCCGGCCCGACGATCTTGCCGTTCTCGTCGGTGGCCGTCGTGCCCGAGACCGCGATCGTCTTGCCGACCTTCACGGCGCGCGAGTAGCCGACGATGGGCTCCCACTTGGACCCCGTCGAGATGTTCTGGCGGCTCATCGTTCCTCCGAAGCCCGAATTCCGCAGCCCGGATCCCGGGCCTAGTGCTTGAAGTGACGCATCCCGGTGAGCACCATCGGGATGTTGCGCTTGCGCGCCACTGAAATGACCTCCTCGTCGCGGATCGACCCGCCGGGCTGGATGACCGCCGTCGCGCCCGCCTCCAGGCAGGTCTCCAAGGCGTCGGGGAACGGGAAGAACGCGTCGCTGGCGACCACCGCGCCCTTCGCGCGGTCGCCGGCCTTGCGGACGGCGATGAAGGCCGAATCGAGGCGGCTCATCTGGCCGGCGCCGACGCCCACCACCTTCTCGTCCTTGGCGAGCACGATGGCGTTCGAGCGGACGTGCTTGCAGACGGTCCAGGCGAACAGAAGGTCGCGCATCTGCGCGTCGTCGGGCTGGCCCACCACGGGCTTCATCTCCGCGGTCAGCGCGTCGTCCGGCGACTGCACGAGCATGCCGTCCCGGATCGTGCGGACCTGGACCCAGCCGCTCCCGTTCGGAGCCGCCGTGCCCGCCTCCAGGATGCGGAGGTTCTTCCCCCACTTGGTCTTCTCGCGGAGGATGTCGACCGCGCCCCGCGCGTACTGCGGCGCGATGATGCCCTCCAGGAAATTCTCCTTCACCGCGATCGCCTCGGCGGTCGCGGTGTCGACGATCCCATTGAAGGCGGCAAGCCCGCCGTACGCCGACACCGGGTCGCCCTCGAGGGCCTTCCGGAAGGCGTCGAGCGGCGTCTCGGCGCAGCCGGCGCCGCAGGGGTTGTTGTGTTTGACGATGACGCAGGCGTTGCGGCGCAGCTCACGGGCCAGCTCGAAGGCGCTGTCGAGGTCGAGCAGGTTGTTGTACGAGAGCTCCTTCCCGCCCAGGAACGTCGCGTGGGCGACGGAAGGGGCGGTGCGGAACGAGGCGCGGTACGACGCGCCCTTCTGGTGCGGGTTCTCGCCGTAGCGCAGGTCGTCGATCTTCTCGAACTGCAGGGTCAGCAGGTCGGGGAAATCCTCGCGGCCGCCGAGATACGACGCGATGGCGCCGTCGTAGCGGGCGGTGTGGTTGAAGGCCTTGACGGCCAGCTCCCGCCGGAGCATCTCGCTCGTCGAGCCGTCGCGGCGCCGCAGGTCTTCGATGACGCGGGTGTAGTCGGCCGGGTCGGTGACCACGGTGACGTACTTGTGATTCTTCGCGGAGGAGCGGATCATCGAGGGACCGCCGATGTCGATGTTCTCGATGGCTTCCTCGAAGGCGACGTTGGGGCGGGCGACGACCTCGCGGAAGGGGTACAGGGTGACCACCACGAGGTCGATCATCTTGATCCCCTGCTTCTCCGCCTGCGCCAGGTGCTCCTTGGAGTCCCGGACGCAGAGGATGCCCCCGTGGATCTTGGGGTGCAGGGTCTTGACCCGCCCGTCCATGATCTCCGGCGAGCCCGTGTATTCGGAGACGTCGGTGATCTTGATGCCGGCGTCGCGGAGCGCCTTGGCGGTGCCCCCGGTGGAGAGGATTTCGATGCCGAACTCGCTGAGCCGTCGGGCGAACTCCACGATCCCGGTTTTGTCGAAGACGCTGACGAGAGCCGTGCGAATCTTCATGAGTGGGCGCATTGTACGAGTGCCGGATGAAGGAGTCAACGTAAGGCCGTCCGACGCGCTCCGTCGCCCGGAGATGACCAAAGATTCACCCCAGAGACTCAGAGACCACAGAGGCCACGGAGATGACTCTTGGGGAGCTGTTCCGAAAACAGTTCCGTTCCCCTCTGCGTTCTCTGGGACCTCGGTGTCTCCGTGGTGACGTCTTCAGCGGGAGGAGGACTGATCGCGGGTGACGAGGTCCGCGAGCTCGCTCGCGAATTCGAGGAGCTGCGGGGCCTTCGACGCGCGATAGATGGAATCGTTCGTCACGAGGAGCCAGGAGCCGGCGAAGTCGACCGTGCAGCGCACGCGTTCGAGGAAGAATTTGGCGAGGCGAGGGGTCACGAAGCGGCGCGCGAAGGCCGGGTCCGGGCTGTTCACGTAGAAGCGGCGCGAGAATTCGGGCATCGACGGGAAGTCGATGTCCTCGTAGCCCAGCAGCGCGGCGGCCTTGTCCACCAGGCGCTCCGGGCGGATCAGGATCGGCGGGATCGAGACGCCCATTTGGGCCGCGACGGCGGAACGGGTGTGGGTCCGGCGGATCTCCCGCTCGCCGCCCCAGAACAGCCCTCCCCTCGTCCGGTAATAGTGGACGCTGACCCACTGGTAATCGAAGAGCGCGAGCTTCCGGCCGCGGCGCTCGCCCGTGATCGTGTTGATGCCGGCCTGGAAATCGCCGCCCGCCTCCTTCGCCTTCTCGATGCAGCGGAAGCGGTCGATGGCGTCGCGGAGCTCGCGGGGCAGGCCGAAGTTGAAGTTCATCCCGAGGCGGCGCGCCGCGCGGTCCAAGCCTCCCTGGCGCTGCGTCTCGGAGACCTGGACGAGCACCCAGCCCAGCCCGACGGCGGCCAGGATCCCGAACACCACCACGTAGGTCATGTTGTCGTTAGACTACCCCGCGGCACGATTCTTGCGTGGATTCCGGAGACGGCCGCGGGCGCCGCGGATCCGCGCGCGGGTGCGCAATTCGCTTCACAGCACCGTTCCCGGGTCGTCCAACGCAGGGAACGAAAGGGCAGAGTTGACGCTCGACAGCAGCCCACCTAGAATCGGTCCGCTCAACATGTGGAAAAAGGCCTTCTTCGCGATCACCCTCACCATCGGCCTGGCGCTCTTCATCTTCTTCATCCAGAAGTTCGGCGGGTTCGGGAAGGCCCTGCAGGCCGTCGCGGCCGTCGGATGGTCCGGCGTGATCTCGTTCATCGCCCTCGCCACCGGGACGCTCGTCTTCCCCGGGCTGGGCTGGTGGATCCTGATGCGCAGCGAGAACATGAAGGTCTCGCTCTGGACCACCCTCAAGGCGAACTTCATGGGCTTCCCCGTCAACTTCATCGCCCCCTCGATGTACCTGGGCGCCGAGCCGCTCAAGACGTTCTACATCGCCCGCGTGTCGGGCGAGACCAAGCGGAAGATCCTGGCGACCATCGTCGTCAGCAAGTTCCAGGAGATGGGCGCCCTGCTCTTCACCATGGTCCTGGCGGCGGGCATCGCGATCTGGAAGATCGAGTTCCCCCGCCAGCAGGAAATCATGGTGCTGACGGCGCTCTTCACGCTCCTGGGACTCTTCCTCCTGGCCGTGTACGGCTTCATGAGCAACCGCCAGCCGACCGTCAAGGTCATCAACCTGCTCGCGCGCTTCGGGAAGGCGCACCGCTTCGGCCGCTGGCGCCGCCGCCTGGCCCGGCTCCGGACCCGGGCCGAAGAGATGGAGCACCTGATCCACATCGCCTTCACGAAGCGCTGGAAGACCTTCCTGATCGCGCAGGCGGTCACGACCCTGTCGGCGCTGTCCGTGCTGGTCCGCCCCTGGCTCTACTTCTATTTCAGCGCGCGGCACGACTTCGTCCCGTTCGAGAAGCTCTCGGCCATCTACATCGTCACGAACCTGATCAACATGCTCCCCCACACTCCGGGGGCCCTGGGCGTCATGGAAGGCGGCATGGTCGGCCTCTTCCGCATCCTCAACCTGGGGAACGATTCCGACGCGGGCGCGTACCAGATGGTCGGCCGCATGGCCGATCTCGTGCTCATCCTGTTCGGCGCCTGGCTGATCTTTCACTACAACCTGCAGGCGATGGCGAAGCGCATCGCGGCGGGCAAGGAGAAGGTCGGCGTCCACGAGACCGAGGCCGAAGAGGAGCCCGCGAAAACTACTTCCGCTTGATGACCGGCAGGAGCGCGCGGAACTCGTCGGTCCCGGCGCGCTGGAGCAGTTCGAAGATCACCGTTTCGGTCGACGCCGGCAGGACCCCCGCGCCCGACATCTTCTCCGTCCCGATCGCGCCGTTGGCGTCCGTGCGGCTGCTGGTGGCGTCGCGGACGAGGTGCACCTGGTAGCCCGCGGCCTGCGCGTCGAGCGCGGTCTGGCAGACGCAGACGTGGGTCTCGTAGCCCGCCAGGACCACCTGCTTCCGCCCCAGGGACTCGAGCTTGGCGCGGAACTCGTCGGATCCGAAGCAGGAGAAGACCATCTTGTGGAGCGGCGCGTACGCGGCGAGCGCGGCGCGGAGCGGCTCGATCGTGGGGCCGAAAGCCTTGGCGGCGTGCTCGGTGACGATCACGGGGATGCCCAGGACCTTCGCGGCTTCGGCGAGCTTGAGGAGGTTCGCGGCGACCTCGTCGCGATGCGCCATCTCGACGTGGAGCCGGTCCTGGACGTCGACCAGGACCAGCACCGCCTGAGCCCGCTGAAGCAGGTTCGGATGGGTCATTAATATCCGGCGAGGTCGGGCTCGATCGCTCCGGCTTTCCGGATCTTCTTCGTCGGCGCGTCGTCGCCGGCCCCGCCGCCGTCGAAGCTGTACTTCACCTCGACGAAGCGGGAGCGGAACTGGTTCACGCCTTCCTTCACGGTCTTGCCGTCGATGAGGCATTCCTTGAAGAAGCGGGCGATCTCCTCCATCTCCGATTCCTTCATGCCCCAGTGCGTCATCTCCTGGACGCCGAGGCGGAGGCCGGAGGGCTTCATGACGGCCTTGGGGTCGTCGTGAGGCAGGAGGTTGTAGTTGCAGATGATGTCGTTCTCTTCGAGCTTCAGGGCGCAGTCGCGGCCG
>Ga0310813_10003020_pt1 | contig 10198 bp, 11 predicted proteins | sample YN3metagenome_FD_203086 | JGI IMG/M metagenome (GOLD analysis project Ga0310813, IMG submission 203086) | Soil microbial communities from experimental microcosm in Duke University, North Carolina, United States - YN3 | ecosystem: Engineered > Artificial ecosystem > Soil microcosm > Unclassified... | reverse complement strand
TTTATCTTCAGCTTGAATGACTTGCCAGGTAAACTGCGGGACGTAGCGCTCTCAAACCGAGATTTCATAATCATCTGCCGACAGAGAGCTCGCGCCAACTGCATTTTTCACATTTATCCTTCAGCGGAAAAACGTGAAAAAAAAACTTTCAACGGCAAGTGCAAACCTCAGCCGAAATAACTAAATATTACAAATATTAGCAGTTAAACCATCGGCGGAGCGCGGTCGGATTGTGAGCTTAAAACAAGCGAAATATGCGAAAGATTTGCTTCCTTCCGATTCTGAGCCGGCGGCAAACAAAAATTTATGCGGGTTTCCGAACGGTCAAGCTTCCAACCTCCGCCGGACAAATATTGATCGGTGTCTTTCTGAAATTTGGATTTAAGTTGTGTGGAATAATTGCGGGAACTGAAAACTGAAAAAGCGTATGATTTCGGATTTTGTTCGGGAACGGAAGCTGTGATTTTAGAGTTATTGGCTTCGGCAAACGGGAACGGAAACAACTGAATCCCTTCCCCGCCCGAGAAAAATAACCCTGCCAAAACGCCGAAGATAAGCACCCAGCGCGCACGGTTTTGCCTTCCCGTAGAAGAAAATCTTTTCATTATGTACGAAATCATTACTTAAATTAATCATACATTTATTTCCCCAAGCAGACAAAACCGGCTTTTTTCTTCAGCCTGAAATACGTCGTTGACCTGTTTTTTGATTCGTTTTATTTCTGCGAAACACGCTCGACTTCCGCGTTCATTCTGCCGGTGAGCATATAAAACATCATTTTATAATCGGAAATAAACGACCAGAGCGGATATTTAAAGGTTGCGGGTTTGTTTTTCTCGATCACAAAATGTGAAAACCACGCAAATCCGTAACCGATCACCAGACAAAGCGGAAAATAAAGCCAGGTTCCGTTGCGAACTATCCAGATCAGCAGAACCAGACTGAGCGAAGTCCCGACAAAATGCAAAAGCCGCGTCAAAGGCTGGGAATGTTCCGCAACGTAAAAATCCCAAAATTCCGCGTAATTTGTAATCCGGTCGTTTTCCATTAATTTCCCTCCGCAGTTTGAAATAGTTTGACATAATCGGCTTCGGAAACGGGCGCGATTTCCGCCAGTTTCATATTTTCTTCGACGTGCGCCGCGCGGCTCATCCCGACGAGTGCGGTCAGAACGTTCGGCGTTGAACGCACGAATTGAATACTTGTCATCGCGTCGGTCGTCGGTTTTCCGAGAAGTTCGCGGATATGAAGCGGCACGCTGTGCGTGAGCTTGCCCTGCAGGATCGAAGCGCTGCACATCACCGAAACGCCGAGCTCGGCGGCAGCGTCAAGCGGTGAATACACCTTTCCGCTGACGGCTTGATTTTTAAACAGATAAGCTTCGGGCATCGCCAGATTAAACGGCAGTTGAATGAATTTAAATCCGTGATTTTCGCCGCCGATCTGCCGCGCAACGCCGACCATTCTTTCAAGCGAATGATAGCTTTGATTATCGGGCGCAACGCGAAAGCCGTTCCACGTCGCCGCGCCGTAAAACTTGATCTTGCCGTCGGCGCGGTTTTCTTCCAATTTCTCAAAAGCCTTTGCGAGCCGCGCCTCGAACGTGTATTTATCAACCGCACCGAGCTGTGATTCGGGATTGTGAATGTAAAACAGATCGAGCGCGTCCAAACTCATATTTTTGAGCGATTGATCGATCTGCGATTGCAGATAACCGGGCGTCATACAATGGCTTCCGCCGACCAGATCGTCGAAGGTTGCGATGCCTTTGTCGACAAATTCTTTTTGAAAATAGCCGCGCACATCGCTTGGCGGTTCATTATCGAAAGGCAAATACCCGCCTTTTGTCGAAACGAAAATCTCATCGCGCCCGAAGCCTTTTGCGCTCAAATTCTGCAGAGCCTGCCCGATATTTCGCTCGCTTCGCTGAAAACGGTAATTCGCCGCGGTATCGATCACATTGCCGCCTGACTCGACGAATTTTGTGATGGCTTCCGTGTAACCGGCGTCCGTCGCCGCATCGTAGTTCCCCAAATAGGTGCCGATGCCGATCGATGAAAGCGTCAAACCTTGCGCCGCGCGAAAATGTCCGCTTGCCGCGTTTTTGAATCTTTCCGAATATTTTTTTGTGCCTTCCGGCGTTGCGAATTTTTCAGTCATAATTTTTTTGCCGCGGATAAACCGAGGATGTTATGGTCAGAACCGCCTGCGTGAGCGGGCGGGTAAGTTTTCATTCAAAATGCCGGTTATGTAACAAAAGTCCGCCCGCTCACGCAGGCGGTTCTGACTTGCTGATTCCGCGCGCATCCGCGAAAATCCGCGGCTAATTTCTTAAATGATTTTCTCAATAATCTTGACGATTCTCTGCAAACCGTCCGCGTCAACCTCAGAAAAATCGTCGAGTTTATCGCTGTCCACGTCCAGAACGCCGAAAACTTCGCCCTTTTGATCGAAGATCGGTAAAACGATTTCGGATTTCGAATCGAACGAACACGCGATGTGACCGGGAAATTCGTCCGTGTTCGGAACGATGACCGTTTCGCGCGTCGTGTAGGCGTGCCCGCAAACGCCTTTGTCAAAATCGATCCGCGTGCACGCCAGAGTTCCCTGAAACGCGTTCAAGACAAGCTGATCTCCTTTTTTCAAGTAAAATCCGACCCAAAAGAAACCGAACGCTTCCTTTAAAATTGCCGTGATATTCGCCAGATTGGCGACCAGATCCGTCTCGCCCGAAACAAGCGCTGCGACCTGCGGCGCAATTTCTTCGTAAATTTTTCTTCTGTCCGAAGTTTTTGAAAATGCTAAACTTTCTGCCATAGATATCAAGTGTAAAACGGAAAGTGGAAAATGGAAAATTGGATAGAACTCAAGACGGTATTCATTTTCCGTTATCCATTTTCCATTTTCCGTTTAATTTGTTTTACACTTGAAAGTAATGCTGAAAAAAGAACTCGAAACCGCGATTGCCCTTGCCCGCAAAGCCGGCGAAAGAATTTTGGAATTTTACGCTCTCGAAATCATCGCCGAACAAAAATTCGGCGCGGATAATTTTTCCGAACCCGTGACGATCGCCGACCGGACGGCGAGCAGGATTATCGTCGAAGGTTTAGCCGAAGCCTTTCCCGAAGACGCCATTTTGTCGGAAGAAGAAACGGACGACGCGGAAAACCGGATGATCGGAAAACGCGTCTGGATGATCGATCCGATCGACGGAACCTGGGGCTTTATCAAAAAAGACGGCGATTTCGGCGTGCAGATCGGTTTGACCAAAGATAATGAACCGATTTTGGGCGTTGTCTTTCTGCCGTTTCACAACGAATTGTTTTACGCCGCCAAGGGCGAAGGCGCGTTTTTGATTGAAAGAAACGCGCCGGCGGAACGTTTGCAGGTTTCCGCCAAAACGAATTTTACGGCGATGAATCTGGCAGCGAGCCGCAATCACCGCAGTCCGAAAATGCACCGGATCATCGAGGATTTCGGATTCAAGCAGGAAATTCAGCGCGGTTCGGTCGGTTTAAAGATCGGTTTGATCGCGCGGCAGATCGCCGATATTTACATTCATCTTTCACCGCGCACAAAATTCTGGGACAGTTGCGCTCCGCAGATCATTCTCGAAGAAGCGGGCGGGCGCATGACCGATCTTTTCGGATTGCCGCTGCGCTACGATCTGCACGACGTGCAGAATCACAACGGAATTCTCGCTTCAAACGGCGCGGCGCACGCGGCGGCACTGAACAAACTCCGCTCGCTTTTGAATGAATTGGGGCGATTTAAGGTGAAAGGCAAATAACAGTCAGGCGATTTTCTAATCTTTGTTGCTTTAATTCTGAAAAAACACGAACAACGCGAAAAAGAATCAATTCTTTTTCGCGTTGTTTTGTAGTTATTTTTAAGATTAAGTTCTAAGTTGTCGGTACGGCTTCTTCCGACGTAATTTTTCGGTTTCTTCGCGCGTTTCGCCAGGTTTTCAAGCCCTCTTTGGTGAGGCTTAAAATCGGTTTGCGGTTATCGAAAAGTAATTTTATCCACGCCGATTTGCTCATCTGCGGGAAATAAATTCCGCGGAAAAAGAGGCGTGCGACAAGATGCCCGATGCGCACGTCGATCGGCGCGTCTTTGATCGCGTTGATCGCTTCCCAGTTGCGTTCCGGAGAGTACGACCGCGCCCAGGCGTTGAAGGTTTCCTCTTTCGCTTCGTCGATCGTCATTTTCAGAGGATTGTGCGCCATCACGAACGGCGCGAATTCGAGCCAGTGTTTCGGGCGATGCAGACGTCCGGCTTTTTCCAGACGGTCGTAAAGCGGCGTTGACGGAAACGGCGTGAGCTGTCCGAAAACGGGCAGTCCGGGCGACCAGCTTTCGATCTCGTCGACGGTTCTTTTCGCGACGCCGACCGTGTCGTTGTCCATCCCGAAAATAAACGAAGTGATCGCGTAAATATTGCGCCGGGCAAGACCGTCGAGCACGTCTTTATAATTTGCGGGTTTCGAGAAGGTTTTGTTGACATCCGCCATATTTGCCGGATCGATCGATTCCATTCCGATGAAAACCCATTTCCCGCCCGCGTCGGCGATCAGATCGACCAATTCTTCGTCCGCCAAAAGGTTCGCGCTGATCTGCGCGACCCACGGCAATTGCGCGTCGGCGGCGATAATATCGCGCAGAAGTCCTTTCAGACGTTTTTTGTTGATCGCGAGATTGTCGTCAATAAAGAAAACGGCGACTTGTCCTTTTTCTTCTTTGGCGCGTTTTTTCAGCCTTAAAAGCTCTTCGATCACCGATTCGTTGGTGCGGAAACGAATCGAATCACCGAAAAATCCCGTGACGGTGCAGAATTCGCAGCCGTACGGGCAGCCGCGTCCGGTTTCGATCGGCACGACGAAAAATTTGCCCCAGCCCGCGCCCATTTTCGACATCATTCCGCGCAAAAAATTCGGTACGAGGCTGAACTGTTCCAAATCCAGAGTTTCCCAGGGGATATGCGGATAAGGCTGTAAACTCGGTTTTTTATCGTTGCCTTTCGCGTCCGTTTCGGGCTGATAAATTTCTTTGAGCGTGCCGTTGGCGGCGTCTTCGACGATCAAATGCCAGGTTTCGTCGGCTTCACCGAGCGCAACCGCGTCGGCGTGGCGCGGTCCGCCGTCTTTGCCCAATGCTTCGTCGGGACATTCCGTCACGTGCGGTCCGCCCATCACGACTTTGATTCCCGCTTCACGAAGAGAATCCGCGACCAGATAAGCGCGGGCGACCATTCGCGTCATCGAACCGATGCCGACCAAGCCGATGTTTTCGTCTTTGCAGAATTGTACGAGTTCCGGGCGGGTCATCGCTTTAGCATTGCCGTCAATCAAAATAACTTCGTGTTCTTTCGGTGTCAGCGATTGCAAAAGAAACATCCAAAGATGCGGCATAAAATTTCGTGTAACACCGTTATCAGGGTTATAAAGTAGAATTTTCATAAGTTGCTCCCAAGCCGAAACAGAATTGCAGTCTTTCGGCAGTCAATTCAGGGAAAGTTTTTTGAATGGACGGATTGTTAAAAAACGTTTCGTGATTTATCTTCGCACTTTTTGCGCGATTTGGCTATCAAAAAATACCCTTTTGTCATAAGAAATTAAATTAGAATTAACAAAAGTTAATAATAAACAGTTATTTTGTAAAAACGTATTTTACGATTTTGCACCAATTAAATATGAATAAAATCCTGTAAACTCGCGCAAAATGGAGTAAGCATCCCGCAGCTCAAAATAATTTGCGTGTGCCGCATAGATATTTTCGATTCCTGCTTTTTGAAATGCAAGCCGCGAACGCGTGATATGAAAATATTGCGAAACGATAATCACGCTCCGCATATTTCGGCGCTCCATTATTTGCTTTGTGTTGACCGCTGTTTTGTATGTGTTATAGCCGTCTTTATCGAGAATAATATCGCCTTCGGGAATATTCCGGCTGACCAGATAATCGCGCATCACGTCCGCTTCTTCAAAACCTTCCGCGCCGAATCCGCCGCTGACGATTATTTTTCCGACCAGTTTGTGTTCGTAAAGCTCGACCGCCTTTTCAAGCCGCGCCTTCAATCTTTCCGAAGGCTGACCGTTTCGCTCAACAGTGTTTCCCAAAACGACCGCAGCATCCGCCACGGCGATTTCGTCATTCAAACCGTCAGCGACGATATACAAAGTGTGAACAAAAAACCAAAGCGGCAAAACGAGCAAACCTGCAAGGAATTTCCGCTTCTTTGAATTTAAGATTTTCATCGCAAATAAACTGTAAGACCGTCATTTTCAGAACTATTTGCGGTTTCGAAAATCGTATTTTTTTATCTGACCGGAAGAGAAAGCTAATCGTCTTTTTTAAATCCGTAAACCAAAACGCCGTTGGTATCGCCGACCTGACGTTTTCTGAACTTAAACGTATTTTTATCGAGTTTCCCGGTAATCACGTAATCGGTGTGGCATTTGATGCAGGTTTCGTTGGCGGCGCGAACGGGTCGGGCAACATAATTCCAACTTCCCTTTTTGAATTCATAATTATTTTCGTTCGCGCTGTTCGGAGTTTGAAATGCTAAAAAAGCTTTTTTGACATCCTTCATCAACTCCTCGCCTTTCGGTAAATCTTCGCTTTTTAATTTTTTCGTGACCGGAACAGGCTGATTGATGCGATATTTGATGCTGAATTCTTTTTGCGGCTTGCCGTCAACGACACGCGGGTTGGCTTGTCTACCGAAAAGATACAAAAAAACCTTCCAGCCGCCTTTTTCAAATTCCGCGCGGCTTTTCGTTTCGTCTTCGTTTTTCGGATAAAAAGATTCCAGATGCGGATTTGTCGGATAAGTCGGTGCAATCCGGCGGATTCCGAAATAAGGCTCGGTCAAAAAGCGTTGCTGGATCAGCGCATCAAAAGAATTTATCAGTTCGTCGGCAGATTTCAAATTCGACGCACTTTTATCGTCAGGCTGTTTGATCTGACCGTTCGCTGACCAAAATATCTGCGCAGAGAAAAGCGAAACGACGCAAATCGCCCAAATCAAACAAACGAAATTTTTTGCTTTGAAACCTCTCATAAAACTTCCATACACCCCGAAATTATTTTAACAAGGATTTTATAATCCGTTTTAGCCTTTGAAAGCAATAAAATTTCTGTCTATTTCAAAATCGCGCCTTTGATGACTCTGAAAAACGCCCAATCGGGCAGAAGTTTGCGCGCGAGAAGAATATTTTTCGTATTCACGCCGTAGCGCAGTTTCTTTGTGCCGTCGGTCACGGCTTCGTAGATCGTTTCGGCGACAACGCGACCGTCGGGCGCGGTTTCGCCCGCTTTTTTCATATTCGGCAGAGCCTTGTCGATAAAATAATCGTAAGCCGTTAAGCCTTCCTTGCGCGTCAGTTCTTCCGAACGGTCGTAGAAATCTGTTTTGATCGGTCCGGGTTCGATGATCTTGATGCGGATGTTGAATTGTTCGACCTCGTATTGCAGCGCCTCGCTGAATCCTTCAACCGCCCATTTCGTCGAATTATAGAGACTGTAAAGCGGAAACGTCATCCGTCCGCCGACCGACGCGACATTGGCGATAATGCCGCGTTTCTGCGCGCGAAAAATGGGGAGAATCTCGCGCGTGACGTTCATCAAGCCGAAAACATTCGTCTGATACTGGCGTTCGATTTGTTCGGGCGTCGCGGCTTCGAACGCGCCGACGAGCCCGTAACCCGCGTTGTTGACGAGCGCGTCAATGCGTCCGAATTTTTCGAGAACGTCGGCGATCGCCTTTTTGATCGAATCAACGTCCGTGACATCGAGCCGAAAAGTTTCGATGTCGGCAATCCGCTGCAAATCTTCCGCTTTTTCGGGCGCACGCATCGTCGCCGCGACGTTCCAGCTTTTCGTTTGAAAAAGTTTCGCGGTTTCCTTGCCGATTCCGCTCGACGCGCCGGTGATTAGAATGACTTTGTTCATAAAGCATAATTTAGCGCGAAAGTTTTAGAAAAGAAAATTTAGCGGGTAAATTCCTTAACTTCCGATTCGAACGCGACAACGGCGCGGGTCGCCATTCCGATAAAAAATCCCGTTTCGACGACGCCCGCGAGCTCTTTCAATTCTCGCGCAAGATGCGGGGCATCGTCGGTTGAAAACCTGAGATCGGCGATGTAGTTGCTGTTGTCGGTGATGACGATTTCGCCGTTTTTACGCCGCAAAACGGGTTCGCCGAAATTCGCGAGCCTTTGAATCGTCGATTCAAAACCGAACCGCACGATCTCGACCGGCAAAGAAACTTTTTCGCCCAAATGTTTGACCATTTTCGTATGATCGGCAACGACGATAAATTCCCTTGCCTGTAATTCGACGAGTTTTTCGCGAAGCAGCGCCGCGCCCGCGCCTTTGATCAGATCGAGATTCGGCGCGATCTCGTCCGCGCCGTCAATCGCGATGTCTAACGGCTGAGCGCCTAAATCCTCGACTGCAATACCGTTTTCACGCGCCAGTTTTTCGCTCTCGACGCTCGTCGCGACGCCCGTAATGTTTTCCAGCTCGCCCGCGCCGATTTTCCGTGCAATTTCAAGAATCGCGTATCGCGCGGTCGAGCCCGTTCCGAGTCCGACGCGCATTCCGCTTTTAACAAACTGCACGGCACGCCGCGCCGCTTCCGCTTTCAGATCTTCGAGATTCATAAAACTAAACTAACGCAAAGGAGGAAAAAAGAAAATCAGCCGCGGATTAACGCCGATTTTGCAGATAAAAATTATTTGATTTAATCCGTGCGCATCCGCGTTAATCCGCGGCTGATTTTTGTTATAATGATCTTATGAAATTCCTCCATATCTCGGACGTGCATCTCGGCTGCACGCGTTACCAGCTCAACGAATCGCCGCGTGATTTTTTTGACGCGTGGATCGATGTTTTGAAGAAATACGCGATCGATGAAAAGGTTGATTTCGTTCTGATGGGCGGCGATTTTTTTCATAAACGCAATGTTCCGCCCGAAACGATGAATCACGCTTTTGCGGGTTTGAGTTTATTAAGAGACGCGGGCATTCCGGTCGTCACGATCGAAGGAAATCACGATCAGAAACATAACGACAGCGAATACAGCTGGCTGCGTTCGCTCGAAAGCTGGCATCTTGTGCATCTCTTGCAGCCCGACAACAACGAAGGCAAAATCAGTTACGTCGAGTGGGATTACGACCGCGAAAATTATATTCGCGGCGGATTTATCGATATCGGCAATGCGCGGATCTTCGGTTCGAACTGGTACGGCGCGTCCGCCAACTGGGCGATCCCGATGCTCACCGAAGCGATCAAAGAGCATCGCCGCGAGGGCGCGTTTCATATTCTGCTTCTTCACACGGACGTTGAAGGTCATCAGACGCACCCGATTCCCGCGCTTTCTTTGGCGAATCTTAAAGAATTAAAATCCGTGACGGATTACGTCGCGCTCGGGCATACGCATAAAATGTACGACATCGATAATTGGGCGTTTAATCCGGGCAGTCTGGAAATCACGAGCATCGACGATTTCCGCGAAACGCGCGGCGCGTGGCTCGTCGAAGTCGGCGAGAATAACGAAGTCAACGCGCGTCATATCCGCGATTACCGCCAGCGACCTTTCCAGCGCATCGGCTTTGACGTTTCGGGTTACGCCGACGCGAAAGACATTACCGAAGGCGTGCTTGCCAAAATAAAAGGCGAAGCCCGAACCGCCGCCGATTACGGTTTCATTAAAAACGAAAAATCCGAAATCCAAAATCCGAAATCCGAAATCTCGCAGCCGATCATCGAAATTACCCTGCGCGGGCATCTCGGCTTTCCGAATTCGCTTTTGCAGATCAAGGAAATCCGCGAAGAAGCCCAGAAAATGACCGACGCGCTTCACGTCCGCATCAAAAATCATTCCGCGCCGATCGAATATGCCGTCGCCGCCGATCTCGAAGAAGACGCATCGCGCGAAAAACTCGAACGCCGCGTGATCGAAGACCTGATCATCCGCGACAACCGCTTTAAGACAAATGTCGAAAGCATCTCCGACGCCGTGATCGGCGCAAAGCGAATGGCTCTGAGCGACGAAGAACCTGAAAAAATCGCCGATTTTATCGCGCTCAAAACTGCTTGATTTTGCTGATTAAAAATTGTTATGAAAAGATTTCCGTTGAAATTAATGTTCGCTGTTCTTACCTTTTTCATTGGTTCAGGAGCAGTCGGGATT
>Ga0310813_10003018_pt1 | contig 10202 bp, 9 predicted proteins | sample YN3metagenome_FD_203086 | JGI IMG/M metagenome (GOLD analysis project Ga0310813, IMG submission 203086) | Soil microbial communities from experimental microcosm in Duke University, North Carolina, United States - YN3 | ecosystem: Engineered > Artificial ecosystem > Soil microcosm > Unclassified ... | reverse complement strand
CGCGAGCGCACAGCGATAAAGCGCCAGTTCTGCAGGTGGAACGAGGTCGGTGCGGTGGTGCCGATTCGCACCAGCTCGCGGATCTGTTCGTCGCTCAACGTGGCGGTCGGGTCGTAGTACTTCGCCGCGGTGCGGCTCAAGATGCATTCGATGACGGGGTTGGTCGCGATGCGTTCGTTGGCTGTGTTGACGGATTCGATCGCGGGGCTGCAGATATCGCTCATGGAGTGGCTCTTTCATCACGTGGATAGGAGTCTCCACTTTAGGCTTGCTCAGCCCCAATCTCGAGACTGCGTTTACTCAACAAAATGCCGAAAAGGATCAAATTAACGAGCCCCCCGCTCTTCCGCAGTTGCAGCACGGCGCGGCGCGCTTCGCTCGCGCGAAGAATGGCCCTGCGCCGACGCATCCCGCGCCTGATTCGAGCTGCACACCGGCGGCGAAGCGCGCTACTGGCTATCGCGCGCCGAGCGGCGCCATTGCCCCGGCGTCATCCCCATCTTGTCGGTAAACACACGCCGGAAGGCCGCTACGGATCGATACCCGACCAGGTCCGCCACGGCATCGGTCGTCATCGTCGGCTTCTTCAGCTCGTTGGCAGCAAGGCTCATACGGATATCGGTCAGCAGCTCGATGGCCGAGCGCCCGAAGTTATCCAGAAAGTGCCGCATGAAGGTCGCGCGCGACATGCTGCACAAGTCAGCCAGCTCTGGCAGATTCCAGGGTCGCGCCGGATCGGCGAACATAGCTGAAATGGCCGGCGCGAGTCGCGGATGGCCAGCCAGCGCCAGCAAGCCTGCCGGGCTCTGTTCAGATTCGCTGGCCGCACGGAGCGCCAGTGTAAACAGCGCCGCGCTAAGCGCGTTGAGGATCGCGCGCCCGCCAGGTTTGTCGCTGGCAGACTCGGTACGCATCAGCCCCACCAGACCCGACAGCTGGTTCGAAGCAGATCCGATGCGGTCTTCGTCATGGTGGTCTGCGGCACTTATCGTTAGCGTCGCGGGCAGACAATCGCGTATCAGCCGATCGTGCGGCGGTTCGACCAGAAATCGTCCGCACAACATATCCAGGTGCTCGCCACAGCCATCGTTCTCGCTGACGATCCAGCCTGCGGAAACCTGACGCTCGTGGGTCTGACCTGGCACCTGTCCGCTGCCATCGTGCAGAACGTGCGCCGATCCGCGCGGCAACAGCACGATATCGCCAGCCGCCAGTTCTTTCGCGGTTCGTGTCTGCGGATCCTCGATAATGGCCCGGCCCTTCAGCACGACGTGGTAGGGAATCTCATGCGCTGCGGACTGCGCCCAGACTAGCCGCCAGGGCGCGCCGTAGACGCAGCGGACCTCCAGATGACCCGTGATGGTCATCGTTTGCAGCATATGGCTGAGCCAATCGACTTCGGACATGGCAGACGCCCCCGCTAGCGCGTCAGACAACCAGCTTTTGGTAGTGAATGAAACCCGAGCGATCGGCGACCCGGTCGTAAAGCTGCCGGCCGGTGTGGTTCGTCTCGTGCGTCAGCCAGTACACGCGAGACACGCCGCGACGTCGCGCATCCGCATACACATGCTCGATCAGTGCGCGGCCGACACCACCGCCACGCGCATCGGCGGCAACGAACAGGTCGTGAAGATAGCAGTAGTCTTCGGTCGCCCAGGTGGATCGGTGGTAGACCGAATGCACCAAGCCGAATGCCTGTTCACCCGCCATGGCGAGCGCTGCATGCATCGGCTCGATTGGGTCAAGGAAGCGTGCCCAGGTTTCGAGCGTCACCGACTCCGGAATATCGACTTCGTAAAACCGCTGATAGCCTTGCCAGAGCGGTAACCAACGAGCAAAATCGTCGGCTTCAATGGCTTTGATCTCGACTGATCGCATCGCATGCTCCTGCTAGTTAGCGGCCTGCACTTTGTCCACCGTCGACGTGCAGGATCTCACCGGTGATGAACGGGGCGGCGTCGAGAAACAGGATGGCGTCGGCGATATCGCCGGTTTCACCCAGGCGTCCGACCGGGTTGAAAGCGGCCAGCGCCTGGTGAATTTCAGGCGCGTGCATCGGCGTCTTGATGTTCCCTGGAGCGACGGCGTTCACGCGAATGCCCTTCTTCGCATACTCGATCGCCAGAGACTTCGTGGCAGCGTTGACGCCGCCCTTCGTCAGTGCCGCCAGCACCGTATGCACCCCACTGATGGCAGCGTGATCGATGCTGGCCGTGACGCTCACCACGTGACCGCTCGAATGCTTCTCCATCTCGGCGATCGCGCGTTGGGTGATGTGATAGAAGCCCGCCATATTCACGTTCATCACGGCCGCGTAGTCGTCGGCGGTGTGTTCGGTGAAGGGCTTTCCGATGTAGATGCCGGCGTTGTTGACCAGCGTGTCGATCCGGCCAAATCGCGCGATACCTTCGGAAATCACACGCTGGGCGGTTGCGGGGTCGCCGATGTCACCGGCGATGTTCAGGATGTGCTCGTCGTCCGACGGCTTGATCGAACGTGACGTCGCGACGATGCAGTAATCGAGCTTGCGGAATGCCTTTACGACTTCAGCGCCGATGCCTTGCGACGCGCCCGTGACGACAACCACCTTCTGCGATTTGTTCATGCTTTACCTGTCGAAATAGGATTGCGCGTCAATCGAGGTCCGCGCATACGAAATGCCCGGACACGCTCGTTGAATTCCAGGCTTTGCGAATACTCAAACAAGGCCTGGCACGAGGCTGGCCATCGCCGGTTCGATCGTCGCGATCAGCGAGCGGCGAACTTCGCTGATGCCTGCGTCACCCACAAAGGCGGTGGCCTGCAAAGGCAGGTAGTGCACCGTCTTGAGACCGATACAGCCGAATGCAGCGGAAAGATACGGGGTGAGGAAATCGGGCTGGTTGGCCCGATCGCCGGCGAACACGCCACCTGAAGCGATTCCGACAAATACTGGACGGTCGTGCAGCATTCCGGCCTTGCCGGCCGGCGTCAATTTGATCGTGCGCCCGACACGGAGAATATGATCGATCCACGCCTTCAGAACGGACGGGATTCCGAAGTTGTTCATCGGCGTGCCGATCACCACGACATCGGAGCGCTCGACTTCGTAAATAAGTTGCTCGGACAACCGCAGCGCGTCGCACGTCGGCTCTGCCGCTGCCAGCGACTCAGGCGACGCCAGCACATCGGCATAGTCAACCCCGATATGGGGTACCGGTTGATATCCCAGATCCCGGCGAGTGACATTCGCATCGGGAAGGAGGTTGAGCAGCTTGTCGACGACCGCCGCCGATAGCTGGCGACTGTGCGACTCGGGGCGCGGACTGCAATCGATATGAAGGATGTTCATGCAACTTTCTCCAGCGACTTCACACAGCCGATGATGGCGTCGACAGCTGTTCGGGCTTTAGAAGCAGCAGTTTCTTGCCGCTGCCGTCTCGGCAAATCAGTGGCGCGTCCAGGCATTAAACGAGGTCCAGTACATCGGCCACCGGCAGACGCGGCTTCTGCGCCCAGTTTCCGGCACGCTCCGCGCCTACGGACAACAGTAGCACCGGCACTTCGTCCTCGGCCAGTCCGAACTCGCGATGCACGGCCTCTGCATCGAAACCGATCATCGGCGTCGACCCCAGACCCAGCGAACGCGCCGCATAGATCATCGCCGCCGCGCCGAACGTGGCGGTACGGACCGCCTCATCGCGCCGGCGCTGCGGATACGCCATATACAGTTCGCGTGCCGGGATTTCCCATTCCGCCACCATCGACGCCGGCATCACCCCTGCTTCGACCAGCGGCGCGAGTCGCGCAGGTATCACGCTGGTATCGACCAGTTGGCCGGCGATAATGAAGGTCACGGCCGCTTCGGTCACCGCAGGCTGGTTCCACGCGATCGGGCTGAGCCGCGCCTTCGCTTCGCGCGAGCGCACAGCGATAAAGCGCCAGTTCTGCAGGTGGAACGAGGTCGGTGCGGTGGTGCCGATTCGCACCAGCTCGCGGATCTGTTCATCGCTCAACGTGGCGGTCGGGTCGTAGTACTTCGCCGCGGTGCGGCTCAAGATGCATTCGATGACGGGGTTGGTCGTGGTGGTTCCGTTGAACATGACTACTCCTTCGGCGCGGCGTAAGTTGACGGAAAACAGCGCATTTACCTGACCGGCGTGGTCAGTTGTTTGTCGTCGGTGTCAACGACAAATACCGCCAACAGCTTTGCGGGTTTGGTTTTGCTCACGTTCCGGCACATCGAATGCGTCGCGCCGGGGGGCTCGGACCAGCTGTCGCCCGCGTGGTACACCCGTGCCTCGCCATCGTTCACCTTTGATTCGATCGCGCCCGATATCACGTACGCGTATATGAACGCGGACTTTGCGTGCACGTGCGGCACCGAGGCGCCACCTGGCGGATAGTCGACCTCTACAGCAATCAGCGATTTGCCCGGCAGATTGGGAATCGCCTGCTCAAAATTCGGCTTCACGATGTCGCCGGCCCCATGTGCTGCGGCGCCCGCACTGGTGAAGATCGCAACTGTCACGCAAAATGCAGTCAAACTTCGACGAATAATCATGGTCGTCCTTTTTTTGGAGGTTGACTCTGGAATTCTGTACCATCGATGGTATGAGCAGAAGAACCAAGAATCCCCCATTTTGTGTGTACCAAGGCCATGAACTCAGACCTGAAGATTCGGCTCGACCGGACAGCGAAGCTGTCCCTGTCAGAACAGATTCGTACGAGCATTAGCAGGGCTATCGAATCAGGCCTGCTCGCATCCGGCACCCGGCTGCCATCGTGGCAGGATCTGGCCGCGCAGCTCGGCGTCGCGCGCGGTACGGTTCAGGCGGCTTATGAACGGTTGTCCGATGCACAGATGATCGAAACATTTGGAGCGGGCGGCACCCGCGTGGCTCCGCGGCTGCGCACCACCGCCGTTCGCCCCGAAGCGCCTCGGCTCGGCGCTTTTATGCGGGCCTATGAAGAGATGAACGCCGGGCCGGCGATTTTTCAGCTCGGCATTCCGGCTTTTGAGGGGGTACCGGAAAAACTGTTTGCGCGCGCACGCTCTTCGAATCTGTTGAAGACCGGAGGCTTATCGTCGCTGCTCTATCCCGATCCCAGGGGGGAATTCGAGCTGCGCAGCGAGATCGCGGGCTATCTGTCGATCGCCCGAAACCTCTACTGCTACCCGGAGCAGGTCTTTATCACTGCCGGATACAGCTCCGGCTTAGGCGTCGCACTGCGTGTGCTAGGTTTGGACGGCAAGAAGGTCTGGATGGAAGAGCCCGGATTCATGGTGACCCATAAGGCCCTCGAGCTCGCTCATCTGAATATCGTTGCGGTGCCGGTCGACGCGGAAGGTATCAACGTAGGCTACGGAATCGAGCATGCGGCGGACGCTGCGCTCGCCGTCGTAACACCTGGTCAGCAGGCTCCATTGGGCTCGACGCTGTCTTTGAGGCGACGGCTTCAGCTGCTCGAATGGGCAGCGTCGAACAATGCGTGGATCATCGAAGACGATTACCTCGGCGAGCTGCAACTACAAGGCAGGCCGGCACCGGCGCTGGCGTCTTTGGACGAGGGCAATCGGGTTATCCATATCGGTTCGTTTAGCAAGACGGTCAGCCCGGCGCTGCGGCTTGGATATATCGTGGCACCGACCGAACTGGCCAACGCATTCGCCGAAGTAGCCGCAACGCTTGCCCCCGCGCCTTCCCCCGTGATTCAACTCGCCACGGCTCAGTTTATGCGCGACGGTCACTATATCCGGCGCGTCCGGCGCCTCAAGCGTCTGTATGCTGCGCAGCGCGACGCGCTATGCGAACAGTTGCGCATGCGCGACGCAGAATGGGTCAATGCTGGTCTGGCAGTACTGCTCAGACTTCCCGATGGCGCGCCCGATGTGAAGATCGCCCGCGAAGCGATGACCGTCGGCATGGCGCCATCGCCTTTGTCTTCGTGGTTCGCCACTCCGTCCTGGACTGTTCCCGGCCTTTTACTCGGGGTTGCCACGGCACCCGAACAGTACCTCGCTACATCGTGCCGTCGACTGTTCGAAATCATCGACCGGTACAGCTAGCAGGCAGGTCAGTCACGTCAGTCATACCTGCAGCCAATCCAGACCCGCTTCACGCTCGAGATTCTGCAACCGGTCAAACAGCATGCTCATCTGCGCAGCCGGATGATCGCTGGTAAGCAGCATGAACTTCTCGCGCAGCCCAGCGCGATCCAACGGACGCTCCGGCGTACCACTGAACGCCGTAACCCGCTCGCTAAACGTCCGCCCATCCTTGAGCGTGACCTTGACGTTCGCCGCGAGATCCGCATTCCCCTGCCCCGGCGTTACCGTCATGCTGACCCGCCGCGTCATCGCGAGAATATCCGTATCACGCACCACGTTCTCGTCGAACGAGCGGGGATCAACCGGATTGCGATACAACGCGAGCGCCACGCAGAACGGAATGCTGAACTGCGCGAGCAACGCGTCCGCCGGGCGCGGAATGTTGTTGACCGTCGCCATGCGCGGACTGCCCGCCACTTCGATCGAAGCCACATCTTGCGCAGCGAACCCATGCGTGTTGCGCAAATCGAGCATCGCCTGAACCGGCGTATGCGCAGTGATATGGCAAGCGTAACGCTTGATCATGATGTTCATGGTCTCGTACGTCTGCCCCAAACCGAGCGTCAGCTGGCTGAGATCGAACTCCGGACAGAACGCACGCAGAAATCCGCCCTCACCTTCGAGCACGGTACTCGGCCCAGTGAAGCCTTGTGCCGCCAGACTCGCCGCGACCACTCCGCCCTCCGCCGCACGCCCCACATTGAGCCGCTTGACCATCGCCCCATTGCCCGCATGCGCAAACGCCAGCAGCCCGCCCGAACACGAACCTGCGACGCCGAGCGCATTGGTCATCTTCCCCGCATCGAGCCCGAGCAGATGACCGACGGTGGTCGCCGAGCCGAACGGCCCGACGGTGCCGGGCGCGTGGAAGCCGCGCTCTTCGTTGGTGTGTCGGGTCGCATAGCCGATGCGGATCATCACTTCGGAACCTGCAACGAACGATGTCAGCAATGCGCGTCCTCCGAGGCCGCGATCTTGCGCTATTGCGAGGCCCGATGAAAGCAGCGTGGCGCCGGGATGCCCGCCGCTATCCGGCTTGGTGAGGTTGTCGAGTTCGAATGCGTGCGCCATCGCGCCCTGTGCGAGCGCGGCCGCCGGCGGATGCACGGGCTGCATGCCCGCGCCGAGGATCTGGCTGCGACCGCCCGAGCCATTCTGACGCACATACGCGATGATCATCTTGCTCCACGGCAGACTGGCGCCGTAGATGATGGTTGCGACCGCATCGGTCATGCAGTCCTTCGCGCGTTGCAGGACCGGCGCGGGAATGTCTTCGTAGCGCAGCGTGGCGCCATAGTGCGCGAGGGTTACGGTTGGCGATGGACCCCCCTTCGCGGATGTTGCCGCATCGCTTGTCTGCGCAACCGTATCGGCGGCGTGAGCCGTCTCAGCCATCAGCAGCTGCGGCGCCGCGCTTGCAAGCAGACTGCTCTGGATGAAACGACGGCGGGTCAACTGCAGGGTGGGGTTCTCGCTCAAAGCTGTCTCCTCGTTTTGTTTAGCGGATTAGTGGGCAGAATCATACGTGCGTTAAAGCGCCACGTAGAGCCGCGATTCGATCCATTCGTGCAATGGTCAGCGCGCTCATTACCCGATGCCTTCAATGCTTTCGGCATCGTCGGACACGACCATTTTGAGGCCGCACCGGACCGGCGATTCAGCCGCGGCAGTGGCTATGAATATCGCGCGAATGCGCGCTGACTGACGTGACAATTGTTCACTTTGTCCGCGCGGGATATCGGCTACGTTTTGTGGCGATGCGCGGCCTTAAAGATTGATGTCCGATTGAACAAGCGTTGCCTGCTCAAGCCAATCCTTAGGGACATTGCATCTTTAGCTTCTCAAAGCCATTTGAGATTTTCACGTCATGCACAGCCAGTGCGTCAAAGACATTTGCCCTTCGCTGGCTGTAGCCAGGCTTTTCAAATGAGAACACTTAAAGATGATCACTCAAACCGTTTTAGACTTATTCGATAGTCAGGTTAGTGCGTCGCCAGATGCGATTGCTCTGGCGAGCGGGTCGACGACCTTGACGTACGGCGAGCTGGCGGCGCGTAGCGACGCAGTCGCTCACTTTCTGGTTGAACACGGAGTAAGCAGCGGTGCGCTGGTTCCTGTCGAAGCAACCCGCTCGGTCGACTATATCGTCGCCGTGATCGGCGTCCTGAAGGCCGATGCGGTATACGTTCCTATCGACCACAAGCACCCCAGCGAGAGAAAAAAGCTGATCCTCGCGCAAAGCGGATCGTCGATCCTGCTGAGCACGGCAGGCGAGCGCGACGAGTCCGAGCGCCAGGCCTTCGACAAGTGGACGCGAGTGAACGTCGCATCGCTATCGGCGAAAACTCCGGCGAACCGGATTCCGTTGCCGGCGAAACCATCGCCCGTAGCGCCCATTTACGTCATCTTCACGTCGGGTACGACCGGCGTACCGAAAGGCGTCGTGGTCGAGCACCATGCGGTCAGCCGTCTGATCCAATGGCATAACGACAAATTCGAGGTGACGCCGGACACCCGCCATACGTTGATGGCAGGCGTGGGTTTCGATGTATGTCAATGGGAAATCTGGTCGCCGTTGTGCGCCGGCGCGACGCTGCACGTGCTGGACGATGACAAGCGGCTGGACACCGCTCTGCTCACGGACTTCTATCGCCAGAACAACATCACGCATGCGTTCGTGCCGACCGTGATGGTCCCCAACGTGGTCAATGCCACCCGCAATCGCGCGAGTTCGCTAAGGTACCTGTTCACGGCCGGCGAAAAGCTGAAGCCGGTCGATACAGAAGGCGTCTGCTACTCACTGATCGACTATTACGGGCCAACCGAGGCCACGATCTTCGCGACCGTGCATCACGTTCCCGGTTCAGCGTCAGGAAAACCGGAATCGATCGGTCGACCGGTTACGGATACCGAAATACTGATTCTTGACGAGCAGTTCAACGAGCGGCCTGCTGGAGCAGCCGGCGAACTGTTCATCGCCGGCTCATGCCTTGCGCGCGGTTATCTGAACAACGACGGTTTGACACGCGAGCGCTTCATTGCGCACCCCAGCCGACCCGGCGCGCGCATGTATCGCACTGGAGACCTGGCCCGGTGGCTGCCGGACGGGACCATTCAATACCTCGGCCGCGGCGACGAGCAGGTGAAGATTCGCGGAAACCGCGTCGAACTCGGCGAAATCGAGTCGTTTCTCGCCACCCAGCAAGGCGTCGAAAAGGTGGCCGTCGTCGTGACCGGCGGGGACGCCGATCTGGCCAGAGAAGTGGTCGCGTATGTCGTGACTGACGGCACGACCGGCTCCTTTGCACAGTTTGTCCAAACTATCAGGGACAGCGTGCGCGCGCATCTGCCGGACTACATGAGACCGGGACGCTACATCGAACTGCGCGACATGCCGCTTACCGTCAACGGCAAGACCGACAAGACGGCACTGCGCACGCAGTACGTGGCGAGCGCTACGGCACCCGTCGATGGACATGCGGAGGCGAATGCCACGGAGCGGATAGTTTTCGACGTGTTCCGCACGGTGCTGGAGCATGACGACTTCGGCCGCCGCGACAGCTTCTTCGACATAGGCGGACATTCGCTGCTGGTTGCCGAAGTGGTTTCGACGCTCGAGGAACGGCTGAACACCAAGGTCTATATTCGCGACGTGTATCAGCATCAAACTGTGACCGCGCTTGCCGCACACATCCGGTCGAGGCTGCAAACGGAACTGCCGAAGATCGATGCGGAACCGATTCTCGAGCTGCGCAACGATATCGAGCTGCCGCCCGCAATCGTACTGGACAAGCCGTTCGATATGAACCGCTTGACGCAGCCTCGCCATATCCTGCTGACCGGCACGACCGGATTTGTCGGCGCCCATTTGCTGGCCGATCTGCTCGCCACGACCGACGCGCTCATTCATTGCCCGGTGCGGGCCGCCAGCGATGCCGAAGCGAGGACGAGGATCGACGACAAGCTCGCGACCTACCGGATCGAAATCGAGGATCGCAGCCGCGTGATTGCACACGCCGCCGATCTTTCGCTTGCCGGCTTCGGCATGGCACATGACGACTACCTGAAGCTCGCTGGCGATGTCGACGTGATCTATCACTCCGCCAGCGCC
>Ga0310813_10003015_pt1 | contig 10210 bp, 6 predicted proteins | sample YN3metagenome_FD_203086 | JGI IMG/M metagenome (GOLD analysis project Ga0310813, IMG submission 203086) | Soil microbial communities from experimental microcosm in Duke University, North Carolina, United States - YN3 | ecosystem: Engineered > Artificial ecosystem > Soil microcosm > Unclassified ... | reverse complement strand
ACCGCGATTCTGGCCCGCCCGGCGCCGAGTGCCGCGCGAACCGCGAACTCACGGCGACGACGCGTCGTGCGGGCCACGAGCAGGCTCGTCACGTTTGCCCAGGCGATGCAAAGCAGCAGTCCCACCGCGGCGAGCAGAAAGAGGAGCCCGCGGCGGACGTGCTCACCCGCCTGCTCGATCAACGTCGCGAGCGAATAGTGCAGATCGAGCTTGGGCGCCACGGCGAGTCGCCAGTGCTCGAGGATCCCCGAAATCGTCGTGTGAAATTGCGGCGCGGTTACGCCCGGACGAAGACGTGCGATCGCCGCCATGTTCTGCGTCGCGTACGACTGCCGCTCCTTCTCGGTGAATCCCATCGGCGTCCACATCTGCGTGCGCGCGCCGAACGACAGGCCCGCGGGCAACTCCGCGCCGCGCGGAAATGAGAAACCCGGCGGCATCACACCAACGACGGTAAATCGTTGACCGCTCATCTCGAGCTGTCGTCCGACAACGGCACGGTCTCCGCCCAGGACGCGTCGCCAGAGCGCGTCGCTCAGAATCACCGCGGGCGGAGCGCCGGCGGCGGCATCAGCGTCGGTAAAGGCTCGTCCGATCGCCGGTCGGACCCCGACGACGTCGAAAAACCCCGGTGTCACGCGGGCCCCTTCGACCTGTTCGGCGTCGCTCCCGCTCGATGGCGCCAACGTGTATCGCCATGAGCGGAATGCCGCCGTTTGTGCCATCGACGTCGTTCCGGCGGCGAGATCCGAGTAGAAGCCCGATGAGAGCGGCAACTCCTCGCCGTACTGTTTGGACGACATCCACACCATCACGAGGCGCGACGGATCCGCGTAGGGCAACGGCCGTAGTAACACGCCGTTGACGACGGTGAACACCGCGGTCGCGGCGCCGATGCCGAGGGCGAGCGTGGCCAGTGTGGCGGCGGTGAAGCCGGCGTTCTTGCGCAGCGTCCGCAGTGCGAAGCGAACGTCGGCGACGAGCTCCTCCCCCCGATCGCGACGCGCGCGCGTGCGGTCGCGCAGCGCGCCTTCGCGGCGCAGCTCGGCGTCGATCGCGCCGACGTCCCCGAACGCGCGCGCGGCGGCACGTCGGGCCTCCTCGGGCGACATCCCGCGTTCGATGAATTCCTGAGTACGCATCTCGATGTGGAAGCGCAGCTCATCTCCGACGTCGCGAGCGCTGTCGTCGCGGAGGTCGGATCGGCGGATAATTCGGCGCATCGCTTCTCCCTCCTATGCCGGCGACGCGGTGAGCGCCTTGCTCACGGCCGACGAGAAACGGGACCACCGCTTCGTCTCGGCGCGGAGCTGAGCGCGGCCGTCACCGGTCAGCGAGTAATATTTCGCTTCGCGACCCGTATCGGTCACGCCCCATTGCTCGGCCAGCCAGCCACGTCGGCCGAGGCGATGCAGAGCGGGGTAGAGCACACCCTCTTGGACGATGACATCCTCGGAGGTCGTCTCGCGAATCCAACGGCCGATCGCGTAGCCGTGGCGCGGCCCCCAACTGACCGCCTTGAGGATGAGCAGGTCGAGCGTTCCGGTGAAAATGTCAGAGCCGGCCATACAAGCGCCTCGGTATCCCTTGGTGACATAGGTATAAAATAGGGCGACCCCTATGTCAACAATGCATCGAGGGCGCGCCACCCGACGCCGCGCATTTATAGAAGCTGTCCTCGAAACCCCGCGTACCGAGGGCTACATTCAGGCGGTTCTCACCGGGATCGACTCAGTGACCGTGCCCTCTTCCAGGCTGGCGGGGTTCGTCGCGCTTTTCGCGACCGCGCTTCCGCTCGCCGCGCAGGATACTTTGCCGCGCCGGCTGCCCCCCGTCACGGTGACTCGCGACGCCGGACGGTCGCCGCTCGACCTGCCCTTCGCGATCAGCAGCACGCGTCCGGATTCGCTCGTGCCGGGCCTGACGCACACGCTCGTCGAGCAGTCGCTGGCGCTTCTGCCGGGCGTGACCGTGGCGAACCGCACGAACCCATCACAGGACACGCGGGTGTCGATACGCGGATTCGGCGCGCGCTCGCAGTTCGGCGCCCGGAGCATTCGTATCCTGCGCGACGGGATGCCGTTGACGCTCCCCGACGGACAGACGCCGATCGACTATCTGGATCTGGAGTCGGTCGGCCGGGTCGAGGTGATTCGCGGTGCGTCGGCCGCGCTGTACGGCAACGCGTCGGGCGGCGTGATCGACCTGCGCTCGATCGACCCGCCGGCGACGCCGCTCGCCGTGCAGGCGCGCTCGTTCAACGGCGGCGCGGGGTTGCAGCGATACACCGCGCTGGTCGCCGGGTCACCGGTCGGCTTCGGCGTCGAAGGCAACATCGGCCGTACGAAGAGCACCGGCTATCGCGACTACTCGCACCAACAGCTCACCAACGCATTCGTGCGCGCGACGCGCACGCTCGGCGGCACCGACGTCGCGTTCGTCGGAATGGGCCTCGACATGCCGCTCGCCGAGAACCCCGGCGCGATCACGAAGGCGCAGGCCGATACCGCCCCGTGGCAGGCGGACGCGCTGTCCATTCAGAAGAAAGCGCGAAAGACGGTGCATCAAGTCCAGCTCGGATTGTCGGCCACGCAGCATCTCAACGGGACCGGAGAGCTCTTCGTGCAGGGCTATGGCGGAACGCGCACGCTGTACAACCCGCTCACGTTCGCGGTGGTCGGCATCGATCGCCGACAGAGCGGCGGCGCCGTGCGCCTCACGCTGCCGTGGTCCATCGGTCCGGCGTCCAATCGGTTCAGCGTCGGCGCCGATGCACAATGGCTCGATGACGCGCGAAAGAACTGGGCAAACTGCAACGCCGTTCCGACGGCCAATGCCAGCTGTCCATCCTTGGCGAGCGAGAAGGGTGCGCTGTCACTCGATCAGTCGGAGCTTGTCTCGAACCTCGGGCCCTACGTGCGCGACGAAGTCGAGGTTGGACGGGTTCGGGCAACCGTCGGCGTTCGATCGGATCGCGTACGCTTCGAGCTTCGGGATCACTATCTCGCCGACGGGCGGAATGATTCGGGCGATCGCACGATGCGCGCGGTGAGTCCGATGTTCGGCATCGCCGCCCGTCTCTCGCCGCTGCATTCGGTATACGGCAATGTCGGCTCCGCGTTCGAGACACCGACGACGACGGAGCTGGGCAATCACGCGGACGGAACGGCCGGTCTCAATCCGGATCTCAAGCCGCAATTCTCGACGACATACGAGGTCGGCGCGAAGGGTCTCGCCGCGAGCCGCCTGCAGTACGACGTGGCGCTGTTCGACATCGAGGTGCGCGACGAGCTGATTCCCTTCGGAATCCCCGGCGGGGCCGGCCGCACTTACTACCGCAACGCCGGCCGCACGCGACGGCGCGGCGCGGAGTTGTCGATCGGCACGGACATCGGTCCGGTGACGACGACGGCCGTCTACACGCGGTCGAACTTTCGTTTTCGCGATTTCGTGAACGCCGGCGTTCAATACGCGGGAAAATCGGTTCCGGGAATTCCCGAGAACCAAGTGCAGGCCATCGCCACGTGGCACCTGCCACGCGCTTATGCATCGGCGGAATTTGTCGCCAAGAGCCGAGTCTTCGTGAATGACGCCAACGCCGCGGCAGCGCCCGCGTACGGGCTCGTCAACGCTCGTGTCGGCGGCCTCGCGTCGTTCGGCAGGCCGTGGCTCTCGCCTGTCATCGGCGTTCAGAACGCGTTCGACCGAAAGTATATCAGCTCCGTCGCCGTGAACGCGGGACCGAATGTCGCGACGACGAAGTTCTACGAGCCCGGCGCGGGGCGCCTGTGGTACGTTGGACTCAGCGCAGCCACTAACCCCTGGTAGCCGAGCCATTCCACAAACTCCAAGAACTCCGAGCCGCGCCACGGCGCTGCCGATGCAGCCGGGAACGATCGAGATTCGATCCGTCTCGTCGCACGAGGAATTGCGCGCGTGCGTCGAGCTCCAGATCGACATCTGGGGCGAATCGTTCACCGACCTCGTACCGGCGAGCATCCTCAAGGTCGCCCAGCGGATCGGCGGCGTCACGGCCGGCGCGTTCGACCGCGCCGGCACGCTGATCGGTTTTGTCTTCGGTTTGACCGGAGTCGAGCAGGGCCGCGTCGTTCACTGGTCGGACATGCTCGCCGTACGTCCGGACGGGCGCAACCTCGGACTCGGCCGAAAGCTGAAAGAGTATCAGCGCGACATGGTTCGGTCGATGGGCGGTGAGGTCATTTACTGGACCTTCGATCCGCTCATCGCGCGCAATGCGCACATCAATTTCAATCGGCTCGGCGTGCGCGTGGCCGAGTACGCCGAGAACATGTACGGCGTCACCGAGAGTGCGCTGCACGGCGGTTTGCCGACCGACCGTCTGGTCGTCGCCTGGTCGACCGACGACGGCGATACGGCGGGGCGACTCGCTGAGGCACAGCGCGCGCTCGCGTCGTCCGATTGCCGTGAGGCCCCGGTCGCGACGGATGAATGGATCCGCGACGTGGAAGACGCGTCGATCCTGCCGTACTGCATCCGCGTCCCGATTCCGCGCGACGGTGAGACCATGCTGCTCGAGGATCCGCAGCGCGCGCTCCGTTGGAGAACGTCGGCACGCCATGCGATTCGATGGGGGCTGGAGCACAGCTATACCATCGACGCGGTTCTCGCCGAAGAGGGAGACGCGCAGGCCTACTATCTGATGACGCGAACGCCGCGCCAACATCTCACGCTCGATCGATGACCGCGACCTTCGCCGTAACGGATCTCGTCCCGGAGATGCTGCGCGGCCGTCTGGTGACGCTCCGCCGAGAGCTGCATCGCCAGCCGGAGCTCGCGTTCAACGAGGTTCGCACGTCGCGTTCGCTCGAAGCCGCGCTTCGCGAGCTGGGAATCGACGACGTGCGTCGCGTTGGCGAGACGGGGGTGGTTGGACGCGTCCGCGGTCGTAACCCGTCGTCGCCCGTCGTGGCGGTGCGCGGCGACATCGACGCGCTGCCGATTCAGGAGGCGACGGGCCTTTCTTACGCGTCGGTCATCCCGAACGTGATGCATGCGTGCGGTCACGACGTTCATGCGTCGTGGGCGGTCGGCGCGGCGGCGCTGCTGGTGAAGGAGCCGGCCGAAGGCGACGTGCTCGTTGTCCTCCAGCCGGCCGAGGAAGTGGGGAAGGGCGCGCTCGCCGTTCTCGAGAGCGGCGCCCTCGACGGTGTCGCGGCGATTTTCGGCGGCCACGTGGACCGACGATTCGATGTCGGGCAAGTGGTGGCCGACGAAGGGCCGCTCGCCGCATCCGCGGATACCTTCGAGATCGAGCTCGTCGGCGTCGGAGCGCACGCGGCTCGTCCGCACGAAGCGCGCGACCCGATTGTCGCCCTCGCCGCCGTCGTGACCGCGCTCCAAGCGATTGTGTCGCGGCGGCTGAATCCCGCCACACCCGGTGTCGTGAGCATCGGAATGGTGCAGGCCGGGTCCGCGCCGAATGTGATTCCGGACCGTGCGCGGCTGTCGGGCACGGTGCGCGCCGTGGAGCCTCAGTCACGTGGTCTCATGCTCTCCGAGGTCGAGCGTGTGTCGCGCGAGGTCGCCGCCGGATACGGCGTGGAAGCGAAGGTCGCCGTCGATCGCGGGACACCGCCGATCGTGAACCCACCGCTCGCCACGAGATGGGCGCGCGAAGCGGCAAACGACGTCGTCGGAGAATCCAACGTCGTGCCGCTCGGCTTCCTGAATCTCGCGGGTGAAGATTTTGCGCACTACATGGAGCGCATTCCGGGGTGCTTTCTACGCATCGGTGCGCGTGAGGCGGGAGGGCCGGTGATTCCGGCACACTCGCCCGTTTTCTATCCGGCGGAGGAGAGTCTCTTCGTCGGCGCCGCCGTGCTCGCCGCATGCGCCCGCGTCGCCAGTCGTGAGCTTGCGGCTGGCCGCTAACGGCGGGGTAGGCGGGACCGTTGCGGGGGCATGTAGGGAACGTCTTGTTTTCAACTGGATTGATAGCGGAACAGCTACGCTCGGCGGGGTAACGGTAGCGACCCCGAACGCGAACACTCTTCTACAGTCGTGACTCGTTTTTTTTCTGCCCGAACCTGGCTGACGCTCGCCGCGGCCGCGCTCGCCGCCTGCGGCGGTGACTCGACGAGCCCCAGCGCCGGGCCGCCGGCGAAGATCGATCCGATCAGCGCGCAAAACGGATCGGCTCAGGTCGGCACCGTTGTGCCGGGCGGCATCGTCGTCAAGGTGAGCGATGCGTCGGGACATCCAGTCGCCGGGACGAGTGTCGCGCTCGCGGTCACGCTCGGCAACGGCGTGACCATGCCGCGGGTTGCCGTCACCGATGCGAAGGGCGAAGCGACGGCGACGTGGACGCTCGGGACGATCATCGGTCAGAACGAAGTGACGGCGAACGTCGACGGTGTCGTCACCTCGGTGCGATTCACCGCCACCGGCGTGGCTGGCCCGGTGACGAACATCGCGATCACGCCGCAGAACCCGCGATTGCTCGTCAACGTCGATTCGGTGCGCGTGTCGGCAAAGAGCCTCGACGCGTTCGGGAATACCGCGTCGCCGGTTCCGACGCTCGTATCGCGCGATCCGACGCTCGTCACGGTCGACGCAACGGGTCTCGTTCGCGTGGTCCGCCGCGGTGCCGGGACATACGTCGTCGCGACCGCGGGCGGCAGGTCGGACAGTGTGCTGGTCACGGTGCTCGCCGCCGGCCAGTCGATCTGCACTGCCGCCGCGACGCCCGTGGAAATGAGCGTGGGACAGGTCATCACCGACGTGTCCGGCCAGGCCTTCTGCGTGCATTCGACGACAGCAAACGCCGAGTATGCGTTTATCCCGTTCTACGACTCGGGCGTGCCGAGTGCGTCGACGAACGTCGAAGTGCGGGGCCTCGGTCTTCAGGCAGTCCCGTTGCCGTCGCTGAGTCTGGTCCCGCGAGCGAACGTCATCCCGGTCGGCCCGACGATCGTGCCGAACGATGCGTTCGAAGCGGGACTTCGATCACGCGAGCGAATGGAGGCGGCGCGTCGTTTCGGAAATTCGGGAGCGCGCCAGGCGTTGCGCAGTTTGGCGGCGACCTCGACCACGCTCGCCGTGCCCGCCGTCGGCGATCTGATGAAGTTGAACGCCAACGCATACGACTTCTGTGACAACCCGAGCATGCGCGCCGGTCGGGTGATGGCGGTGACGGAGAAGGCGATCGTCGTCGCCGATACGGAAAATCCCGCCGGCGGTTTTACCGCCGACGAGTATCGCTCGATCGGCGTGACGTTCGATACGCTGGTCGATCCGGTCGATCGCGCGGCGTTCGGCGCGCCGAGCGACATCGACAACAACGGTCACGTCATTCTCTTCTTCACGCAGGCGGTGAACGAGCTGACGCCGGCACAGTCGGGGACCGTGACGCTCGGATTCTTTTACGCGCGCGATCTCTATCCGAAGACGGCGGCGCCTGGTCCGTGCGTCGGAAGCAATGTCGGGGAGGTGTTCTACCTTCTCGTCGCGGATACGGCGGGCGTCGTGAATGGCAACAAGCGATCGAAGTCTCTCGTCACGGCGCTGACCAACGGCACCGTGGCGCACGAGTATCAACACCTCATCAACGCCTCGCGGCGGATGTACGTGAACTCGGTCGGTACGGCGTTCGAGGAGCGTTGGCTCGATGAAGGCATGGCCCACATCGCCGAGGAGCTGAATTTCTACAAGGCGGCGGGGCGTTTGCCTCGGACCAATCTCGACGCGAGCATTTTCTCCGACCCGGCGCTCGTGGCCGCGTATTCGACGTTCAGCATCAATAATTTCCGCCGGTACGCGCTGTACCTGGCGAGGACCGAGACGCAGGGTCCCGTGGGCGTCGACGCGTTCGACGACGATCTGCAGACGCGCGGCGCGATCTGGAGCTTCCTGCGGTTTGCCGCGGATCATGTCGCCCCGGGCAATGAGAACAGCCTGTGGTTCAAGCTGGTCAATGCCCATACGAGCGGTATGACCAACCTCACGAGCGCTCTCGGAGTCGCTCCCGGGCCGCTCCTGCGCGACTGGGCGATATCGGTCTTCCTCGACGACAACGCGGCCTCGGCAGACGCGCGCTTTCAGCAACCGAGCTGGAACGCGCGTAGCATCCTTACGGGAGCCGGTACCTCGACGCCCTTTCCGCTCGTGACGCGCCTGCTGAGCGACGGATCGCAGCTGTCGACGAGCCTTGTTGGCAATGGCGTCGCGTTCCTGCGCTTCTCGGTGCCAAACGGACAAGATGCTTTGCTGACCGCCACCTCCGGCGGACAAGCACTGCCGTCGACCGTGAGGCTTTCCGTCGTGAGGATTCGCTAGCCGACGCTTCGCACTCTCCCCCCCAATCCCTCCCTCTCTTCTCATGCGTCGTTCTATTCTCGCTCTTTGCACATTGCTTCTCGTCGGTTGCAACCTCGATGTCCCCACGCCGGAGGACAACCCGAGTGATCCGACCAAGGAGGCGTTTGCCACGTCGCTCAACATCGACATCCCGACGATGCAGAAGACCGCGTTGGGGGTGTTTTACAAGGACATAACCGTCGGCACGGGCGCTCCTCTGAGCACGCGTCGGCCCGTCTTGGTCGATTATGCCGCGTTTCTCCGCAACGGAGCGCGGATTGACCAAGGGATCTCGACGCCGATCGATCTGACGCCGGGCAACTCGATCACCGGATTCGGCGACGGCATGCTCGGAATGAACGTGGGGGGCGAACGCATTCTGGTGATTCCGTCGGCGCTCGCGTACGGCAACCGCAACGACATCCCCGAGATTCCGCCGAATTCGACGCTCATTTTTGATGTCCACCTCGCTGCGATCCCGTAGCGCGGTATACGGCGGGCGATAGCTTATGCGCCATGTCCGCCTCGGCAGATGAACGCCCGCTCTGGACGCCGTCGGCGGCGGACCTCGAGCGCGCCAACCTAACGCGCTTCATCGCGCAAGTTCGCGCGATCGGAGACGGCGCAGAATCGGTCGCCGATTTTCCGACCTTGTACGACTGGTCGATCAAAAATCCCGAGCTCTTTTGGTCGGAGGTGCGGCGCTTTTCGGGCATCGTGGCCGGGCCACCAGACCCGGCGATCGCCTGCGAGCGTGTCCTCATCGGTCGAAATCGTGTCGCGCCGCCCGACCCGGAGCTTGGACCGGTCTGGTTCGTCGGGACGACGCTGAACTTCGCCGAGAACCTGTTACGCCATGACGACGATCGCGAGGCGATCGTGGCTTGGAACGAGCACGGACCGCTGCGTCGTCTCACCTGGAATGAGCTACGCGGTGAGGTCGCGCGTGTCGCGGCGGCGCTACGGCGATTGGGGGTGAAGCCCGGCGACCGCGTCACCGGATTCATGCCGAACATCCCGGAGACCGTGATCGCCATGCTCGGCGCGACCGCCGTCGGGGCCATCTGGTCGTCCTGTTCGCCCGACTTCGGCGCCGCCGGCGTACTCGATCGATTCGGGCAGATTCAGCCCCGCGTGCTGTTCTGCGCCGAGAGCTATTTGTATTCCGGGCGCGAGATCGACTGCCTCGAACGTGTCCGAGAGATCACGGAAAAAATTCCCGAGATCGAGCGCGTGATCGTCGTGCCATATCTCGGCGAGCCATCGGATCTGTCGGGCATTCGCGGCGCGACGACCTGGAGCGACTTCGTCGGCGGGTCGTCGGCCGGCGAAGCAGTGACATTCGAGCATCTGCCCTTCGATCACCCGCTCTACATCATGTACTCGTCGGGCACCACGGGCCTGCCGAAATGCATGGTACACGGCGCCGGTGGCACGCTCATTCAGCATTTGAAGGAGCTCGCGCTGCACAACGATCTGACGCGCGACGATCGGGTGTTCTACTTCACGACTTGCGGCTGGATGATGTGGAACTGGCTCGTGTCCTGTCTCGCGCTCGGCTCGACGATCGTGCTCTACGATGGCGCGCCGCTCATCCGTCGCCGCCCGATTCTGTGGGACATGGCTGCCGAGGAGCGTCTGACGGTCTTTGGCACGAGCGCCAAGTGGCTCGCGCTCGCCGAGAAGGAAGGCCTGCGACCGATCGAGACGCATGATCTGAGCGCGCTGCGCGCCATCCTTTCGACGGGAAGCCCGCTCGCGCCGCACAGCTTTGACTACGTCTATCGCGATGTGAAGCGTGACGTGCGGCTGAGCAGCATCAGTGGTGGCACCGACATCATCTCCTGTTTCGCCGGCGGCAATCCGATTGGGC
>Ga0310813_10003014_pt1 | contig 10211 bp, 7 predicted proteins | sample YN3metagenome_FD_203086 | JGI IMG/M metagenome (GOLD analysis project Ga0310813, IMG submission 203086) | Soil microbial communities from experimental microcosm in Duke University, North Carolina, United States - YN3 | ecosystem: Engineered > Artificial ecosystem > Soil microcosm > Unclassified ... | reverse complement strand
AACAGCGACCGCGCCGCCGCCTTCGAGTACCGCCGCCAGGTCGTGCGCGTCGGCGGGAAGGTCGACCGCAGCGAGTGGGGCATGACGCCGCAGACGGTCAACGCGTACTACAACGGCAACAAGAACGAGATCGTGTTCCCGGCCGCGATCCTGCAGCCGCCGTTCTTCAACGTGGCCGCCGACGACGCGGCCAACTACGGCGCGATCGGCGCGGTCATCGGCCACGAGATCAGCCACGGCTTCGACGACAAGGGCAGCCAGCTCGATGGCGACGGCCGCCTGCGCAACTGGTGGACGGACGCGGACCGCAAGGCCTTCGACGAGATCACCGGCCGCCTGGTGGCCCAGTACTCGGCCTACGAGCCGCTCGACGGCCAGCACCTGAACGGCAAGCTGACGCTGGGCGAGAACATCGCCGACCTGTCGGGCCTGCAGATCGCCTACAAGGCCTGGAAGATGTCGCTCGCCGGAAAGAAGGCGCCGGTCATCGACGGCCTGACCGGCGAGCAGCGCTTCGTCTACGGCTTTGCCCAGGTGTGGCGCGTGAAGATCCGCGACGAGGAGCAGCTCAAGCGCATCGCCACCGATCCCCACTCGCCGGGCCGCTTCCGCGCCGACGGTGCCACGATCAACGCCGATGTGTTCCACGATGCGTTCCACACCAGGCCGGGCGACCGGATGTGGCGGGCGCCGGCGGACCGGCTGCGCCTGTGGTGAGAGTGGCGCGCGGCGCGCGCGCGTGACGCGCGGGCGCCGCGGGGCCCTATGATGGTCCGATCATGACCGCGCCGCCCGTCCTTCCCTCCGCCGCGCGCGCCCGCGCGCAGGCGCTGCTCGATCGCGGCGGCCGCGTGCTGCTGGGCCTGGTGGGGCCGCCGGGGGCCGGCAAGTCCACGCTCGCGGCAGCGCTGCTGGCCGCGTTCGCGGACGTTGCGCAGGTCGTGCCCATGGACGGCTACCACCTCGCGAACGTGGAGCTCGACCGCCTCGGGCGGCGCGGGCGCAAGGGAGCGCCCGACACCTTCGACAGCGCCGGCTACGTCGCGCTGCTGCGCCGGCTGCGCGCGCAGGACGCCGGCGAGACCGTCTACGCCCCCGAGTTCCGGCGCGCGATCGAGGAGCCGATCGCCGGCGCGATCCCCGTCTTCCCGGCCACCCGGCTGGTGATCACCGAGGGCAACTACCTGCTGCTGGACGACGGGCCCTGGGCCGATGTGGCGGGCCTGCTGCACGAGACCTGGTACGTGGACATCCCCGACGCGCTGCGCGTCGACCGTCTCACCAACCGCCATGTGCAGTTCGGCCGCAGCGCCGATGCCGCCGCGGCCTGGGTCGCCGCCACCGACGAGCCGAACGCGCGCCTGATCGAGTCCGCCCGCGACCGGGCGTCGTACGTCTTTCGTTGGGACGATGCCTAGTTCACGGACCACCCGTGCGCGTGGCCCGCGATCGATGGGCAAGACGGCGCGGATATGGTCCAGTGGCGGTAGGGTCGCCGACGGAACAGGACCGGTCCGGGCGGCGTGGACGGCAAGAAGAGGAAGCCAACGATGAATGCAAGACACTGGCTCGCGGCGTGCATCGCCGCCGCGGGCGCCGCCGGCGCCTGGGCCCTGCCGCCCGTCGATCCGCCGCCGGAGCCGCGCGCCGCGACGGTCGTCGCCTGGGATCCGAGCTGCGCGCCGCAGCACCCCGTCGCGGCGATCAAGTCCGGCGCCCAGGGCGTCACACGCGTGGCCGTCCACCTGGACGAGGCCGCCAACGTCACCGCCGTCGACATCGTGCAGCGCTCGGGCGACAGCCGCGAACACCGCCTGCTGGATGCCGAGGCCGCGCGCGCCATCGCCCGCTGCCCGTTCACGGCCGCACGCGACGGCACCGGCCAGCCGATCGCGAGCGTCGTCACGTTGACGCAGGAGTGGCACGTGGACGGGGTGCAGGCGAGCGCGCGCTGAGCCGGCGAGCCGGCCGCGCGCCGGCTCGCGTCCAGCGTTCATGCGCCGGCGCCCCGCAACGCCGGGTGACCGGCCAACACGGGTGTCAGGCACCGCCGTGACGCGTGCGTGCCTTGCGGGCTGCCAAGCACGGCGGAGCCGGACCCCTTCCCTTGGCGGGCATCGAACGAAGCAAGGCGCCGCTCACGCCACGCTGATCGGAATCACCCGCCCGCGCTCGTTCGCGCCGGGCTTGGTGGCCGCATCGCCGCCGCGGCCGTGCCACTTGTCCAGCAGCACGCGCCACTGGGCGCGGCCGGTGGCGAGGTTGCCCAGCTTGACGTGCCCGTAGCCGCGAATGCGCTCGGGCACGCGGGCGATCTGCTGGGCCAGCGCGTGGTTGTCGGCGCTCAGCAGCGGCAGGATCTCGGTGCGCAGCAGCGTCTCGTAGTCACTGGCGAGCTGGCGTTCGAGCTTGCGCTCCTCGGTGTGGCCGAACGGGTCGAGCAACGAGCCGCGCAGCCCCTTGAACCTGGCCAGCACGCGCAGCGCCGGCATCAGCCACGGGCCGAGGCGCATCTTCTTCGGGCGCCCGTTCGGGCCGGGGCGCGCCAGCAGCGGCGGGGCCATGTGGAACTGCAGCTTGCCCACCGTCTCGAACTGCTCGGCCAGCGACGCCGCGAAGCGGCCGTCGGTGTACAGGCGCGCGACCTCGTATTCGTCCTTGATCGCCAGCAGCCGCGAGAACTGCTGCGCGACGATGGTCGTCAGCGGCGCGCCGGCCGAGCCGATGGCCTGCTCGCGCGCGTGCACCTGCTCGACCAGCGAGCGAAAGCGCGCGGCGAGCGTCGCGTCCTGGTAGTCGGTGAGGAACGCGACGCGGCGTTCGACCAACCCGCCCGGGCCAAACAGCGACTGCTGCGCCGAGGCGTCATGCGCCGGCTGGTCGGCGCCCATGATGCGCTTGAACGCGGTCGGATCGGTGACCGCGAGGCGCCCGATCGCGAACGCCGTCTTGTTGTTCTCGACGGCCACGTTGTTCAGCTCGATGGCCTTCATCAGCGCCGCGTGCGACACCGGCACCAGCCCGCGCTGCCAGCACGCGCCCAGCATGATGATGTTGGACGGCATCGTGTCGCCCATCAGCTCCTGGGCCAGCGCCTGCGCGTCGATGAGCTGCACGCGGTCGGGGCCGGCGGCGTGGCGCAGCTTGTCGATCAGCGCGGGCGCGTGCATCGTCGCGTCGGGGTTGCGCACGAAGGCGGCGGTGGCGATCTCGTGGGTGTTGGCCAGGATCGCGGTGCGCCCGTTCTTGACCGTGGCCAGCGCGTCGTCGGAGGCGCCCACCACCATGTCGCAGGCCAGCAGCACGTCGGCCTGCTGGGTGTCGATGCGCACCTGGTTGAGCTGGTCGGCCGTGGGCGCCACGCGCACGAACGACAGCACGGCGCCGCCCTTTTGCGCAAAGCCCATGAAGTCCAGCACCGAGGCCTGCTTGCCTTCGAGGTGCGCGGCCATCGTGATCAGCGCGCCCACGGTGACCACGCCCGTGCCGCCCACGCCGGTCACCAGCATGTCGAACGGGCCTGTCCAGTGCCACGGCTGCGGGCGGCCGATCTTGCCGATCTCGGCGGCCAGGCGCTTGGCGTCCAAGCCCGCGCCCACGCGCTTTTTGAGCGTCGCGCCGGTCACCGTGACGAAGCTCGGGCAAAAGCCGTTCAGGCACGAGTAGTCCTTGTTGCAGGAGCTCTGCTCGATCTGGCGCTTGCGGCCCCATTCGGTCTCGACGGGGATCACGCTCAGGCAGTTGGACGCCTGGCCGCAGTCGCCGCAGCCCTCGCACACCGCCTCGTTGATGAACACGCGCTGGGGCGGATCCGGGTATTCCTTCTTCTTGCGGCGCCGGCGCTTCTCGGCGGCGCAGGTCTGGTCGTAGATCAGGATCGTGACGCCCTCGATCTCGCGCAGCTCACGCTGCACCGCGTCCAGCTCCTCGCGCGGATGGAAGGTGGTGCCGGCCGGGAACAGGTTGGCCTGGGCGCGGTGCGGCGCGATGTCGTCCGAGACGATCACCACGCGCCTGGCGCCCTCGGCCTCGACCTGGCGCGCGATCTCGGGCACCGACAGCGAGCCGTCCACCGGCTGGCCGCCGGTCATGGCCACCGCGTCGTTGTAGAGGATCTTGTACGTGATCGTCGCCTTGGCGGCGATGGCCTGGCGGATCGCGAGATACCCCGAGTGGTAGTACGTGCCGTCGCCCAGGTTCTGGAAGACGTGCTTTTCCCTGGTGAAGCGCGAGTGCGCCGCCCAGTCCACGCCCTCGGCGCCCATCTGGATCAGGCCGCTGGTCTCGCGCTCCATCCAGCTGGCCATGAAGTGGCAGCCGATGCCCGCCAGTGCCCGCGAGCCCTCGGGCACCTTGGTGGACGTGTTGTGCGGGCAGCCCGAGCAGAAGTAGGGCTGGCGCCTGGTGGCATCGGCCGCGTTGTGCAGCAGGCAGGGCATCGTGAAGTCGGTGACCAGGTGCGTGCGGTCCAGCGCCGGGTTCAGGCGCGCGAGCCAGCCGGCCACCACTTCCATGATGCGCGAGGGCCGCAGCTCGCCCAGCGACGACAGCAGCGGCACGCCGTCGGGCGTGGTCTTGCCGGCGATGCGCGGGCGCTGCGAGTCGGGCAGGCCGTACAGCAGCTCCTTGACCTGGCGCTCGACGACCGGGGCCTTCTCCTCGATGACCAGGATCTCCTGCAGGCCCTGCGCGAATTCGGCCATGCGCGTGGGCTCCAGCGGGAACACCAGGCCCACCTTGTAGATGCGCACGCCGGCCGCGGCCAGCGCGTTGGGGTCCAGCTCCAGGCGGCGCAGCACCTCCAGGAAGTCGTAGTGCGCCTTGCCCACCGTGACGATGCCCAGCGTGGCGCTGGGGCTGGCGACGATGTGCTTGTCCACGGAGTTGACCTTGGCGAACGCGCGCACGGCCGCCAGCTTCTCGGCCAGGCGCGATTCGAGCACCAGCGACGGCAGGTCGACGGCGCGCACGTGCAGGTCCTGCGACGGCGTGAAGTCCACCGGCAGCGTGAAGTCCAGCGGGATGGCGTCCAGGTCCACCGTCATGCCCGATTCGACGACCTCCGAGATCGCCTTGAAGCCCACCCACGCGCCCGAAAAGCGCGACAGGGCCCAGCCGTACAGGCCGAACTCCAGGTACTCGGCCACGTTGGCCGGGTGCAGCACAGGCATCGACCACGCCTGCATCGCCAGGTCGCTCTGGTGGGGCATCGACGAGGACACGCAGCCGTGGTCGTCGCCGGCCACCACGAGCACGCCGCCCTGGGGGCTGGAGCCGTAGACGTTGCCGTGCTTGAGCGCGTCGCCCGAGCGGTCCACGCCCGGGCCCTTGCCGTACCACATGGCCGTCACGCCCTGGACCTCGCGCTGGGGGTCGAGCGCGACGCGCTGGGTGCCCAGGCAGGCGGTGGCGGCCAGGTCCTCGTTGATCGCGGGCAGGAATTCGACGCGCGCCTCGGCCAGGAACTTCCTGGCCTTCCACAACTGCTGGTCGACCATGCCCAGCGGGCTGCCGCGGTAGCCCGAGACGAAGGCGGCCGTGTCCAGCCCGGCGGCCTGGTCGCGACGGCGCTGCATCAGCAGCAGGCGCACCAGCGCCTGGGTGCCGGTCAGGAAGACGGCGCCGGAGTCGGCGGCCAGGTTGTCGGTCAGCGCGTATTGCCGCAACGGGGCGGTGTCGGGGTCGGGCGTGGTGGTGATGTCCGAGGAGGGCAGGGTCATGGTCTGGCTCGCGCTGCAGGGCGTTCCGCGAGGGCGGACGGCTGGACCGGCCATGCTAGTCCCCGACGGGGACAGCCATATTGCGCAATGGGTTCTCAGGACAGGAATATCGAAACAGACATTTCTGTGAGATCGGCTAGACGAAATGAACATTGCGGCATGGGGGATTTCTGAGGGTAAACGCGCTGGCGGGCCCACAATGGGCCATGACCCTGCCAGCCACGATCGACCGCGTCGCCCGCCGCATCGCCGCCGCACTTCAACGCGACGGGCGCCAGAGCGCGCAGCAGCTCGCCGACACGGTGGGGCTGTCGGCCACGCCCGTTTGGCGCCGGGTCAGGGAACTGGAGGCCACCGGTGTCATCCGCGGCTACGTGGCGCTGCTGGACCGCGAGAAGCTGGGGCTGTCCATCTGCGTGCTGGCGCATGTCACGCTGGTGCGCCACACCGAGGGTACGGCCGAGCAGTTCGAGGCGATGGCCCGGTCCAGCCCCGAGATCATGGAATGCCACAGCACGACGGGCGAAGGCGACTACCTGATCAAGGTGGTGGCGCCCGACATGAAGGCCTACGACCGCTTCCTGCAGGACAAGGTGTTCAAGACGCCCGGCGTGGCCAACGTGCGCTCCAGCGTGGTGCTGCGCGAAGTGAAGTACGAGACGGCGCTCCCCGTGGATTGACCCTTTGCAAATCGACGGTTTCGCGCGCGCCGTTTGCCCCGGAATGCGGCTACGCTGATCACGACGACACGGAGAAACCACGCCATGGCCGACACCCCCGAATCCGACCCGCGCCCGCTGGGGCTGGCGCGCGTGCTGAGCATCCAGGCCCACGCCAACCGACTGGCCAATCGCCGCCTGCAGGGCGCGCTGGCCGGGTTGTCCACGTCCGACCTGCACGCCAAGCGCATCAGCTTCTTCCCCACGCTCATCGGCACGCTCAACCACCTGCTGGCCGTCGATCGCTACTACATCGCCGCGCTGCACGGCGAGGCGGACATGGAGCAGCAGTACCGCCGCTATGCGCCGCACGACGAGCTCGCGCCGTACGCCGCGGCGCAGGACGCCAGCGACCTCAAGCTGATCGCCTTCTGCGACAAGCTCGACGACACCAGCGTCAATGCCGTCGTCCGCATGGATCGCGGCGAGGGCAAGTCGCAGAGCGACCTCGCCTGCCTGGTGCTGGAGCACCTGTTCATGCACCAGACGCACCACCGCGGCCAGGTGCACGCGATGCTGGCCGGCACGCAGGTGAAGCCGCCGCAGCTCGATGAGTTCATCATGCGCGCGGACGAGCCGTTCCGCGTGATGGACATGTCGGGGCTGGGCTGGACGGAGCGCGAGGTGTACGGCTGACGGACGACCCGGCGGCCTGTCCGGTTCGGCCGCGCGGTTCGCCGCCGTGGATCCCGCGACCGCGCGCAGGTTGACCGCGCGTGGGGAAGGCGCGACTCTGAAAGATGACGACCGCCTGTCCCGTCCTCCGGCACCCTCCGCGACAGCGCCGACGTCCCGGCCGCCATCCTGCGCGACGTCGCAGGATCCATCCCCGCCAAGGCGCATGCCCACGGGGCGGATCCCGCCATGGCGGCGCTGACAAGGCGCCGCAACGACGAAATTGACGTTTACGTAAACGTCAATCGATAATCATCGGCCAAGATGCAGCTCCCGCCTGCGCGCCCGCCGGCGCGGGCGCGATCTCCGAGACAAGAAGCCAGGAACCCATGTCCACTCTCTCGACCCAACTGAACGCCCGCTCGGAAGATTTCAAGGCCAACTCCGCGGCGATGCGCCTGCTCGTCGACGACCTGAACGCCAAGCTGGCGAAGATCGCGCTGGGCGGCGGCGACGAGGCGCGCAGGAAGCACCTGTCGCGCGGCAAGCTGCTGCCGCGCGATCGCGTCGAGCGCCTGCTCGATCCGGGCACGCCGTTCCTGGAGATCGCGCCGCTGGCCGCGCTGGGCATGTATCCGGAAAAGGGCGGCCAGGACGCGGCGCCGGGCGCCGGCATGATCGCCGGCATCGGCCGGGTGGCGGGCGTCGAGTGCCTGATCGTGTGCAACGACGCCACGGTCAAGGGCGGCACCTACTACCCGATGACGGTCAAGAAGCACCTGAGGGCGCAGGAGATCGCGCAGCAGAACCGCCTGCCGTGCATCTACCTGGTGGACTCCGGCGGTGCCAACCTGCCCAACCAGGACGAGGTGTTCCCCGACCGCGACCACTTCGGCCGCATCTTCTACAACCAGGCCAACCTCAGCGCGCAGGGCATTCCGCAGCTGGCCGTGGTGATGGGCTCGTGCACGGCCGGCGGCGCCTACGTGCCGGCCATGAGCGACCAGACGGTCATCGTGAAGAACCAGGGCACCATCTTCCTCGGCGGCCCGCCGCTGGTGAAGGCGGCCACCGGCGAGGTGGTCAGCGCGGAGGACCTGGGCGGCGGCGACGTGCACACGCGCCTGTCCGGCGTGGCCGACCACCTGGCCGAGAACGACATGCACGCGCTGGCGCTGGCGCGCGGCATCGTGGGCACGCTCAACTGGCGCAAGGACGCCGGCGTCGCGCTGCGCGAGCCGAAGGCGCCCAGGCTGCCGGAGTCGGAACTGCACGGCATCATTCCGCTGGATACCGAAGGCAAGCCCGCGCGCAAGCCCTTCGACGTGCGCGAGGTCATCGCCCGCATCGTCGACGGCTCCGAATTCGAGGAGTTCAAGGCGCGCTACGGCGCGACGCTGGTGTGCGGCTTCGCGTGGATCGAGGGCATGCCGGTGGGCATCGTCGCCAACAACGGCATCCTGTTCGCGGAGAGCGCCGACAAGGGCGCGCACTTCATCGAGCTGTGCTGCCAGCGCAAGGTGCCGCTCGTGTTCCTGCAGAACATCACCGGCTTCATGGTGGGCCGCAAGTACGAGAACGAGGGCATCGCGCGCGCCGGCGCCAAGATGGTGACGGCCGTGGCCTGCGCCAACGTGCCCAAGTTCACCGTGATCATCGGCGGCTCGTTCGGCGCCGGCAACTACGGCATGTGCGGCCGCGCGTACAGCCCGCGATTCCTGTGGATGTGGCCCAATGCGCGCATCAGCGTGATGGGCGGCGAGCAGGCCGCCAGCGTGCTGGCCACGGTGCGCCGCGACGGCATCGAATCGAAGGGCGGCCAGTGGTCGCCGGAAGAAGAGGAGACGTTCAAGGCGCCCATCCGCGACCAGTACGAGGCGCAGGGCCATCCGTACTTCGCCAGCGCCCGCCTGTGGGACGACGGCGTGATCGACCCCGCCGACACCCGCCGCGTGCTCGCGCTCGGCCTGAGCGCCAGCCTCAATGCGCCGATCCCGGACATGAAGTTCGGCGTGTTCCGCATGTGAGCCCGCGGCGCGGCCCGCTTCAGTCAGCCAGTCGTCATCGGCCCGCGCCCTGCAGCAGCGATGATCCGGCCGTCAACCACTTCGCCCGACCCGACATGACCCGTTCCACCCCGTTCCGTCTCCTCCCGGCCGTCGCGATGGCCCTGGCGTTCGCGGTCTCGCTGCCGGCGCAGGCGCGCAACGACACCTTCATGGTGGCGGTGTCGGACGTGGTCAACAAGAGCCGCACCCGCGAGATCGTCGGCACCCTGCCGCTGCGCTTCGGCGCCGCGAGCGCGCCGGAGCGCACGTCGCCCGACATCATCCGGCCCGACGTCGTGGTCGAGGGCACCGGATCGGCCGGCGGCGACGACCCGCGCCAGCATCGCGTCGGCCCGCCGTTCACCGACGAGCAGCGATGTGCCCACGCGTTCGAGGACGCGCTCGCCAAGCTGGTGGCGGCCGCGCGCGAAGTCAATGCGGTGGCCATCGTGGGCATCGTGTCCGACTACAAGAACGCGGCACCGATCCCGGACGGCCGTACCGTCGAGTGCCACGCCGGCGGCGTGCGCTCGTTCGTGTGGCTGCGCGCGCAACTCGTGCGCAACCTGGCGCCTTCGCGACCGCTGCCCCCTGCCACGTCCTTCGCGCCGCTGGGCGACGTCGATGCGGTGCCGCTCAGCGACGCCGGCAAGGAGCGCTATCGCCACTTCCTGACGCTGCCCAGCCCGCGCGCGTTCGTCATCTACGAGGACGGCAACTGGCGCTTCTTCTCGAAGGATCCGGAGGCGATGACCAAGGCGCTGGACTACTGCGCGCGCCAGGGCAAGCGCTGCTGGCTCTACGCCGCCGACGACCGGGTCGTCTGGAGCGCCGATGTGGACAAGCGCATCGGCAGCGCCGCGCAGCTGGGTGGCGCTGCCGCCGTCGATTCGAAGGATGAGCACCAATGACGCGCCTGCGGCAACGCCGCTCGATCGGACCGCGCGGCGCGCTCGCGGCCGCCGACGTCCAGGCGTCCCCGGTCCGACTCGGCAGGCGATTTGCCCGCCCAGGCCATCGGGCCGCGACCGCGGCCGGCCAGCCAGCAAGGAACGAACCATGAACGACCCCCGCTTCCCGACCCTCCCGGCACGCATCACCGCGGCCGT
>Ga0310813_10003013_pt1 | contig 10212 bp, 7 predicted proteins | sample YN3metagenome_FD_203086 | JGI IMG/M metagenome (GOLD analysis project Ga0310813, IMG submission 203086) | Soil microbial communities from experimental microcosm in Duke University, North Carolina, United States - YN3 | ecosystem: Engineered > Artificial ecosystem > Soil microcosm > Unclassified ... | reverse complement strand
CCGCGCCACCCGAGCTGCAGCCCATGAGCGCCTTGCCCCAGGGGTCCGACGTGAACGCGAGCTTCGGGAACGCGGCCTTGATCTTCTCGTTGGCGAGCACCGCCGGCAGCACCTCCTCCTGGAGGAAGCGCGCGTTGCGGTCGGACATCGTGTCGTACTCCAGGCCGCGCTCGCTGCCCTTGCTGTCGTTGCCGCCGTTCTGGACGCCGATCACGACGAAGGCCGGAAGCGAACGGTTCGGATCCTTTGAGATCGTCAAGTTGTCCAGCGCGCTGCGGACCAGGTTCATGTTGCCCGGCGCGTCGAACATCATCAGGATCGGCGCCTTCGTGCCGTCCTTGTACGCGGCGGGGATGTAGACGTAGATCTTCCGGTCCTTGCCCACTCTCTTGGGGTCGAGGGTGCTGTCGGTGCCGGGGAAGATCTTGCTCTCCGCCAGCGGCATGATGAAATCGAAGGACTGGCCCTTCGGGTTTCCCTTGTCCTTGAGGTCCGGATCGACCGTGTAGTCGGGACCGATGACGATGTCGCCGTTGCCCTCTTTGCTGGCCTTGTCCTGGGCGAAGAGAAGACTTCCGGCGAACATCCACGTGAGCAGGGAAAGCGTTTTCATGGCGTTGGCTCCTCCAATACCCTACGCGGGAGGAGGGGGAGCCATGGGGCGCAGACGTCCACAAGGACGGTGGTTGGAACCGACGTCTCCGGCGGACCCTATCGGTGCAGGAGCCGGTCGACGGTCAGTTCGAGGACCTCCCCCCCTTCGGGGACGTTCCCGATCGTCACGCCGATCCGCCCCGCCGTCCCGTCGTCGTCCGGTCGATTCGTCGGAACGAACAGCACCTGCGTCGAGGGGGACGCGTCGTGGATGGAGCGGAGCAGTTCCGGATTCTCCAGGTCGGCAAGTTCGGGCCGGCTCAGAACCAGGTCGGGGTGGTACTCGGCGGCGCACTGCACGGCGTCGGCGCCGGAAGAACGCCGGACGACGTAGTATCCCCGACGGTCGAGCTGCGATGACAAGGCGGTCGCCCGGTCCTCATCGGGATCGACGACGACGATCATCGGCTCGTGATTCTTCATGGCCCGTCTCCTATCAACTCAGCCCCTCCGAGCGGCGACCCCCGAAGGGAGGCGGCCCCTGGATCATGATTCGAAGTTGAGCAAAAGGCGTGCCAGTTCCGTCCCGGGAGCACGTTTCGTCCTCTTCCGGATCCCCCCGAAAAAGACCGCAGCGGGAGGGCCGTGATTGCGGGATCTTACGTGGCGAAGACCTCTTCGAGAGCCCGTCGCATCACCGACGGGTCCGCATCGATGCCCGTCCAGTACTTGAATCCGATCACGCCCTGGTTGACGAGCATCCCAAGGCCGTCCAGCACGGTGCAGCCGCGCGCCCGGGCGTCGCGCACGAACCGCGTCTCCGGCGGGTTGGGGATGACGTCCGCCACGACCATCCGCGGAGCGAGCGTCGCGATGTCCAGGGGAATGCGCGCCGCGACGTCCGGAAAGAGCCCGATCGACGTCGCGTTCACCACGACGTCCGTCGACTCGGGCACGCGATAGTCTCCGTTCCAGGGAACGAAGCGGGCATTGCGGACCAGCTTCGTGAGCTCGGCGCCCCGGGCGGGATCGCGGTTCACGATGGTGATGGCGCCGCAACCCGCGAGCATCAGCTCCACCGCGATCGCCCGCGCGGCGCCGCCCGCGCCGAGGATCACGACGGACTTGCCCTTGGGGTCGGTCTGGTCGCGCAGCGACTGGACGAAGCCCTTCCCGTCCGTGTTCTCGCCGACGAGCTCCTTCCCCCGCCGGACGATGCAGTTCACGGCGCCCATCATCGACGCCGACTCGGCGATCCGGTCGAGATGCCGCACGATCGCGACCTTGTGGGGCGTCGTCACGTTCCCGCCCCGGAAGCCCATCGCTCGGAAGCCGCGGACCGCGTCCGCCAGCCCCTCCGGCTCGATCTCGAACTGGACGTACCGCCAGTCGAGGCCGTGATGGCGGAACGCCGCCTCGATCATCGCCTGCGTGGGATTCTCGGCGACCGGCTTGCCGAAGAGGCAGCAGAGCTCGGGCTTGAAGTTCACGCGAAGAGTTCCCGGACAACCTCGCCGTGGACGTCGGTCAGCCGCATGTCGCGTCCGCCGAACCGCACCGTGAGCTTCTTGTGGTCGACGCCGAGCAGGTGGAGGATCGTCGCATGGAGGTCGTGCATCTCCAGCTTGCCCTGGACCGCCTTGTAGCCCCACTCGTCGGTCTCGCCGTACGCGAAGCCGCCCTTCACGCCGCCGCCGGCCATCCAGACCGTGAAGCCGTACGGGTTGTGGTCGCGCCCGTCGCTGCCCTGCGCGAACGGCGTCCGGCCGAACTCGCCGGCCCAGAGGACGAGCGTGTGGTCGAGCAGCCCGCGCTGCTTGAGGTCCTTCAGGAGCGCCGCAATCGGTTGGTCCACCGCGCGGGCGTTGTCCTCGTGGCCCTTCTTCATTCCGCTGTGCTGGTCCCAGCGGTCGGCTCCCGAGATCTGCGGGCAGGTCAGCTCGACGAACCGGACGCCGCGCTCGACCATGCGCCGCGCGCTCAGGCACTGCCGCGCGTAGAGGGCCGTCTGGGGAAACGGATGGTCGAGGCCGTAGAGCTTCTTCGTCTCCTCGCTCTCCTTCGAGAGGTCCATCGTCTCCGGAGCGACGGCTTCCATGTTCTCCGAGAGCTCGTAGTTGCGGACGGCCGACTCGAACTGCTCGTCGTACCCCGCACGCACCTTCGCGTCGAGCGCCTTGACGAAGCCCGCCTTGCGCTGCTGGAGCTCTTGCGTCTTCTCGAGCCGCTTCAGATTCGCGACCGGCGGGTCGGCAGGACGGAAGACCGACCCCTGGTAGGAGGCGGGGAGGAAGCCGCTGTTGAAGTTGTCGAGGCCGCCCACCGGGATCAGTCCGCCGTTCAGGACGATGAAGCCCGGCAGGTTCTGATTGTCGCTTCCCAGGCCGTAGCTCACCCAGGCGCCCATGCTGGGGCGGCCCTGCATCGGCGTCCCCGTATGGAGGAAGTAATTCGCGCTCGTGTGCTCGGAGAAGTTCGACGTCAGCGACCGGACGACGCAGAGGTCGTCGATGCAGCCCCCGATGTGGGGGAAGAGATCGCTGACCCAGAGGCCGCTCTCGCCGCGCCGCTTGAACGGCCAGAGCGGCCGCATGACCTTGCCGTTGTTGTCGAACTGGGTCTTCTCGACGCGGCCGATGACGTCCTTCGGATCCTTGCCGTGATGCTTCTCGAGCATCGGCTTGTAGTCGAAGGTGTCGATCTGCGACGGCGCGCCGTCCATGTAGAGGAAGATCACGTTCCGCGCGCGCGGGGCGTGATGGAGTCCGCGGCGGACGAGGTCCGCCTTGTCTTGAGCGAAGGCTTCGCCGAACAGCGACGAGAGCGCCACCGCGCCGAAGCCGTTGGCGCACCGCTGGAGCATCTCGCGCCGCGTGAGCGGCCTGGCGTACCGTCCGCACGAATGGCTCATCGGTCTACCTGACGAAAATGAATTCCTTGGCCTGGAAGATCGTGTGGGCGAGCTCCTTCCAGACGTCGACGTGTCCCGCCTCCAGCGCCTTCATCGTCGCGACGTCCTGGAGAAGCTGCTTCGCGGCGGCGACCTCGTCCGCGGCGGCGGGACGACCGAACGCCGCGCGGAACATCGCGTCGATTCGCTCCTCCACCGGCCGGTTTTCCGCGACCAGGCGCTTCGCCCAGAACGCCGCCTGGTCGTGGACGAACGGATTGTTGCGGAGGATGAGCGACTGGGCCGGCACGTTCGACATCGACCGGCGGCCGATCGCCGTGAAAGGCTGCGGGAAATCGAATGCCAGCAGCATCGACGACAGGAAGTTCCGGCGCACCGAGAGATAGATGCTGCGGCGGCCGGCGCCGTCGACCGGACCGTCGGCAGGCCGGCCTCGCCCGTCCTGGAATCCGTCGAGGTGGATCGGGACCGGCGGCCCGTACATCGCCGGGTCGAGGCGGCCCGAGACGGCGAGCATCGCGTCGCGCACCGCCTCCGCGGAGATGCGGCGCGGCGTCCGGTGCTGGAGGAGCGTGTTCGCCGCGTCGATCTCGAGCGCGCGGGCCGACGGTCCGTCCGACATCCGGTAGGCGCTCGAGAGGACGATTTCGCGGACCATCTTCTTCGTCGAACCGCCGAGCTCGCCGAAGCGGACCGCCAGATGGTCGAGCAGCTCGGCGTGCGCGGTCCGGAGTCCCATCCTGCCGAAGTCGTCGACCGTCGGGACGAGGCCGCGGCCGAAGAGATGGTGCCAGATCCGGTTGACCGCCACGCGCGGCACGAGCGGCGTGACGCGCGGATCGGTCATCTGGCGCGCCAGCTCGAGACGCCCCCCGCCTCCTCCGCCGCCGAACGCTTCGAGGAAGCGCTTGGGAACGGCCTCCTTGGGCGCGGCGGTGTTGCCGCGGATGAGGAGATATTCGTCGGCGGCCGGTCCGGCCAGGATCGCCGGAGACGTGCGCGATTCCGCGGGGACGGACGAGACGATCTTCGCCCGCGCGGCGACGTAGTCGGAGGCTTCCGGGGGGACGGGCCCGAAAAGTTCGGGGTGGCGGACGATCCAGTCGGCGATGCGCGCGGCCTCGGTGTCCGTGGCCATGCGTTCGAAGGCGTCGCCGAAGATCTTCTGAATCGCCTCCGTCAGCGCGCGGGGCGCGGGCGAGGTCTCGAGCACGTCGAGGATCGGCCGGTACGGAAGGTCGAAGGGGTCGCCCGGAGGCGCGTCGGCCTGGACGACCATCAGGACCTGGAAGTCCGGGGACGCGGGCGTGTACTCGACGTGGAGCCGGTGGAGCGGCCGCTCCGGATCGGGGCTCGGATAGTGGCGGAGGTTCTGCGCCACCCAGCGGCGGCCTTCTTCTTTCCACGAGATGACCGTCGAGGCGTGGAGCGGGCCGTTCACCTGGCGGTGGCTGTCGACCTCGATGAAGGCGTGGCCGGCGCCGCGGACCAGGGAGTAGAGCGACGTGCGGCGGAGCGCGAAGGTCGCCGTCCGGGCCATGCGGCCGGAATCGACCCAGCTGCGGTGGCTCGAATCGGTCTGCGTCTTGGGCGCGAGGCGGAGCGACTGCCATGCGGGATCGGCGCGAAGCGCGCCCCAGGGCAGGATCTCCTGCAGCGGGCGGCGCGGGTCGGTCCCCCACCCGGCGTCTCCGGCGACCAGACGGCGGAAGGTCACGCCGTCCTGGGTCCACTCGACCGGCTCGGGCTTCGTGAAGTCGAACAGGACCTCGGCGTTCTCGAGCGCCTTCGCGGCGGCGGCCTGGCGGGCCCGCTCCTTCGCCGCCAGCGCGGCCAGGTTTCCGCCCCGCACGGCGACGGCGTAGGCGTGGATCGGATCCTGGGGATCGTCGGCGGCTTTTCGGAGATGAGCGATCCACGCGGCCAGCCGTTCGGGATCGAGCTGCCGCCCCCCGGCATCCTTCTCCGGTCCGGCCGCGGCCTCGAGATACGCGGCGAGCTTGGAGACGACGGGACGCGCCGCGGCGGCGACGGCCTGGATCACCGCCCGCTCCCGCTCGTCGCGGAGCCGTTCCAGGTCGCGCGCGGCCTGGCGCTCCTTCTCGATCGTGTCAAAGCGGACCTGGCGGTAGTTGGAGCTCTTGAGGAACCCCGCGAGCGCGTAGAAGTCCTTCTGCGAGATCGCGTCGAACTTGTGGTCGTGACAGCGCGCGCAGCTGATCGTGAGACCGAGGAAGGTCTTCCCGAAGACTTCGATCTGGTTCGAGACCCGGTCGAGTTCCTCGACGCGCGTGTCGACCGGCGAATGGAGCCATTCGCCCAGGTACCACCAGCCGGTCGCGAGCACCGATTCGTTCGCGCCGGACTTCGGTTCGAGCCGCGGTTCGGGAAGAAGGTCGCCGGCCACGTGCTCCGTAAGGAACTTCGGATACGGAAGGTCCTGATCGATCGCGCGGATCACGTAATCGCGGTAATGCCAGGCGTTGGGGAGCAGGTAGTCGTATTCGTGACCACGGGATTCGGCGTAGCGGACGAGGTCGAGCCAGTGGCGGGCCCACGTTTCCGCGAACTGCGGCGATGCGAGCCAGCCGTCGACCAGGGAGTTCAGCGCCGCCTCCGACGGATCGGCCGCGAACTTCTCAACGACCTCGGGAGGGGGAGGAAGTCCGGTCAGGTCGAAGGCGATGCGGCGGAGGAGCGTCCGCGGATCGGCGGGCGGCGCCGGCTCCAGTCCGTTCGCCTCGAGCTTCGCCAGGAGAAACCGATCGAGCGGCTGCTTCGGCCACGATTCGTTCTTCACGGCGGGCGGCGCGTCCGCGCGGAGCGGCGCCCAGGCCCAGTGCTCCGCCTTCCGCTTCGCGAGGTTGAAGTCTTCCTTCTTCGGGCCTCCCGCGGTGCTCTTGTCCTTCGGCCACGGCGCGCCGCGCTTCACCCACTCGGTGAGGTCGGCGATCTGCTCCGCGGGCAGCTTGCCTTTGGGCGGCATGCGGAGGTCGATGTTCTTGTAGGAGACCGCATCGACGAGCGGGCTTTTCTCGGGATGGCCGGGGACGATCGCGGGGCCGGTATCGCCGCCCTTCAACGCGGACTCGAGGGAGTCGAGTTTGAGTCCGCCTTTGAGCTTGGCGGCGGTCGAGCTGTGGCAGGAGAAGCAGCGGTCGACCAGGACCGGACGGATCTTTTTCTCGAAGAACTCGACGCCGGCGGGGTCTTCCTGCGGCGCGGCTTCCGCGCCGACGAACCCGCACAGGATCAGGAGCAATGAGGTACGCATGGCGATGAGCTTCAGCTGAACTATACCGCCCCGCTCCGTTCGCTGGGGAACATTGCCTTCACCACTATATCCCCTACCAATTTCCCTTGCAACAAATTTCGTATATGATATATTTATTGAGATATGAACCTCCTTATCCTCGCGACGCTCCTGATGACCCAGCAGGAATCCCCGGAGAAGATCACCCACTCGTTCCTGGTCACCGGGGCGAATACCTATATTGTGGGCAACGATGACAAGGTCCTCTGGACTACCCCCAAATCCACACGCGACGGCTGGGTCCTTCCCAACGGCAATATCCTGCTCGCGCTGACCAAGTCCAAGGAGTGCCCGCACGGCGCCGTCGTTGAGCTCAACCGGGAGGGCAAGACCCTCTTCGAATACCCGGGCACCCAGAGCGAGGTCAACACCGTCCAGCCCCTTCCCAACGGCAACCTCGTGCTGACCGAAGCGGGCGCGAACCCGCGGCTCCTGGAAATCGACCGCACGGGGAAGACCCTGGTCGAGGTGCCGATCCGCTGCCAGACCCAGAACCACCACATGGAATCGCGGATGTCGCGCAAGCTCGCCAACGGCAACTATCTGGTGCCGGTGCTCCTCGACCGCATCGTGCGCGAGATGACGCCGGACGGCACCGTCGCATGGGAGGTCCGCACGCCCGACGAGCCGAAGGAGTGCTGGCCGTTCACCGCGATCCGGCTCGAGAACGGGAACACGCTCGTGACGCTGACGCACGGCCTCCGCGTGGTGGAGTTCGACGCCGCCGGCAAGATCGTCTGGCAGGTCACGAACGACGACCTCTCCGCGCCGCTCTTCCGCGATCCCTGCGGCGCCCAGCGGCTGCCCAACGGCAACACCGTGATCGCCAGCTACGGCATGGGCGCGAAAGGCGTGAAGCTCTTCGAAATCACGCGGGACAAGAAAGTCGTGTGGACCTGGACGAGCGATCGGCCGGGCGTTCATCACGTCCAGATCCTCGAGACGAACGGGAAGCCGGTGGAAGGGACGCCCCTGCGATGATGGCGTACGGCTCGGAACTTTGCTAACGTGAACCCATGACGCCGCTCGGCACGAGCATTGCGCGGACGTCCCTCTCCGACCACGTCTACACGCGGCTGGTCGAGGCGATCCATTCCGGCGCGCTCGCGAGCGGCGCGGCTCTCCACGTCGCCGACCTGGCGTCGCAGTTCAACGTCAGCCCGAGCCCCGTCCGCGACGCGATCTCGCGTCTCGCGGCGGAAGGTCTCGCCATGAACAACCCGAACCGCCGGACGACGGTGGTCAGCTTCGGCCGCCAGGATGTCGTCGAAACTTTCCAGCTCCGCGAGATCCTCGAATGCGCGGCGGCGCGGCTCGCCGCGAAGAATGTCACCTCCGCGCAGCTCGCCGAGATCCGGAGGCTCGCGGAGGAGTGCGACGCCCTGGCGGGAAACCCCGCGCAGAAGAAGGCGAAGCTCGACCTGGACAACCAGTTCCACCTCAAGCTCGCCGAGGCGGGCGGGAACGCCCTGCTCGCGGGCGAAATTTCCCGCTGCAACCGCCGGGTCCGCGCCATCCAGTGGCTCAAGCTCGACCCGCCCACCATGAAGCAGGCCCATCCCGAGCACCTCAAGGTGCTGGCCGCCGTGGAGAAGCACGATCCCGACGCGGCCGAGGCGGCCATGAAGGCCCATCTCGACGTCGCCCTCGCCCTCATCCTCAAGGAAATGACCTAGGCGAGCTCCTTTTTCGCGTCCAATTTCGGACCGCGGCCGGAAGAAGGAGATGTCGTGAAGACCAACGACGATTTCCTGCGACTGTTCCTGCGGCACCAGGGGGACCTCCGCGCCTTCCTGGGGTCCGTCGTCCGCGACCGCGCGGCCGCCGAAGACCTCTTCCAGGAAATCTCGCTCGTCCTCTGGCAGAGCTTCGCCCACTACGATCCCGCACGCCCGTTCGGCGCGTGGGCCCGCGGCATCGCGGTGAAGAAAGTCCTCCAGGGACGCGAGAAGAGCCGCCGGCTTCCGCTCGCCTTCTCCCCCCAGGCCATCCAGGCCGTGCTCGACGCGTACGACCGGACCGAAACTCTCGCCCCGGAGCCGACCGCCCTGCGCGACTGCATTTCGAAGCTCCCGCCCCGCTCGCAGAGCCTGCTCGCCCTGCGTTACGAGCGGTCGCTCAAGCTCGGCGAAATCGCGCGGGAGGTCGGCTCCACCCTCGACGCCGTCCACAAGCTCCTCAGCCGGATCCGCGAAAACCTCCAGGAGTGCCTGCAGCGGCGGCTGCAGTCGGACCAGCGATGAGCGCCGACGACCTGATCCGCAAGCATCTCGACGGTCTCGCCACCGACGAGGAGCAGCAGGAACTCGATCGTCTTCTCGCGGAGTCGCCCGCCGCGGCCGACGCGTTTGCGCGGGCCGCGCGGCTCGACCAGGCGCTCGACCGCCACTACCGCAGCGAGCAGGCGATCGGGTCGATCCAGGACCGCATCCGCGCGATTGCCCGCCGCCGGTGGATCCGGATCGCCTCCGTCGCCGCCGCCTTCCTCCTGGCGATCTCCGCCTTCTTCCTCTTCCGCGGCTCGGAACCGATCGCCTATCTCGACGGGACCCCTCTCCACGAGCTGACGGAGCTGAGCGGGCCGGCGGCGCTGACGTTTCCCGGCGAATCGACGCGGATCGACCTCGGACGCGGCTCCGTGCTTCGGATGGAGTCGGTCCGTGAGGGAAAGCGCTTCCTTCTGATCCGCGGCGGAGTCCGTGCGACGGTGGATCCGCAGCCGAACCCGATGATCGTGACCACCCCGAACGCGAGCATCCGGGTCCTCGGCACGCGGTTTTCGCTTTCGGTCGCCGCCGCCTCCACCCGCCTCGAGGTCACGCACGGAAAAGTCCGGCTGTCTCAGGGCGACGACCAGATCGACGTCGCCGCGTCGGAGGCGGTCGATGCCCGGCCGAGCGTCAAGCTCGCCCGGACCAACCTGTACGACGACCGGTTCGCCGCGCTTCGGCGCGATCTTCATGACGCGAAGAAGGGCTACTTCAGCCCCGACGGCATCCCCTATCACTCTGTCGAGACGTTCATCGTCGACGCGCCCGACTACGGCCATCTCTCGACCAGCGAGACGATGAGCTACTGGCTCTGGCTCGAGGCGATGCACGGCCGCTTCACCGGCGACTGGGCACCGTTCAACGCCGCGTGGAAGAAGATGGAGGAGGCGTTCATCCCTTCCGGCCAGTCCGCCGCGGGATACAACTCGAACGAGCCCGCGAAATATGCGCCCGAAGGCGATCGCCTCCAGGACTACCCCGTCCCCCTGAGCGACTCGCTCAAGCTCCCCGATCCCCTCTTCTCCCAGCTCCCCGCCGAGCTGCCCATCATGCACTGGCTGGTCGACGTCGACGACTTCTACGGCTTCGGCAAGCGGGCGTTCGTCAACACGTTCCAGCGCGGT
>Ga0310813_10003011_pt1 | contig 10218 bp, 7 predicted proteins | sample YN3metagenome_FD_203086 | JGI IMG/M metagenome (GOLD analysis project Ga0310813, IMG submission 203086) | Soil microbial communities from experimental microcosm in Duke University, North Carolina, United States - YN3 | ecosystem: Engineered > Artificial ecosystem > Soil microcosm > Unclassified ... | reverse complement strand
CCAGCCCCGGCGCCCCTTTGGCGACTACGGGATCCATAAGGCGATGATCGAGGAGTACCTGCTCGGCGAGCAGCGCCGCAGCGGCTTCCCCGTGACGATCCTGCACCCGGGCCACATCGTCGGTCCCGGCCACATCCCGGTGAATCCCGCCGGCCACAAGAACCCGGAGGTCTTCTCCCGCCTCGCCCGCGGCGAAGAAGTCGCGCTCCCGAACCTGGGACTCGAGACCTTGCACCACGTCCATGCGAGCGACGTCGCCGAGGCCTTCGTGCTCGCGCTGCAGAATCCCGACGCCGCGATCGGCGAGAGCTTCCACGTCGTCTCCCCCACCGCGCTCACGCTCCGCGGCTACGCGGAGGCGGTGGCCTCGTGGTTCAACAAGCCCGCGCGCCTGCGCTTCCTTCCCTTCGACGAGTGGAAGCAGCATGAACTGCTCGCGGACGTCGAGCTCACCTGGGACCACCTCGCCCACAGTCCCCACGCGTCGATCGACAAAGCGCGCCGCTTCCTCGACTACGTGCCCCGCTACTCGTCCCTCGCCGCCGTCCGCGAGTCCGTCAACTGGCTCGTCACGCACGGCAAGATCGGAACTTAGAACCTCGCCGACAGCCCGACGAAGGGCCCGCCCATCGAGAGACGGAAATCGGGGTCGGGGTCCCACGCCGCCCAGAGATGCCGGTAGCCCGCCTCGAGCCGGACGCCCGCCCAGGTCGCGCCCGCGCAAATCATGACCTGGGTTTCGGGGACCCCAAGGAAGGGCATGATGGAAAATTCCCCTGCGACGAACAGGAATGGCACGGGATGCACTTCGGCGTGACCGCCGAGCTCGGGCCCAATTCCTCCGGCGCCGTCCTTCAGCGTGCCGGACACCGTCTGCATGTCAAAATCTTCCCGATGAAGATGGCAGCCGATCCATCCCCAGAGCTCGACGGGAGTCCGGCTGGGACGCCATCCTCCGATCACCCCGAGCGAGTAGGATTGGTACCTGAAGCGGCTGTGGAACGGACTTCCCGCCGAAACCATCGTCCCGTCGATGCTGAAGTCGTCATCCACAGAGCCCGATTCGGACCACGCCCCGTAACGGACGCAGATCCGGCCGCCGATATACTCGTGTTTCGCATTCTCGGCGACGACGGCAAGTTCAATCCCTGCGACCGCCGCCGGATCGCCCAGCTGCCCCTCCCGATGGAACGACATCCTCGGGTCCTTTTCCTCTCCGCTCCCCTTGTTCCCGAACCAGCGTTCCAGTCGTCCGCTGCTCTCGATGGACGCGTACCACACGTCCGCCTTGGCGAACACATGAGGCTCGCGAAGCCAATTCGGAACCTCATCGTCTTGAAGCAGCGCCAGGACCAGCAGGCAGACGGTCATTCCAAGAATAATTGTACTGGAGGGTCTCGAACTTGGGATGCTTTCGGCTCGAAACCCCAGCCGCCCTTGTTAGAGTAGGGAGATGACCGCACTACCCGTCCTGATCCTGGCCCTCGGTTGCCTTCAGGACGACGTCGCCGACGTCCCGTCCGAGGAACTCCAGGCGGGCAAGGACGCCAACAAGAAGTGGTTCCTGATCGGCGCCAAGGCCGACGCCAAGCCGCCCGAAAAGGGCTACGGGCTGATCGTCGTCCTGCCCGGCGGGGACGGCGCCGCCGCCTTCAACCCCTTCGTCCGAAGAATCTACAAGAACTCGGTCCCCGAGGGCTTCCTGCTGGCCCAGATGGTCTCGGTCGAGTGGACGCCGGGACAGTTCAAGAGGCTCGTCTGGCCCACACAGAAGTCCGCGGCCCAGGGAATGAACTTCACGACGGAAGAATTCTTCGACGCCGTCGTCCAGGATGCGGGTCAGCGGCAAAAGATCGACGCCTCTCGCGTGTATACCCTCTCGTGGTCCTCGGGAGGCCCCGCCGCCTATGCCATCGCGATCCGGAAGAATAAGCCCGTCGCCGGCTCCTTCGTCGCCATGTCGGTCTTCAACTCGAAGGCGCACGACCTCTCGCACGCCAAGGGTCAGGCGTTCTTCCTCTATCAGTCCGGCGAGGACAGCGTCACGCCCCTCGAGCACGCCGAAACGGCCAAGACCACCCTCCTCGGAGCGGGAGCGGATGTTGAACTCAAGACCTATTCCGGCGGGCACGGATGGAGAGGACGCTTCTATCCGGAGATCCGTGCGGGGCTGGAGTGGCTTGATAAGAAACGGGACAAGTAAATGATCCGAAGCGCCGCGCTCCTCCTGGCTCTCCTCGCCGCCGCGCCCCGCGAGGCCACGCTCCGCGGGGTCGTCCTCGACGCCGACGGCGGCAAGCCCCTGCCCTGCCGCATCACGGTCCGCGGCGCCGACGGCAAGTTCTACTTCGCCAAGTCCGCGGCGCCCGACGGCAGCGCCGTCGAGTATCGCAAGCAGGCTTCCAAGGAAAGCGGCGAGTCCCACGTCACGCTCTCGGCCCACCCCTTCACGGTCACGCTGCCGCCCGGGCCCTGCATCATCACGGTCCAGCGCGGCAAGGAGTACCTGCCCCAGACCCGCAAGGTCGAGGTCGCCGAGGCCGGGGCCGAGGTCGAGTTCAAGCTCCAGCGCTGGATCAACATGGCCGAGCGCGGCTGGTACTCGGGCGAAACCCACGTCCATCGCATGCCCGACGTGCTCCCCAACGTCATGCTCGCCGAGGACCTGAACGTCGCGCTGCCCATCACGTCGTGGGTCCAGGAGGCCTACGCGTCGCCGGGCAGCGCCAACAAGGCGGGTGCGACGATCCCGAACGACGCCCGCGTCACGGAGGTCGACCCGACCCACGTCTTCTACTCGCGCAACACGGAGTACGAGATCTTCAGCGTCGACAAGAAGAAGCACACGCTGGGCGCGCTCTTCTTCCTGAACCACAAGACGCTCTTCGAGGAGGGAATGCCGCCCGTCCGGCCGATCGTGAAGAAGGCCCGCGAAGAAGGGGCGCTCCTGGAGCTCGACAAGCACAACTGGCCCTGGTCGGCGATGCTCGCCGCCGTCTTCAACGTCGACCTCTACGAACTGGCCAACAACCACATCTGGGAGACCGAGTTCGCGTTCCGCGACTTCGGCGCGCCCGCGCCCGAGTTCATGAAGATCGAGAAGGACGCGAAGGGCTACACCGAGAAGGGCTGGATCGACTACACCTTCCAGAACTACTACTCCTTCCTCAACTGCGGGATCCGGATGCGCCCCACCGCGGGCTGCGCCTCGGGCGTCCATCCCGTTCCGCTCGGCTTCGGCCGCGTCTACGTCCAGATCGACGGCCCCCTCCGCTACGACGCCTGGATCAAAGGGCTCAACGAGGGCCGCAGCTTCGTCACGACCGGCCCGATGCTCTTCGTGAACTACTCGAAGAAGCAGGACCTGCTGACCATCACGACCGAGAGCGCCACGCCCTTGAGCAGCGTCGAGGTGATCATCAACGGCGAGGTCGCGGCCTCCGCCCGGCCGGAAAACCTCGAGACGCCCGGCAAGGGCTACTCCAGCACCGTGCTGGCCAAGCCCGGCGTGGACGAGAGCTCCTGGGTCGCGGTCCGCTGCTTCGAGGAGCGGCCCGACAAGCGGAGGCGCTACGCCCACAGCGCGCCGATCTACATCGACGTGGCGGGCAAGCCGCTGCGGCCCCGCCGGGCCGACGTGGAGTTCCTCCTCAAGCGGGTGGAGGACGAGATCGCGCGCAACAAGGAGGTCCTCTCCCCGGAGAGTCTCGCGGAATACCAGGAAGCGGCGGACTTCTACAAAAAGAAGCTTCAGGAGGCTCGATGAGAGCGCTCGCGTTCCTTCTGCTCGCCCTCCCGCTGTTCGCGCAGAACGCTCCCCCGCCGAAGCTCAACGTGCTCTTCATCGCCGCGGACGACATGAACACCTGCCTCGGCTGCTACGGCCACCCGCTGGTGAAGTCGCCCAACGTCGACCGCCTCGCGGCCCGCTCGCTGCGCTTCGAGCGCGCGTACTGCCAGTACCCGCTCTGCAACCCGAGCCGCGCGTCCCTGATGACGGGCCTGCGCCCCGATTCCACCAAGGTGCTGGAGAACCGGACGTTCTTCCGTTCGGTCCATCGCGAGATCGTCACCCTGCCCCAGCAGTTCCGCAAGAACGGCTACTTCGTGTCCCGGATCGGGAAGATGTTCCACTACGGCGTCCCGACGCAGATCGGGACCGACGGCGTGGACGACCCGGTCTCCTGGGACCGCGTCGTCAACCCGAAGGGCCGCGACAAGTTCGACGAGAAGGACGTGATCAACCTCGTGCCGTCCCAGAAGAACATCGGCGGCTCCCTGACGTACTTCGTCGCCAAGGGGACCGACGACGAGCAGACCGACGCGCTCATCGCCGCCGAGGCCGTGAAACAACTGGAAGAAAAGCGCGACACGCCCTTCTTCCTCGCGGTCGGCTTCTTCCGCCCCCACGTCCCCTGCGTGGCCTCGCAGGAAGACTTCGACCTCTACCCCCAGGACCGGCTCTCAATCCCCGCCCCCGACCGCACGGGGATCCCGCCCATGGCCACGGCGAGCGTCATGCCCCCCAACTACGGCCTGAGCGAGCGCGAATTGAAGCCGATGGTCCAGGCCTACTACGCCTCGACGACGCTCATGGACAAGCAGCTGGGCAAGGTGCTGGACGCCCTCGACCGGCTCAAGCTGGCCGAACGCACCGTGATCGTCTTCTGGGGCGACCACGGCTGGAGCCTTGGCGAGCACGGGATGTGGCAGAAGATGAATCTCTTCGAAGAGGCGGCGCGCGTCCCGCTCCTGCTCTCCGCGCCCGGGATGAAAGCGAAAGGGCAGACGACCGGCCGCCTGGCGGAGCTCGTGGACCTCTATCCCACACTGGCGGACCTCTGCGGCCTGCCGGCCAACGCGGCGCACGAAGGGACGAGCCTGAAGCCCCTGCTCGACGACCCGCAGCATCCCTGGAAGAAGGGAGCCTTCACGGAGGTCTCGCGGGGCGAGAAGTTGGGGTACTCGATCCGGACCGAGCGCTGGCGCTACACCGAATGGGACGGCGGCGCCGCGGGGGTCGAGCTCTACGACCACGACGCCGACCCGAAGGAGCTCAAGAATCTCGCCGCCGACCCCCAGCACGCGAAGACGCTCGAGGAGCTCAAGGCGCTGCTGGCGGGGGGATGGAAGGGAGCCCTTCCCTCGAAGTAGCCCGGGAAGAGGGGTTCCATCCCTGCCTCCCCTCCCTCCAAGGGAGGGGCCGGGGGAGGATAACTATTCTGCCCGGGCTCCAGGCTTCGGGCTTCGGGTTACGGACGCCAAATCGACCAGGCACTATCGGGCCGCTTGGGATCGTAGTCCATGCCCGCGCACCACAGATCAAACTCCCGCGTCGCCCGAATACCCGGGCGTCCCACGCCGTCGGCGCCCGGCTTGCGGCCGCGGTTGTTGCGATAGTGCACCACGTTGAGCGGTGCCTCGGCATCTTGGTGCACGACGTTGATCAGGTCCCCCTCGGGCGTCAGCAACTCCTCGTCGATCTGCATGTACGGCATCTTCTTGGCGCCGGGCTCCCTCAGCGCCTTGGCCATGTCGCGGCTCCCCTTCCCGTCCCCAGGCGGAAGCGTCATCGTGGTCTGCTCGTAGCTGTGAAGGACCTCGACGATCTTGGACATCATGGCTTCCTGGCCCGCCTGACGGCCGACGTTGACCACATGGATGAGGATCGGCAGGACGATCGCCATCAAGATCCCGATGATGAGGATGACGGCCAGAAGCTCGACCAAGGTGAAGCCTCTTTCGCCCCTTCGGGATGGGCTACGGAGGGCAAGGCCAGGTCGCGACATAGGGATACCCTCGTCAACGGGATGGGTATCGCAAACGGCGTGCCTTCGCTTCCCGAGGCTGGAGGCCGACGGCGCCGTTACCTCGGAGTGACAGCGTCACCGCCAGGGTGGCTTCGACGACACCGGGACGTCCGCTTTTGGCGGATGGCTTTCGGAGCCTTCCGACAGGCATTCCACAACCTCGGCAGTGGACTCCTGCTCATCGACTCGCGTCACCTTCATGGTATTTCCCGAATCATCGAGGAAGTAGAACTCCATGCCCGGGTAAACGCCCTCCCTCTTCCCGACATTGAGCTTCACTTCCGTCGTTCGAAACACGATCTTCGCCTGACCTTCCTTCATTCGAGCGGACCCGATCGCGATCACCTTGCCCGAGACCGGCCGATCCAGAAGCCACGCCTTGTACTCGCTTGGAACGGCGGGCCGTCCGTCGACTTTCACCTGGACATCGTTTCGCCGCAGCAAGAAGAGGCCGTGAAGCCGATCTCGAGGCTCCTCGCCCGTATTGACGGCATTGCAGAAGTCCGCCATCTCCTCCGCCGGGACCAGATAGCGCCGCTCGCCCCAGCGGATCGGGACCAGCTCGGAGGCGATCCCTTGAAACCCTTTGCGCTGGTTCGGATAGGTGAAGGTGAGGCGAATCTTCTGCCCGTCCAGGCGGAAACTTCCGAAATTGCGATCGTAGACGCCCAGGCAGCCGCGCCAGGTGAAGACGAAGTCGCCCGTCGGGCCCAGCAGGATGCTCTGATTCACCCCCAGGCCGTCCCCTTGGTAGTAGTCCCCCGCCCACGCGTGATCGGGCGCCTTCCGGATCGCCGCGAGGATCCGATCCCGCCGCGACGACTCCTCCGCTGCCGCCTCCGGGGTGAATTTTTCGTCCACGGACTTCTGAGGACTCGACCCGGCAGAAGAATCCGCGACCGGGTCGCTTGAGGAGCAGCAGGTCAGGGCGAGCAGAAGCGCCAGGGGAGGAAGACTGCTCAAAACGACGGTCGGAACGTCCCTGGCCCAAGCGCCCATTCAGAGATTTGGACGCAGGATGGGTCTGCGCGTCTCGCTATTTCCGAAATTTGAAGGGACGCACGGGTCGGAGGCGCTTGATCTTCCGCGCGACCCGCTCGAAGGCCTTCCGGTTCTTGTCCGTCTTGCGCAGCATCGGAAGCCGCGGCGCGCCCATGCGCTCCTGCAGCGTCGGCAGGCGCAGCAGCTCGCCGCGCAGGCTCTCGAGGTCGCGGCCGCGCTCCTCCACCGGCAGCGCCTTGCGGCGGAACCACTGGACGAGGTCCGAGGCCAGCAGGTAGAGCGGGAAGAGCGCGCCGTGCTGGCGGCGGCGCCGGCCCAGCAGCGTGCTCCGGGTGAAGTCCGTCAGCAACGACGCGGACTCGGCCTGCGACGCGGCGCGCGACTCGTACGCCTGGTGGGCGCGCCACGGCGAGATCTTTCCGTCCACGACGTAGACGCAGTACTCCCAGGTCTTGTCGCGGAACATCGCCTTCGCGGGATGCCCCTTTCGGGAAAGCCGGTGCCGCACGACGACGAAGCGCCCCAGCGTCTTGCGAATCGGATGGATCCGCTGCTGGAATTCGCCGGCCTCCCAGCCGCCCGAGAGCTCCCGGAACTTCGCCTTCTGCGCCGCCGAGCGGATGCCCGCCAGGGACGGCGCCTCCATCACGTAGGAGCAGCCGCGGCTGTTCAGGAAGCGGACCACGTCCTCGCTGAAGTAGCGCGGGTCCAGGCGGAAGCGCACCCGGCTCCGCGGGAAGCCGCCGGGCACTTTCGAGACGCACTCTTTCAGGAACGGGACGATGCCCTGCGTGTCCTTGTCGCCCGTGGTCCGCAGCTCGCCGTGCCAGAACTCCTTCGACTCCGGCTCGAACGCCAGCAGCGGGCGGTACTGGCGCGGGAGGTCCACGCTGCCGACGTCGAGGAGCACCCGGCCCGGGCGCTCCGGCATCGAGAACAGGTTGTGCCGCAGCGCGTCGTGGACCCGCGAGACCGCGTGGCCCGCCTGCGGCGACACGCGACCCAGGAACTGGCGCAGGTCCGCGACGTCCGGCCCGCGCGAGGGGCCCAGGATCTCGAGGCGGGCGCCCTTCTCCTTGTCCGCGCGCCGGTCGCCCGCGATCAGCGCCGACACCACGTCGGCGAGCAGCTCCGACGGATGCCGCTGCCCGTCCTTCTCGCGCACCGGGACGTGCTTCTGGAGCCGCTCCTTAAGGCGGATCCGGCGGAAGAACTCCTGGAGGAGCGCGTGGCCGTCGAGAGCGACGCCGCCCTGCAGCCGCGCGGCCCCCGGCTTCTGCTTCGGCCGGCCCTGGAACAGCATCGACTTGCGGAGCTCCTCCGCCGCCTTTTTCGAGTCGGCCGCGGACTCGCGCGCGATCCCCGACTGCTGCCGCGCCGACTCCATCAGCCGCTCCACCGCTTCCAGGCGGTGGTCGAGGGCCGACGCCGCGGCCGTGGTCAGGTCGGCCGACTGGGCCCGGGCCTGCAGGCCCGCGTTCTCGTCGACGAGGCGCCGGGCCTGCTCCTCGAGCCGGGCCGCGTCGGCGCTCACCTCGTGGAGCCGCGCCTGCGTCAGCGTCGCGTCGTTGCGCGCCTCGCGGGCCACTTCCTGCTCGCGCTGCAGGATCCCTTGCAGGCTCTGCATCGCCTCCCGGGCTTCCGACAGATCCAGCCGGGTCCGGGTCACCTCGTCCTGGAGCGCCTGCGACTTCTCCCGCAGCGCCCCGAGCTCCTGCTGCTCCGACTGATGGCGCTCCTCGATCTCCTCCAGGTCGGAAGAGACGATGACGACCTTCTCGCGCTGCTCTTCCTGCGCTTTCTCGAGCCGCGCGATCTCGGCGCGGGCTTCCGCGGCGTTTTCCTTCGCCTCCTCGAGCGCGGCCAGCGCCTCGGCGTGCTCGCGCCGGAACTCGTCCAGGCCCACGAGCTCGGCCCGAAGCCGCGTCAGCTCCTGCTGGAGCCCGACGCGCTCGACCTCCACGCGGTCCGCGTCGGCGATGCGCGCCTGGAGCTGCGCCTCGCGGGCCGTCGCGGCGCGCCGCTCGGCGTCGAGCGCCGCCTGCGTCTCCTTCGCGCCCGCCTCGGCGCCCTCGAGCTTCTCCCGCAGCGCCGCCTCCCGGGCGTTCGCCGCCTCGACCCTGGCCCGCTCCTCCCCGAGCGCCGCCTGGAGCGCCGCCAGCTTCTCCTTCAGGCGGACGTCGGCGATGTCGAGCGACGCCTGCTTCTCCCGGATGCGGGCCTCGGCGGCGTCGAGCTTCACGCGCAGGTCCAGGCCCTCGCTGGTGGCGGCCTCGGTCTTCAGGCGCTCCTCGGCGACGGCCGCGTCGAGGGCGGCGGTGCCGGCGCGGAGGTGCTCGACTTCCTTCCGGAGCGGGCCGTTTTCGCCCTCGAGGCGCGCGGCCTCGGCGCCCGCCTTCCGGATCTCGGCCTGCGCCTCCTCGAGGCGCGCCTCGAGCTCGCCGGTCCGCGCCTTGAGGGCCGTATGCTCCCGGGCGCCGTCGCGCACGAGCTCCTCGGCTTTTGCCAGCTGGGCCCGGACGGCGTCCAGCTCGCGCGCCGACTTGGCCGAGTCGGGCAGCTTCGCCTGCAGCTTGAGGACCTGCTCGACCATCTCGGTGCGGGCGTGCTCCGCCTCGCGGAGCCTCGAGCGTTCGCGCTCGAAGCCGCCCTCGAGCTCGTGGATGCGCCTGCCGGCGCCCTCGAGCTCCGTCTGGAAGCGGGCGTTCTGGCGGTTGAGGTCCTGGTTCTCCTTGAGCGCGGCCTCGAGGCGCGGCCCGTCCTCCTTCAGCCCCGAGACCTTGTCGCGCTCCGCCTCGAGGGTCGCGGCCAGGCGCGCGTTCTCGACGCGCATCTTCTCGAGCTCGGCGGCCGCCTTGTCGGCCCGGCGCTTGACCTCCTCGACCTGCTTTTGCATCGAGGCGGTCCCCTCGAGGAACTTCTTGTGGAGGGTCGCCTCCTCGAGCTCGGACTTCAGCTCCAGCTCGCGCTGCATCGCCTCGAGGTGCTCGACGAGCTCGTTCTTGTCGGTTTCCAGCAGTTGGGCCCGGGACTTCACGTCCCGGTGCTCCTTCATGAGGCGGTCGAGTTCCTTGCGGGACTCGGCGATGATGCGCTCTTTTTCCTCTGCCGTCTGGGTGCTGACGACGCGGTCGACGGCCTTCCGGATGAACTCCTCCATCGCCTTCTGGTCGAGGACCTTGACCTTCTTGAAGCCCTGCTTCGAGAGGTCCGTGAGGTCCATCTTCTGGGAGCCGGCGTCGAAGACCCCCTGAAGGTTGAGTTCGCCGTTGTTGTCGGCCATGGCCCGCTCGCTCAGTTCGGGTTATGAGCGCGTGGAGGAGTGACGGCCTCCCCCATCCCCCGGCTGCATTCGAATTTTACCCCACGCCCGGGGATAGGGCGGCCAAAAGAGAAACGGCGCGGC
>Ga0310813_10003008_pt1 | contig 10221 bp, 7 predicted proteins | sample YN3metagenome_FD_203086 | JGI IMG/M metagenome (GOLD analysis project Ga0310813, IMG submission 203086) | Soil microbial communities from experimental microcosm in Duke University, North Carolina, United States - YN3 | ecosystem: Engineered > Artificial ecosystem > Soil microcosm > Unclassified ... | reverse complement strand
CGTGCGCGCGGCGTGGGCACGATTAGTCTGGATCGATGTGGCATGTCGGGCGGGTCGTCCCGGCGATGCCGTCTCACATCTCGAGTGCGTCAAACGGTTCTCGCGTGTTGCGCCTGCGCTGCTGCAACGTGAGATTGCGCGACGTGTGGCATCCGAACAGAACCTCACTACACGACAACCCGTAATTACGCCGACGATCCGGCACAGCGCGCTGGCGATCGCGCTGCTGCGGATAGGGCACGCCGACGAACAGGACACAGTAGCGGTCAGGCGCGTGCTCGAGCGAGTTCTCGACGAGTTGCAAGCGAGCCGGGTTGATCTGTTGTCGGACGCGGCAGGTCCCGTGACGCTGGTCGGCAACGTTGGCGAGGGACTGACGACGACGCTCGGCAGGCGCGTGCTCGAAGCGGGGTTTGCGATTGGACCGGAGCGTCAGGCCGGCGGTTGGGAGATGGGAATACCGGTGCGGCTTGCATCGCGGATGCTAGGCACGATCGTATGCCGCTGGCCGATCGATCGCACCGTTCCTGCCGATGCCACGGATCTGCTCGAGCTCGCAGCCGTGATCATGGCGCCGCGTATCGATTCGATGCGCCTGGCTGCGCAGGAGGAGGTGAGAGCCGCAACCGCGGTTCCAGAGCTGCTTGGCGTGAGCGAGGCGATGACGAACGTGCGGCGCGCGATCGTGCGCGCGGCGGCGGCGCCGTTCAACGTGCTCATCGAAGGCGAGAGCGGTGTCGGCAAGGAGCTCGTCGCTCGTGCGGTCCATCAGCTCAGCGCCCGACGAGAGCGGAAGTTCTGCGACGTTAATTGCGCGGCACTGCCGGAGGATCTCCTCGAATCCGAGCTTTTCGGCCATGCGCGCGGCGCATTCTCGGGCGCGGTCGTCGACCGCATCGGTCTGTTCGAGGAGGCTGACGGTGGGACGCTGCTGCTCGACGAAGCGGCGGACCTTTCGGCGCGGGCGCAGGCAAAGCTGCTGCGCGTCATCCAGCAGCAGGAAGTCAGGCGCGTGGGGGAGTCGTTCGTCAGGAAGATCGACGTGCGCATCGTAGCGGCGGCTAACCGCGACATGCGCGCAGAAGCTGCGGCGGGACGGTTCCGTCAGGATCTGCTTTATCGCCTCGACGTCGTGCGCATTCAGGTTCCGCCGCTGCGCGAAAGACCCGCGGACATCCCGGTGCTGGCCGAGCACTGCTGGAGTCTGGCGACAGCGCGGACAGGTTCGCATGCACGCCTTTCATCGTCCACGCTCAACGACCTGTGCCGATATCACTGGCCGGGCAACGTCCGCGAGCTGCAGAACGTCGTCGCGTCGCTGGCCGTGGCGGCGCCCACACGCGGTTGGGTGCGTCCCGCTTCGCTGCCGGCGGTCATCGGCAGCGCTGCAATCGTCGCGTCGGGCCGTTTGGCGGACGCGCGGGAACAGTTCGAGCGGCGGTTTGTGGAAGTGGCGCTGGCGCGGGCCGGCGGCAACCGTGCGCACGCCGCCCGCGCACTGGGGATTTCACGGCAGGGCTTGGCGAAAATTATCGCGCGGCTGGGCATCGCCTCCTGCTAGACTCCGCGGCATCCCATCTGCATGGAGGGTCGGTATGGATCAGCGCGCAAGCCAGGGAAACGATCAGGACCTCAGAAAAGGCGCAGTGGAAGACGGCCCGAACACGCTCGGAAACTCCAATGCGGAAGGTGCGCTGGACGAAGCCGGCCTGCCACTCGATGAAGTGGCCATCGCACAGGACGTGCTCGGCGCCAACGAGGACGAGAGTCAGGGATAACAGGGTAAGAGAACGGGGCGGGTCCAAAACGACCCGCCTTCTCTCGGACCGCCGCGCTACGATAGGCGCGTGCTGCGGTTTCTGGCGCGACGAATCGCGCTGACGATTCCGGTTCTCCTTGGCGTCGCCACCCTCGTTTTTTCCCTTATTCATCTCATTCCCGGCGACCCCGCGCAGGCGATGCTCGGCGAATCGGCGTCGCCGCAGGATGTGGCCGAGCTGCGCGCGCGTCTCGGCCTCGATCGGCCGCTGCTGGAGCAGTACGGCCGATTTCTGCGCGGCGCCGTGAGCGGCGATTTGGGCCGATCGCTGCGGACCAATCAGCCGGTAACCAGCGCCATCATCGAGCGGATGCCGGCCACGTTCGAGCTTGCGGCGGCCGCGATGTTCGTTGCCGTTGCCGTCGCGATTCCGCTCGGAATCGCCGCCGCCGTCTGGCGAGGCACTGCAGTTGATCACGGGGCAACCACGCTGTCACTGCTGGGTATTTCGATACCCAACTTCTGGCTGGGGCCGCTGCTCGCGATCATCTTTTCAATCGAGCTTGGGTGGCTGCCGGTGTCGGGACGCGGCACGTGGGCACACCTCGTCCTGCCGGCAGTATCGCTTGGCGCGGCGCTGGCGGCGATTCTCGCGCGCATGACGCGAGCGACCTTGCTCGAGGAGCTGCGCGAGCAATACGTCGTGGCGGCGCGTGCGCGCGGCGCATCGAGGGCGCGGGCCGTGGTGCGCCATGCGTTTCGCAATAGCCTGATACCCGTCATTACGCTGATCGGCCTGCAGTTTGGCGCCGTCCTCACCGGCGCCGTCATCACCGAAACCATCTTCGCGTGGCCCGGCATCGGACGATTGCTGATTCAGTCGATCGGCTTCCGCGACTATCCGCTCGTGCAGGGATGCATCCTGCTGATTGCGGTGACCTACGTCGGCATGAACCTCATTACGGATCTGCTCTACGGCCTCGTCGATCCGCGAATTCGTTATGAATAGGGTGGGCGCAGCAATCGTCCTGATAGCGGTCGTTGCGGCGCTGTTCGGTCCCGCCATTGCGCGATTCGATCCGTCGGCGCAGGAGCTTGCGCGACGACTCGACGGCCCGTCAGCGGCGCACTGGTTTGGCCTTGACGAACTCGGACGCGACATCTTCTCGCGCGTGCTCGCCGGCGCGCGCATCTCACTGCTGGTCGGCATCGTCGTGGTGTCGATCTCGTCGGTTGTCGGCACGCTGCTCGGATCGATTGCGGGCTATTTTGGCGGCACGGTAGACGAAGCGATCAGCCGCGTGATCGACATCCTTCTCGCATTTCCCGGATTGCTCCTGGCGATCGCTCTCGTTGCGGTGCTCGGTCCAAGTCTGACGAACGTTGTATTTGCGCTGTCGCTGATCGGCTGGGTTGGTTACGCGCGGCTCGTGCGCGGACAGGTGCTGCGCGCACGGGAGTTCGAGTTTGTGCAGGCGGCGCGGGCGCTCGGCGCGGCCACGCCCCGCATCCTCGTCAAGCACATCATTCCAACCGCGCTGCCAGCTGTTACTGTGCAGGCGACGCTCGGCATGGGCGGCGCCATTCTCGCGGAGGCTGCGCTCAGTTTCCTCGGCCTCGGCGTTCAACCGCCGACGCCAAGCTGGGGAACGATGCTGAATGGAGGACGAACGCATCTGTTGGATGCGCCGCATCTGACGATTTTCCCTGGCCTGGCGATCGCGTTTCTGGTGCTCGGATTTAATTTTCTCGGAGACGGCCTTCGCGACGCCCTCGACCCAGTAACACGTAGGAGCGGAGGTTAAGGTCCGGTTCTACGGCGTCGTCGCATCCTCACCCACGAGGCTTCTATATTTCGCCATCGCATCGCGTGCGGCCGATACGTGGCCGCGCCGCTGCGCGGCACTGGACAGGTAGTAAAAAGCCGCGGGGTCGACCGGCAGCGTCGAAGAGGCTTGCTGCAGCACACGCTCGGAATCGTCTACGCGGTCGGCCAGCAGCAGCGAGCGGCCGTACAGCGTCAACGTATCGCTGGTCGCATCCGGACGTCCCGCAGCGGACTCGAGCGCCTGAAGTGCCTTGCTCAGCGCGACGCGATCCTTTCTCATGTCGGCAATCGTCAACCAGACGCGCCCAAGCGCGACGTACACGACCTCCGCTTCCGGATAGCGCTGCGCCGTGCGGCTGAGCGTGGTGATCGCGTTGTCGTAGTCACCAGCACGCGCATACGCCAGACCGACGTCGACGAAGCGCTGCGGCTGCGACGGCTCGAGGGCCGCCACGGCTTCGAGCTGTTCGATCCCATCGCGCGTCCTTCCTTGCGCGAGATCGAGGCCGGCAAGCTCCTCGCGCGCCGCGCCAAGCGCCGGATTGATTTCGAGTGCTCTGGCAAGCGACTTCGCCGCGTCCTTGTCGCGCTTCTGATCCTTCAGGCACATTGCCAGCAGGTAGTGCGCTTCCGCGAATCTGTCGTCCAGCGCCAGCGCGCGCCGCAGCGATTCGACGGCGGGGGTTGGTTGGCCGTTGCGGTAAGACGCGAGCGCCAGCTTGTAGAGGACGCGCGGCGCTCGATCGTCGAGCGCGAGGTATCGGCGGTACGCCTCGGCGGCGCGCTCGTACCGGCCCATCGCGACGTTGACGTCGCCGAGCAGCTCGAGCGGCCGGGTGGCGGTCGCGTCGAGCGAAGACGCTTGACGAAGATCGCGGAGCGCCGCGCTTAGTTCGCCGCGTCGCCGATAGCTGTCGCCCCGTTTCAGGTACGCGAGCATCGAGTCGTGTTTGAGGGCAAGGGCGCCGCTGAATGCCTCGATGGCTTCGTAGGTCTGGTCGCGCGCCAGCGCGGCATCGCCGGCGGCAATCAGGCGGCGGAATTCCCGCTCCTGACGGACGGCGATAAAGGCAAAAACGGCCGCGGCTACGAGGATCGCCCCCGCAACGGCCGCAAAAGCGCGCTTCATGGCGATGCCAGGATCGTAACAGACCGCCGGAACTTTCGGGCCTTCCCGGGGTCTAATCCTCGTTGTAGACTCCGATGAATAACCCTGCATCCGGAGCTCTTGTGAAAAACGCCGGCGCCATTAGCTGGTCAGAGATCGACAGCACAGAAGCTGCGCTCATCGCGCGGTGTGTCGCCGGCGACGAGTCGGCGTGTGCCGATCTCGTTGCCGCGCATCAGCGGACCGTCTTCAACCTTGCTTTCCACCTCCTTGGCGATCGCGACGAAGCACTCGACCTGTCACAGGAGGTCTTTCTGCGCGTCTTCAGGACGCTCTCGCGCTTCCGCGGACAATCCGCGCTCCGTACCTGGATTTACCGCATCGTCGTCAACCAGGCGCGCAACCGGCAGCGCTGGTGGCGGAGGCGCCACCGCGCGGATCTTGTGTCGCTCGACGATCACCTGAAGCGCTGCGGGGATGTTGAAGCGACGGGCGACGTGCCGCCGGATCGTCTGCTCGCCAGCAAGGAGACGGCGGCGCGCATCTGGGCGGCGATGGAGCGGCTGCCGTTCGACCAGCGCACGGCGCTCGTGCTGCGCGAAGTGGACGGCTTGCGCTACGAGGAGATTGCCTTCAGCCTGGATGTCGCGGTGGGCACGGTGAAGTCGCGGCTCACGCGCGCGCGGCAGGCGCTGCGCGAGGAGCTGCTGGGGATCCGATCATGATTCCGTATCTCGACTGTCACGCGGCGCAGACGATGCTCGAGGCGTTTGTCGACGGTGAACTGACGGTCGAGCATCAGGTCGCGCTCGAATCGCACCTGCGCTGGTGCCGGGTCTGCGCGGCGCGCGTTGAAGACATGCAGTTGATCGGGGCCTCGCTGCGCCTGACGTCGTGCGCGCTGCGATCCGTCGACAAAGTCGACGACAGCCTGACGTCGGTGCAGTCCGAGGTGCTCACGCGGATCAAGACGGAGCGTGAGCAGTCGATGTTGATGCAGGTGCGCGACATGTGCACCGACCTGCGGTTCTTCTGGCCGGCAGTCGGCGCGTCGTTTGCGCTCGCGGCATGCCTCTGCGTTGCCGCTGCCGTTGTGGCAGTAACCAGCGATGAGAAACCTGATTCGCTGGCCGGCATGATTCAGCTGCTCGCCAACCCTGGTTCTGACGAGAACCCGATGCGCTTCGATGGCGCCATGGCCGCGCCGCCGCCATGGAGCATGGCGGCGCCGCCGCGTGCGCTCGACGGCTCCGGCGGTCTGGATTCGCTGCTCGGCGACGAGTCCGTGGTTGCGGTCGCCGCTGTCGTCACACGCGAAGGGCGAGTTGCCAACTACGAAGTGCTGTTCTCGGAGCGTGAGAGCGTGCGGCGCCACGATACGGCCGTGCAGAACGGCGACGTCAGCTCGGTCGTCAACGCAGTGAAGCAATCGCGGTTCGCCCCCGCGCACGCCGTCGATGGCGAGCCCGTGGCGGTGAATATGGTGTGGGTGCTGGCGCGGACGACCGTCAAGGCGTCGGCGCAGGCCTCGATCGGACCCGCGCCCGTGCGTCTGGCTCCTGCGCCGCGGCCGGTCGAAACCGGTACCACGCCGAAGCCCGATTCTCCGTCGACTTCCATCGCGCTGCCCTCGTCGACCGCCTGATTCCGGGCGGGCGCGTCCCTCTCTATCGTCGCGGTGCAGGCGTCGGCGCTGGCGTCACGATATCGCCGCGCGCGCTGGCCACGTTGTTCAGCGCGTCGGTCGCACGGATGATCACGCCGTGCGATCCCGTGTCGCCTTCCAGCACCAGCTCGTATTGTTCCAGCCGCGAATCGGCAATGCCATCCTTCGGGTAAATCGTCTGCCAGCGGTCGCCGTCCAGCGAGTACTCCGTCTTCTGCACCGTCGAATTGTCGTCGCGTACCTCGAACGCGATCACCATGCGTCCAGTCTGGCGAGTCACGTTCATCACGGTGATGACGGGTGGTGTGTTGTCGATATCGAAGGCCGTGCTCTCGAGCGCGCCGCTCAGTGCGGTTTGCGGCGAATTCGACGGCGCATCCGACGCGACCACGCGCAGCACATAGCGGCCGTTCGGGACGGATGATGTGTCCCAGACGACGATCTCGTCGCTGAGCTTCTGCTTCAGCGGCTTCCACGTTGTCTCGCCTTCGCGGCGGTAGAAGACGTCGTAGACGAGCTCATCGCGATTCTCATCCTGTGCGCGCCACGTGAATGTCAGCAGGCCCTTCTGATAGACGCGACGGCCGATGCTCGGTCCGTTCGTGGGGTTCGCCTGCTGCGGGGCGACGCGTCGATCTGGCGTGTCGCCGTCGAACCCGGCAATCTCCGGGTCGCCGGTGGGAAAGGGGCGCTGGAAAACGGTGCCCGGAGGATTGATCGTGATCGAGGTAACCTCGGGCCGGATGTTTCGTGGCAGATACGCAGCCGTGACCGAGGTCAGCAGCGGCGCCTCGCCTTTGTTGCCCGTGAGCACTGCGCGCCACTGCAGATATCGCGCGCGCGGGCTTGCGATGGGACTGCCTTCCTGCGTCCCGTACGGAGCGGTCCAGTCACTCCACGTCTCATCGGGCGTGCGCGTGTTGCCCGACCGTGTGGAGATCTCTACGCGCGTTCCCTGAGGCACCCCAACTTGCCACCGGATGGCGCCCCATGTCGCGATGGTCTGCGCGTCACGCACGTCCGACGTGTAGGTCCCGCGGTCGGCACGCATTGACGACAAGCGCAAAACCTTGCCGGGATTGGACGTGGTGAACGTCACGCGCCCGTCGTTGTCGCGGATCAACGCGGTGACCTGCTGGGCGGTCGCGCGCGTAAGCAGCGTCGGCTGCAGCGGATCACCGGAGAGCCGGAAGATTTTCCCTTTGTTGCCCGTTCCGATCAGCACGCTGCCATCGGGCTCCGCCGCGATGTCATACGGTGAATCCTCGCGCGAGCTCCAAATCAAATCCCAAGCGCCGTCAGGCGTAATGCGATAGACACCGCCCGCGGACGAACCGGTGTTGGGGCGCTCGGGTCCGGACGTTGTTGCCGCACCTGACTGCGGCGCCTGATCGACGACGGCGATGGCCGTGATCTCGGTCGATACAGATACCGTTGGTGTCGGCGGCGTTGACGACTCCGGTGTCGATGGCATCGACGGAGGCGTCGACGAGCCACCGGATCCGCTGACCGCCGCGGCGTAGATGATGCCCTTCGCATCGATCTTCAGGGTATGAATCTCGTTGTAGGGCGAATCGAGCAGGACGAATGGCTTGCCGTTGGCGTCGAGGCGGAACAAGCGGCCCGGCGATTCGGTGCCGACGAGCAGATGGCCGTCGCTTTCAATTGCCAGCGAGATGGCGTGCGTCGTTTTCGTCTGATAGAAGACCGTGCCTTTTCCATCGGGCGTGACTTTGTAGACGATCCCCTTATCACCCGTCGCGGCGAAGACAGTGCCGGTCTTGTCGACCGCCAGGCCCCAAATGTATTTGTCCGGCGGATCGAACAGCACCGACGACTTGCCAGCCGCATCGATCTTGTAGATCTTCCCGTCGGGCGACGTGGCGGCATAAAGGCCGCCGCCGGGCGCAAGCGCCAGCGCGTGCACCTCGAGCTCTTCTGCGTCGAAGAAGACCGAGCCTTTGCCGCTCGCGTCCACCTTGTAAACCTGGCCCTCGTTGCCGCTGCCGACGTACATCGACCCGTCGGGCGCGCTGATCATCGACCAGAGAAACGGCGCGCTCGCGTCGTACACGGAGCTCGTGGATGGCCCGAGCGTCAGCCGGCCGTAGCCGTCGATCGAGAGATTTTCGACATCCCCCTTCGCGAACTCCGCTTCGTTCGAAACCTGCCAGAAGGTGGGATTGGCCGCGTAGGCGAGCGACGCGCCCGCACAGACGGCCGCCAGCGCGAATGCGGCGCGACGAATTCGTGTGTTCATGATCGTAGAGGCCGCCTTCAGGCGGCCCATCAGTTGTTGTCGAGCGAGAGCGTCAGCGTTCGCGAGCCGGTGACTGCGTGGTCCGTCGTGATCTCCCACTGACCCAGCAGCGCGGCGCCGAGCGGCTTGAAGCTGCCGCCATTCCGATCAGACTCCATGACGGCCAGAACGGACGGCGGAAGCGACGACAGCGATTCACCTTTGACGACGGCGCCGGCGTCCGGCGTGACGAGCCGCACGTAGAGGCGATTGTTCTTGCGCGCCTGGTTGAGGACGCGAACCATTTGCGCGAGGTCGCGCGTCTGCAGCGGCTGCAGCTGCAGCTCGCGCGCCTCCATCTGACCCAGACGCGTGCCGTCGGCGACCATGATCGAGACGCTGCCGCGCGCGTTGGCCGGAATCTCGACCGGAACCGACCGGGTAATCTCCTCGCCCCGGTAGGTGCGCATCAGCGCCTTGAGCGTAACGGTTGTACCGGGTTTCGGACGGTTGCCATCGATCCACACGCGCTCGAGCGTTGCCGTCTTTGCCTGCTCGCTCGCATCGATCTCGAGGTCGAGCCCTTCAATATCGACGTCCTCGAACGCATTGCGCAGGAGGAAATTGATTGGGCCGACCACGTAGGTGGCGGCGCCGATGGATGGCGTGTCGCCGGTGAACAGGTCCTCAAAGTCGACTTTGCCGTACTTCTTCACCATGGCGCTGCCGCGCACCGCGTAGCTCGCCGCACCGTTCTGACGCTCGTAGGAGGTGAGCGTGTTGAGGATGGACACGTAGGCGAGCAGCGGGGTGAACAGCTGGTCGTTGACGATCGACATCTTGAACGTCTTCGTTGTCCCGCGGTCGGAGGTCAGCTTCAGGCTGATGGGGATGAGGACCGGGCCTGCACCGAGCGTTCCCGCAATCGCGGTCGCGCGATCCTGCTGCACCGTGCCGATGATGTCGCCTGTGCTCGCCAGCTTTGACGAGCTGAAGAGACTCGGAAGAATGGTGTGCACGTAGGCGCGCGTCATCGGGAACTGCGTCGGGCCGAGGCCGTAGAACGGGTGCCCGAACGCGTAGACGCGGTTGCCGTCCACTTCGGTGACCGTGCCCGTCGCGCCGAAGTCGAGATCGCCGGTCACGAGCGCAACGCCGACCGGATCGCCGGGACGCAGCGGCCGGTTGCGATTGGCCCCCGCTGCCGCGGGCTCCTGACCACCGGCCCCCGCCAACATGGGCAGAAAGCCCTGCTCACGAAACGCATTCGCGACCGGATCGATTACCGACGCGTCGTATCCGCCGATCGTCAGCGGCGTGGCGATTGGCCGCAGCATCGTGCCGACGCTCGCATCGAGACCGTTGCCGAACACCTGCACGTCGTTCGGATTTTCCGCGAACGGTCGCACCCAGGAGAACGCCTGTCGGAGTGAGTCGCGCATGTTCTCGGGGGTGAGCGGCATCTGCAGTGCCACGCGCGTCGCCGGCCGGCGCGGTGCAGCCTGCGCGGTGGCTTCGATCATTTCGTCAATCGGTGTGATGCCAGCGATCGGTTCCTTCGAGAACTGGCCGAGCGAATACGACACGGCGCCGACGAGCCGCCCGTCGATATAGACAGGGC